>Ga0134102_1000030_pt1 | contig 168193 bp, 159 predicted proteins | sample 13_3_2metaG_FD_94447 | JGI IMG/M metagenome (GOLD analysis project Ga0134102, IMG submission 94447) | Switchgrass degrading microbial communities from high solid loading bioreactors in New Hampshire, USA - 13_49_3.3_201_A3 metaG | ecosystem: Engineered > Bioreactor > Semi-continuous >...
CGGAAAAGTAACTCTGCTGACACGGACACTTAGATTCATACGAGATAATGGATTTGCTATATGATCCTCCCAAAGAGAGGGGCAGACAGTAACGCAAAACCTAAAACAAGTTGACACGACCATGTGAACAGAAAATAATGGCTTTTGTTAATTTTTATGATAATATATGTATTAAAGGCAAAATTAAGGGGGCGGATATATGCGTACACTGGGCTTTATAGGTACAGGGAACATGGGTGCCGCGCTGGTAAAGGGCATAGTTAATTCCGGCATTATTGACGCGGGGAATATACATGTCTATGATATTGACACAGCCAAAACCGGTGCGCTGCAAAAAGAATACGGCGTAGTAAAGGTTTCGGGCAATGAGGAAGTTGTGGAACGATCAGATATCATTATTCTTGCTGTTAAGCCCGGTATGGAAAAGACCGTCCTGGAACCATGCAAAGAAAAGTTCGGGGAGAGTAAAATACTGGTGTCAATACTTGCCGGTGTTCCTGTAAAAAGATTCGAAGAAATACTTGGCAACTGCGCAAAGATAGTGAGAGTTCTGCCGAATACGCCTGCCCTTGTGGGGGAAGGCATGACATTATTGTCATTTAACTATAATGTAAGGGAAGAAGAAAGGGAAGAAATTATAAAACTGTTTGAATGTGTAGGCAAAGCGGAACTACTGGATGAATCCCTGATGTCGGAAGTGATAGCTTTATCATCAAGCAGCCCCGCTTATATTTTCATGATTATTGAAGCAATGGCCGATGCCGCAGTAAAACATGGGATAAGGCGAGACATGGCTTACAGGATAGCTGCCCAGTCGGTATTGGGAGCCGCTAAAATGGTACTGGAGACCGGAAGGCATCCCGCAGAGCTGAAAGACCAGGTATGTTCACCTGCAGGGACTACAATAGAAGCCGTCTCTGTGCTTGAGAATAAGGGATTGAGAAGTGCCATAATCGAGGCTATGGACGCATGTACAAAAAGGGCGAGAGAACTGGGAAATTAAAAGTAAGTTTAGGAGATACAAATGAAAAAGGTTGATATCTATACGGACGGCGCATGTTCGGGGAACCCCGGCGTTGGCGGTTGGGCTGCAATACTTAAATACGGGGAACATGAAAAAGAAATTTCGGGATTTGAGGAAGAAACAACCAACAATCAAATGGAATTAAAGGCTGCTATTGAGGCATTGTCCGCATTAAAAGAGCCTTGCAGGGTTACATTATATAGCGACAGTTCATATTTGATAGATGCTTTTACTAAAGGTTGGATTGAAATTTGGAAGAGAAATGGCTGGATGACAAGTTCCAGGGAACAGGTGAAAAATATAGAACTGTGGAAGGAACTGGACAGGCTGAGCGGTATACATGACATAACCTGGGTAAAGGTAAAAGGCCATGCGGATAATGAGTATAACAACAGGTGCGACAAGCTTGCCGTTTTACAGATAAAAAACTTCAAAAAGGAACAGGCTTGATACTGCTTTCACTCATCGGTGAGTTTTGCATTTATGGAGTCGATGTATTCCTTAATGGTACGGTATTCCATGGCGATATTTCGCAGATGGCGAATTACTTCATGGCTTTTGCCTTTTATAATCAGTGTGTTTTCGCTGACAAGCTGTATCATATATATACCTCCGGGACAGATTACATCATTCTTAATATATACATGGGGCAAATAAATATTACTGGTTTAGACAGTATAAATTATTGCCACTAACGGTTTTTTTATAATCAAAAGAAGGTGAAGAAATGGATTTTACAGAAAAAACGGTAAGTACGAAAGAAATATTCAAAGGAAAGATGATAAACTTAGAACTCCTTACAGTTGAGCTGCCTGACGGGAATCGTGCAACACGGGAAATAGTCCGCCACCCGGGTGCAGCTGTAATCATTCCTCTTACTGAAGAAAATGAAATATTGATGGTAAGACAGTTCAGGAAGACTATTGATAAATGCTTACTGGAGCTTCCCGCTGGGAAACTTGATCCCGGCGAAACACCGGAACAGTGTGCTGCCCGTGAACTTAAAGAAGAAACCGGTTGTAGTGCGGCTGATTTAAAATATCTCATGAGTATCCATACCTCTCCGGGTTTTTCCAATGAAGTGCTTCATTTGTTTGTCGCAACAGGACTGACAGAAGGAGACCAAAAGACTGACGCCGATGAATTTGTGTCAACAGAAAAAATCAGCATAAAGAAGTTACTGGATATGGTATACAGCGGCGAAATTACAGATGCAAAGACCATAATAGGAATAATGGCTGCGGAAAAAATAATTGAGGGAGAACTGGCAATCTAGTCATTTTTTAGGGCCCGGGCGCATAATATCTAATGGATTCTTTCTGTTAATTAAGGAATTTTTGCCGGGTGAAGTATGAGAAACCTCCTTAAGCAGCATTTTATCAATAATATAAACAGGTATGCCACGCTTTTTCTGGTGTTTACCATAGGCGTCGGTTTAGGTGCGTTTACCGTTAACGCCCTCAGCAATGTCCAGCACCATGAACTGACTGAGTATCTTAACGGTTTCCTGCAGCTTATAGACAATCAAAAAGTTGACAGTTATGAAGTCTTTATCATATCGGTTCAGCAAAACATGAAATTGGTTGTCTTGCTGTGGATTCTTGGTGTTTCCATTATAGGCATACCGTTCATATTTCTGGTTGTAGGTATAAGGGGCTTCATAACCGGTTTTTGCTCGGGTTTTGTAATTAAAACCCTGGGGTCAAAAGGCATACTTTTCTTAATATCATCTGTCCTGCCGAAGGAAATGGTGATGGTACCATGTATCATTGCCCTGGCAGTTAACGGAGTTAACTTTTCCCTAGATATAATAAAGCAGAAAAACATAAGAAGTTTCCTGAAAAGTGACTTAAAAATCGGCTTTTTGACCTATTGTGCTGCTACTGTTTTCTACAGTGGCATTCTTTTTGGCGGTGTCCTACTGGAAGCTTATGCCATTCCTGTGATAATGAAAATGATTGCACGTATTCTGGTATAAATAAAAAGGAATTAATTAAAATATTTTACATATAATTATAAATAAAACAGGAAACAGCGGATAACATGTTATTGGAAAAAAAGGGATTTCACAAGATTTGCAGAATACTATAAGGTAAATTTTATTAATTTATAGTAAATATTCCTGAACCTGAAACAGTAATGTTAAATATATAACCGGCCTTAAGCGGTTTAAATTAAAAAGAAAGGGAATGGTTTAATGGAAGTGTTAGTAAAAAAGTTCATAAACTTTCTTGAGAAGGATAAACACCTTTCCTTAAATACACTCCAGTCGTATAGAAGAGATATAGAACAGTACATAACATACCTGCAGGAAATGAAAATCAAGGACATAGCAAATACCAGGAAGGCTACGGTAATAGCGTATTTGCTGCATCTTAAAAAAATAGGCCGGGCGACTTCCACCATTTCAAGAAACCTGGCTTCAATAAGATCATTTTACCAATTCCTTACGAAGACAAAAGTCGTGGAAAACGATCCAACTGTTGATCTTGAGTCTCCCAAGGTTGAAAAGAAACTCCCGCAGATCCTGTCCACCAAAGAAGTGGAACTCCTTCTGGAGCAGCCCAAGTGCGTTGACCTGAAAGGGTACAGGGACAAGGCAATGCTGGAGCTTCTTTATGCGACGGGCATAAGGGTGTCGGAACTGATATCTCTGAATGTGGATGATGTAAACCTCGAAATGGGCTTTGTACACTGCAGTAAAGGCCAGAGGGAGAGAATGGTACCTATTGGCTCTGTTGCAATTCAGGCCCTTCAGGACTATCTTAAAAAAGCGCGTCCCCTGTTGGTGCAGGACGACTCTCAGAATGCGCTGTTTGTGAATATAAACGGCGGGAGGCTGACCAGGCAGGGTTTCTGGAAGATTATCAAGCAATATAAAAACCAGGCAAAAATAAAGAAAGACATAACACCTCATACTCTGAGACATTCCTTTGCCGCCCATTTGCTTGAAAACGGAGCGGATTTAAGGTCAATACAGGAAATGCTGGGTCATTCCGATATTTCATCAACCCAGATTTATGCGCAAATAGCCAGGAATAAAATAAAGGATATATACAGCAAAACACATCCGAGGGCATAATTGTCAAAAGTCAAGAAATCAGTATCATAAAAATTAATCACAATTGAATATTCATGTTAGAATATACTTGAATGTAATGTCAAAAGAGGAGACATTTATGAACAAAAGAGCAGTATTGGTGGTAATGGACAGTGTAGGAATCGGAGAACTGCCTGATGCAAAGGATTACGGAGACCAGGGTTCTGATACGCTGGGCAACATCTCTGCTGCCGTTAACGGATTAAAACTTGATAATTTACGACGACTGGGGCTTGGAAATATTCCGGGTATTAAAAATATTGACCCGGTAAGCAAGCCCATTGGTTGTTACGGGAAAATGGCGGAAAAATCCATGGGGAAAGATACCACCACAGGACATTGGGAAATAGCAGGGCTTCGCCTTGAGAGGCCTTTCCCCGTGTATCCTGACGGGTTTCCCAAGGAAATTATAAAGGCATTTGAAAATAAAATAGAGAGAAAGACCCTGGGCAATAAACCGGCTTCAGGGACTCAGATTATCCAGGAATTGGGGGAGGAACACATCAGGACCGGATATCCTATAGTATACACATCTGCAGACAGTGTTTTTCAGATTGCCGCCCACGAAGATGTTATCCCCGTGGACAAGCTATATGAAATATGTATTGCTGCAAGGGAATTACTGACGGGGGAGCATGCGGTTGCAAGAGTAATTGCACGGCCCTTTGTCGGTTCGGATAATAACTTTACAAGAACAAGCAACAGGAAGGATTTTTCCCTTGACCCTCCCGGAAGGACAATTCTTGATATTGCATATGAGGCCGGATACGAGGTAAAAGCTGTCGGTAAAATTGAAGATATATTCAACAAGAGGGGAATAACTGAGGCAGTGCATATAGAGAACAATATGGATGGTGTCGACAAGACCCTGGAAATGATGAAGAAAGATTTTTCAGGTATTATTTTCACGAACCTGGTGGATTTTGACATGGTTTACGGCCACCGCAACAATATCGCCGGTTATGCAAGGGCACTGGAGGAATTTGACGGGAGAATCCCTGAAATCATTGATTTGCTCCAGGACGAAGACATACTTATAATAACAGCAGACCATGGATGCGACCCTACCACGGCCAGCACTGACCACTCAAGGGAATATGTGCCCCTTCTTGTGTATGGAAAGAAGATAGCATCAGACATTTGCCTTGGGGTACGCGAAACATTTTCCGATGTGGCTGCAACCATTTCTGATTTCCTGGGTATTGAACGACCGGTGTACGGCACGAGTTTTTACCGGGAAATAACTGAATAATAATGAGGTGTTTTATATGCGCATGGTTGATTTAATTGAGAAAAAGCGTGACGGGGGCACTTTAAGCTATGATGAACTTAAGTTCATCGTGCAGGGATTCACCGAAGGCATTATCCCGGATTACCAGGTGGCTGCATTCTTAATGGCTGCATATATAAGAACATTAAGTGACCAGGAGACATATGACCTGACAAGGCTGATGGCTGATACCGGCGAAAAAGTGGACCTGTCATCCATAAAGGGCATAGTTTTGGATAAGCACAGTACCGGAGGAGTGGGAGATAAAACCACGCTTATTGTTGCGCCTTTAGCTGCCGCCTGCGGCGTCCAGGTGGCTAAAATGAGCGGCAGGAGTCTTGGCCATACGGGCGGTACCATCGATAAGCTGGAATCAATACCGGGGTTCAGAACAAATCTTGATATTGGGGAGTTTATTTCCAATATAAAGAAAATAGGCCTTGCCATAACTTCCCAGTCTGAAAACCTGGCACCAGCGGATAAGAAGTTCTATGAACTTCGGGATGTTACAGGGACTGTGGAAAGCCCGTCCCTGATCGCTGCCAGCATAATGAGCAAGAAACTGGCGTCTGGAGCGGACAAGATTGTGCTGGACGTAAAAACAGGCAGCGGAGCCTTCATGAAAACCCTGGACGAAGCCATTACTCTTGCACGTATGATGATTAACATTGGCAAATCAGCTCAGAAGGAGATTGTGGCCTATGTAACGGATATGGATACCCCTCTGGGCAACTATATCGGAAATGCCCTGGAAGTCATTGAAGCCATAGAAGTGCTGAAAGGCAGGGGACCTAAGGATATTACAGAGCTGTCTGTAGAACTTGCGGCCAGGATGGTAGAAATGTCGACCTCCATGGAAATGGATGAGTGCCGTGAGAAAGTGAGGAACGCTATTCTGAACCAATCGGGGCTAAACAAGTTCCGGGAAATGGTATTAAGGCAGGGAGGAAACCCTGAAGTTATAGAAGATTACAGTCTCCTTGAAAAGGCTTTGTATAGCCATGAAATCAGGTCAGTGAAGGAAGGCTACGTGGAGAAAATCAGGACAGACAGAATCGGAAAGGCGGTCAAGATTCTTGGTGCGGGAAGAGAAACCAAGGAGGATACCATTGATTATTCCGCCGGAATTGAGCTTAAAGTAAAACCTGGAATGAAAGTGAAACAGGGGGATGTCATCGCAAAGCTTTATACAAACAATGAAGGGTCAATAAAGGAAAGTGAGTCCATTGTTCTTGAAAGCTACCTGGTTTCGGAACAGAAACCTCCCGTAAGGCCCCTGATACTTGCCTATGTTGACCAGAAAAACACGTTTAAGTACGTGGATAAATAGTTTTAAATTTGTTTTTTATTGTAACAGAATTGTCAGTAAAAATTCATAAAAACACCGTTATATACATGTATAATAGGCTTTAGGTAAGCCGTGCGTTTATTTTAACCCCAGGCCTTCCATTAATGTCATTGAATTAACTAAACGGGTTTTCTATTTCAGTAATAATAAAATTCTGTTTAACAGAATATAAGAGGGAAAACCAGCATAAAGTTTACTAAAGAAAAAGTGGAGGGATTACATGTGTTTTGGAGAAAAGCATTAATCATATTTATTATTTCACTCCTTATTGTAAATTTATTCTCTGTTGCGGCCTTTGCCGACGAATATGAGACAGATTATGATGCGGTACAGGTTGACAAAATAATGAATGAGACTGATATATTCAACCTTAAGTCAAAGGCGGCAATACTTGTTGATGTGGATACAGGCGGTATATTATACAAGCATAATGAACATGAACAGCTTCCTATTGCCAGTGTTACCAAAATAATGTCGATGCTTTTAGTTATGGAAGCCGTTGAAAACGGGACCGCGTCATTGAACGATATAGTCACAACTTCTGAATATGCTTATGGATTCGGTGGTTCCCAGGTTTACCTAAAACCCGGTGAAAAGTTCACCCTGGACGAGATGCTGAAAGCCATAGCCATACATTCCGCCAATGACGCTACGGTGGCGGTGGCAGAACACATAGCCGGCAGTGAGGATGCCTTCGTTAAAAAGATGAATGAAAAAGCCAAAGAGTTGGGCATGAAAAATACGAATTTCCTGGACTGCACGGGCCTTACGGATGTAGGACATTATAGTTCAGCTTATGACGTGGCCATAATGTCCAGGGAATTGATCAGGAAATATCCGAAAATAATAGAATATACTTCTAAATGGTATGATACTTTCAGGGACGGAACCTTTGACCTGTATAACAGAAACAAGCTGATAAGGTTCTATGACGGCGCCACAGGCATCAAGACGGGATTTACCACTGCTGCTGGACATTGCCTGTCCGCGTCAGCCAGAAGAAACGGCCTGCACTTAATTGCCGTAGTCCTTGGCGGACCCGATTCCAATGTGAGGTATGCTGAAACCAGGAAACTGTTGGATTACGGTTTTGCAAACTTTGAGGTTACCCAGATTGAGAAAAAGGGAACCGTTATTAAGGAGGTAACGGTCGAAAAGGGACTGCAGCGGAAAGTAACTGCTGTTTATGCTAAAGATGTGAGCCTGCTCCTTAAGAAAGGAGATAAAGACAAAATAGTCAGAGAACTTAATTTGCCTGAGGCAATAACAGCCCCGGTTATGGCAGGCCAGAAAATCGGGGAAGTGGTTTATAAAATAGGTGACAAGAAGGTTGCCACTGTTGACGTGATAGCGGGAGCCAGCGTGGAAAAGGCATCTTTCGGAAGGTTATTGCTGAGGATGATTCTTGACTGGTTTGGCATAGGAAGGGACTAAGTCTTCGGCCTATCAGACTGCATTCCGGGAAAGTACACTCATGAAGTGTACTTTTTGCTTTTTTGCCTGAATCTTGATATAATGGGCTTTGTGATATAATTGTAAAGGAGATTGTAAATGCTTTTAAGAGGCTATCCCATACAATCGGTATTGTTCCTAATACCCGTGGTTTTGGTATCAATAACCATACATGAACTTGCCCATGGGTTTATATCTTACAAATTAGGTGACCCTACGCCCAGATATCAGGGTAGGCTTACTTTGAATCCGCTGAAACATCTTGATCCTCTGGGAGCGCTGATGTTTCTGCTGGTAGGCTTCGGTTGGGCAAAACCTGTACAGATCAACCCGGCTTATTACAAGAACAGGAAAAAAGGACTTGTACTGGTTAGCCTGGCAGGCCCGCTGTCCAATATACTTGTAGCTTTATTATTTTCAATACCCATGTATATGATTGCCGTTAAGACAAGCAATAATCCGGCTGTTGTATTTAAAGCCTCATATACGCTCTATATGGCAGGTTTTGGCATCCGTTCCCTTATTTTTAACCTGTGCAGAAATTTTTATACAATAAACATCATCTTTGCCATATTTAACCTGATTCCCGTTCCTCCCCTGGACGGCTCGAAAATATTGTCTGTCATACTGCCACAAAAGTATTATTACAAGATTTACCAATACGAGCAAGTGCTGGTCATTTTACTTATGGTTTTGATTTTTGTGTTTCCCAACATTATCTTTACTATAATGTCACCGTTCATTTGGTTTACTGAAACCGCCATAAAATTTATCACGGAAAACCTGGTATCCATAATGCCTGTTTAGTGGAGGTAGCATAATGAGAAGCTCCCTTTCAAACGCATGTACCATAAAACTGCAGAATTTTGAGGGTCCCTTTGATCTTCTCTTTTACCTTATAGAAAAGAATAAGGTTAATATATATGACATACCTATCAACGAAATAACGGACCAATACCTGGACTACCTGTATTCAATGCAGGAAATGGATATGGAAGTTGCAAGCGAATTTCTTGTTATGGCGTCAACTTTGCTCCATATTAAGTCCAGGTTGCTACTTCCGGACAGAAAAACTGAAGAGGACAATGAACTTGATGCCAGGGAGGAATTAATTACAAGCCTTATCCGGTATAAGAGGTATAAGGAATTTGCCGAGACGTTAAGAGAAAGGGAGATGTACTGGTCGGGTTCATTTTACAGGCCTTCCGGGTTTACTGAGGTTAATGGTGGCAGAGATATGGAATTTGTTGCTGACATGTCTGCAGGTGAACTGCTCAGAACATACATTTCAGTTATGAGAAGATACAATGAACGGATGAATAAAAACAGCGAAAAAATCAGGCATATTCTGACACGGGAAAGAGTGACGGTTACCAGCAAGATAAGGGAAATCAGCCAGTTGTTGTTTAAGAGAACATACTTTATATTCAACGAATGGTTTTCACTAAAGAGAAAATCAAAACTTGAGATAGTCACAGGCTTTATTGCCTTGTTGCAGCTGGCAAAGATGAAAAAAATCAGGCTTGTACAGAAGGACTTGTTTGGAGATATCAGAGTGGAGAAACTGAGGGATTAACATGGATATATCGCAGATCGAATCAATTATAGAAAGTTTACTTTTTGCCTCTGGAGATCCTGTATCAATTGACAAGATGGCGGAAATCCTTCAGATTGACAAAAGGACCCTGAGGAATATTTTGAGCAATCTGATTATAAAATTTAAAAATTCAACAAGAGGAGTTATAATCAGGCAGATAAATGACTCTTACCAGATGTGCAGCAGGCCTGAAAACTATGAATATGTCTCCAGGCTGTTAGCTCCTCCGGTTAAACAGGGACTTTCAAGGGCCGCCTATGAGACCCTTGCCATAATAGCATATAACCAGCCGGTTACCAGGGCAAAAATTGAAAAGCTGAGAGGGACCAATTCTGACAGTGCCCTGTCAAAGCTTATTGAAAGAAATCTTGTAACCGAAGCGGGGAGGCTTGATGCTCCGGGAAGGCCCATGCTCTACAAAACTACTGATGATTTTCTCAAGTTTTTCGGCTATTCATCAATAAAAGACCTGCCTGCCATCGAACTGGATGAGTTTTTTGAGAACAGTGAAGATGAACTGAAACAGGGCGACACGGGAGCATGATGTTGTCCGGGAGAAGGGAAATAGCATTTGGCATGAGTATTATTTTAATAATTGGTAAAAATAACCGGATGAGGTGTTATAATGCTCATTCCGGTTATTTTATTATCGGCAGCGGCAGTGATAACGGTTTTACTGCTGGTAAAAGTGAAGATAAAGGTAAGTTTTATAAAAAAAGACGGCGTTAACTGTATTTCAGTTAAATCCCATGCCTTTTTCGGGCTTTTTAGTGTTGAGGCAGTTCTCCCTTTTTTTGATCATGGAGAAATGGGTTCCAGGGGAGTGGTGCGGATCGGGCCAAAAGGAAAAGCACTGGCTGTCGGAAAAGAAAAATTCAGGATCCGGGATTTACCCCATTACCTGAGAAATATTTATGAAAAATTTAAACCCTACAGGAGTTTTATAAAATGGCTACTCCCGTTTCTTGAAAGGAAAATGGTTGTGGACGAATTCACTGTTGAGATAACCGGAGGTTCCGGTGACGCGTATTATACAGGTATTTTAACCGGCATATTTTTCTCGGTTTCGGGTATTGTGGAGACTTACCTCGCCAATCACTTCAGGATTAACAAAAGGTATATACGGATTGTTCCTGACTTTTCCCAGAAAACCTATGAGTTTGATGTTTACTGCATATTAGAGATAAAAACTGTCAATATTATAATAATGATGGCTAAATTCCTGTTCTTCTATTTATTGCAAAAAGAGAAAAAAGGCGGTGATAGATTTGGCTCATCCTATAGAAGGACTTATGAAAACAGCTATGGAAAGCATTAGGGAAATGGTGGACGTAAATACAATAGTGGGCGATGCAGTACAGGCTCCGGACGGAACTGTAATAATACCTATTTCCAAGGTATGTTTCGGGTTTGCTGCCGGCGGAGGAGAATACAAAAGCAGCGCCAGGGTGAAGGAAACGGAAGATGAGATACCAGAGGTCAAGCATCCTTTCGCAGGAGGAAGCGGTGCCGGAGTCAGCATTCATCCCGTGGCTTTCATGGTGGTGGGACAGAACCAGATAAAGCTGCTGCCGGTAGACTTAAATTCGTCCCTGGATAAGATACTGGACATGATACCCGACATTATAAAAAGAATGGAAGAGGGCATCCAAAGACGAATGAAATCAAAAAGCAGCCAAAAACAGGATCAGGCAAAAGAAGAGTCCGAAGAGTAAACTGTTTAAGCAATGTTGAAGCATGTTGAGCTTTCCAATATAATTTAAATTGAACTAATGTAGCTGTGTTATGCAGCTATTAATTTATTTATGGGGTTTTTGAAATGGATGGTATAAGGCTTCAGAAATTTCTGGCCGAAGCTGGTATTGGATCAAGAAGAAAGTGTGAGCAGTATATTCTGGACGGACGGGTTAAGGTAAATAATGAGACCGTTACCGGGCTGGGTGTAAAGGTTTATGAAAATGACATTGTCGAATTCGATGGCAAGATTGTAAAGGCAAATGCCAGGAAAGTATATATAATACTGAACAAGCCTGAAGGGTATATTACTACGGTAAGGGACCAGTTTGGCAGGAAGAGCGTCCTGGACCTGGTAAAAGATGTGAAAGAAAGGATTTATCCGGTGGGAAGGCTGGACTACAATACCTCAGGCCTGCTGCTTCTTACCAATGACGGGGATTTTGCCTACAGGTTAACCCATCCTTCCGGGGAAGTTGAAAAAACATATATTGCAGAAGTCAGGGGTGTGCCTTCAGATAAAGTAAAGGCAATGTTTGAGCAGGGAATGGTAATTGATGGATATAAAACTGCGCCTGCTTCGTTTAAAATCCTTCGCAAGGGCAAGTCTACATCTCTGGTGGAAATCAGGATTCATGAGGGACGGAACCGCCAGGTGCGGAAAATGTGTGAAAAAGCCGGCCATCCTGTGATCAGGCTTAAAAGGACTGCTATCGGTAAGCTGAAACTGGGCAGTCTTCCGGAAGGCCATTGGAGATACCTGACAAAATCAGAACTGGAGAAAATAGTATAAAATCCTGATGAGGCAGACAGACTGCTTCATCAGGATTTTTTATTGTTCCGCAAAAATAGCCGCATTTTTGAAAACAAATATTAATAGTAAAAGTCAAAAGGGAAATTGTTGAAAAAGTCTCCTGTATTCCGGATCAGCCAGGCGATCAGCACTGCGTAGAAAATAATACCTATAATTATAAATATAATCTTAACAATAATTGATATTCCAGAATATTTAAAGTAATTATTGAAGCTGTACAATGCATCGCCAAGTTTTTTGTATTCTCCGGCTGCCATATAACTTTTGATTTCGTCAACCGCTTTAAAAAGCTTTACGCCGGCAATTATCTGAGGTATACCGTATGCTGCAGATATAATGCCAAGGCAGGAGAGTGCGCCAACAATAATTTCTATAACGGCTTTGAAAGTTGCCCATCCGATCAGGTTGTTTAAAAAAGGTATGTTCACTTCGATGACTTCATTTGCACCGCTTTCATAAGTTTTTACGCCATTGGCGGCCGCTTGATAGTTTTCTCCGGAAAATGTGTTGCCCGAAGGATTTTCCATGTTGTTCGCGTTCATAAATTTACCCCCTGTGAATATGATAGTAACGCCCCTTAGCTTTTTTGCATCCGCAGGCTGTATTCTTATTATATCATGACATGAGGTCATGGTATATTTTTTCTTGTTTTATACTTAATAAAGATGGCTAAAAATAATGCGGACACAATATTTATTTTATACGCTCCTTTGCTTAATTTGTTTGCAAATTTGTACCTTTTTTATTATAATATTGTTTGTTAAAATTGTGGCAAGTTTATTTAACTAACGTTTATTGAATTATAAATTTCACTTTACTATAATAGCATTGTGTGGCTTTACACAAGCATATTTTTTACAATAAAGTGGTTATTATAGGAAACAATAAAAATAAAAATGAGGTGGAGAAAGGATGTCAGTAAAAGATAAAATAAACGAGCTCCTCGAAAAGAAAGAAGCAGTAATGCTTGGTGGCGGTATCGATGCTATTAACAAACAGCATGAAAAAGGCAAGCTTACTGCCAGGGAAAGAATTGAACAACTGGTGGACGAGGGCAGTTTTATTGAAATGGACGTTTTTGTTGAGTCGGGCAGTATCGATTTTGGTATGGATAAAAGGAAAGTACCCGGTGACGGCGTGGTTACCGGATACGCTACAATAAACGGCAGACCTGTACATATTGCGGCTCAGGATTTTACTGTTATCGGGGGAACTCTCGGAGAAGCCCATGCCAATAAAATATGTAAGGTCATGGACATGGCTGTAAAAATGGGCACTCCTTTTATCAGTATAAATGATTCCGGCGGTGCAAGAATCCAGGAAGGCATCAATGCCTTAAGCGGTTACGGGAACATCTTTTTGAGGAACACCCTTGCATCCGGAGTTATCCCGCAGATTTCGATAATTATGGGGCCTTGTGCCGGCGGTGCGTGCTATTCTCCCGCCATTACGGACTTTATATTCATGGTGGAGAAGACCGGTCAGATGTATATTACCGGCAGCCAGGTCATAAAGGCTGTTACCGGTGAAGATGTTACCCTTGAAGAACTCGGTGGTGCTGACGTACATAACAGTGTCAGCGGAGTGGCTCATTTCAAGAGCGCCAGCGAAACTGAGTGCATAGAAGCAGTTAAGAAACTTTTAAGTTTCCTGCCGGACAATAACCTGTCTGATGTTCCTCAATATGACTGTAACGACGATTTGAACAGGATTTCGGCGGAACTGGCCGATATTCTGCCTGAGGATGCCAACAAACCGTATGACATGCTGGATATCATAACAAGAGTTGTTGATAACGGAGATTTCTTTGAAGTTCACAAATATTTCGCTCAGAATATCATAGTAGGATTCGCCAGAATTAACGGAAGAACCGTTGGAATTGTGGCAAATCAACCGAAAGTTAAGGCGGGAAGCCTTGATGTGGATTCATCTGATAAGGCTGCAAGATTTGTACGATTTTGCGATGCATTCAATATTCCCATCGTAAGCTTTACCGACGTACCTGCCTTTTTACCTGGTGTCGGCCAGGAACACAACGGTATTATAAGACATGGTGCAAAACTCCTGTATGCCTTTGCGGAAGCTACGGTACCGAAGGTTAATGTAATTGTGAGAAAGGCTTACGGCGGAGCATATATTGCAATGAACAGCAAGACACTCGGGGCTGACATGGTATTTGCATGGCCTACAGCGGAAATTGCCGTAATGGGAGCTGAAGGCGCCGCAAACATCATTTACAGGAAAGAAATTGCAGAAGCAGACGATCCTATAAAGACAAGACAGGAAAAGATAGAAGAATACAGGTCCAAGTTCTCCAATCCGTATGTGGCAGCAGCAAGAGGATTTGTGGACGATGTTATTGACCCGGCTGACACAAGGCAGAGAATTGCCAGCACTCTTGAAATGTTAAGGAGCAAGCGTGAAAGCAGGCCGGCCAAGAAACATGGGAACATTCCACTTTAATTCCGGCAAATAATAGGGTAATAGTTAATTTATTATTCTTTAAAATATGATTATTAATTGGGAGGATTTATCATGAAGAAGTTTTTAATAAAGGTAAACGGAAACCAGTATGAAGTTGAAGTAGAGGAAATCGGCGGATACACGGTTCAACCTGTACAGGCACAGGCACCGGTTCAGGCTGCTCCTGCGCCGGCTCCGGCTCCTGCACCAGCATCCGCACCGGCACCGGCTCCCGCCCGGACTGAAGCTGCTGCACCTCAAAAAGTTGCAACAGGAACAATAGGTTCAACCAAAGTTACTGCTCCAATGCCTGGTACAATACTCAGGATAGAAGCCAAAGTCGGCGACAAGGTAACAAAAGGTCAGGTTCTGTTGATTCTTGAGGCAATGAAGATGGAAAACGAAATTGTTGCTCCTGTAGACGGCACTGTAGCTTCCATTAATGTCGAAAGCGGAGCATCAGTCAACGCCGGAGACCTGCTTGCTTCATTATCTTAATGATAGCTGCCCTACGGTATTTTGAAATAATCGAAGGAAGGAGTATATACATTTATGGGTAAGGTAAAAATTACCGAGACGGTATTGCGTGATGCTCACCAGTCCCTTATCGCAACAAGAATGAGTATCGAAGAGATGCTTCCTATAATAGAAAAGCTTGACAAGGTCGGGTACTATTCACTGGAGGCATGGGGCGGAGCTACGTTTGATGCCTGTCTGCGGTTTCTGAATGAAGATCCCTGGGAAAGATTGAGAAAGATCAGGGACAAAGCTAAAAACACAAAATTGCAGATGCTTTTGAGGGGACAAAACCTGTTGGGATATAAACACTATGCCGATGATGTGGTTGAGTATTTTGTCCAGAAAGCGGTCGCAAACGGCATAGATATAATCAGAATATTTGACGCATTGAATGATACGAGAAACCTGGAAACTGCCATGAAAGCGTGCAAGAAAGAAGGAGGCCATGCCCAGGGTGCTGTTTGTTACACCATAAGCCCGGTTCACGACCTTGATCATTTTGTTAAGGTAGCAAAAAGGCTGGTAGACGCAGGCGCTGATTCCATATGCATTAAGGACATGGCAGGCCTACTGCTTCCATATACGGCATATGAACTTGTTAAAGCCCTTAAGGAAAATGTAAAGGTGCCTATCCAGGTTCATACCCACTATACCAGCGGTGTCGCTTCAATGACTTACCTAAAGGCAATTGAAGCTGGTGCCGATGTTGTTGACTGCGCTATTTCACCTCTGGCCATGGGAACGTCCCAGCCGCCCACGGAACCGTTGGTGGCAACCCTGCAGGGTACTGAATACGATACCGGTTATGACCTGAACCTACTGACAGAAATTGCTGATTACTTCAGAAAATTGAGACAGGAATACCTGGATAAGGGATTATTGGATGCGAAAGTCACCGGTGTAGATGTAAATGCATTAAAGTACCAGGTACCCGGCGGCATGCTTTCAAACCTTGTATCTCAGCTTAAGCAGGCTGGAAGGGAAGATAAGTTCGATGAAGTTCTGCAGGAAGTTCCGAGAGTAAGGGAAGATTTCGGTTATCCGCCCCTGGTTACTCCCACTAGCCAGATAGTAGGTACCCAGGCTGTTATGAATGTTATAACCGGCGAACGTTACAAGATGGTACCGAAGGAATCCAAAGCACTGGTAAAGGGCGAATACGGAAGAACTCCGGCTCCAATTCCGGAGGAAATCACTAAAATGATTCTGAAAGGCGAAGAGCCCATAACCTGCAGGCCTGCAGACCTGATTGAGCCCGAGCTTGACAAGATCAGGAGTGAAATAAAAGAATACCTTGAACAGGACGAGGATGTGCTTTCATATGCACTGTTCCCACAGGTAGCCAAGAAATATTTTGAATTCAGGCAAGCCCAGAAATATAAAATCGACAGCGACCTGGTAGATTACGAAAACAAGACTTACCCGGTAGTATAAAAATTGTCACGGGAACGTTTCTTTTGACATAATAGGTGAGTGTAAGACGGTGTGACAGAAATGCGCACCGTCTTTTGTTTTACAGCACTGGGAAGGTTCACCTTTTTTGCTTCCAAGAAGCGGCATGTCGCAAGAAACAACTAAAGCACCTAAGTGTCAGTAAATGCCTCTCCATGTCCTATAAGTCTGGTTTTATATTTCAGCCTGCTCACGGCAGTCTTTATGAAGATAAATGTAGTTTTCCTTATTGCTTATGAATTTGAGGATTTTTATGCTGCTACCTTTTTTTATGGGCATGCCGCATTTTAGGCATACGCTATGGGCAGAGTTCATGATGCCTTCCGTTTCCTCGGGAGTAATATGCTTGTATTTCTGCCAGCATTTCCATCCTACTTTGCATTTGCCTATACGGTTCTCGTAGTCTGCAAATACCCATCTCAGGAGTTTATGAAAATGAAAGGGATATTTTGTGTACTTGATATATTGCATGGGTAGTCCCAGGTTGACCGTATACAGCATGAAGCTTTGTTCAACAATGTCTTGCAGAGGTCCTGTAATATGCGTGCTGTAATGATAGTAGCCGTTATAGTCCAGCCAACTGATCAGTTTTCTGAACATATAGCCCCTGCATATTTCAATGGTTTCGCTTTTTTTCACGTTAAGCAGGGAAAAAGCCTTATCAACGATGTTGACCACTTCGTCCAGGTATAGCTTTTCAGAAATATTTTCCCGGTTATATAACTCCACGGGTATAATATCAAAATAATATTCGTTGGTTTCAGGGCGATATACGCCTATACATGTTCCTCCCACAAAGCTGCCGCTTCCTGCGTCGTCTATCTGGATCATGAACTGTCTCCCGTAAGTTTAGTATGCTTGGGGTAAAAGCGGTTTTCCTGTGTTATTATTAGCGAAACAATCTGCAATTATGAGACTGCGCCAAGAGGATTATTCTTCTGACACACTAATAAGATAGCAACAGGGCATATACGGTTCTCTTGGAAAAGAACTGTCCCGTTGAAAGCTTGATTTTTGGGAATTTTAACTATAATATAGAACTGTAAGGTTGATATAATTTCCCCAAAGAGAGGAGCTTTAAATTGGAAAATAAACCTATGGATTTACTGGAATCCATTAAAGCAGGGATGAATAAATTCAGCAAAGGCCAAAAGCTGATTGCAAATTACATAATCAACCACTATGATAAAGCTTCTTTCATGACTGCCGCAAAACTGGGAGCAACTGTAGGAGTAAGCGAGTCCACTGTTGTGAGATTTGCCAACGAATTGGGTTTCGACGGGTACCCGAAATTCCAGAAATCGCTGCAGGAATTGATTAAGAGCAAACTTACGGCTGTCCAGAGAATTGAAATATCAAAGGAAAGAATCAACGAGGAAAATATCATTAAAAGTGTTTTACAGTCGGATATGGAGAAGATCAAACTTACTCTGGAGGAAATCGATACCCATGAATTCAACGGGATTGTGGAGAAACTCCTGACAGCCAATAAAATATTCATCCTGGGTGTAAGAAGTTCGGCAGCTTTGGCAAGTTTTATGGGGTTTTACTTTAATCTCATTTTCGATGATGTACGGCACATCCATACTACCAGCGTAAGCGAGATGTTCGAACAAATAATCAAGGCAGGCACAGGAGATGTGGTTATTGGTATAAGTTTCCCCAGGTATTCAAGGAGAACAATTAAAGCTATGCAGTTTGCCAGGAGCAAAGGCGCCACCACTATTGCCATTACGGACAGGATCGATTCACCTCTTGCTTTGCAGGCGGACTATAAACTGATTGCCAGAAGCGACATGGCTTCCTTTGCGGATTCCCTGGTAGCGCCCTTAAGTGTGATAAATGCACTGATAGTGGCTTTGGGCTTAAGGAAAAAGGAAAGGCTTGCAGAGGTATTTGAAAACCTTGAAGTAATCTGGGATGAATACCAGGTATACGAAAAAAATGACAACAAATAAACACGTTTTCAATAATACTTTCTTTTTTGCGCAAAATAAAGTACGGTAACCTGATGTATCATGAGGAGGATATCTTGAATAAGAAGGTTGTTGTGATAGGAGGCGGCCCGGCAGGTATCATGGCTGCCTCCAAAGCTTCTGAAGCAGGCGTTGAAACTTTGCTTCTTGAAAAAAACAGTACTTTGGGGAAAAAACTGCTCATTACCGGCAAAGGACGGTGCAATATTACCAATAATGCTGATATCCAGGGACTGATTGACAATATACCTGGCAACGGCAGTTTTTTATATTCAACCTTTTATAACTTCTCCAATTACGACCTGATAAATTTTCTTAATGAGAACGGGTTAAAAACAAAAGTTGAACGGGGCGGAAGGGTTTTCCCCGAGTCGGACAGGGCAAAGGATGTATTGGATGTCCTGGTCAGATATGCAAAGAAATGTAATGTAAAGATAAAAACCAACGCAAAGGTCAGGGAAATTCTGACTGATGGCGGCAGAATATCCGGAGTTCGCCTGGAAAACGGAGAAACTGTTGCCTGCACCGATGTAATTATCGCCACGGGCGGAAAGTCATTTCCCGGTACCGGTTCAAATGGAGACGGGTACCAGTTTGCAAAGCAACTGGGCCATACAGTTACCAGGCTTCGCCCATCACTGGTTCCACTTACCGTCAGGCAGAGCTTTGTAAAAGAACTCCAGGGATTGTCCCTGAAAAATGTGGCCATAAAATTTACATATAAGAATTCGAAAACCTTATACGAAGATTTCGGTGAAATGTTATTTACCCATGATGGTGTCTCCGGACCGGTAATATTAAGCGGCAGCAGGCATCTGCTGGAATATGAGTACAGGGATATTGAGCTTCATATAGACATAAAACCAGCTCTGGACTATGATAAACTGGATAAGCGCATTCAACGGGATTTCGGGAACAATTCCCGTAAGCAATTCAAAAATTCGCTGGATGAACTCCTGCCAAGGAAGCTTATACCCGTTATTGTCAATCTTTCACAGATCGGGCCTGAAAAGCCTGTAAACCAGATAACAAAACAGGAAAGGCTTTACCTTGTAAACCTGCTTAAGGATTTCCGTATGGACATTACTGGTTCTTATCCCATAAGTGAGGCCATTGTAACAGCAGGCGGTGTTGATGTAAGCGAAATAGATCCTTCAACTATGGAGTCAAAAATTATAAAAGGTCTTTATTTTGCAGGTGAAGTGCTGGATGTGGATGGCTATACGGGAGGTTTTAACCTCACCATAGCCTTTTCAACGGGATATACCGCTGGTATGTCCGCTGCCGGAAAATAGTTAAATTTTTTATACTTTTCGCATTATCAACCGGGGAATTACACATTATATAAATAAAATTTCTTTATTTAGGTGACTTCTGGTGAAAGACGAAAAGAAGAAAGGCCTTGACAGGTATCAGGCATCCCTGGGGAAAATGGCTGCATTTGAAAGACGGATTGTAGTCTGTTTTCTCATTTTTTTCATATTTACGCTGCTTTCCCAGGCATTCTTGTCCAGAAAAAACACAATGGATGATGTCCTGGCCCATGGAAGGATTCGCGGCAGCGCCCTTGAAGGGGAACACTGCCTGTACCAGGAAGGCATCCTGGAACTTCGCATTGAAGGTAAAGAAAACCCGGATATAAAAGTCCTTATCAACGGGGAGGAAGCAGGTGCTTTTGAAAAGACATACGTGGCACTTATGGTAAAAAACGGCGATATCATAGAGATTGACGGAAATTACCTGGATAATCCCGTCAGTGTGACCGTAGTTTCAAAATCCGGTAATATCGCCTCTGACGTACTTAATAAAAGCTATGTTATAGGTTCGGGGATAAAGAGGTTGTTCAGGGTTCAAATTGAATAATAATTATTGTTTTATAGAAATTATTACTATATAATATGGAATGTATGGAATACGGGGATTTAATATCCCTAAAAACCGGAGTAAAAGAATGAGTAACAAGGAAAATACCGGCAGCAAGGATACGGCCATTGCTGCAATTAGTCTTGCCGTGACCCAGGACAGGCAGGAAGAAAAGAAATTGCAGGCTGAGTTTCTAAAAAGAGGTATTTATACATCTGCTGTAGATTACGGCGGGGAGTTCATCTCTTCAGTAATGAAAATAGTGGAGCGAGCCGTTGTCGCTTCGAAACGTGAGGGTGTAATAAAGGAAACCCACACTGAAGAGGGAGCAGTGGCAGGAGCCACTAGGGAAGCTCTTTCCCAGATAATGCCCAAAGCCATCGGCCTAAATGTCGGCGGAAAAATAGCAGTGGCACGGTTTAATGATCATGTAAGCGTTGCCGTATTTTTCGGAATAGGGCTTCTGCACCTGAATGAAGTTGCTATTGGATTGGGTCACAGGGTTATCTGAAATCATTAGGACAAACAATTTCTTAAACTGTACAATTTAGATAAACTGAACGGAGTTGTGCTGCTTTATGAGCGTTGTAAGGGCGGTAAGGGGAGCTATTACGGTAAGCGAGAACAGCAGGGAAGATATACTGAAAGAAACGAAGCTGTTATTGAAAACAGTCATAGAAAAGAATGGCATAAATCATGAGGACATAATAGACATAATATTCTCCACTACCCATGACCTCAATGCAGCTTTTCCTGCTGCGGCGGCAAGGGAAATGGGACTTACCGACGTAGCTCTCATGTGCACAAATGAGATAGATGTACCGGGCAGCCTCAGGAAATGTATTCGCCTGATGCTGCATTTCAATACAGATAAATCCAACAAGGATATTAAGCATATATATCTGAAAGGGGCCGCCAGCTTAAGGCCTGATCTTGCAGATAAAGATCCAATGGAACAGGAGAGCTGACCTAATGATAAACATTGCCATAGACGGCCCCGCAGGAGCGGGGAAAAGCACTATAGCCAAGTTGCTGTCAAAAAAACTGGGTATCATATACCTGGATACCGGCGCCATGTACCGCACGGTAGCCCTGAAAGCCGTTAAATCCGGAATTGATACAAAAGATGCCGATGCCCTTGGCGAAATGGTAAAAGATATAAATATTGAAATAAAATTTGACCAGGACGGCCAGCGTATTTTCCTTGACAATGAAGATGTGACTGACCAGATACGGACCAAGGAAATAAGCATAGCATCTTCAGATGTGGCAGTGGTACCGGCTGTACGGCTTAAGATGGTAGAACTGCAGCGCCGTATCGCATCTCAGAACAGCGTGGTTATGGACGGCAGGGACATAGGTACTTATGTATTGCCCAATGCAGATTTTAAATTTTTCCTAACAGCTTCTCTGGAAGAACGGGCTAACCGCAGGTTTAGTGAAATGCGTGAGAAAAACCCTGATATAACCTTTGAAGAAGTCTATAAGGATATTGAATATAGAGACAAAAATGACAGCTCCAGGCAGTTTGCACCTTTGAAAAAGGCAGAAGACGCAATAGAAATAGACACTACAAAAATGACGATAGATGAAGTTGTTAACAGGATTACAGGAGTTATTGGTAATGAATTACTTCGGCAGGATCGCTAAATCTATCACCAAGATAGTTTTTACCCTTCTATACAGAGTCGAGATCAAAGGAAGAGAAAACATACCTAAAAAAGGTCCTTTACTTCTCTGCGCCAACCATATTTCTTTATTGGATATGTTTTTTATCGGATACAGAATTAAGAGATGGGTCTATTGGATGGCTAAGGAAGAGTTGTTCCGCAACCCTATTCTTGGCTTTATTATAACCAAGCTGGGTGCTTTCCCGGTAAGGCGGGGTAAGGCAGACAAGGAAGCCCTTAACCGTGCCTTTGAACTTCTGAATGAAGGCCATATTGTGGGAATTTTCCCCCAGGGCACTAGGGTTCACGAGAACAGGCTTATTAGAGGCAATGTAAAAAGCGGTGCTGCCCTGATAGCCATAAAACAAAAAGTGCCGGTTCTGCCGGTAGCCATCCAGGGTTCTGTCATTCCTTTTCACAAGGTCAGGATCGTTTTCGGCAAACCGTTTATGCTTGACAGCGAAACGGAGGATAGCGATGTTGATAAGGTCGATTACAGAAAATTAAGTCAATATATTATGCAAAAAGTATATGATTTGTTGGAGGAGAAATGATTTGGAGATTATTGTGGCAAAAACCGCGGGATTTTGCTTTGGCGTTGAAAAAGCGGTAAAAACAGCATTTGATTTGGTTGCCGGAGGAGAAAAAAACTTATATACTTTTGGCCATATAATTCACAATCCCCAGATTGTGAGCGAACTGGAATCCAGAGGTGTGAAAGTAATTGAGAAAATCAATGACCTTGAATCCCCTGCAAAGTTGATAATAAGAGCTCACGGTGTAGCCCCGGAAGTATATGAGGAAATTGAAAATAAAGGCATCGAGATGGTTGACCTTACCTGCCCTTATGTAAAAAAAATACATAAGCTCGTCAAAAAAAAATTTGAGGAAGGATTTCAGATAATAATTATAGGGGACAGAAACCATCCTGAAGTAATTGGCACAAATGGCTGGTGCAATAATAAAGCCTATATAGTCAATGATATAGAAGATGTGGACAGGATACCCGATAAATCGGCCCAGACATTTGTGGTGGCGCAGACCACGATAATGTATGAAAAATGGAAATCCATAACGGAACATATAGAGAAAACATTTAAAAATGTAATAAAATCTGATACAATATGTAATGCTACTTCAAAGAGGCAGAACGAAAGCGCTGAAATAGCTTCAAAAGTTGACATGATGATTGTAATTGGAGGAAAAAACAGTTCCAACACGCAAAAACTTTACGAGATAAGTAAAAAGTATTGTGATGAGACCTATATAATTGAATCAGCCGGCGATCTGCCGCTGATAGATACAAATAAAGTAAAAACTGTAGGTATTACAGCAGGAGCATCAACACCTGACTGGATTATTAAGGAGGTTATTGACAGAATGGAAGAGTTAAATAGACAGGACAGTGAAGTGAGTTTTAAAGAAGCATTTGAAGATTCCCTTGTTACACTTGAGTCCGGTAAGATAACTAAGGGCAGAATCATAGGTTTTAACGACAAGGAAGTGTATGTAGATCTTGGATACAAATCGGATGGTGTTATTCCCATGGAGGAATATACGGACAGGCGCGATTTTGACCCCAAGAAAGAATTGCGCATCGGGGATGAAATAGAAGTCTATATTGTAAGGGTAGACGACAGGGAAGGCAATGTGCTTTTGTCAAAGAAATACGTAGACACCCGCAGGAACTGGAACTTTTTAAGGAAGGCATTCAGGAACAAGACTGCCGTAGATGTAAAAGTTGTTGAAGTGATCAAGGGCGGATTATTGGCCGATTACGAGGGAATAAACATTTTCCTGCCCGCATCCCAGGTCAGTGACAAGTTTGTAAAGGATTTGAGCGAGTATGTGGGTACAACACTTACCGTAAGGCTTATCGAATTTGACGCAAGAAGAAAGAAAGTGGTTGCATCCCGCAAGGTTCTTATAGAAGAAGAAAATGAAAGAAAAATCAAGGAATTTTGGGACAATATCGAAGTGGGCAAGGAATATGAAGGTACTGTTACCAGCCTCACCAATTTTGGTGCTTTTGTCGATCTCGGTGGTGTTGAAGGCCTTGTTCATCTGACAGAATTGTCATGGAGCAAGATCAAGCATCCTTCTGAAGTGCTGAAGAAAGGCGATATCGTTACCGTAAGAGTCCTGGAGTTTGACAGGGAAAGCGGACGCATTTCCCTCGGCTACAAAAAGGCTGAAGATAATCCCTGGTATAATATTGCAGAGAAGTATCCCAAGGATTCCATAGTAAAGGGCAAGGTAGTAAGGCTAGTGCCTTTTGGCGCCTTTGTTGAACTGGAGACAGGGGTTGACGGCCTCGTGCACATTTCCCAGATATCTGATAGACATATACCCAAACCGGATGATGTCTTGTCCATTGGACAGGAAGTGGAAGCAAAGGTGCTGGAGGTGGATGCGGAGAACAATAAAATCGCCCTCAGTATCAAAGATGTAAATCCCATTAATCCTGAACCTGCTGAGGATGTAAAGAAAGAAAAGACAGCAAGGAAAGAAAAGAGCGAAAAGGCCAAAGAACCTAAAGAAAGAAAGAAGAAGAGCGCTCCGGAAAATGAAGAAGCTGAGGAGACTTCAAATAGCCATGTCGAGAAAATGAACGTCACTCTGGGCGATGTTTTTGCGGGACTGGGCCTCAATGGAATAAACCTGGCAGATTCTGAAGACGGGGAAAACTAACAAAATATAATTTGCCTAAAATTTAACGCGCAATTTAAGCTGTTGATTCTATTCAACAGCTTTATCTGTATTCAGGGGTGAGCAGATCTTAAGATGGATTACGAATCTTTCAAGAAGGAAATACTTCTGCTGACAGGCATAGATTTAAACTTTTATAAAGAGAGACAGATGAAAAGAAGAATAGATTCGCTGATAAAAAAGCATGCCCATGACAGTTATAGTTCTTACCTGAAAGCACTGGTACAGGACGGGAAGCTGTACAATGAATTTGTAAATTACCTGACGATTAATGTTTCTGAGTTTTACCGCAATCCGGAACAGTGGCTTGTGCTTGAAAATGAATTTTTGCCCGGTTTTCTCAAGAGTGGAGGGGATCTCAGGATATGGAGCAGTGCCTGTTCCACTGGTGAAGAACCGTACACCCTGGTGATGATCCTGAGTAAATATATGCCGTTGGAGAAAATTCATATACTTGCCAGCGACATTGACAAAAGGGCCATTGAAAACGCAAAGGTTGGGCGTTACCATGTTAAGAGCCTTGAGAAATTGCCTGAGGTGTTTAAAAAAAGGTTCTTTGTAAAGGAAAGTGAGTATTTTTATAATATAAGCAGAGAAATCAAGGACTGTGTCACGTTCAGGCAGCTTAACCTGTTAAGTGACGATTACCCATCCGGATGCGACATCATACTTTGCAGAAATGTACTCATTTACCTTACGGAAGAGGCAAAAGTGCTGATTTACACAAAGCTTAACAGCTCGCTTAAAACCGGTGGTGTTCTTTTTGTCGGCAATACTGAGCAGATTATTGCACCGAAAAGATTTGGGTTTACCCCGCTCAGAACATCTTTTTACGTTAAGGAGTAAACTTTAAGGAGTAAGACTTTTATACAGTCAAAAGAAAAAGGCCTTAAGCTTTCAAGCTCAAGACCTTGGTGCGAGAGGCGGGATTTGAACCCGCACGTCCGTAATGGACACTAGAACCTGAATCTAGCGAGTCTGCCAATTCCACCACTCTCGCAGATGCAATAGTTATTTTACTAGATTCTTCGAATAAATGCAAGAGGCAATTTATAATTCTTTTTCAACCTTCAAAGGTTTTTGATCAAAGGAGGCAAACATGAAGAAAAACATAAATGATTTCAGGCAATACATAAAAGGTAAGAACGTAGCGGTACTGGGGATAGGAATCAGCAATACTCCCCTTATTAAGTACCTTTCCAAACTGGATGCCAGGATTACAGCCTTTGACAGGGCTGAACCAGAGAAGATTTCCGACAGGCTGGCAGAGCTAAAAGGTCTTGATGTTAAGTTAAGCCTTGGTGAAAACTACCTCAATGGGCTAAAAGGCTTTGACATCATTTTCAAGACACCCGTGATAAGGCCTGACATACCTGAGCTTTTAGCCGAAAAGGAAAGGGGAGCTGTGATAACTTCAGAAATGGAAGTTTTCCTGGAACTGTGCCCCGCTGAAACTTTTGGCATTACCGGCAGCGACGGCAAAACAACAACTACCACCCTGATATATAATATGCTGAAAGAACAGGGTTATAGGTGTTGGGTAGGAGGGAATATAGGGACTCCTTTACTGGACAGGATAGAAGAAATCCTGCCGACAGATAAAGTTGTGGTGGAACTGAGCAGCTTTCAGTTAATGACCATGAAAATAAGTCCTGATATTGCGGTTTTGACCAACATTTCCCCCAACCACCTGGACGTTCACAAGTCCATGGAGGAGTATATTGATGCAAAGAAAAATATTTTTAAATTTCAGGGTGCCGGCGGCAAAGCCATATTTAATTTCGATAACGAAATAACCAGGAATCTGGGAAAGGAAAACAGGTCAAGGACCTATTACTTCAGCCGTCTTGCAGATATTCCCGTAGGCGCCTGCCTGGAGGGGGACAATATTGTTATTAAAGATGGCGGCCAGGTAAGACACATAATGAAAATTGGGGACATTTTGCTTCCCGGGGTCCATAATGTTGAAAATTACCTGGGAGCAATACTGGCTGTAGCCGATTACGTTTCCCCTGAGACCATGAAAAAAGTGGCTGAAACTTTCAGGGGTGTGGAGCACCGCATTGAATTTGTAAGGGAAGTTTCCCAGGTTTCCTTCTACAATGATTCCATTGGCAGCAGCCCGTCAAGAACCATAGCCAGCGTGAACGCATTCAGTAAAAAGGTAATTCTTATAACCGGCGGATATGATAAGGGAATACCTTATGACACTATGGGCAGTCTGATCATTGAAAAGGTAAAAGGCCTGGTGCTGATGGGAAAGACAGGTCCTAAAATACACGCAGCCCTTGAGGATGAAATCCGGAAGACCGGCAAGGGCAAGGATATACCGGTCTTCTTTGCAGGTAATATGGAGGAGGCCGTGAGTAAAGCGTATGAAATGGCTTTGCCTGGCGACACAGTTATATTATCGCCCGCAAGCGCCAGCTTTGACATGTACAGGAATTTTGAGGAAAGAGGTAACCATTTTAAAGCAATAGTCAATACATTAAGAAAAAAATAAAAGGTTTGTTGAGCTTATCCTTAGCTGAGACATTGGAGAAAGCCCAGCAAAACCTCATTGAATAACCTTATTTTATTGATTAATCCAGATAATAAATAAATCCGAACCTTTCTGCTATCGGAAAAAGGTTCGGATTTTGTTTCTTTGGTGGAGGGAGATGGATTCGAACCATCGAAGGCTGCGCCAACAGATTTACAGTCTGCCCCCTTTGGCCACTCGGGAATCCCTCCAGGGTAATGCTGGTGCCCAGAGACGGAATCGAACCGCCGACACGAGGATTTTCAGTCCTCTGCTCTACCGACTGAGCTATCTGGGCACATGGTGGGCCTTCAGGGACTCGAACCCCGGACCAACCGGTTATGAGCCGGTTGCTCTAACCAACTGAGCTAAAGGCCCTCAGCAAAGCGATAATTCAAAGTATAATGGATATGCGAGGTTTCGTCAAGTATATATTTATCCTTTCTTTCAACTGTTTTGGATGGCATCTCCCGGGTTATCCGGTTCTTTTGTATCAAGCGCCGGATTTCGTTTTTTATCAGGCCATTATGATGTTTCTATAATAACCTGTAAATGGAATATTAACTAAATAATTGAAAAATTATGAAAAAACAGGTAATATGTAGTATATAATAAAATGAAAGAGAGGTTTGCTATGCACGAAGGGCACAGGGAAAGAGTGAAAAACAGGTATCTTAAAGAGGGGCTTGACAGTTTTGAGGATCATCAGGTCCTGGAACTCCTGCTTTTTTTCTCGATACCAAGATGTGATACAAATGAGACTGCCCACCGCCTGATGAAAAAATATGGTTCCCTTTCAGCCGTCTTTGAGGCTGATGTATCCGACCTGATGAAAACAGAAGGTATAGGTAAAAATTCCGCTATTCTTCTGTCTCTTATTCCGTCGCTGGCAAGGAAATACTTCACTGACCGCTGGGGCTCAAGGCCAATTCTGAACACTTCATATAAAGCAGGCCAGTATGCTGTTTCCCTTCTGGCAGGCAAAACGTATGAAGCTTTTTATGTTATATGCCTCGATTCGGCTAACAAGGTGAATTTTGCTGCCCTTGTCCATGAAGGCACAATAAATGAAGCCCCTGTTTATCCCAGGATAGTGGTTGAAACGGCTCTGCGGCATAAAGCCAACAGTGTCATACTGGCTCATAATCATCCCGGCGGGACCCTTGACGCTTCCATGGCCGACATTTCCATTACGAAAAAAATAATCGCTGCCTTAGAACCCATATCTGTTAAGGTTCTCGACCATATAATCGTGGCAGGCAATAACTTCAGAAGTTTTGCCCAGGATAATCTTTTATAATCGGCCTAAATGTATTACAATTTTAAATCTGCCATCTTTTGAATAATTGTGTATAATATATAACTGTATTTATTCAAATATGAAGAGGGTGTTTTTATGCATTTGGAGGATTTTGCAAGAGCAAATGAAGAGAAACTGCGCGCCAACAGTTATCCTGGAAGGGGCATTATTATTGGCCAAAGCCCTGATGAAAAGCATTACATACAGGTTTACTGGATAATGGGAAGAAGTGAAAACAGCAAAAACAGGGTTTTTGATATGCTGGAGAACGGGTTTGTACGGACCAAGGTATTTGATGAAAGGAAAGTGACGGACCCTTCCCTCATAATATATTTTCCTGTTAAGCATGTAAACGGCGTACACATAGTGTCAAACGGCGACCAGACAGACACAATAGAGGAATTCATAAAATGCGGAAAAAGTTTTATGGAAGCCCTGGAAACCAGAACCTTTGAACCGGACAGCCCGAACTTTACACCGAGAATATCCGGTATTATAGAAACGGAAAAAAGGAGATACGCCCTGTCAATTCTGAAATCCCTGAACAATAATCCGGATTACTGCCAACGGTATTTTTACTTCTACGACAGGTTTGTACCGGGATTCGGCCATTTTATATGCACTTACAACGGAGACGGAAATCCCCTGCCGTCATTTACTGGAGAGCCTGAAGTCGTACGTATGTTTAATAATATTGACGAAGTGGCAGAATACTATTGGGATACGATTAACATGGATAATAAGGTGTCACTGCTGGTAAAATTCATCAATGCTGAAGACAACAGCTTTAAGATTCGGATAATGAACAAGAACCGGTAAGATTCACACGGTAAATACATCATTGACATAATACAAAAAATCCCTGAAAATATAAATGTAAATTGGAAAGGTTTAGATGCATTTGACAAAGGAGTTGCGAATGAGCTTAAATACTGAAAAGCCGCTTAAGAAGAAAGTAGGGATGATTTCCCTGGGCTGCCCCAAAAATCTCGTTGACAGCGAAGTTATGCTGGGGATATTGAAGAATAGAGGTTACGAAATAACAAACCAGTCAGAAAAGGCTGATATACTGATCATCAATACATGTTCCTTTATTGAGGAAGCCACGCAGGAATCCATTAACACAGTTCTGGAATACGCGGAAGCAAGCAGAAAAAATGACAAGATCCTGGTTGTGACAGGTTGCATGGCAGAACGGTTCAGAGACGAAATTTTCAAGGAAATCCCGGAAGTGGATGTTGTACTTGGAACAGGAAGCTGCAGCCTCATTGCCGATGCCATAGAACAGGCGATAGACGGAAAGAAGATTAGCTTTTATGAAAAATTGGCCGATGATGATTTCCTGGAAAGGGACAGGATCCTTTCAATCTCTTCAGGCTATGCATACCTGAAAATTGCGGAAGGGTGCAATAACTGCTGTACTTACTGCATAATCCCTAAGCTGAGGGGAAAATACAGGAGCCGCAGCATGGAAAGCATAGTAAGTGAAGCGAAAGAACTGGCGAAAAACGGTGTCAGGGAAGTCATTCTCATTGCCCAGGATACTACTAATTATGGTACGGACATATATGGAAAACTGGCAATAGTTGACTTAATTAGAGAACTAAGCCGTATCGACGGGATTGAGTGGATCAGGTTGCTTTATTGTTACCCTGAACTGATAACTGATGATTTGATCAGGGAATTCGCAGAGAATGAAAAACTGTGCAAATATATTGATATTCCTATTCAGCACATCAGTGACAGGATTTTGAAACTGATGGGCAGAAGGGGAGGCAGTGAGACAGTACTTAATGTCCTTGAAAAACTTCGGGAAAGGGTTCCGGATATTATTTTAAGAACCACTTTAATAGTCGGATTTCCCGGTGAAACGGATGAGGACTTTGAGATCCTTTACAATTTTGTGGGAAGGCAGCGTTTTGACAGGCTCGGTGTATTTACCTACTCCAGGGAGGAAGGAACTCCTGCCGCCGAAATGAAGAACCAGGTGCCTGACCGTATAAAACTTTCGCGCTACAACAGGATAATGGCATTACAGAAGCAGATTTCCGCTGAAGTTAACAGGAAGAGGATGAACAGGGTTTACAGGACATTGGTGCAGGGAGTTGCAGATGACGGGATTTTTTATTATGGCAGAACTTACGGAGAAAGTCCTGATATAGACGGCGTGATATATTTTACAAGTACAGAGCCCCTTGATATTGGGAGTTTTGTTAATGTCAGAATACTTAATACGGAACAATATGACTTGATTGGAGAGGTTATATATGAATCTGCCGAATAGGATTACAATGACGAGGATACTTATTGTACCTTTGTTTTTACTATTTGTCATACCGTTTCCTGACACCCTGCTGGATGTCAGTTTTCTTCAGTTTTTAAAACCACAGTTTCTGGCCGTCAGGAGCTTTATTGTCAAATACGGCAGCTATATAGCTGCAGCTATTTTTATATTGGCATCGAGTACTGACGGCGTTGACGGCTATATAGCACGGAAAAGAAAACTTGTCACAAATTTGGGCAAATTTCTGGACCCCATAGCGGACAAACTGCTGGTAACAGCAGCCCTAGTGGCTCTGGTCCAGCGCAATGAGCTTACCAGCTGGGCAGCAATCATTATTATTGCCCGGGATCTTCTTGTAACGGGATTAAGGCTTATTGCAGCCGGTGAAGGTATAGTGGTGGCGGCAAGTGTTTGGGGAAAGATAAAAACAGCGGCTCAGATGGTTGCCATAGTGGCTATGCTCCTCAACAATTTCCCATTGAGCCTCTTTACTGATTTTCCCTTTGACGAGGTTGCCATGTTTTTTGCTGTAATAATAACAATTTATTCGGGCATAGATTATTTCAGAAAAAACAAGCATGTACTGGCTACTGAAGAATAAAAAATTCTTGCATATAGTAATAATTTATTATATACTGTTATCAACAACAATTAGTATCAGGTAATAATAATAAATGCAGGAGGCAAGAGGTGTAACGGATGAGCAGATCTTCATTGCTTAAAAAGGAAAGGCAGCGTCTGTTAATAAAAAAGATAGAAAAGAATCCTTTTCTTACGGATGAAGATATTGCGCAAATGCTTAATGTAAGCGTTCCCACAATCAGGCTGGACAGACTGGAACTTGGAATCCCTGAGCTGAGAGAAAGAATCAAGAACGTAGCCGAGAGTAATTATAACAAGGTAAAGGCTCTCGGCAGCAAGGAGATTGTGGGAGAGCTTCTTGATATCAAGCTGGGAGAAAGCGGGCTCTCGGTCCTGGAAACTACAGATGAAATGACATTTGAAAAGACTAAAATAGTGAGAGGCCATTTTATTTATTCCCTGGCTGAGTCATTGGCCATCGCGGTAATAGATGCGCATGTTGCGCTGGTAGGCGTTGCAAATATAAAGTATAAAATCCCTGTATATGCCGGAACCAAACTTGTGGCAAAGGCTGAAGTAAAGAGAAAAAGAGGCAAGAATTTTATAGTTTGGGTCATTATTTCGGAAAAGAGCAGGGAAGTGTTCAGGGGGAAATTTATACTGGTAGCCCTTGACAAGACACAATAATTATGATACTGGTAAACGGTTAATATAATAATATCAAGTATTTGGAATAAACAACCTATTTTAATATATCATTTTGGGAGTGAACGTAATTTGAAGATCTTGGTTGACGCAATGGGCGGTGACAACGCACCTGAAGAGATTGTTGAAGGCTGCATTGAAGCTGTTAAGGTATTGGATGGTTATGAAATAAACCTGTTAGGTGATAAGGATAAAATAGAAAGGATTCTAAGCAAAAATAATTTTTCAGGGGACCGTATTAAAACCATACATACTACGGAAGTAATCACCAATGATGACGTGCCTACCAAGGCTATAAAATCCAAAAAAGACTCTTCTATGGTTGTAGGTCTTAAAATGCTGAAGGAAAACCAAGGTGATGTTTTTCTTTCGGCGGGGAATACAGGCGCTTTAAGCGCTGGATCTCTCTTGATTGTTGGAAGGATGGAAGGCGTTGATAGGCCTGCCCTGGCACCATTAATTCCTACCAAAAACGGACCGGTACTTTTGATTGACGCAGGTCTCAATACAAACTGCCGGCCTATTAACTATCTGCAGTTTGCACAAATCGGCTCCACATACATGAGAGAAATGTACAAAATCAAAGATCCGAAGGTGGGCCTTATAAATATAGGCACTGAAGCTAACAAAGGATATGAAGAACTCAAGCAGGCTTACCTTTTGCTCAGTAATTCAGGTCTCAATTTTGTGGGCAACATTGAAGGAAGACAGTTACCTGAAGGTGAAGTTGATGTGGCCGTATGTGACGGTTTTGTGGGCAATGTACTGCTGAAATTCCTGGAGGGCGTAGGTTCATTCATTCTTGAGGGATTAAGCGGAGTCTATAAACAGGATTTGATTTCAAAACTGTCCGCCCTCATGATAAAAAGAAAACTTAAAAAATTCTTGAAAAAGATGGATTACGAGGAATATGGAGGAACCCCCATTCTGGGCATCAACGGTACCGTATTTAAATGCCATGGCAGTTCAAATGCAAAGTCTATAAAAAATGCCATCATAAAGGCATATGATTTTGCAAGGAATTCTGTCCTCGATCAACTCAGGCATGAGTTTTACAACAGGGAGGCTGGAAATCTTGGTATTTAACCGCAGAAATATGGGCTTTCTTGGGTTTGGCAGTTGCGTTACAGATAATATACTGACTAATTTCGATCTGGAAAAAATGGTGGACACTTCTGATGAGTGGATTGTCAGAAGGACCGGTGTGCATGAAAGAAGATTGCTTTATCCCGGGCAGATGGCAGCTGACCTGGGAGTAAGCGCTGCTGAAAAGGCACTGAAAGATGCCGGGATATCTCCCGAGCAGATTGACTTGATAATAGTTTCTACGGAAACCCCGGATTATCTGACGCCTTCCACGGCCTGTATAATTCAAAAACGTATAGGGGCCGTAAACGCGGCGGCTTTTGATGTGAACGCCGCATGTTCAGGTTATGTTTATGCTCTCACCATTGCAAATCAATTTGTAAAAACAGGGTATTACAAGCATATTCTAGTAATAGGCTGTGAAGGTTTATCCAGAATTGTTGACTGGGAAGACCGCTCCACATGTATCCTTTTTGGCGATGGTGCGGGCGCTACGGTACTGGGACCTGTGGATGAAGGATATGGAGTTTTGGAAACCGTTATAGGCGCAGATGGTTCCATGGGTGAAAATATCACCATACCTTGCTGCTACATGAGCAAGGAAGATGAAGAAAAAAGGCTTCATGAAAACAAGCGCGTGCTTTGGATGGACGGAAGCACTGTCTTAAAGTTTGCTGTTAATGTTATGGCGTCTGCCACCATGGAAGTACTTAAGAAAGCGGGCCTTTCCATTGATGATGTAAAACTCCTGGTACCCCATCAGGCCAACATAAGGATAATTGACGGAGCCATAAAAAAACTTGGCATACCTGATGATAAAGTCTATAAAAACATACACAGGTACGGAAATATATCTTCAGCCTGCATACCGGTGGCTTTGAACGAAATTTACGAGCAAGGCTTGCTGAAAAACGGAGATTATGTAATAGTTGTCGGGTTTGGCGGTGGTTTGACATGGGCATCCGCTTTAATCAAGTGGTTTTAGAGGAGGTATAACATGCCGAAAATTGCCTTTATTTTTCCCGGTCAGGGAGCCCAGTACGTAGGTATGGGCAGGGACGTATGCGAAAGGTATCCGTCAGCGTCGGAAATTTTTGACAGAGCGTCCGCAGCTTTGGGATATGATATTAAAAAAGTGGTATTTGAGGGCGATGAAGAAACCCTTAAGATAACAGAGTACACACAGCCGGCTATTCTGACAACGAGCATAGCACTGATGCAGCCGCTGCTGGAAAACGGTGTCAGGCCCGATTATGCCGCCGGTCTAAGCCTGGGTGAGTATTGCGCCCATGTGGCAGCCGGTACAATGACATTTGAAGACGCAGTTTCCCTGGTCAGAAAACGGGGAAAGTTTATGCAGGAAGCAGTGCCCATAGGCCAGGGAGCCATGGCTGCGATTTTAGGCCTTGACACCGGCCTGGTCATTGAGTGCTGCAGGGAAGCTTCCGCTGTGGGTGTGGTGGAACCCGCCAACTTCAATTGCCCCGGCCAGATAGTCATTGCAGGGGAAACGGAAGCTGTAGATAAGGCAGTGGAACTTTGCAGCGCAAAAGGGGCAAAAAGGGCTGTAAAGCTGGAGGTCAGCGCGCCGTTCCATTGCAGCCTGCTAAAACCTGCAGGAGAAAAACTGGCGATGGAACTTGAGAAAGTTGAATTTTACGGCATGAAACTGCCGGTGGTTTCAAATGCAACCGCGGAATATGTCACTGACAAAGGACTGGTAAAGGACTTATTGATAAGGCAGGTCAGCAGTCCCGTCAGGTGGGAAGATTCCATGAGGCGCCTGATTGCTGACGGTATTGACACATTTGTTGAAATAGGTCCGGGAAAGACCCTGGCAGGTTTCATGCGTAAAATAGACAGAAATGTGAAGATGCTGAACGTAGAAAACCTTGAATCGCTGGAAAATACTCTGGAAGCTTTGGGAGCCGGCGTGTAACTTGAGGATTAGGAGTGTGAATATTATGCAACTCAAAGGGAAAACTGCTGTTATAACAGGTTCAGGAAGAGGTTTGGGCAAAGCTATAGCCCTCAAACTGGCACAGATGGGAGCAAATATCATGCTCAATGATATCGAGTCATCAGACGTTATTGACGCAACATATGAAGAATTTAGGGCGAAAGGATATAATGTGGCGGTGGTAAAAGGCGACGTACGCAACGAAGACGATGTCAATGCCTTGATGAACAAGGCAGTGGAAGAGTTCGGTAGTCTTGACATACTTGTTAATAATGCAGGAATAACCAGAGACAAATTAATGATCAGGATGACGGAAAATGACTGGGATGCTGTGCTGGATATCAACCTGAAAGGCGTTTTCCTTTGTACAAAAGCCGCTGCAAAAATCATGATGAAGCAAAGAAGCGGGAAAATTATTAATATAGCTTCTGTGGCAGGAGTCATGGGTAATGCCGGGCAGGCAAACTACTCTGCCGCCAAGGCGGGAGTTATTGGTTTGACAAAGACCACAGCCAGGGAATTTGCATCACGAGGCATTACCTGCAATGCAGTTGCCCCGGGGTTTATTCAAAGCAAAATGACCGAAGTCCTGCCCGATGATATAAAAGAGAATTATTTGAAGAATATCCCTCTCGGCAGATTCGGAACTCCGGAGGATGTGGCAAATGTAGTTGGTTTTCTTGCATCTGATGACGCAAATTACGTAACAGGACAGGTAATAAATATTGACGGTGGTCTTGTTATGTAATAATATTTTAGCGAAAGTAGTTGGTTAAATCTTTAGTTTCCCGGCGAACTGCGGAAGGAGGTGAACACAGGTGTTTGAAAGGGTAAGAAAGATTATAGTAGAGCAACTTGGTGTTGAAGAGGAAGATGTAACTATGGAATCCTCATTCATAGACGATTTGGGGGCTGATTCTCTGGATATAGTGGAATTGATAATGGCTCTTGAAGAAGAGTTTGACCTTGAAATACCAGATAGTGAGGCAGAAAAGATTACTACTGTAGGAGATGCAGTGGAATATATTAAAAATAATACTTAATAAAAAGTCCCACTTCGGGACTTTTTTATAAGTATTGCTAATATTATGGATATTTTCTAGTTTTATATAAATTCAGGTTATACCATTCAGCAGTCGGTGGAATAAGATAAACCATCTTTTCCCTACTGATTTTGCGATTATAGGGAGGATTCTTTATAATGAAAAGAAGAGTTGTCGTTACAGGTATGGGGGTTATTTCATCACTTGGCAAGGATATCAATACCTTTTGGAATGCATTAAAAGAAGGGAAAAATGGCATAAGCCTTGTAACCAAGTTTGACTGTTCAGATTTACCGACAAAAGTGGCGGCAGAAATAACAGATTTTGATCCGTTTGAGTATATAGATAAGAAAGAAGCAAAAAGAATGGATCAGTTCACACAATATGCCATGGCGGCTGCAAAAATGGCGGTTGAAAGTTCCGGACTTGATCTGGAGAAAGTAGATAAATACAGAATGGGTGTTATTGTGGGGTCAGGTATTGGCGGTATTCAAACCCTGGAAGAACAGCATTTGGTTTTGCTTGAGAAAGGCTCCAAGAGAATTAGCCCTTTCTTTATAACAATGATGATTTCCAACATGGCGTCCGGCAGAATTGCCATTGAGTACGGCGCGAAAGGTTTCAACGAGTGTGTTGTCACTGCCTGTGCCACAAGCAATAATGCCATAGGAGACGCTTTTAAGGTTATACAGCGGGGAGATGCAGACATTATGATAACCGGCGGAAGTGAAGCATCCATGACAAAGTTGTCCTTTGCCGGTTTCTGTGCTGCCAACAAAGCCATGACTGAGTCTCCGGATCCAAACAATGCCTGTAAACCTTTTGACATGGAACGTGATGGTTTTGTCATGGGCGAAGGCGCGGGAATCCTGATCCTGGAGGAATATGAACACGCTGTGAGAAGAGGGGCTGAAATTATTGCTGAATTGGTGGGTTATGGCTGCACCTGCGACGCTTTCCATATTACGGCTCCTGCGGAAAACGGAGAAGGTTCGGCGCGGGCTATGCAACTAGCCATAGCTGACGCAGGAATAGCACCTGAAGAGATAGGCTATATAAATGCTCATGGAACGTCAACCCCTCATAATGACAAGAATGAGACTGCTGCAATAAAGACGGTATTCGGCGAACATGCCTATAAACTTGCCGTAAGCTCTACAAAATCCATGACCGGCCACCTCCTGGGCGCAGCAGGAGCTGTTGAGGCAATAGCAACCTGTATGGCTCTGAAAGAAGGATTTTTACCGCCCACTATAAATTACAGGAATCCTGATCCGGAATGTGATTTGGATTATGTTCCCAATCAGGGCAGAAAGGCGGATATAAGGTATGCCCTCTCAAATTCTCTGGGGTTTGGCGGTCATAATGCAACTTTACTGTTTAAAAAATATGACGGTTAATGTACCGTAAATAACATAGGTTAATTCTTAAGGAGGCTTGGATGTTAACAAAGAGTGATATTGAAAAGCTGGAGAAGCACATAGGATATAGTTTCAAAAGTTCCGATTATTTACTGTTGGCTCTTACTCACAGTTCCTATGCAAATGAAGCCAGGGATCCGAAAATAAAATCAAATGAAAGGATAGAGTTCCTGGGTGATGCTGTACTAAATATAGCAATCAGTGATTACCTTTACAGGAATTATGAGGATTTGCCGGAAGGAGAATTGACGAGAATAAGGGCTACTACGGTATGCGAGTCTTCTCTGGTAAATTGTGCAGAAAAACTGGACCTTGGCAGTTTCCTGATGCTGGGCAAGGGGGAATTGCTGACGGGAGGCCGAAGCAGACCTTCCATTCTGGCAGATGCCTTTGAGTCTCTCATTGGTGCAATATACCTTGACGGCGGGATGGCGAAGGCCAGTGAATTTATAATCAAAAATCTGAAAAGTACCATAATTGAAGCTGTCAGCGGCGAAATCTGCAATGACTATAAAACAAGCCTCCAGGAAAAATTACAGAAAGTCGGCGAAAGCCATATAAAATATACCGTTCTTGAAGAAAAGGGACCGGACCACGATAAAACTTATGTAATACAGGTGGAAGCAAATAACAATCTGAAAGGAATAGGTATCGGCAAAAGCAAGAAGGAAGCAGAGCAGAATGCTGCAAAAGTAGTGTTGGAGATGCTCAAATGAAAAGGCATATTGTAATACCGGTATTTGTTCCGCACATGGGCTGCCCCTTTGATTGCATTTACTGCAACCAGAAAAAAATCAGCGGTCAGACTGAAAAAATGACTCCCATGCTTATGAAGAACATTATTGAGGCCCACCTGGAAACAATAAGTGCCGATAATACATACATCGAAATAGGTTTTTACGGCGGAAGTTTTACGGGTATTCCTGAAGAAGAACAAATCATGTTTCTTGAGACAGCAAATGAGTACTTGCGCGAAGGCCTGGTTCATGGCATCAGGCTATCTACCAGGCCTGATTATATTAATGCTCACATTCTTGACTACCTTTCCTGTTATAACGTGGGCACAATCGAGCTTGGAGTTCAGAGCATGGATAACGATGTGCTCAGGGAAAGCTGTAGGGGGCATGACACCAAAGCTGTTTACGACGCTGCCTGCCTTATACATAAGTTTAATTTCACCCTTGGAATCCAGACCATGATAGGGCTGCCGGGCGACACAAAAGAAAAGGCTATTGAGTCGGCCAGGGCTGTAGTGGCGTTAAGACCATCCATAGTGCGTATTTATCCTACTCTTGTCCTTAAGGATACTTATCTTGAAAGGCTTTATCTTAACGGGAAATATATACCTTTAAACCTTGATGAAGCAGTGGAGATTTCGGCTTTGCTCTTAAGAATATACAGGGAGCATAACATCAATGTCATAAGAATAGGGCTCCAGCCTTCAGAAAATATAAATACAGATGCGGATGTTATAGCCGGGCCTTGTCATCCCGCATTCAGGCAGCTTGTGGAGTCAAAACTGTTTCTTGATGAACTTGTGGAACACTTTGCCAAAAATGAAATACGAAACTATAATACTGTAGAAATTTTGGTTAATCCGAAAAACATTTCAGATTTAGTTGGCCAGCACAAGGCTAACATCCATTTTTTACAGGACAAGTTCAATATCCGGCATATTAAGGTGAAACCCTTTAACGGTATCAGCCGTTTTGTCATAAAAATACCGGATTAACATGGTATTTCCCGAAAATCCCCCAGATTGATAATATCAAGAAATATGTTAATATTATTATGTTATGTAATATTATGTGCTTTGATGGTGTTACATTTGCAGTTGCAGTATACAGAAAATATTTTGGGGTGTTTCGATGTATTTAAAGAAACTTGAAATACAAGGTTTTAAATCATTTGCAGATAAAATTACACTGAGTTTCAGTCCCGGGATTACGGCAATTGTGGGACCTAACGGGAGCGGGAAAAGCAACATAGCTGATGCTGTTCGCTGGGTTCTGGGTGAACAGAGCGCAAAAGTGCTGAGAGGCTCCAAAATGGAAGATGTCATATTCGCAGGTACGGAACACCGTAAGCCTATAGGCTTTTCAGAGGTATCACTGACAATTGACAATTCTGACAAAAAACTTCCCATAGACTATGATGAAGTAGTGGTTACGAGGAGAATTTTCAGATCGGGGGAAAGCGAATACCTGATTAACAAGACATCTTGCCGTCTGAAGGATATTTATGAGCTTTTTTATGATACTGGTATAGGCAAAGATGGTTATTCAATAATTGGCCAGGGCAGGATAGATGAGGTTTTAAGCAGTAAATCAGAAGACAGAAGGCGGGTTATTGAAGAAGCATCTGGTATTATGAAATATAAAACCAGGAAGGAAGAGGCTGAAAGGAAACTTGAGTATACCAGCCAAAACCTCTTAAGGATTAATGATATCATCGGAGAGTTGCGACTGCAGTTGGGACCCCTTGAAGAACAGGCCAGAAACGCAAAAAAGTACCTTGCTTTAAGGGAAGAGTTAAAAATAAACGAAATTAACCTTTACTTAATTAATATATCAAGATACAAGGAAAGACTGGTTGAAACAGACAAACAACTTGGCGATATAAAATCCAATATTGAGGATTGCTACAAAGCTTTGTCCGGGAAACAGTCGGAGAAAAAGAGACTGGCTGAAAAGCTTGCCCAACTGGAGGAAAGCTTGAGCAGGGCAAAGGAAAGCTTTTATGAACTGGAAGGCAAAATAGAAAAGGCCGTTTCGCAAATCAAGGTAAATGATGAAAAAATAAAAAGCAATAATGAAAATATTGTCCGTATAGTAAATGAAATCAAGGACCTTGAAAATAAAGCCGCTGCGCTGGCTGATGAGCGCGCGTCCAAATCGGAAAGGCTGCAATACCTGGAGGATCAGCATAAGAAGTTTTCTGAAAAACTGGAAAGCCTGCAGCAGCAAATGGATGATTTGCTGTCATTACTGGATGAGTCGGAAAAAAACCTTGAACTAAAAAAGCAGGAAATGTCTGCCGATATGGACTTGCTTTCCGACAAGAAACTGCAGGCAAACAATGTAAATAACCACATATTGTCCATTGAAAAGAGAATTGAGGCTTCTCAGAAAGAGATTTTCAGAATAAAGCTTGATATAGACAGGGAAAACTTAGCGAAAGACGAACTGGGCGATAATCTTTCAAAGATTCGCAGCAAAATAGGATCCATTACCGGGGAGCTTGAAAAGGCACGCAAAACACGGGAAATATTATTGAATGCCCTTGAAGAAAAGCGCAAGTTTGAAAACCAGGTCCGCTCTGACATCCAGGTTAAGAGTTCACGGAAAAATATGCTCAGGGACATGGAAAGCAAGCTGGAAGGGTACAGCAGGAGCGTCAGGCAGTTCCTTCTGTCCGCGGAAAGAGTACCGGAACTGAAAAAAGGAATCCATGGAGCCGTTGCCCAGCTGATATCCGTAAGCAAGGAATATGAAACGGCCATTGAAATGGTTCTGGGTCCTTCCCTTCAGCATATCGTCACCGGCACGGAAGAGGACGCCAAAAAGGCCATTGCGTATCTTAAGGCCAATGACCTGGGCAGAGCCACATTCCTTCCCATAAGTGCTGTAAAATGCAGGAAAATGGACGATAACACATTATCGAAGCTTAAAAAAGCCAGGGGATTCATAGGGACAGCTTCAGAACTTATCACTTATGATGCTGTGTACGCAAATATCTTCGGGAACCTGCTGGGTAGGGTTATTGTGGTTGATAATATCGACAACGCGGTGGAACTGGCAAGACAGTTTGACTACAATTACCGTATTGTTACCCTGGAGGGAGACATCATAAATCCTTCCGGTTCCATGACGGGGGGAAGCAAAGAAAGCAAAGGAGTCAGCATACTTGGAAGACAAAGGATAATTGATGAACTGGACAAGGAAATAAACGACCTTAAGTTAAGGGAATCACAACTTGGCAATGAAATCCGGGAAATTACCGAAAACCTTAATGCAATGGTTTTGAACATACAGGAACTGGAAAATGAACTTAAAGAGAATGAACTGATAAAAATGCGGGATGAGAGCCAGCTCATTAAGATAAACGAAAACCTGGCCAATTATGCTTCACGGGTGGAAATGATACAACAGGAAATTGAACAGATGCAGAGGGAAAAGCAAGGTATTAATGAAGAACTTGTGAAGTACAATAATGAAATAGAAGAGCTAAATAAGCGTATTCTTGATGCAAAGGCTCAGATTGATGAGTACCAGAGCAAATACCATGAAAACCGGACGGCAAGGGATGAACTTTATAATGACATATCTGACCACAAGGTTTCAATAAACTCGATAAGAGAAAATATAGACTCTATAAGCAGTATGATTTCGCGAATCGAAAGCGACAGCCTGTCCACGATAAAGAGTATTGAGAAAAAACAATCGGAAAAGGAAAAATATGAAAAGCAGAATGAGCAGCTTAAGGAAGACAATGAACGTCTGAACAAGATAATAAAAGGATATGAACAGGAAAAAGCCGGAAGGACTTTTGAAATGGACAGAATAGTGGAAGAAAGGGAAGTTGCATCCAGGGAATCCGAGGCGTTGGAAAGCGCTGTTGCCGAAATATCCGAAAACATCATGAAGCTTAAGGAAGAACAGAACAGGCTGGAAATAAGACGGGCGAAAACGGAATCGGAAATGGAAGCGGTTCAGAACCGGTTGTGGGATGACTATGAGCTGACCTATAACAATGCCCTTGAATATAAAAAAGACCTTGGAGGAACAGGGGCCATCCAGAAGCAGATTGATGCACTGAAAGAAGAGATAAGCGCCCTGGGCAACGTAAATGTAAATGCCATAGAGGAATACAGGAAAACCAGGGAACGTTGCGAATTCATGGAGGCTCAGAAAAATGACATGGAAAAATCCATTGTCAACTTAAAGAAAGTCATCAGCGAAATGACCAGCCTGATGAAAAAACAGTTTAGTGAGCAGTTTGAAAAGATAAACAGGAATTTTAACTCGGTATTCAGGGAGCTTTTTGACGGCGGGCACGCATCGCTGATTCTTGAAGATGCGGAAAATATCCTGGAAAGCGGTATTGAAATAAAGGTACAGCCGCCCGGCAAAAAACTTCAGAATATGATGCTTCTTTCAGGCGGTGAAAGGGCGCTCACAGCAATAGCATTGCTTTTTGCCATATTGAAACTTAACCCGACGCCTTTTTGCATACTTGATGAAATTGAAGCGACCCTTGACGATAATAATGTATATAAATTCGGAGAGTATTTGAGGAATTTTTCTGATGATACCCAGTTTATTCTGGTGACCCACAGGAAAGGAACCATGGAGGTTTCTGACATGCTTTACGGTGTCACTATGGAAGAACATGGAGTATCAAAGGTTATATCCATGAAACTGGAGGAGCAGGAAGCAAGCTAAAAAACGACTATATGGAGGCTGAACGATGGGCTTTTTTGACAAACTAAAAGAAGGACTTTCAAAAACGAGAAAAAACGTAACAGAAAAAATCGACCAGATACTTGTATCTTTTGGAAAGATTGATGACGACCTTTTCGATGAACTGGAAGAAATATTGATAACATCGGATGTGGGCATAGAAACTTCATTGAAAATAATAGAAAACCTGAAAAAGGAAGTGCGGGAAAAGAAGCTTACAAACCCGTCCGATATCCGTGAACTTCTTAAAAGCCAGCTTACAGAGATACTCTCGGACAATGATTCGGAACTTAAGCTCAATACACCCCTTTCCGTAATTGTAGTATTGGGGGTAAATGGCGTAGGCAAGACCACTTCCATCGGCAAGATTGCAAATATCCTGAAGGAAGAGGGGAAAAAGGTACTTCTTGCTGCTGGAGATACTTTCAGGGCTGCGGCCATAGACCAGCTGGAGGTATGGGCAAAGAGGGCAGATGTAGAGATAATAAAGAGCACGGAAGGGTCCGACCCTGCTTCCGTAGTCTTTGATGCCATCAAGGCGGCCAAGTCCAGGAACATCGACGTCCTTATCTGTGATACCGCCGGACGGCTTCATACAAAGAAGAACCTGATGGAAGAGCTTAAAAAGATCGTGAGGATTATCCGAAGGGAGCTTCCTGATGCCGATATGGAAACCCTGCTTGTCCTTGACGCCACTACCGGCCAGAACGCCATATCCCAGGCCAGGATTTTCAATGAGGCTGTTGATGTTTCCGGCATCGTCCTGACAAAGCTGGATGGTACCGCCAAAGGCGGAATAGTGGTTGCTATAAAGTCTGAGCTTGACATACCCGTTAAGCTGGTGGGTGTTGGGGAAAAGATGGATGACCTGCAGAAGTTCAATGCCCGGGAATTCGTGGAGGCGCTTTTCTAGCCCAGACACGGGGACCAGGCTCTCAGGAAGAGGCCTGGCGCAAGATGCAACTGTGGTGAATGGTCCAGAAAAGCAACCTGCCTGGTTGACCGGAACAAACCTATCCGGGTAAGGAAACGGCTGCCATTGTTAGTCCTCTATGACAGTATTTACCGTGTCAATTACAGATATGTCCTCAACAAATACGGGCTTTATCCTGAGGCTGAAGTTTATATCCTTTTGTGAAAGCCTGTATTGTGGCAGCAACTCGGGGCCACAGCTGTTGGAGCCGGTTCCGCTCATCATATAGTCAATATTTACGATTGTTACATCCCTTTTCTTTAATTTGTATGGATGATCAGCATATGTAAGATCCTCAGGGGTATAGTGGGAGACATTGAATGAGAATTTGTCCATTCCCGCGAACAAGAGCCCCATACCCAGCTTGTTGGTGACAACTGCCCATTCAGTGCGGTAATGGCTGCCATTTTCCTGTGGCCTTAAATAATTCTCAAACATTTCATCGACAGTATTTCTATAACGGCTGATTTTACAGCTGTGGTGCTTATCTATATAACTTTCGTGAGGACCGTACCCGAAATATTGTACCAGTTCATTTCCTTTGGGCATGGAAAGCTGCAGCCCGAATCTTGGCAGGAAGGGAGCATCTTCCCTGACTTTTGCTTCAGTTTCAAGGTAAATGTCGCCGCTTCCGTAAACGGTCCAGAGTGCTTTGCCGCGGATAACAGGCTTTCTGGAATAACTGCCGAGAGTGTACTCGGTACATATGGAAATTTTTTTGCTGTCTTCACTTATGATCCTTACAGAGGAAATTCGGGTATTTAACCTGTCATAGCCTTCATCCCTCCAGGCATGCATATTCCTGTCATTGTCTAAGGGAGCTCTCCATATGTTGAACTTCGGCAAGGTATCTATCATATCCAGTCCGTTGTACTTGATGGAAGAAAATGTGCCATGGTAAAGATCGAATTTGTATATGAAATCTTCACCTTCTATGACAATTTCTTTTCCGGTTTTATCAACGCACAGGTCCGGAAGGGCGGATTGCTTTATAATACGTTTTTCCGCTTTGCCTGTTGGAAGTTCAAATTGTGCGAACGCTATTTCATAACCTTTCTCAGCCCAGACTGTTTCCTTTTTAAGTATATAGGAAACAGTGAGGAAATAACGGCCGTCAGGCTTTTCGGGCATTTTGTATGGCAATGATACAGTCTGGGATTCCTGAGGTGTGATAAAAATATTGCTTACAGATCCTGATTCAACAGTAATGCCATCCTTTTCAACCTTCCAGTCAAGTAAAACATCATCAAGATTTTTAAAATAATAAAGGTTCGAAACCCTGAACTCGCCTTTGGTAATATCCACAACTTCCGTTTTGACAGGAGCTATGACATTCTTAAGTTCAAGAAGCCCTGTATGTGGTCTTCTGTCCGGATATACGAGCCCGTCCACACAAAAATTGCCGTCATTTGGCATATCACCAAAATCACCTCCGTAGGCATAGTATTCAATACCGTCAGGAGTAGTGGTCTTAACGGCATGGTCGCACCACTCCCATACAAACCCACCAGAGAGCCGTGGATTGGAGTAAATAAGATCCCAGTAATCCTTAAGGTCACCCGGCCCGTTTCCCATGGCGTGAGAATACTCGCATAGGACTATCGGACGGGTTTCATTTTCTTTTTTCAGTATTTCATCTTTAATTTTTGAAATAGATGGATACATGTTGCTGAATACATCCAGGGGAGAAGTGTCATACTTATCCATTATATCAGTCCAACAGGCACCTTCATAATGGATAAGCCTGCTGTTATCCCTGCTTTTTGCCCATTTGGCCATCTTTATGTGATTTATGCCGTAACCGGACTCATTACCCAGGGACCACATGACAATACACGCATGATTTTTATCCCTTTCAACCATTCTTTTCATCCTGTCAAGGAAGGCGCTTTCATAAGAAGGATCATTAGCCAGCATATCCTTATTTTCCAACGTTTTGTCTCTGCCTTCTGCCAAAAATACACCATGGCATTCCAGGTCAGCTTCGTCTATTACATAGAAGCCCAGTTCATCGCAAAGGTCAAGAAATCTCGGATCGTTTGGATAATGGGATGTCCTGATGGCATTTATATTATGCCGTTTCATTAAAAGCAGGTCATTTTTCATGTGGTAGATGGGTATGGTGTGCCCAAGTTCCGGGTGAGAGTCATGCCTGTTTACACCTTTGAACTTAACAGGCTTTCCGTTGAAAAGTATGATTGAGTCTTTTACTTCAATTCTCTTAAATCCTGGTCTGAAACGTATTACCTCTTCACCATGGTAAATATAGAGTTCATACAACTGGGGAACTTCTGCCGACCATAGGACCGGATTATCAACACTGAACCGGATTTCCCCGTATTTTGAAATTTGCGCTCTCTTTTCATCAATAATATTGCCGGATGGATCTTTCAGGACAGAACGGCATTCAGATGAAAAACCAGCAGAAACTTCCAGTTCACATAGGATTGTTCCCTTTGAGAAGTCTTCACTTAATTCAGTTTTGATAAAAACATCAACCAGATGGATTTCCTGCCTGGTTAAAAGGTAGACTTCCCGGAATATTCCGGACAGTCTCCACATATCCTGGTCCTCCAGGTAACTGCCGTCACACCACTTGAGAACCATTACTGCAATGCGGTTTTTACCGTCCTTTATATATCCTGTAATGTCAAATTCTGAAGTTATATGGCTTACCTGGCTGTATCCGGCCCAGTTGCCGTTAACCCATACATAAAAACAGGAATCAACACCTTCAAAAATCAGGTATATTCTTTTACCTTCCGGTTTTCTTAATGTAAAGTCGCGTATATACAGTCCGGCCGGGTTTTCATTTGGGACATGGGGCGGATCGCATGGGAATGGATAATTTACATTGGTGTAGTGGGGTTTATCGTATCCGTGCATCTGCCAGTTGGAGGGCACAACCAGGTCATCCCAGCATCTGGCGTCAAAATCATTTTTATAGAATTCGCAAGAGATTTCATTTACTGAGTTAAAATATTTGAATTTCCAGGCTCCGTTTAATGATTTATAAAATTTTGATGTTCCTCTTATGTTTTCTTTTGCCTTTTCCTCATTCTCAAAAGGTATGAAATATGCACGGGGTTTCTCGCAATTTACATGTAATATTTCCGGGTTTTCCCAAAATTTTTCCACAAAAAACATATGGTACCTCCTAAATTGGGTTTTTTCAAGCTTTGTCCTGCAGCAAACCTTATTTACATTATATTACAGTATATATGAGCAAAACAATATGTCAAAAGTACTATCCCGATGACATAAAAATCATTGCGCCATCTTGACAATACCGGCGTTTTACTTTATGATGTGTAAAGTAGTAATACTTAACACGGTGTGATTGTTTTGAGTGACGTTTTTACAATAAGCTTAATGCTTGATTTTTATGGACAATTAATTACGGAAAAACAGTACGAGGTCCTGGACCTTTATTATAATAACGACCTGTCTTTGTCGGAGATTTCCGAGCAGATAGGAATAACACGCCAGGGAGTGTATGACAATATAAAAAACGGCAAAGCCGTTTTGGAAAAGCTGGAGGAAAAACTGGGCCTTGTTAAGAAGCACCTGGAAAGGACGGAAATTATTACAGATATACTGGATTGCCTGGATAAATTGACAGTTGATGATGGTAATAAAGAGGAAATGATTGAGAGAATAAAAAGGGATTTAGGCAGGGTTCTGTAGATTCCATAAACGGAGGTATATTTAATGGCCATATTTGAAGGGCTGTCGGAAAAACTGCAGGAAACGATAAAGAAAATGAGAGGCAAGGGCAGGGTCACAGAAAAAGACGTAAAAGATATGATGCGTGAAATAAGGCTGGTCCTGCTTGAAGCTGATGTAAATTTCAAAGTAGTTAAAGACTTTATTACTGCTGTTTCTGAACGGGCTGTCGGGCAGGACGTGCTGGAAAGCCTTACACCCGGCCAGCAGGTTATAAAGATAGTGCATGAGGAGCTTATTGAACTGATGGGTAAAGTGCCCAGCAAGTTGACGTTTTCATCCAATCCACCCACTGTATACATGATGGTGGGCCTTCAGGGTTCAGGAAAAACCACAACTTCGGGTAAGCTTGCCCAATATTTAAGAAAACAGGGTAAGAAGCCGCTTCTGGTGGCCTGTGACATTTACAGGCCGGCAGCAATCCAGCAGCTTCAGGTTGTTGGAAAGCAGCTGGATATCCCTGTGTTTTCCATGGGGGATAAGGAAAAACCTCAGAATATTGCCAAAGCTGCAGTAAAATACGCAAAGGAAAACCTGTATGATCTGGTTATCATTGATACGGCAGGTAGGCTTCACATAGATGAGGCAATGATGGATGAACTGGTGGATATAAAAAATACCATAAAGCCCCAGGAAATCCTCCTGGTTGTTGACGCCATGACAGGCCAGGACGTGGTCAATGTAGCCCAGGTTTTTGATGAAAAGCTGGGTGTTGACGGTATCATCCTGACTAAATTAGACAGTGATACCAGGGGCGGAGCTGCATTATCTGTGAGGGCTGTAACCGGCAAACCTATAAAATTTGCGGCTATAGGCGAAAAACTCAACGATTTCGAGCCTTTTTACCCTGACAGGATGGCTTCAAGGATACTCGGTATGGGCGATGTTTTAACCCTAATTGAAAAGGCTCAGGAAAACTTCGATGCAAAGAAAGCTATGGAACTGGAGCAAAAACTCAGGTCCCAGCAGTTTACCCTTGATGACTTTCTTGCCCAGATGCAGGAACTTAAAAAGATGGGACCCATAAGCCAGATACTGGGAATGATGCCGGGTATGAACAGCAAGATGCTGGAGAATGTTGACATAGATGAAAAGAAGATGACCCATATAGAGGCAATTATATGCTCCATGACAAAGGAAGAGAGAAGAAATCCCGCAATCATTAACGGGAGCAGAAGAAAGAGGATCGCCCTGGGCAGCGGGACCAGCATCCAGGAAGTAAACAGACTTCTTAAGGATTTTGAGCAAATGAGAAAACTGATGAAGTCTCTCAATGAAATGGGAAAAGGTAAAAAACGTTTAGGTTTAAAAGGGTTTAAAATGCCTTTTTAATAGTTGTTTTTCAAGCTTTGAAAGGAGGTGTACAAATGGCAGTAAAAATCAGATTAAAGAGAATGGGTGCAAAGAAAAAGCCTTTCTACAGAGTAGTTGTCGCTGATTCAAGATCACCCAGGGACGGGAGATTTATTGAAGAAATCGGCACATATAATCCCCTGACCAATCCTGCTGAAATCAGGCTGGATATTGAGAAGGTTGACAAGTGGATTGGAAACGGCGCACAACCCACTGATACCGTCAGGGCGTTAATTAGGAAATATAAAGAATCTTTGAATCAAGAGTAAGAACCATTCCAAGTTAAAGCACCATTAACTGCAATAGCAGCAGATTCTTATTACTTTGACTGATTAAACAAATACAGGAGGCGTAGAAGATGAAGGAACTTCTCGAGACAATAGCAAAAGCGCTGGTTGATTATCCTGATGAAGTTACAGTAAACGAAGTGGAAGGAGAAAAATCCATTATACTTGAGCTAAAAGTTGCAGATGACGATATGGGCAAAGTTATTGGTAAACAAGGCAGGATAGCAAAAGCGATCAGGACAGTTATCAAGGCTGCTGCCGTTAAGGAAAACAAAAGGGTTGTAGTGGAAATAATACAATAAGAAGTAACAGATGCGGCTTTGACTGATTGCTTACAACAAATTATCGTCAAAGCCCTTCTTGCTTTTTTGCAACCTTATTTTCAGGGAGTGTCAGATGCATAAATTTTTGCAGATAGGGAAAATAGCGGGTGCTCATGGCATAAAAGGTGAACTTAAGGTTATACCTTTGACGGACGACCCAAAAAGATACAAAAAATTAAAGAACGTTTATATCAACGAAAATGACCGTATGGTTGAGTACAGGGTTGAGAATGTCAGGATAACGAACAACACGGTACTGGTCAAGCTGTCCGGCATAGATGACAGGGACAGGGCTCTTGATTACAAAAACCTGTTCATACTGATTGACAGGAAAGATGCCGTTACTCTTCCTGAGGACACTTACTTTATTTGTGACATAATAGGCTGTTCGGTATATGATGATGGCAGGTTCCTGGGAGAAGTTACCGAAGTTCTGGAGACAGGAAGCAATGACGTATATGTGGTCAGGGGAGAGAATAATCAAGAAATATTGATACCTGCCCTCAAAAGCGTCATTGTTGATGTGGATATTGAAAATAAAAAGATTGCTGCTAAACTTCCGGAAGGATTGATTGATGATGAGATTTGATGTGCTGACATTATTTCCGGAAATGATTGATTATGTGACCAATGCCAGTATAATCGGCAGGGCAAAAGAACAGGGGCTTATTATAATAAACCCTGTTAATATCAGGGATTACTCCAATGACCGTCATAAAAAGGTTGATGATTATCCTTACGGCGGCGGAAGCGGGATGATAATGACACCTCAGCCTATATATGACGCTTACCTTTCTGTGGTTAAGGACCTGGAGACAAAACCGAGATTGATATATATGAGTCCCCAGGGGCAGGTCTTGACTCAGGAAAAGGTAAAGGAACTGTCAAAACTGGAGCATATAATTATTCTGTGCGGCCATTATGAAGGTGTTGATGAAAGGGTTATTGAGGAGATTGTGGATGAAGAGATTTCAATAGGTGATTATGTGGTAACAGGTGGTGAACTTCCTGCCCTGGTGCTGATCGACGCTGTCAGCAGGCTCATCCCCGGGGTGCTTTCCAGTGAAGAGTCTTTTCAGGAAGAATCCCACTACAACGGGCTTTTGGAGTATCCTCAATACACAAGGCCATATGAATTTAAGGGCCGTACGGTTCCTGACATACTATTGTCAGGACATCATGCCCGTATAAGCGAATGGAGAATGCAGACTGCACTGGAGAGAACGGCCAAAAAGAGGCCTGATCTGCTGGAAAAATATAAGAACAACATGAGGAATTCAGGATAAATACGTTTACAACCAGCCGCTTATATGATATAATATCCGCCGTATGTAAATAAGATGGTCCGCTGTTGTAAACAAGAACATCTTAAAGGAAGGAGACTAGAAAAATGGATATAATTACAAGTTTGGAAAAGGAGCAGATGAGAACGGATCTCCCTTACCTTGAAATAGGTGATTATGTTAAAGTATATCTGAAAGTCAAGGAAGGCAACAGGGAAAGAATTCAGGCGTTTGAAGGAACGGTTATAGCAAAACAGGGATCCGGAATCAAGGAGACGTTTACAGTAAGAAGAGTTTCATACGGAGTTGGCGTGGAAAGAGTTATACCGGTCCATTCTCCGAAGATTGAGCGCATTGAAGTTGTAAGAAAAGGTAAAGTAAGAAGAGCCAAACTGTATTACTTACGTGACAGGGTTGGTAAGGCTGCAAAGGTTAAGACCAAACTGACCAGAAAAGGTTTGGCAGATAATGCCGTTGAAGCAGAAAATTCAGAAGAACAATAACGGTATTTTTAAAAAGCAAAGAAAGACTGGCTGATGGTAAGGGGACTAAAGAAGTCCCCTTATTGACTTTGGGGCTAAGGTATTCCGGAAATAAAAATACAAATAATCATGAAATAAGAGTGGGACAATGGACGAGAAAAATAAAAACGGTATAGTAGTGGAATTTTTTCAATGGATAAAGGTTATTCTGACGGCAATTGTTATAGCGCTGGTTGTCAGGGCGTTTTTATTTGAACCTGTTATTGTGCTTGGCAGTTCAATGGAAAATACATTGTTTTCGAATGAACGGCTCATTGTCAGCAAAATTACCTACTTGCTCCGGGAACCCAAACGGGGAGAGATAATTGTACTCAAATACATGGCAGGCAAGGAGTCGCTGATAAGCAGGGTATTTCCTCCGTCCAATGAAGTGGACTATATAAAAAGGGTTATTGGTGTGCCGGGCGATGAAATAGACATCAGGGACGGAAAGGTTTATATCAACGGCGAAGAGCTTGAAGAAAGCTATACCAAAGGTTCAACCTATGCCAAGGATGTTAAGATGCCTCTGGTTGTTCCTGATGATTCATATTTTGTCATGGGTGATAACAGGGAAAACAGCAATGACAGCCGGGCGAAGGCAGTTGGCCTTATACCCATGAGCCGGATAAAGGGAAAAGCCGTACTGCGGATATGGCCACTTAGCAAACTGGGATTTATTAAGTAAGAATATAAGGGTGATGATATTGAATATTCAATGGTATCCGGGCCATATGGCAAAGACCAGGAAACTTTTAACGGAAAACCTTAAACTGGTCGATGTGGTTATAGAACTTTTGGATGCCAGAATTCCCAAAAGCAGTAAAAACCCTGAAATAGACAAGATTGTAAAAGATAAGAAGCGGATAATGGTACTGAATAAATCAGACCTGGCTGATGATGAGATAACGGAACTTTGGGTCAACTGGTACCGGGATAACGGCATAAATTGCATACCTGTCAATTCTGTTACCGGAGCGGGTCTTAAGGAAATCCGGGATATGGTGAGGGAATTGATGGCAGAAAAGGTTGAGCGCGCGCAAAGCAAGGGCCTGCGTGTCCGGTCTGTCAGGCTGATGGTGGTAGGAATCCCCAATGTGGGTAAATCAACATTTATCAATAAACTGGCTGGCAAAAGCAGCGCCAAAACCGGGAACAAACCGGGAGTTACTAGAGGTAAGCAATGGATACGGCTGGGAAAGGATATGGACCTTTTGGATACTCCTGGCATTCTGTGGCCCAAATTTGAAGATAAAACAACAGGAATGAATCTTGCCTTTACCGGTGCCATCAAGGATGAGATCGTGGATATTGCTGAACTGGCAGCAATGCTTCTGGCGGTGCTCGCAGAAAGCTATCCCGGAAAAATAACTGAAAGATACAAACTTGAAAATATTGGCAGATTTACCGGCCACGAACTTCTGGAGACGGCAGCCATAAAACGTGGATGCCTGGTAAGCGGCGGAGAGCCGGACCTGTACAGGATAGCTTCAATAGTCCTTGATGAATTCCGTACCGGTAAAATTGGGAAAATTACATTGGAAAGACCTGTCTAATCTATAAAGTGAACGGAAAGGGTAAAGGCAATGCAAATAACAAAAAGGGAAGTTGAACAGACTCTCAGCAGTATGAGCCTTGATGAAGCCATCGAGTACCTTAAGGAATTGAGCAGGAAGGTGGATAAGAAGTTTATCAGTGAACTTTTGGAAAAGTATTTCAGGAAACGGGAAGAGGCTACAAAAGAGAAGAACCGTTTTCTTGCCATGACAAAACATGAGAAGGAAGCATACGATGCAGGGTACAAGCTGGTAGCCGGTATTGATGAAGCGGGCCGGGGGCCTATTGCCGGTCCTGTTGTGGCAGGTTGTGTAATATTGCCCAGGAACATTTACATTCCCAATTTGAAGGATTCCAAGCAACTATCTGAAAAACAGCGGGAATTATTGTTTGATCTTATCAGGGAAAAGGCCGTGGCATGGAGTGTGGGAATAGTGGACCACCAGTGTATTGACCGTATCAACATACTGAACGCCACTAAACTTGCCATGGAGATAGCGGTAAAGACTCTTGACGTCAAGCCGGATTTACTATTGATAGATGCCGTTCATCTTGACCGTGTGGACATGGACCAGAAGTCCATAATAAAAGGTGACCAATTAAGCATTTCCATTGCAGCAGCTTCCATAGTGGCAAAGGTAACCAGGGACAGGATACTTTGTGAAATGGACAGGATTTATCCCGAGTACGGGTTTATAAACAACAAAGGTTATGCCACTAAAGACCACATAGAAGCTATAAAGAAATATGGTATTTGTCCGATACATAGAATAAGCTTTACTGAAGGGCTAATATAACCTTTGGAGGAAATTGATGAAGGTTGAAAGCTTATTCGGCGGCGACTCCAAAAAGCCTGCCCATTCATATGAAGCATTGAATGTTTCAAATGTACCGGAAATACCTGCAGAGATTATTTTACCTTCCGGCGAAAAAAGCGATATCTTAAGAGAACAAGGCAGCAAGTCAAATGATGGAAATGCCGCAATAAAAGATTTGATAAATATCGGGTTGAAACCTGACAAAAAAACCATTGAGACAATAAAACTTTTCAGAAAATACCGCATTGCAGTTACCACGGAAAATATCGGGTATATCAGGAATATAACAGAAGCCCTGCCGGAGCTTACCTTAAAAGAAGCCGTGTATCTCCTTTCAAAAGGGATAATGCTTACGGAAAACGATAAAGGTATAGCCGTCCTGTTGCGGGGCAATTTTGATTCCAATACCTTACTGGGCGAACTGGAGAATATCATTAATGCTGCAGAAGACGTGAGAATTCTTGAAGATATTTATAGGACCCTTTTGGGTTTGCCTGATGATACCCCTGAAACCACAGGGGATACCGAAACGGCTGGTTTTCTGAAGTCATTGGCCCGGTCTCAGCAGTCTGCGGATTTGAAACACATCCTGGCCGATATTATAAATGGATATGCCCTTGACCCGGAAACTGACAGTACAAGGAGCGCTGTCCTTAAAATGCATGCAGCTTTAAGCTTATTGCAATTTGCCAGAGCGGTCAGGGAAGTTTTGCGAAAGGCGGACGGGCCAGGCATTCCGGAGGCTGCCGAAAATCTCGATAATATGGCAAAAAACCTTTCCTTGCTGAATGAGCTTCAAAACCAATACATTTATCTGCAATTTCCGGTAAAATTTCATAACCACAGGACTACAGGCAAGCTTTTTATATTGAAAAAAAACAGGAACAAACCGATAAATCCTGATGATACGGCTTTTTTATTGTCATTGACAACGGAACATCTTGGCCAGGTGGATACCTTTATAAAGATTAACAAAAAGCAGGTCGGGATAAGCATGAGTGTTATGAACGATAAAATAGCGGACTTTGTCAGAAAGTCGGGGGAACTGGTGAAGGAAATCCTTTCTGAAGCAGGTTACAATCTTGCGTCTTTTGATGTAAGGCTGCTGAAACTGAAAGTGAATCTGCTGAATGTAGAGGATTTTGCAGACTTTGAGTATTTCGGCAATAAAACTTCCATTGACCTGAAAGTGTAGTGAGGTTTTGCAAATGACGGAAGAAGGAACGAAAAAAAAGATTATAGAAGCGGCTGCATTAAGATACGATCCTGATAAAGACAATGCCCCGAGAGTGGTTGCAGCAGGAAAAGGCGTTGCAGCAGAGAATATTATAAAGACAGCCAGGGAACACAACATACCTTTATATACTGATGCCGTACTGACACACGCATTGAGCAAGCTTTTACTGGGTTCCGAGATACCTGTGGAACTTTATGAGGTAGTTGCGAAAATCCTGGTTTATATAAGCAGAATTGATACGAAATATGGTGAATCAGTTGCGCAAAAATAACCGGTTAACAGGCCTAACAGGCGAAAAAGCTGCCGTGGAATATCTGGAGAATGTTGGATATGAAATACTTGAGACAAATTACCGCTACGGCAGGCTGGGTGAAATTGATATTATTGCCCGGGAAAACGAATATCTTTGTTTTGTGGAAGTAAAAACCAGAAATAACCTGTTATTCGGCCTACCTTCCGAAGCAGTTGACTGGAAAAAGCAGAACAAAATACGTCAAATGGCACTTCTTTACACCAAGATGCATAAATTAGAAAACGGAAAGATTCGGTTTGACGTAGTTGAAGTGCTGCTGGACAAAGCTGGCAAACCTACCGTGAACCTGATCAGGAATGCTTTTGGGGGGTAATATTTGATAATAGTTGACGGCCATTGCGACACTATCACGAGATTGATGGAAACCGGCGAAAACCTTTACAGGAATGGTTGTCACGCAGATTTATGCCGGATGAAACAATATAACGGGTTTGTTCAATTCTTTGCGGCGTTCATAGAGCCGGTATATGGCCAGGCATACTCAGTCAGATGGGCTTTCAAAGTTATAGATAACTATTACAGTCAATTATCTTCCTATAGAAGTTTTATAACTCCATGTCTCAGTTATAACGATATAATGAATGCCATTGCCCATGAAAAAATTGCCGCTGTCTTATCCATAGAAGATGGCGTTGTGCTCCAGGGAGAAATATCTTCCCTCAGGATGTTTTATCGCCTGGGCGTAAGAAGCATTTGTCTTACATGGAATTACAGGAATGATATTGCGGACGGAGTGCTGGATGAAAGCGCAAAAGGTGGTCTCACGCCTTTTGGCAGGGAGGTGGTGGCTGAAATGAACAGGCTTGGAATGTTAATCGATGTATCGCATATTTCAGAAAGTGGTTTCTGGGATGTAATTGAGACTACAACATCTCCGGTTATGGCCTCTCACTCCAATGCGAGAAAAATCTGCAATAATCCAAGAAATCTGAGTGATGCGCAAATCAGGGCCATTAAGCAGAATAATGGCGTAATCGGCATAAACCTTTGTGCCGATTTTTTGTCTGAAAGAAATGTTGCTTCAGTTGCCGACGTGATACGGCATATTGAACATATATGCGAAATTGCCGGTGAGGATTATGTCGGGTTTGGATGCGATTTTGACGGAATAAAAAGAACGCCTGTCTCAATTAACGGTGTGGAGGATATCCGCTTTATCATAGAAGAATTGCTCAGGCTAAATTACAGTGATGCCACTGTTGAAAAAATAGCCGGCGGAAATTTCTTAAGGGTTATCCGGAATGTCCTGTTATAACATGTTTTTGTTTTGAAAGATTAATCATATATTATTGCAAATTCAACAGTTTTGTATTAGAATGTCTCTATATGAATTTTCGTATTTGCTGTCACACACCATAAAATTGAAGTAGTTTAGGAGGCATTTTATGAGTGACTATCTGAACATGTCATATGAAGAATTGCAAGAAGAATATAAAAAACTGCAAATTGAGTATGAAAATATTAAAAAGCTGAACCTGAACCTCGACATGTCCAGGGGAAAACCTTGCAAGGAACAATTGGATTTATCGATGGGATTGTTTGACAATGCGAAAGATCCTTCGTCATATATATCTGAAGACGGCTTCGACTGCAGGAATTACGGCTACCTTAGCGGAATACCTGAAGCAAAAAGGCTTTTTTCCCAACTGCTTGGAGTTAAGGAGAGTGAAGTCATAATTGGCGGTAACTCAAGCCTTAACCTGATGTACGATACTGTGGCCAGGGCAATGTTTTTCGGTGTTTACGGGAGCGAAAAGCCCTGGATGAAATATGAAAAAATCAAGTTTTTGTGTCCCAGTCCCGGTTATGACAGGCATTTTGCCATAACGGAAGCTTTTGGCGTGGAAATGATACCTGTGGAAATGAAAGAGGATGGACCTGACATGGACACAATAGAAAAACTTGTGGCAGAGGATGAAACTATCAAGGGTATCTGGTGTACGCCCCAGTACAGTAATCCCGACGGAATAACCTATTCTGACGAAGTGGTTGACCGTTTTGCCCGTATGAAAACAAAGGCTTCCGATTTCAGGATTTTTTGGGATAACGCCTATTGTGTTCATCATTTGTATGATGACGACAGGGCCAACGTCAAGAATATTCTTACAGCCTGCAAGGAAGCCGGCAATGAGCACCGGGTGTTTATATTTTTCTCTACATCAAAAATAACACATCCCGGCGCAGGTATTTCCGTGCTGGCTTCAAGCGAAAAGAACATTGAATTTACCCTGAACCAGATATCAAAGCAGACAATTTGCTCAGACAAGCTGAATCAGCTGAGGCATGTTAACTTCCTGAAATCCGTGGAAGGTATCAATGAACTCATGAAGAAACATGCTGCCATAATACGGCCAAAATTTGAGGCGGTGGATAAAATCCTGCATGAAAAACTTGACGGAAAAAATATAGCCCGATGGACTAATCCAAAAGGAGGATATTTTATCAGCTTCTTTACCCTGGACGGATGCGCCAGGAGGGTGGAGGAGCTTGCCAAGGGAGCAGGCCTTACATTGACCAAAGCCGGGGCTACTTATCCTTATGGCAATAATCCCCGTGACAACAACTTAAGGATTGCGCCGACACTGCCTCCTATTGAAGAGCTGAAGAAAGCTATGGAAATACTTGCGGTGTGTGTTAAGGTTGCAAGTATAGAAAAACTGCTTGGCAAAGCTTCGTAAAAAATAACTATGGAGTGACGGTAAAAAATGAAGAACACTTATGAAAGCCCGTTCAATACCAGGTATGCCAGCCGGGAAATGCAATTTTTGTTTTCTCCGGATATGAAGTTCAGGACTTGGAGAAAACTTTGGATTGCGCTGGCAGAAGCGGAAAAGGAACTGGGCCTGGATATTTCCGATGAGCAAATAGAAGAGCTAAAAAAATACCAGGACGATATAAATTATGAAGTGGCAGAAATCAAGGAAAAAGAAGTGCGGCATGATGTCATGGCCCATGTTTACGCTTATGGGGAACAATGCCCGAAGGCCAGGGGAATCATCCATCTTGGCGCCACTTCATGTTACGTGGGGGACAATACTGACCTGATTATCATGAGAGAAGCGCTGCGCCTTGTGAAAAAAAAGGTGCTGACGGTTATTGCAAAACTTGCGGACTTCGCCGTTAAGTATAAGGATTTGCCGACCCTGGGCTATACCCATCTTCAGCCTGCCCAGCCCGTAACAGTTGGAAAACGGGCCTGCCTCTGGATACATGACCTTTTGATGGATCTGGAGGACCTGGATTATGTGATTGGCAGTATAAAATTCCTTGGGAGCAAGGGGACAACCGGTACCCAGGCCAGCTTTATGGAATTATTTTCCAATGATGAAGAAAAGGTTAAAAAACTGGATGAACTGGTTGCTAAAAAGATGGGTTTTGATGAAGTTTATCCTGTTTCCGGTCAGACTTACTCAAGAAAGGTGGACAGCCGCGTTCTGAACGTAATCAGCGGTATAGCCCAAAGTGCCAGCAAATTCAGTCATGATATACGTTTGCTTCAAAGCATGAAAGAAGTGGAAGAGCCTTTTGAGAAGAAACAGATTGGTTCATCAGCCATGGCGTACAAGAGAAATCCTATGCGTTGTGAACGCATAACCGCACTGGCAAGGTATATTATAATAAACTCCCTGAATCCTGCTATAACTGCTTCAACCCAGTGGTTTGAAAGGACCCTGGACGATTCGGCCAACAGGAGGATAAGCATTTCAGAAGCCTTTTTGGGCATTGACGCGGTGCTTAATTTATATATCAATGTATCCGATGGACTTGTGGTTTATCCCAAGGTTATTGAAAAGCATCTGCTAGCCGAGCTTCCGTTCATGGTAACGGAAAATATTATGATGGAAGCCGTTAAGAAGGGAGGAGACCGGCAGCAACTCCATGAGAGCATCAGGGTGCATTCCATGAATGCGGCAAAGGGTATAAAAGAAGAGGGGAAGGACAACGATCTGTTGAAAAGAATCGCATCGGACAACTTATTTGCCATTTCCGAAGAAGAACTCAGCAAGCTGATGGACCCTGCGAAATATGTCGGTAGGGCCCCCCAGCAAGTTGAAGAATTCATCCGTGATTTTGTAAGGCCTGTACTGGAAATTTCGGACTTACAGGATATAAAAATTGAATTGAATGTTTAGCCGGTAACATAATAAAAATATTTCCTGGAGCGTTATGCACCAGGAAATATTTTTATTATCTTATTGAATATTTGATTATTATATAATAAAATTAAACATGTCGTTATTACATTATTATGTTTTATCATTTATTTCCCGGGGGTGTGGAAGTGATAAACAAGTTCAGTAAAGTCCCTTTGTATACCCAGTTGAAAAATATTATCATGGAAAAGATAGAAAGCGGTGAATACCCCGAGGATACAAAAATTCCTTCCGAACAGGAACTTTGCGAAATGTACGATATTAGCAGGCCTACAGTAAGGCAGGCCATTATAGAACTCACCAACAGCGGAATCCTGTATAAAATGAAAGGAAAAGGTACATTTGTCGCAAGAAGCAAGACTATGATCAATATAAGTGACTATACGGGTTTTACCGATTCAATACTGGATTCCGAAAAACCAGGACAAAAAGAAATCATTTCAGCCCAGGTCACAGAGGCAAACAAACGGTTGAGAGAAGTTTTCAATATAGGGCCGGCAAGCGTAAATGCGGAACTGGCTGAGTTTATATATATCCTGAGAGAAAACGGGGAAGTATTTTCTCTTAATACATCATACATACCTTTGAACTTGTTCCCTAACATAATAGAGGATGTAAAGGCGAAAAAACAGTCATTTGAAATATTGAGCGGGAAATATCCTCTTGTTCCCCATAAGTCAAAAAGCTCACTGGAAGTTATATTCACTGACCAGGCGGATGCGCAGTATCTGCTTGTCCAGCCGGGGCAACCCTTAATCAAAATTCAGAATGTTTTGTATTCCAAGAATGGACAGCCGGTAGAGTTTGTTATATCAAAATACATGGCTGATAAATGCAGGCTTACCTTTGAGAATACAAAATAACTGTATACCTATTTTATCTTAACACCCCAGATTTCCTGGCCTCTGGTACCTACTACAATCATATTGCCGAAAACAGCGGGGGAGGCTTCAACTGCGCCTCTTATTCCTATTACGTCAAGCTGTTCACCTGTCTCACCGTCAAACAGACGCATGTAGCCACCTATATCGCATACTACCAGGTATGCTTTTCCTTCTTCCGTGTAAATTGCAGTGGGAGAGCTCCAGGAATAGTATTTTAGATTTATTTCCCAAACCGTTTCGCCGGTTTTCCTGTCCAGCGCAATGAGCAGGCCTCCGTTTTCATTGCCTGCCGGGTTCACTACGGAGAATATAACAAGGTTATCTATATTGTGTGTTCCCACAACCGGTGAAGCAAACACACCACCGTCTGTTATGGCGCTAAGAGTGCATTCAAAGGATTTTTCCCAGACCAGTTCACCTGAAAAGGCATTTATTTTACGTAGATAGCATATACCGTTTTTACCCTGGTGGTCAATTTCATTTGCGGTATAAATATATGCTTCATGCCGGCTTATTGCTTCAATGGCAATTGTACTGTCCGTGTCATCGTTTACGTACCTGATCCATTCCGGCTGCATGGTGTTTATATTAATGCATTGGAGAAGGCCGCTGTTATCCGCAAAGAATAACCTGTCCCTGAATATTGCAGGGGAATTTTCTATACCTATTTTAGTTCCAAAGGGGGAGAGGTAGCGGTACCTGATAATTTCAGGCCGGATGCTGATGGAAGGTTCCTCTGGCTTAAATTCGGTGTTTAGTTTAACAGTATAAACTATGCCGTTTTCCCCCGTAAGAATAAGGGTGTCCGTTTCCGCATGGACCACCGGGGAGGCATCAAAAGCGCCCCAGTATCTGTACACATACTGTTCGTGCCCGTCTATGAAGAAAAGCTGTTTCTGGTTCAAAAGGCTGAAAATCCTGTAATAAAAAGGACTTTTTCGCCCATTGTTTTCCTGTATTCCCTGGCCTACATAAAGGAGGGGATAACCCCGGGGATCTACTGCCACACTGCCCTTAATGGGAAAACCTATACTAATGGGCGGCCTTGTAGGCTGGCCATCGTCTATATCGAGAAAATATATGTTGCCGTCCAGGCTTGCGTAAATCACTTCAACCAGGCCATCCTTATCCTTTTTTGACGGGTGAATGTTCATTATTTTCCTGATCTCTTCCGGCCATCTCACTAACGCCGGCTGTCCAGTCCAACCAACACCTGTCCAGGTGTCAATATAACCGGTCCTGGAAGTCCAGACAGGCTCAAGCTTTTTTTCGTTAACTTCTGCATATCCGAAAGCAGCGTTATTCCTGAGATTATCACCCCTGAAGGTGGTTATGCCGTCAATTCTGCTGTAAGGGGTATCATTATCAAAAAATATGGGTGGATTACGTCTGAAACTGTCTGTTTTTTTACCGTCAACAAGGATTTCGTAATAAAAATCCTTATAATTTTCCGGCAGACATTCCCTGACTACCGGCGGGGGAAGGGGTGTTTCTTCAACATCATTTTCCCGCGTTTCTTTCAGGCTGTCTTGGGGATCTGCTCCATCATTGTTATCATTGTCTTTGCTGTCATTTTTATTATCATTATCTTTCATATTTATATGACTGGGAATATCACCATTGGATGCAGGATTATCTCCATCTATTCCTGAGGAAATGCCTGAGGAATTGTCAGGTATATTCTTGCCGTAAAGCAAAGTATTTCCCAAATCTCTGTTGATGACACTTATGTATATTAAAAATACAGAAAGACAAATAACCAGTATAATTCCAGTTAATGCTGCAACTTTTCTCATGTCGGTTTTACGTTCCTTTCTTATAATAAACCATATATAGTATATATAAATTATACGGGAAAGACAATTAAGTAACTTATAAGTAACTTATACCAGCATGTCCATTTAAATCTATAGACCGGAAAACCTTTTTTCTGTAAATATCGGTATTAAGGCACATTTACGAATGTAATGGTTAAAGAGTGATGGGAAAAATTATGTAGACATTATACAAAATAAAAATTTTGTATAATGAGAGGGACTATAACGGGAGAATATGGTTGATTCGCAATAAATGTAAATCTCTGAAATCATGCCGGATCTGATTCTTAAAATACTTTTGTAGTTTTTAAAATGGTTCTGAATATTTAAAACTTTTAAACTTAAACTACTTAAATCTTAAAACTTACACTAAAACCTCTTTCAAATAAACCTAATAATCTTATAAATACAATAAAACTAATTATCTGGCCTAAACTTCGTTTAAAAGTTTTTCTGCAATTTCAACGGCATCTTTGACGAATTTTGGGCATAATACTTTGGTTAATCTTTTTTCATTATTTATTTTTTTCCTTCAGGCGTATTTATATCATATCTTAATAATTCTCTGCAGATTATGGTGTCATTTACTTCGCGAAATCTGCTGCAGAAATCCCTGACAATATTTTGCGTTTTTAGTTTGCCATCGTTGTCGTCTCCGGAAATATATCCGGCTTTAAGGCCAATAGCCATTATTGCACCGGAAACGGCGCCACAAACTTCACCTTGACGCATGCCAGCGCCGAAACCTGCAGCAATTTTCAAAGCAGTTTCCGTGTCCAGTCCAAAATCACTGCAGAATACGGACAATACAGCCTGGCAGCAATTAAGCCCACTTTTGAAAACTGCCAAAGCTTTGTCAGACCTTGACATATAAACCCTCCTTTTATTTTTTACATTTGTTAATATATTAACAATTTATAAGTTTAGCCAGTTGTGCTCCAAGGTAAATTGTTACTGCACCCAGGACGACTAATATGGTTACATTAATAATTTTATCAAAGGTTTTTATGTCCTTACCAGATCTAAGTTCCATGACAGTTAATATAATGGTCAGTAAATCAAGGGCCAGTAAAATAATAATCTTGGGAAGACCGCTCCTGAAAAAAAGCTGTAGTAAAAACGCTACTGCCATAGCAGTTCGTAAAATTGTGTTATTTGATATTTTCAACCTTTTTGCCTCCATATAAAAAAATTAAAGCAAAGGCCAGTTTGCCCGGAAACCGGCCTTATGCCTTTCAAAAAATTTACTGTTGACTGTTAAGCAATTGATCTTCAAACTCTTTCAGTTTTTCATTGTTTGAATAATCAGTCATTTCGTTTCCTTCAATACTGAATTTCATGGTACAGGGAAAATCATCAGTGAACGGTGTCCATTCTACCAGACCTTTGCCGTTGGGATTGCCTGTTTTTGCAAAATTGGTCCAATAGTCTATCATTTGTTCACTCAGTTTATAGTCCGCTTCCGTAAACGGACGCCAGCTGCGGTTTAGGGTACCGAAAATATACCACAGTTCAGCTGAATGGAAAGCACCGGCGTCATCACCAGGTAATTTCCGCTCAAAGCAATACATGTAGGCTGGTTTTTTGCCTTGTTTCAGTTGCAGTCGGGCCCATCCGCGAAGGGAAGCCATCATTCTTTCAGGATGGAGCATTCCCAGGATTCTCCCCTCGTCTGCCGTGTTGCCGAGCATATAATCTATATCTGCATGTACTCCCTGAATAATTGAATCTTCCAGGGAAAGCGGCAGGACATAGCCATCTGTACTGATATTGAAAGTACTCATGCCCAAGGAATGTTCTTTCATGTAATCCAGGAATTTATTGAGTAACTCTTCTCCGGGGATCGCCCTCATCTGGGATATGTTTTTACATCCTATGTATTCCATGAACTTTATGCCCTGCAATTCCACCTTTTCCCGAGGCAAACGTCCTGCAGCCGTGGAAATCCCTCCTGCAGACTGCACAATGGCATGCTTCATCAGGCCTTTGGAAAGCGGTGAACAGCATATTGCCTGTACAGAACGCCCACCGCCTGACTGGCCGAATATGGTTATGTTATCCGGATCACCGCCGAATGCCGCGATATTCTCACGTAACCATTTGAGAGCCTGGATCTGGTCAAGAATGCCATAATTTCCTGAGGCATTGTGACCACTTTCTGATGTAAGCTCAGGATGGGCAAAAAATCCGAATATATTCACACGGTAGCCAATGGTAACAAGAATGACGCCCCTTCTGGCAATTGCATCCCCGTCAAACTCTTTCTCAAAGCTGTAACCGTTCTGTACTCCTCCACCGTGAATCCACATCTTGACAGGCAGCTTATCGTCTGCACTGCGGGCAGGAGTCCAGATATTCAAGAATAAGCAGTCTTCACTCATTTTCGGAGGATAATCGCTGCCAGAGAAAAACTCCTTACCGTAAAAACTGCCTGGTTTCAGGTGCGCTGCTTCCTGCAGGCATGCAGGACCAAATTCATCGCATATACGCACACCTTCCCAGGGAATGGGAGGTTCAGGCTTTTTCCAACGCAATTCGCCAACAGGAGGCGCTGCATAAGGTATACCTTTAAATAACGCATAACCTCCTTCGGAAACAACACCTTGCACTTCACCGTATTTCGTCTTGACATTCAGTAGCATATATAGTTTCAGACTCCTTTCCATGTTTTTCTGTCAAATGCTTAATTTATCATATCTGACTTTACAATTTTCCAAAAGTCTCGTTCTTCGGCATATTTCCGGCAATTATAAAGAAACTGGCAGCATCTTTACTAAATCCTAAATATCGCAGATTAAAGAATAAAAAAGGAGCATTATGGCTATTGAACAACGCTCCCTTTTTATTCTTTTTCTGCAAGTTTAGGCATTTCTTTCAGATACTGCAGTAAATCTCTTTCCTACAAATCTCCTGTTTTCAATTTCATCCACCATGGCAACGGCAAAATCCGCATAGCTTAAATAACTTTCTCCCTTGCTGTTGTAGATTACATAATCCGTTCCAAGCTTGTACCTTCCTGTACGAGGCCCCTGGGGGTCGAAGAAACTTGCTGGGCTGAAAAATGTCCAGTTAACCTTACTTTTCTTCAGTTCGTTGAAGGCAAGAAGCATATTGTACGGAACGGGCCGCCACGCTTCAGGAATTGTTTCAATAAGCTGCCTTTTCCTGTCTTCATCCAGGTACAGGCTGGCTGCCCCGCCAACGATAAGCAGGCGGACTGCCGGAAGCTGTTCGAAGACTTCTATCAGGTGTTTCATTGAAGTCTGATGTAGTTCTGCCTGGTCAGCAGGAACACCGAATGCGCTTACAACTGCGTCGAAGTCCTTTACATCTTCCGGTGTCAGATCAAAAATATCCTTTTCTATAACTGCATATTTATCTGTGTCTAACTTGGCTTTGTTTCTTACAATGGCGGTAACGTCCATACCACGTTCATAAGCTTCTTTTGCTATGAGTTGGCCTACTTTTCCCGTTGCCCCAATTATTGCAATTTTCATAACATCTCACTCCTTTAGTATATTTCCTGCAATTGCCAGGAAGCTGGCAGCTGCGCAAGATGTCCATTCCTCCACTGTTTCCTCTTCTTTCTTTTCTGCCTTGAACCTGTCAGGTTCCTTATCCCATTCTTCAACTTTATACAAATCCTGTACTTTCATCGGCATTCCCGTGGACAGGTCGCTGTCATAAGGTGACAGGTTCATGGACAATCCCTTTTCACACGCCAGGTCCAGATAACGTGTCGCAATTTGCTTTGCCAGGTCTTCTTTTCCTGCGTCCTTAAGTCCCATGGATAAGAGCAGCTGTACCGTGGCTACAATGGCGCCGCGCATGAATGCGCCTCTGATAGTAAACTCTGAACTATCCAGTATTTCGGATACAATGCCTCCCGGAGTCATAAACTGACTGTCATCTGCCAGGCGGCTTTCTATAACGTCTATAATGTCTTTCGGCAGGCGCTTGCCGAGAATAATGGGAATTAAGCTTACGACGCTTCCTTCTTCCACAATTTCTCCAGTAGCTGCCAAACGGCTGATAAATTGACTGCCATTCCAGAATTCCTTAACCAGGATATCCAGCAGTTCTTTTGACTTGATTGCCCATTTTTCTGCTACATCCTGTAAACCGATTTTCTCAGCCAGTTTTCCACATGCTTCTGTAAGTAGTACCAGGTTAGCCAAAAGGTCCCCTGACTGCAGCGGCAAACCTTCCTTGAAGATTGTCGCGTCTCTCCAGCCTGAATCATATGTGTTGTAATACTGAGGAATGCCACTGCCATTCCTGTCCCGGTTTACAAACCACCAGTCAGCATACCTGGACAGCTTGTTGTACATTTCCTGGTAATCTTCTTTCGAAAGCTCGTCACAGCAACATTTGTCCAGAATATAATTAATGGCGATTCCCTGGAAGGCCGGAGCTACGGCTTTATAGTTTACACCCATTTCCCCGATGTTTTCCGGAATATAGCCATTGTCATTCTGGTAATCAAAGGTGCTTAAAAGCATCTGCCATGCTTTTTTAACATCACCACAGGCTGCCATGGCATGGAAGGTCAGCTGACCTAAGCTCATCCTTAGTGTTGATGTCCTGGTCATCAGAACAGCAGGGTTAACAAACCTGATATGGGGATTTACATAATGGTTCCAGATGGTCCAAGCTGCCAGACGTGCCATCCCGGCATATTTTTCCGGAACCTTCGGATAACGCTTGAAAAATTCTTCAAAATCGTTTTCAGCTGCTGCCACGCACTTATCAAAAGGAAGGTATTCACTGTCTCTCCAGCCATTTGAATAATATTCGTGTATGGCTGTTTCGAAGGTTTTTGTCTCCACTGACGGGAACAGTTCTATTATGTATTCGTCTACCTTGGCCTTTTGAGGAATCCATTTTGCGTTGTTGAATATACTTCCCTTAAGAGGCACAAACAGCAGTTTTCCCATAATCATAAAAGCTGCCTCTATATCTCCGTTTTCCTTTGGAGACAGGTTTTCAAACTGGACAGGATTATTGACATAAAAGCGTAGTCCGACACCATTTCCCCTGATACGCATCTGTTTGTCTGAAGCGAAACAGATTTCAACGGAACCGCGGAATGTTTTTATTGTAAGTTTTCCTGGTGTGACTTCATATTCAAAAGGCAGCTCCTTGTTATCCAGGACCGGTGCTATTTTTATCAGATTTTTCCTCTGGATGTCCGGAGTGGGAGACCTTGTAATGGAAAGATACAGGTTGCGGTCCTTTGCATCTTCAAGAATGCACAGATAAGAACCTTTTATACTGAAGGGGACCGAGCGTAAATCAAATTTCTCTTTTGATCCCAATATTACAGAATTCTTTATACCTGACATAATTATCTTCCTTTCCCTGGTTATAAACTAATTTTTTCACTCATTTGGAGCATTAGAAGTTCCTCAATGGTACACAATGAAGGCTATTTCTTTGATATTTCCTCGAGGTAGCTGGCCAGAACAATGAAAATTGCGCTTGCCAGAGAGGAACATTTGCCGAAAGTTGCGGCAAATTCGCTTTCTTCTGCCGGTTTTCCTGACGGATCTGGCTCAGTGTAACCGAACCTGGGCATTTTTTCCAGGTTCATGTCCAGAAAGCCTTGCAGTACGTCTCTTGCAAGCTCTTTTTTGCCTGCTTCGTATAAGCCTGGAATCATCTTGATCTGTGTAAATCCCAAAAGGTAACTGGGCACAAACTTGCCGTCAACATACCTTTTCGGAGCGGATCTGAAGCCTGCATGTGTATAATATTTTTCAGGGTCAGCCAGGGTCTTTGCAATTTTATCAATTATATCCTGGGGCAGACGGCTGCCAAGCATCATGGGCATTAATGCTTCCACTTCGCTAAATTCAATAATTTCATGGCTGGAAGAAAGTCTTGCTATAAATTTCTCTCCGTCCCAAAATTCATTAATCAGGACATCCAGCAGTTTTTCCGAGCGTTTCTGCCATTCAGTTGCTTCTTCTTCCATTCCCATCTTCTTGGCCATTTTACCGATGGCTTCTGCCAAAAGAACCAGGTAAGCTATCAAGTCAGGACATTCTGCCGGAACACCTTTTTTGAGCATTTGTGTGAAGTCCATACCGGACTCGCATCCGTGGTTATACTGGGGAACGCCGTCATTGTCCGTGTCACGCAGGGTCATCCACCAGTTATACCATTTAACCATGGGTTCATACAGGATTTTGCAGTGTTCAGCTGTCATTTTGTCCCCGTAACGTTCCATCATGTAAAGGAGGGCAAATCCATGGAATGGTGGCTTTGTGGCAAGAATGTTTATATACTGGTCGTCAACCAGGTCCGGTATTTCACCATATTCATCCTGGTAATCAAACATGCATTTCATAAGCTGCACGGACAGGTCTACATTGTTCTGGATAGCCATGGCATGATATGCCTGGTGCCAGGAGAAGGCACTGTTCGTCTTGTCAAAAAGCATGATATTATCTTTCAAAATACCTGAAGGAGCTACGTAACAAATCCAAATGGAATATGCTGCAAGTTTTTTCAAATCCGCATACTTTCTGGGAACAGGCGGATACAGGGCGTACCACTCGTCATAATCTCTCTGGGCATCTTCAACGCATTCTTCAAAAGTACGGTAAGTGTCGAAACGTTCTGCATCCACTAAAGCATAATGTATGGCCAGTTCAAATTCGCCGTTCTCATCGGGAATAATATCAATGGTAGCATCTTTCCATCCACCTTGTTTCCATTTCCAGTCACAGTCAACATCAAGTCTGCCCTTGATGGGTACAAAGAGGTATTCTCCCGCCATTTCAAACGTAAACTGATATGTACCGTCCAGCCTGGGAATAAGGGATTCTCCCTGCTCAAATTTTGAATAGAACCTTAAGCCGATACCCTTACCTCTTATACGGATTACATCCTTGTTTTCAAAACACACCTGGGCATATCCGTATTCAGTGTCAATTTCAAGCATTGATGGGATTGCTACACATACATATGGTATTGATCTGTCATTGTTATACATGGGCCTCATTGAGAACAGGCAAGGTTTGACCGGCTTTGGAACTGCATTGTATGATCTGAGAAGTCTTGAGAAGAGGAGTTGTTTTCTTTCGGCGCCTGTTTCACAGGGGGCTATGCCTTCATTAATAAAGAGTAATGAAAACTTCCTGCTGAAGGGTACATCCTTTATGCTGAATTTAAAGTCATTATCCCTGATCTTACCGGATTTCTTTACCTTTCTTTCTGTATACACGGTATACATTATAGAATCACCCCATATTTTTATTCCCGGATCATACCAGCTTCAGCTGGTATGATCCAGCAATTTTTTAATTACACTTATAATTTGAATTTAACATGCTGTCAGGAATATGTAACAGTATTCAGTAATACAATTGGGAATTTGAATTTATTGGAATTTATGAACTAGTTAAAACTTTCGAATTTCATTGATGCCATAGGAAACTAAGATGTTGTAAAAGTCTAGAACGTAAAGGTTTCAGGCGCTGCAGTAAATGAATAAATGGTGGCTGTGGCATTTTTAAGGTATAACACTTCACATATGCCATCATCCAGGCTGTACATGGTATTCAGAACGGGGTTGACTCTGAGCATTTCAGCTTTTGCTTCCCTGTCAGGGTCAACAACTGCTTCCGCAGCTATCCTGATCCATCTTCTGTCAGGTGCGACACCGCAAATTTCAATTTTGGGATTTGCAAGAATTTGCTTGAAAACGGCCTTTTGATTATTGGTTACAATATAAAGCCTTCCCTGGTATTCACATACTGCACCAAACGGACGGACTCTGGGTTGATCCCCCTCTACAGTGGCTACATAAAATGTTCTGCATTCTTTCAGGAATTCTAAAGCTCTCTTCATTCTTACATCTCCTTTGTCTTAGTAATGTATAATACCTGTATATTTATTGTTTAGTAAATTATATCATTATAGTAATGTTTAGTCTATATAAAGAAGGCATTGATATGTACAAAATGCACTGTTCAATTAAGAAAACCGGCTGTTAACTGTGAACATTTCATAAATTTGTACCCACCATTTTCCCATAAATGGTTTTAGCTTATGAAAGATTTTATTTGTTAACGAGTTATACAGGTAGATATGTTATAAGGTAACTGCCTGCTGCGAAGCTTAAAAGATTTGCCACAAATGAAAAAGCCAAAGCACGGCTTTTCCTGTGCTCCCGGACGAAAACAGGAAATGCAACCATTTCGGCAGCGAACACAAAGAATTCTCCTATGATCAAGGCGATGATCAGGTAACCTGACATGAGAGAAGCTGTATTAACAAGCCATGTATTCAGTAATCCCTGGGTAATAAGGTTAACTGCCAGAAAAATGAGCCAGCTTGCTTTTTTCCTGTACTTAAAAAGCCAAAATACCATTCCTTCAACCAGAAGTGTTATCAAAACCCTTATGGATACCAGAAGTGCCGACCGGAGAGGATATTCGCCTTCCGTTAGGGTCTTGTTATTCAAATCCAAAGTATAGATGTTATTATACTGCTTTAGGGGTGTATCCAGTAAAATTTCAAAGGTTTCACCCTTTGTGGTAATCTGGAAAGCCAGTTTATCAAAACCTTTTGTGTCCCGTATATAAAATGCGTAATATCCCTCCCAGGCAACCTTTTGCACCTTTGCTTCTTTAAGGTTGTTGCCTGATTTGAGTACAATTGACAGGTCTTCAGGAGGATTGCTGACGAGTATAATCACTGCCGGTGGTTCCGCAGCATTGGCCAGGGCAACCCCCGGCAGTATTATAATTACAGTCAGAATAAAAAGGAGAGCAAACAATATATGCTTTTCAATACTTTTCATTTTTATTCCTCTTTGGTTAGTTGTTATAAATGTGTATTTTATCTCTTTTATAAATTTTTATCTCTTTAGTAATCTTTTATGAATCATGTAACTCCTTGCCACATGAAGGACAGTAATTATAATCATCTTCAAGCCGTCTGCCGCAGAACGGGCAATAATTAAATTCCAGATGGCCGTTTTCATTTCCGTTTATTTTTTCTGCAGATTTGGTGTCTTCATGAATAGCTTTTTTCACCCATTTCTCTGCCGGGTCACCTTCTTCTGTTGAATCTGTTATGTCAAGTATGGAGAAACGGTCTTTACCTGTGGCGTTTTTATAATGGTACACGGCATTTATAATGCCTAAGGCAATAAATGCAACGCCAAACAAAGGCATAATTAATCCTACGGTTCCAAAGGGAAAGCTGGCAGTCATATTTATAGCTATAATAGTCCAAAACAGCCCGAATATTACTGATATCACGGAACCTATGAAAGACATTCCTGACGGACCGCGTCCCGGTTTTATGCTTTTCACTAATAACACCTCACCATCATACGTAACGTTTCTTTGATTATATCATTAAAAACAGTAAACAGCATTGGAATTTTCATTTTATTTGTGAAATATGACAAAACAATATAAGAATCTTATCAAAAGGATCTTAAGTTCCATTCTGGTAATACGTCATTCCAGGAATAGTGTCTCAAGGCAGTTATTCAGCCTTGAAACATACATCATATTCCCCTCAATATACATTTTAAGAGGCAAAACATCCGGAAATACACTTAAGGGCAGCTTGTAGTCAACCACCTGGTAAGTAAAACTTCCGTCATTCTTGTTAAAAACGAAGATTTTATCTGTATTTGGTACTATAAGCATATTCTTATACAAAAGTGGTGACGGCAGGATGGACAGGTAAAAAGGGTCAAATGACAATTCAAAAGGCGTTTCCCAAAGTTTTGCACCTCTAAATATGTCCATGCAACATAGTTTATTGACGGAAAAATATGCGAAATTGTTGCCATTTATGGCTCCGCCCATGAAGTCGTCCTGTATCTCCTTCACTGATGCTATGCCGGTTATCCTGTCATCACTCTGAATGGTCTTTTCCCATAAAATACTACCCTTTTCCTGGTCTATGCAGTAAAGCATATGGGGTGAGAAATCCGAAATGTTGGCGGCTACGAAAATCTTGCTGAAATCCTTGCTGAAGGAATATTGTGAACCCAGATAACCTGCATAAACTGACCAGATTTCCTTTCCTGTTTCCTTGTTTATTGCTGCCAGGTAAGAATGGGAATGATGGCCGCTTATTCCCCCGTCATGGTTAATTATGATCAAAGCATTACCGGCAATATCCGCAATGTAATTCTGTATTTCCTTACCCTCATAAATCCACTGCTTTTTAAAGGTTTCATCCCATTCCATCACGTTTTTGTATACCCTGACAGATTCTTTTAGTACTTCAGCAAAGCAATCTCTCCAGGCCTGTAATCCGTGCCACTGCTGGTTTTGGGGAAAACGGGAGGATTTTCCCTTACAACGTCGATATATTCGCCAATCTCCAGTTTTTTTTCTTCATACGGAACATCGTTTTTCAGGTTTTCACACGCCGAAAAGGTTAATAGAAAAACGGGCAGAACCAACAGTATTATCCTGGCGTACCTGATCTCAACCACTTCCTCATCTTAACCGTTTCCTCAAAATACAGGCCTGGCGGGCTCATTAACTATAATAAAGATTGTGCTTTACAATTTAAGCCGTGTCAACTTGCCTGTCCTTCGTCAATACTATTAACACCGGCATTCCTATGAATTCAACTTACGCAGCAATTCTTCCATATCTGATTCCGAAAACTTTCCACCTGAAAAGCCCACTACCGATCTGAGGACAAAGTCTCTTATCATTGCAGCCCTGTTTATGCCAAGGCTTTCATCTTCCATTTCAAATTCATCACCATATGCCTTTTTCATTATTTCCCTGACCAGTTTATCTCCCTGGGGATGGGCTGCCACGTCGCCAATGGTGGAGTTCCTGGTATACTTCTTTTTTACAGGTACCGTGGACTTAACGTAAACCGTATCCCTAAGCCTGATGTCTTGAGAGGAGGCACCGGCCAGTATTTCAAATTCTCCTGTTTCCACGTGCCAGTCCTTAATTTCTGTATTGTAATAAGCGAAGGCTCTTTTGCCCAGAACAAATGTTACACTCTTTTCTTCCCCGGGCTCAAGGTGGATTTTTTCGAAACCCTTAAGTTCCTTAACTGGCCTTATAACGCTGCTTTCAACGTCTTTCACGTACAACTGTACTATTTCCTTACCCGGTACATTTCCAGTGTTTTTTACAGTGACTGTAACCTCAAGCAGATCTTCATCGGATATCTCCTTTTTATTCAGACTCATTGCCGTATATTCGAAAGTGGTATAACTAAGTCCGTGTCCAAACGGGAACAGGGGTTCTATACCGGTCTTGTCATAATACCTGTAACCTACGAATATTCCTTCCCTGTACTCAACCCTGTCATCTTCTCCCGGGAAGTTTATATAAGAAGGATTGTGACTTAACTTTCGGGGAAATGTTTCTGCAAGTTTGCCGCTTGGATTTGCGTCGCCAAACAATAAGTCAGCTATTGCGCCGCCTGAAGCCTGGCCTCCCAGGTATGCCTCCAGTATGCCCTTCACCTTGTCTATCCAGGGCATTTCCACCGGCGAACCGTTACTGAGTACCACAACTACGTTTTTCTGGGCTTCGGATACAGCTTCGATGAGCTTTAACTGGTTTTCGGGAATTCTCATATGGGCCCTGTCATACCCTTCAGATTCATACCTGTCAGGCAGCCCCGCAAAAATAACAGCCACATCCGCATTTACAGCCTTTTCAATTGCTTCATTAAACATGTTTTCATCAGTTTTGTCACTGCTTAGGTCATATCCCTGGGCAAAGGTTACTGCACCGGGATTATTCGAGGACTTTTTAATTTCATCAAGGGCATTTTCCAGTTTTGAGGGATTAATATGAGAGCTTCCGCCGCCCTGGAACCTGGGGTTGCTTGCCAGGGCACCGATAACAGCTATTTTCGCGTCTTTTTTGAGAGGTAGAATATTTTCTTCATTCTTAAGCAATACCATACACTCTGCCGCAGCTTCCCTGGCCAGTTTGTGGTGCTGTTCCTTATCATAGGCAACATTTTCCTTTTTATTTTCAATAGCCATGAAAATAATCCGCAAGATCCTTTCCACAGCCCTGTCAAGTACCTCTTCAGGAAGAGTACCGTTTTTTACAGCTTCAACGATCTTTTTATCATTTATCCCGTTGCTGGAAGGCATCTCCAGGTCAAGGCCACTCCTTAATCCGGGCACTCTTTCATTGACAGCACCCCAGTCAGATACGACAAAGCCTTCAAATCCCCATTCATCTCTTAATATGGAAGTCAAAAGCCATTCATTTTCAGAGCAAAATGCTCCATTTATGGCATTATATGCGCACATAACCGTCCAGGGTTTAGCTTTTTTTATAGCGCCTTCAAAACTGGCAAGATAAATCTCCCTGAGAGCTCTCTCATCTATGACGGCGTTTACTGAGAACCTTCTGTGTTCCTGGTTGTTTGCGGCAAAATGTTTGATTGAAGTGCCTACTCCTTCCTCCTGAACTCCTTCAATAAAACTGGTTGCAATTTCGCTGGACAAATAGGGGTCCTCAGAGTAATATTCAAAGTTTCTTCCGCAAAGGGGTGAACGTTTTATATTAACGGCTGGCCCCAGAATTATTGATATATCTTCCGCCTGGCACTCTTCTCCCAAGGCTTTCCCAATTTTCTTAAGAAGTTCCCGGTTCCAGGAAGCTGCAAGGGCTGAACCGGTGGGAAAACAGATTGCCGGCACGCTGCCGCGGCGTCCGTCTTCTTCTGTAGTTACTTTTCTCAATCCATGGGGACCGTCAGATACTCTTATGGACGGTATTCCAAGCCTTTCCACTGGCTTGGTGTGCCAGGAATCAAGACCTGAACATAATCCTGCCTTTTCCTCCAGTGTCATTTGTGAAATGAGCTTTTTCAAATTCTTTTCCATACTCCATCCTCCCCTTCATTTATCCATTATATGCCATGTTATACAGGTTTACAATGTTGAGCCAAATGTACGTTTGCCTGCCAGTAAAAGCACAATATCATTTACACATTGTTCAATATCCTTGTTTTCACAATTGATAGTTAAGTCACTGTATTTAGAATATAAAGGGATTCTTTCTTCGTACTCTTCCCTGAGACTTCCCTTTTTCATTACAATTCCCCTGGTTTTTATATTTTTCAGCCTTTTTTCTATTTCATGGTACGGCAGGTGTAAATACAGGACTTTCCCCTTTTCCCTTAATTGCACCATGGCCTTTTCTGAATATATAACGCTGCCGCCAGTAGCAATAACGGAGTTAAAAGCATTCAGGCCTAATATGGTCCTTTCTTCTGTATTTAAGAAATATTCAATTCCATAGTGGTCGATTATTTCCTGAAGACGTCTCCCCTCGTTTTTTTGGATTAAGATGTCGGTATCAATGAATTCCATGCCCAATGCCTTGGCCAACAAAACTCCCAGGGTGCTTTTGCCGGCCCCCGGCATACCTATAAGCACCACGTTCACCTGCATTATCCTCCTTCTGCAATTTCGCCTTTTCTTGCCGCAGAAATGAGAATAAGAAAATCCCTGATCATTTCCCTCTTTACGCCCATTTCTTCTAGGTATAAATCAGCCAGTGTTTTTTTCAAATGTATAAATTTGTCCTTATCTGTTATTTCTTCAGGGACAGGTGTATATTGTACTAAAAATACAGTCCGTGCAATATCATACAGGTAATTCCCGCGGCATATGTTCATGAAATCAATGACCGTCACTTTCCCGTCTGAAATAAGGATGTTGCCCGGGTGAAAATCCCCGTGGCACAAAGCTGCGCCATCCGGCAGTTTATCCAGCAAATTTGTCATTTCCCCAGGGGAAGCTGTTGAACCGGCAAAGGACTTTTTTAAATTACTTTTCAGAAAGTCTTTGTAACTTGGAACATTATGTATGGGATTGTCCAGAATTGATTTGTGCAATGAAGCCATTATTATTGCGCAACCCTTAAGGTCTCCTGTTTCCAAAACCCAATCCGTCAGGGATTGTCCTGTGATTTTATCGTATAAAATGCCCAATTGTCCGTTAATGTTAACAATTCCATATGCCCTGGGTTTTGGAAACCTTAAACCGTCTATTACCTTTGTATTGTTATATTCCTTTTCTACTGCGTCTTCCGGATATCCCCTGTGAAAAAGTTTCAGAACCTTTCCATCGGCATAATCGTACACTGTGGCAGTTCTTCCGGTGCCTATTATTTTTCCGCAGTCCATTTAAGGTTCACCTTTCAGTCTTTATACATAACGAAAAAATCTGCTTCTAAATTCTCCAACCTGGTTTCAAACCATGTTTTTGCGTCGTCAAGAGCCTTATTGTATATGTATTTTCCCAAGGTTTCCAAAAAGAATTCCAACAGGTTTTCTGAAGCAATAATGCCTATTTTTTCATCCCGTTCCCGTTCAAAATAGTTTTGAATTTCCTCAATCAGTTTTTTCTTTTCTTCATTTTTTAGCCCGAATACCGAAGACGCACCCATTATTACTCTCCTTTTCGGATTGTTTTGCATATGCCTCAACTTAAGCTGCGCGAACATATGTTCGCGCAGAAAGTATATGTGAATTTGTTAATTGCCAGCAAGAGTAACGAATTATATTAGCATACCCATAGCTTCCCTGACTTCCTCCAGGGTTTTTACCGCTTCTTCCCTTGCTGCTGCGATTCCTGAACGGAGAACATCCCGGACAAAATCCATGTTCTTCTCCAATTCTTTTCTGCGGGCCCGCAAAGGTCTGAGATATTCATTGATTGATTCGGTAAGAAGTTTCTTAAGCTGTCCTGCTCCCCCGTCTCCTATTTCCTCTGCTATTTCTTCCGGTTTCCTGCCTGTGGTAAGTGACGCAAGCAACAACAGGTTTGAAACCTCAGGCCGGTTCTGGGGGTCGTACGTGATTTTTCTTTCAGAATCTGTTTTTGCCTTTTTTATAAGGCGGGCTGTTTCATCTTCATCTGCACTGAGCATAATGGCGTTGTTCCTGCTCTTGCTCATTTTCTGTGAACCATCAAGTCCCAGGATAACCGGTGCTTCGCTGAGCAATGGCTGCGGTTCGGGGAAAATCGGTTTATTGTCGGCGTACTTGTTATTAAAACGCCTTGCTATTGTCCTTGTAAGTTCCAGGTGAGGCAACTGGTCTTTTCCCACGGGCACCACCGTGGCCTTGCAGAAAAGAATATCTGCAGCCTGGTGAACGGGATAAGTGTACATGCCTGCATTGATATGTTTTTGCCCTGAAGCAATGATTTCCTCCTTCACAGTGGGATTCCTGTCCAGTTCTGCGTTTGTTACAAGAGTTAAGAAAGGCAGCAACAGCTGGTTAAGCTCCGGAACGTAACTGTGAGGGAAAATGAATGTCTTGCCGTCTGTAGGATCTATTCCGGCTGCTATGTAATCGATGGTCAATTGTTTTACATACTCAGAAATATTATCAAAACTGTCTCTGTCGGTCAGCACCTGGTAATCCGCAATTACGATGAATGTGGGGACTCCAAGTTTATGAAGCCGTACCCTGTTTAGAAGGGAACCGAAAAGGTGGCCGATATGGAGCCTTCCTGTAGGCCTGTCCCCTGTAAGCACTTTGTACTTGCCGGGATTATCATGAATGTCCTGCTCAAGTTTTCGGCTTCGTTCAAGGGTAGCTTCAAATGTACCGTAATCCAATTGTTCCTGCATGGTCATTGTTCCTGTTTTCCTTTCCTCATATATTTTACATGTAAAATAAGCATTCAGAATTTTTATTTTTTTTATTATATACCATTGGATGAGTTCTAACAATAAGCCAGTATTATAATCTTTCCCTCCATGAACAGATTTAGGCAGCCATTTTGAGACTGTTGCTGCTTGACTAATACGTTTATGCGAATTAATATTGCATTAAGACATCTTACTGAAATAATCGGATCACCACTTTATTGTTGCATTACACTGTAAACTATAATATAATCTTTGTATATTTATCACCTGATAATAATATCAATTACTAAGTATCTTCATTGATTTCTAAAGGAGTGTTTTTTATGAATTACTTTTTGACGGAAGAACAGCAGATGATTAAGGAGCTTGCTGCTCGTATTGCCGATGAAAAAATTGCCCCTGTTGCACTGAAATACGATGAAGAAGGTACATTCCCCCACGATATAGTAAAAATACTTGCAGATGCAGACCTTTGCGGCGTATATATTCCCCAGGAGTACGGCGGATTTGGCGGCGGAGTATTTGAAATGGTATTGGTTATGGAAGAACTGAGCAGGGCCTGCGCAGGAATTGCCCTTGCTTTTGCCGGTACCGGTCTGGGGACCTTTCCTATAATGCTTTTTGGTAATGAAGAGCAAAAGCAGAAATACCTTCCAGGTATAGCCGCGGGCAGGAAACTTGCTGCCTTTGGCCTTACTGAAGCCAATGCCGGAAGCGACGCCGCAGGTATCCAGACTACTGCAGTCAAGGATGGCAACGAGTACGTGCTGAATGGTACCAAACAGTGGATTACCAATGCTGGTGAAGCTGATATTTATACTGTTATAGCATGCACCAACAAGGAAAAAGGGGCCAGGGGTTTCAGTGCATTTATTGTGGAAAAAGGAACGCCTGGTTTTTCATTTGGCAAAAAGGAAAATAAAATGGGTATTCGTGCTTCAGTAACCCGGGAGCTTATATTCGACAATTGCCGTATCCCTGAGGAAAACCTTCTTGGCAGAGAAGGCATGGGTTTTCTTATTGCCATGAAAACCCTGGACAGGACCAGGCCCGGCGTTGCTGCCCAGGCTCTGGGTATTGCCCAGGGAGCTTTTGACGAAGCGCTGAAATATTCCCAGGAGAGGATCCAGTTTGGACAGCCCATATCCTCCTTCCAGGCCATTCAGCACATGCTGGCTGATATGGCTATTCAGATTGAGGCAGCAAGATGTCTTGTGTATCAAACATGCAGGCATATAGACAGCGGAGCCAAGGATATATCAAAAGAATCGGCAATGGCCAAGGTATTTGCTTCAGATGTTGCCATGAAGGTAACTACGGATGCTGTTCAGATTTTGGGCGGATATGGATATATGAAGGAATACCCGGTTGAGAAAAGAATGCGCGATGCGAAAATTACCCAGATTTATGAAGGAACCAACCAGATTCAGAGGAATATCATAGCCCTTGAACTTATTAGAGGTTTAAAAGCTAAAAAGTAATCGGGAGGTGAAAAACATTTGAATATTATTGTATGTGTCAAGCAGGTGCCCGGAACCACTGAGGTGAAAATAAACCAAGAAACCAATACTATTATAAGGGAAGGCGTTGAATCAATCATAAATCCCTTCGACCTTTATGCCATAGAAGAAGGGTTGCGGATAAAGGATAACCTGGGAGGAAACGTTACAGTTCTCAGCATGGGCATACCCGCTACGGCAGAACTTCTCAGGGATGCAATTGCCTTGGGAGTGGATGATGCGGTTCTGCTAAGCGATAAAGCCTTTGCAGGTTCCGATACACTGGCAACTGCATATGCCCTTTCAATGGGTATCAGGAAGATTGGGAATTTTGACCTTGTAATTTGCGGGAAACAGGCCACTGATGGCGACACTGCCCAAGTTGGTCCTGAACTTGCAGAAAAACTGGACATTCCCCATGCTACATATGTACGGAAAATTGAGGAGATAAGAGAAGGATATATAAGATGCCAGCGTATGACCGATGACGGTTATGAAGTTATTGAGATGCCTCTGCCGGCGGTTATAACCGTTGTAAAAGAGATTAATGAACCCCGTTTGCCTTCCCTGAGAGGTAAAATGAAGGCCAGAAATGCAGTAATAAAAGTCTGGACGGCCGATGATATCAACGCTGACAAAAGCAAATGCGGTCTTGATGGTTCACCGACAAAAGTTATCAGGACATTTGTACCCAAGCATGACGTAAAAAGCGAGATGATTGAAGGAGAACCGGAAGAACAGGCCAGAATACTCGTAGATAAGTTGATGAGCATGCAGTTCATGAAGGCCAGATAAGGATGTACGGATTTTCTGTATATTTGGAGGTGTGAAATGCCAGGCATAATAATAAATCAGGATAAATGCGTGGGGTGCGGTTTATGTGTTGATGCATGTCCCTTTGGCGCAATTGTAATGGAAAACGGAAAAGCCAGAATAATTGATGATAAATGCACTTTATGCGGCGCTTGCGTATCGGCATGTAATTTTGAAGCTATCGAGCTTTTACCGGATGAGAGAAAAGTTGATGACAGCCTTTCCCAATACAAAGGAGTCTGGGTCTTTGCTGAACAAAAAAACGGCAAACCGATTAATGTGGTTTATGAACTAATCGGGAAAGGAAGAGAACTGGCGGATGACCTGGGTGTGGAGCTTAGTGGCGTAATTTTGGGAAATGAAATCTCGGATGGGGCAAGAAAACTTATAGAATATGGCGCGGATAAGGTATATGCCGTGGAAGATACCTCCCTGGCTAACTTTAACGATGAATCCTATGCGGACATCTTTACCCAGTTAATTGTAAAGTATAAGCCGGAGATTGTACTTATGGGCGCAACCACTTATGGCCGATCTCTGGCGCCGAGAGTAGCTTCACGCCTTAACACAGGCCTTACAGCCGATTGTACTGAGTTGCAGATTGATAAGGAAAAAAGGCTCTTGCTTCAGACTCGGCCTGCCTTTGGAGGCAACCTCATGGCAACGATAATCTGCCCCGATACCAGGCCCCAGATGGCAACAGTCAGGCCTAAAGTCATGAAACCTCTTGAACCTGACTCTTCCCGCACCGGTGAAATAATATATCCCGAAGTTACTATCCCCCGGGATCTGAAGACGAAAGTCAAGGAAGTTGTTTCATCAGTCATGGAAATGGTAAACCTTACAGAAGCTGATATTATAGTAGCCGGGGGACGCGGACTTGGTGAAGCTTCCAATTTTAAACTGATTGAGGAATTGGCAAGGGTATTGGGCGGTGCAGTAGGCGCTTCCCGTGCCACTGTTGATGCGGGCTGGATTGAATACAGCCATCAGGTAGGTCAAACGGGTAAAACCGTGAGCCCGAAAGTATACTTTGCATGTGGCATTTCCGGGGCTGTACAGCACCTTGCCGGAATGTCATCTTCCGACACAATAATTGCCATAAATAAAAACCCCGATGCCCCGATTTTTAATGTGGCGACTTTCGGAATTGTGGGCGATGTGCTTGAGGTAGTTCCCGCATTGATCAGGGAATTTAAAAAAAGACTAGGTAGCTAATAAAGAGTGCCTATGGGACGTTATGAGAGATTGGACAAAACAGAAAAACAGGGGGATTATCCCCCTGCTTGTTTTAGTCTTTACTGTTTACCATGTCAATTGCATTTTTTATAACTTCAAAACTGTATCCGCGGTTTCGTAAAAAATTATATACACGCCTTTTGATCTTCTCTTCGTTTAAATCATACTTGCCGAATTTTCTTCTTACCAGGTTTGCTGCAACAGCTTCATCGTCCATCTTCCACTCACTGAGCACTTCGTCAATAATGCTGTCGTCAATACCCTTTTGCTGTAACTCGTATCTGAGCATTTTCTTTGACTTGGGTTTTAACTTGGTTCTGTCATATAAATATTTCTGCACATATATCCTGTCATTTATATAACCAAGACTTTTTAAATCCTCAACGGCGGCATTTACGGTTTCCTTGTCAAAGCCCAGTTCCAGAAGTTTTTCCCGGATTTCCTTTTCTGTCCGCATTTTTGAAATCAGGTATTTCAGTGCATGTGATTTGGCTTTCTTGCAATTGATATTGTTGGTTATATCAGTAATTTCCTCTTCAGTAATATTTTCCCTGTCATATAAACCTAATGCCAAGTAATCCTCTTCCATGATGGAAAAGGCAAATACATTGTCAATGAAAACATTAAGCATATCAGGATTCTTCCTGTTCTTTTCGACATTGGTTATTTTCATTAATACCCCTTCCAAGATTCACAACACTAATCGGTATCTTCAGACTTTCCGGTATCAGATTTCACTTCTGACAGTACATCAAAACCGTATATCTTCCTGATTTTATTCTCTATTTCCATGGCAACTTCGGGATTTTCCCTAAGATATTGCTTGGCGTTTTCACGCCCCTGTCCTATCCTCGTGTCACCATATGAGTACCATGCTCCGGCCTTGCTGATTATGTCCAGGTCCGCCGCTACGTCAAGAATGCTTCCTTCCTTTGAAATTCCCATGCCGTAAATAATATCGAACTCTGCTTCTTTAAACGGTGGGGCAACCTTATTTTTGACAACCCTAACCCTTGTCCGGTTGCCTATCATATCCTGGCCTTGCTTTATTGTATCAACCCTGCGCACATCAAGCCTTACGGAAGCATAGAATTTAAGCGCTCTTCCTCCCGGTGTGGTTTCGGGATTTCCGAACATAACACCCACTTTTTCTCTTAACTGGTTAATAAATATTGCCGTGGTCTGGGACTTGCTTATCACGCCGGCCAGTTTCCTGAGAGCCTGGGACATCAGACGGGCCTGCAGGCCCACATGGGCATCGCCCATTTCACCGTCAATTTCTGCTTTCGGGACCAGGGCTGCAACAGAGTCTATTACAATTACATCTATGGCACCGCTTCTTACAAGGGCCTCAGCTATTTCAAGGGCCTGTTCTCCTGTATCTGGCTGAGATACAATAAGATTATCTATATCTACCCCGAGGTTTTTTGCATAAACTGGGTCCAGGGCATGCTCTGCGTCGATAAAAGCGGCTTCTCCCCCGTTTTTCTGAGCCTCTGCGATAATATGAAGGGCAACTGTTGTTTTACCGGAGGATTCAGGACCGAATATCTCCACAATTCTTCCCCGTGGTACTCCTCCTACTCCCAGCGCGATATCCAAACCAATGGCACCCGTGGAAATGGTCTGAACATTCAGATGGGCCTTTTCTCCGAGTTTCATTATTGCGCCTTTGCCGAAATGCTTCTCTATCTGACTGAGTGCCATGTCAAGAGCTTTCTTCTTTTCCAGCATGGGTAGTGACCTCCTAAGATTATTCGAACACATGTTCATAAAAATTATATACAAACAAATTGATGATGTCAATAAGCAAGCAGTAAAAAAATTCCAGAATTACTATTTATTTATGTGAAATAAACACGAGTACGGATTTCGCTTTTTCCATAAACGTTTTGTGAATGTACCTGCCTTCTTCCACTTTCAGTAACAGGAGCATGAGAAAATATATCACGGCTCCTGCTCCCATTTTAATCAAAAGTAAAAGCATCTCCTTTATTTTAAACAAAACGATAACGGACCACGGGTCCTTCGTGAAATCTATCTTAGAAATATCTGCCGAAACCAGAAAATTCAACACGTAAAGGCATAAAAACATTACAGAGGCAGAAATTGAAATCTTTATTACAAATTTAAAAAACTCCCGCAATTCCAGACCTTTTACTTTCACATGCAGAATTACAAACAGCATGATGGCATTTACAAGGCTTGCTATGGAATAAGCCAATGCCATACCGGCAACGCCGATATTAGTAAAATTGTAAAAGAAATAGCAAAGGCCGATATTTATACCAATGGTAAAGGCACCTGTAAACAGCGGAGTCTTGGTGTTATTTCTTGCATAAAACGCCCTTAACAATATGGCAACAGTTGATTGAGACAGCAGGGCAATTGTAAAGAACACCAGAATGCGCTGGGCGGAAACCATGGATTCGGTATCAAACAAGGCAGAAAACTTAAAAAACGAAATAACGGGCCTCCTTAACACAATTAATCCTGCAGCTGAAGGCACTGTTAAAAGCAAAACTGTTTTGAGGCTTTTCATCAGTAATTCCCTGTAACTGTCGAAATCTCCAAGAGCATGCTTTTCTGAAAGGGTTGGAAGCATGGCTGTTCCCATTCCCTGGGCAAAAATGCCATAGGGGGTCTGCCATATCTTATCTGCCGTTGAAAGAGCTACAATACTTCCCGCCGGGAACAGAGTTGTAAACATGTTTGTAATGAAAACGTTCACCTGGGCAATGGAAGAAGAAATCAACGAAGGTACTGCCAACTTTACCATCCTTCTGAACCCGGGATGCCTGAAATAAAAGCCAAACCGGTAGTATTTCATATTCTTCAGGGCAAATGACAACTGGAATAAAAAGTAAATAAACGAACTGCACGTCACACCGAAAGCAACGCTCTGAACATTTATCCTGCTAAGGAACAGTATGCTGAAAGAACACAATATGTTGTAAAGAGACGGACCATATGCTGCCGCAGCGAAACGGTGATAGGAATTCAGGATACCGTTTACCATACCTGCCAGCATAAGTATACCCACGGAAGGTAACAGAATTCTGGTAAGGTCCGTCACCAGCTCAAGCTGCCTGGAATCAGCTTCAATATCATATCCTATTGCAAGTTTCGGTACTATGGACGGCGCGAAAATAATGCCGAATACAACCAGTAAAATCATGGCGACGGCAATAGTATTCACAAAAGTGCTTACCGCCTTCCAGCCTTCTTTTTCCTTGTTGTTGGATATATAACCCGTCAAAACCGGAATGAGCGCTGCAGATATGGCACCGCCCACCAGAAGGTAAAACATCAGGTCAGTAATCCTGAAGGCAAAATCGTATGCATCTCCTATCTCATTTGAACCAAGTACGCTGGGGACAAGCATTTGCCTTACAAATCCGGTCAACCTGCTCACAACAAGGGCTGACATAACAGTGGCTGCTGCACCTGAAAGGCTTTTATCATTTGATATACTCAAGTGTAGTCCTCCACTCAGTTAATAATTTTCAAAATATGGCGCCTGACTAAATCCAGTGCGTTAACAGAAGCTATGTTCCTGATTTTCAGCCTGTCTCCCCACAGCCTCAGCTCTTTGCTTTCAGCACCGCCCTCATATGCCAGGCCGATGTAGACCAGGCCTACCGGCTTTTTGTCGCTTCCGCCGCCAGGTCCGGCAATGCCGGTAACTGAGACACCCAAATCAGTCTTAAACCTTTCCCTTGCCCCCTGAGCCATTTGTATTGCACATTCACTGCTCACAGCACCATATTTTCGTAGAACGTCTTCACTTACATTAAGCAATTCCTTTTTGATTTCATTACTGTAAGCGATGACGCTTCCCGGGAACACCTGTGAAATTCCCGGAATATTGGTTAATTTTGATGATACCAGCCCGCCTGTGCATGATTCTGCTATGGCAATACTGATATTATTTTCCAACAGAAGTTTTCCCACAACTTCTTCCATTTCTTCATTGTTCTCCGAAAAAATATGGTTACCCAGGCGTTCTCTTATGGTCTCAAGCACAGGACGGATAAGAGCTTCGCCCTCTTCTTCGGAAGTACATTTGGCTGTAATTCTTAAAGTTACTTCCCCTTCCCTGGCATAAGGCGCAATAGTGGGATTAGTCTGATTATCGATAAGGTCCATAATCTGAGTTTCCATTTGCGACTCACCAAGGCCGGCTATTCTTAAAAACTTTGAAATGAGCCTGTCATTAGTCTTCTTTGCCAGGTAAGGAAGCACTGTCTCATCAAACATGGGGTTCAATTCCCTGGGAGGACCCGGCAGCATTATAACTGTTTTCCCGTCTTTTTCAATAATGCAGCCCGGCGCGGTACCGTTACTGTTCCTTACCACGAAACAGCCTTCCGGAAGATAAGCCTGTCTTATATTGTTCTCTGACATGATCCTGTTTGTCCGGGCAAAATATGTTCTGATGTCCTCCATTGTCTTTTCGTCAATGACAAGTTTCAAACCCAATACTTTTGCTGTGACTTCTTTTGTTATATCGTCCTTGGTAGGCCCCAGCCCGCCTGTTAATATAACAATGTCGGACCTTTCAAGAGACCTTTTGAGACATTCTTCCATTCTCACCGGGTTGTCGCCGACAACGCTGTGATAGTATACGCTTATTCCAATACCGGGCAACCTGCTGGATATGTATTGCGCATTTGTATTGGCAATCTGCCCCATAAGAAGTTCAGTGCCTATTGACAGGATTTCCGCTTTCATTGTCAAGATCTCCCTTTAACAAAATGAAGTTTAAATGTTTATTGCTGCAGAAACTGCCTGTAGCCGCCTTAAATGGGTAAAGTTATGTATTTTCTGTTTATAACCATTTTATTATAGCAATTCATATATGCCAAAATCAAGCGTAGCTATTATTCAACCGCCGAATTATTTCAATGCTTTCAGCGAAACACAGGTACGGTTTTTCTGTCCAATATAGTTTGTTTGACTGATGTGTTTACTCCGGTTAACTGTCTGTTTGTTAAGGAAATGTTAACGAAATTTTAGTGTCAATAGAACAGTACTATAGCATACAATAGTATGTTATTACGTTTGCCAGTGGGGTATAATATAACTGAAGACTTTATCAATTATTGAAGAAAAAGATGTGGTTTACTATGTCACAGGAAAAATTGAGAAAGGTTACAATTATCGGTACAGGTTTTGTCGGCTCCACAACTGCCTATACCCTTATGCTGAGTGGCCTCATTTCAGAACTGGTCCTGATTGATGTCAACAAATATAAGGCTGAAGGCGAAGTAATGGATTTAAATCACGGTATGGCTTTTGTAAGCCCGGTAAAAATTTACCTGGGAGACTACAGTGATTGCGCAGGTTCGGATATAATTATAATATCAGCAGGCGCAAGTCAAAAACCGGGTGAAACCAGAATAGACCTTGTACATAAAAACACAGCCATTTTCAAAAACATAATAAGTGAAATAATCAAATATAACACCGACTGCATACTCCTGGTTGTTACAAATCCCGTGGACATTTTGACATATGTAACTTACAAGATTTCCGGATTTTCCAAGCAAAAGGTCATTGGTTCAGGTACCGTTCTTGATACGGCTCGGTTTAAATACCTTCTGGGCGAACACACAAATGTGGATGCCAGAGACGTTCATGCGTATATTATCGGCGAGCACGGAGATACGGAAGTTCCCACATGGAGCCTGGCAAACATCGCGGGAATAAGCATGGATGATTATTGCGCAAAGTGCAAGAGATGTGACAATGCCACGTTTACGAGAGACGAAATATATCAGAACGTAAAAAATGCCGCCTACGATATCATTGACAGGAAAGGTTCAACATATTATGCCGTGGCGCTGGCGATACGCAGAATAGTCGAGGCAATTGTCCGTGACGAGAACTCCGTTTTAACCGTATCAAGCTACCTGGAAGGAGAATACGGGCTCTCTGGCGTATGCTTAAGTTTACCGTCAATAGTCAATAAAAATGGTATGCAGGAAGTATTGGACATTCCCTTAAGTGATGATGAATACAGTAACTTAAGAAAATCCGGCGAAACACTGAAAAAGGTTATTGAAACATTGGACATAAATATATAAATAATTTTAGGAAAAATAACTAATTTACTTATTTTTAAGTTATAGTACAATAAAATCTATATTTGTCTTAAAAATGTATAAATCTATTGGTAAAGGGTGTCAGTATGCCGCAATATCATGATCTTTTGGACAAAATCATTTCCAATGTGCAAAAAGTAATAATAGGCAAAAAAGAGGTAATTGAACTGGCTTTGGTTTCATTTTTATGCAGCGGGCATGTGCTTATCGAAGATGTACCGGGTGTAGGCAAAACAAGCCTGGTAGCCGCTTTGGCCAAGTCCATAAACTGTTCATTCAAACGCATCCAATTCACCCCTGACGTATTGCCTTCCGACATCACAGGTTTTTCAATGTATAACCAGAAAACCGGCGAATTTGAGTACAGACCCGGCGCTGTTATGAGCCAGGTAATCCTGGCGGACGAGATCAACCGCACTTCCCCGAAGACCCAGGCCAGCCTTCTTGAAGTCATGGAAGAAGGCCAGGTAACAGTGGACGGAGTAACTCATCCGGTGCCCACACCTTTCATGGTGCTTGCCACACAAAACCCCATTGAATATACAGGTACATATCCCCTTCCTGAAGCACAGATTGACAGGTTCCTGATGAAGATTACGATAGGATACCCTTCCGCTGCCGATGAAAGCAGGATTTTATCCGAATACCAGTATAAAAACCCCCTTGATGAACTTCAACCTGTTATAAACAGCGAAGACATTATTACCATGCAGAACCAGGTAAAGGAAGTATATGTGGATAAAACAATAAATGATTATATTGTTGAAATTATTCATGAGACCAGACATCATCCGGACATTACCCTGGGCGCCAGTCCCAGAGGTTCCCTTGCCCTTTTCCGCGCTGCACAAGGTTGGGCATATTATCAAAAAAGGGATTATGTCCTGCCTGATGACGTCAAAAAGATGGCCTTTCCCGTGCTGACTCACAGACTTTTGCTTAAACAGGAAGCCAAGCTGAAGCGCATTTCCCCGGAAGATATAATTCAATCCATAATTAACAAGATTAATGTCCCAATGGTGAATATTTAATGAAAAAAAACAGAATTTTATACCTGGCGTTGCTTTTTACGGCTTTTATATTTCCATATTTTTATGGGGGCAGGCTGCCTTACCTGGTATTGTATATTGTACTGGCCCTGCCGGCTATAACTTTCCTGCACGCGCTAATTATCATGTTCAGGTTCAAATATGTCCAATTTACTGACAAAGTTTTTATAGTAAAAGGCGATATCGTCAAATTCAGCGTGCGAATAACCAATGAGGACTTTTTTCTCTACCCTTACATCAAGGCAATTTTTGTGGGAGAAGAAACAGTTTTTGAAAAACAAGTCCAAAGTATAAATTTTTCACTGCTTCCAAATTCCCGTAAAACATACACCTTTGACCTTGAATGCAAATACAGGGGAGAATATGAAATCGGGCTGAAATATTTTGAAATAATGGATTTGCTGGGAATTTTCAGGTTAAGGTACAATGTTAAGGAAATGAAACGCGTAGTGGTTTATCCCAAGATTACTAATCTCGATTATTTTGACCTCAGGACAAATTATATCGCAGAATCCAGGAATATACTCGATACATTCCAGGAAGATATGACGTCCATTTCCAATATTCGTACATATGCATACGGAGATACCTTAAAGAAGATCCACTGGAAACTTACTGCGAAAAAAGGCGAGTTAATGGTCAAGGAATTTCAGAATACGTCCGAAGCCGGGGTTGTTATAATTTTGGACCTGTTCAGGTACGGTTTTGATCTGGAGACAAATACAATCATGGAGGACAAAGTTATCGAATGCTGTGTATGCCTGGCAAATTACTGTTTGCAAAGGTGGATCCCCACGAGCCTGGTGTTCTACGATAACAGGATTGTTGAGATATCGGCAGCAAATCCCCTTGATTTCCAGAATATCTACCAACTGCTTTCAGTAATACGGTTTGACCAGCAGGTATCTGTAGCGGACTTGCTGGACGTATGGCTAAGAAGGAACTTTACCGAAACAAACCTTGTTATTATTACATCCAACTTAAGTTACGAACTTTTTGACAAGATATACAAGGCAAACACTTTTGGGTATGCCGTGAGCCTGATATATGTTTCTCCTGAGGAACTTACCCAGGCATCAAGTGTTGAGATCGGGCAAATGCTTGAATATTTGCCGGAAATAAATGTTCAGACTTATAAAATTAATGTAGGCGACAGAATAGAATCCATATTGGAAAAAAGGTTTTAATAGCGGAGGGCATATGTTGCGGAGCAATCTTTCTGCTACTATAATAAAACTGGTTTTAGCGTTGTTCACAAGCGTAAGTTTGGTTTTTGCCCTAACTACCACGTTGGGCATTGAGATAAGCTTTTTTGAGTTGCTTGGGCTTATTGCGGTCATTATGCTCTTTTTTGGCATCGTTACCCTGAGTAAGACTTCCATTGTTATCACCCTGGTTGTCTTTTTAGTCGGAACTGCTTCCTTTACCTTGTATGCTGCACAGAAGGACCTGTTCAAACCGATGTATGATTCCGTCGCCCTCTTTTTTACCTGGTTTGCCGACTATCTCTCGGGTTTCGATATAATGACCAACAAGTATGGATTGATTGTTGCACTGGTCCTGTCTTTTGCAATTTCTTTACCTGTTTTTATATTTACAGTGAAACGTTTCAATTTTTATGTAATCCTGATTGGCGGTACATCCCTTTTTATCGCCCAGTGGATAATGGACTTCTTCAATTCCTATACAGCCTTTTTCATTTATATGATTACCCTGCTGACGTATTATTTTATATACATCTTCGAAAAAAGTAGCAGAACTGTAAAAAATGAATATGCAACCTTTGAAAAAATGGCAGTCTGGTCTGTACCAGTAGCGGTTATTGTTATTTTGGCCTCCCTGATGTTTCCCACAAGCAACCGCCCTATAGAATGGAAATGGCTGGATGACAAAATTTTCAGAATAATTGATTATTTCCAGTATAAAGCATTTCCCGAAACCTTTGACTACTTTACCTTAAGTGAAACGGGATTCGGGGAAAGTTCCGGAAGGCTCGGCGGAAAAGTTAACCTGGATGATACCCATGTCCTGACGGTAAATACACCTGTAAAATCATATTTAAGAGGTTCAGAAAGATCTATTTATACAGGTTATTCCTGGGTTACGGATGAAAATGAGGAACAGGAAATAAAGCGTATTTTCTATTTTGAAAACGAAGATGAAGGCTTTGATTTTTTGGATGTTAAGGAATTGGCTTTTGGGCTCAGCCTTCTGATAGAGCCATCTGATTATGAAGAACATTTTGAAGACAAGGAAAGCTATATAAAAACCTTTTTTGACAAAAACGTAATGGAAATCACATTTGAAAATATACGTACAAAATCCGTGTTTGCACCCCTTAAACTCACGGCTGTCAGGTTTAATGAAAACACCAGGGTACCATATTTAAATGCCACTCCTAATGACATTTTATTCGCTCCGGAACGGCTCAGACAGGGATCCAGGTATAATGTCAACCTGATGTTTACCAGGTATGCCAACGTAGATTTTATTGATCTGCTGAAAAGAAGCCATAAGGATTTATATAAGGATATCTTAGATTCATATAACAGTATTTCTGCCGAACCCCAAGATAATGGGAATGATGCAGCAAACAACGGGGAAAATGCCTCAAGTGACATGGAAAATACCCATGATTCTGGTTATGAAATTGATATTGAACTTGCCAGGCAATTTTATGAAAACGCTTCCCGAATATACGATAAATACCTTCAATTACCGATTTCTTTGCCTTCCCGGGTTTCCGAGCTTGCCCACGCCATCACTGACGAGTATGAAACCAGGTATGATAAAGTTAAATCCATTGAGAGCTTTTTAAGCACAAACTACGAGTATACCCTTGATCCAGGCCCAACTCCCCGCAACCAGGATTTCGTGGATTATTTCCTCTTTGAACAGAGAAAAGGCTATTGCACTTTCTTTGCTTCAGCCATGACTGTCATGCTGAGGACTTTGGGCATACCGGCTAGGTATGTGGAAGGTTATAAACTGCCTGAAGAACCTATTACTAATGACGCCAATATTTACATTGTCACCAACAGGCAAGCCCATGCCTGGGTGGAGGTATATTTTGAAGGTTTCGGATGGATACCTTTTGAACCTACTGCCCCATATGTTTTCAGTTTCTACAGGGATCATTACAGCCGCAGCTTTGTTATACCCAGCTCCAGTCTCGATTATTTATATCAGGATGAGTATTACTATGAGATATTTGATACGAAGAATTTTGAATACTTCGATCCATTAGAAACGGATTCCGCTGGCGGCTTTGACTATTACACGGTTATTATTGCCATAACCATTACTTTGGTTGTATTGGTATTTTTAATGATACTTGTAAATGGGCTCAGAACCACCATCAGGTTTTACAAGTTCAGGAAGATGCCGCCCAGAGAGAGCGTGCTGAATGCATTTCAATACTATTTCAGGGTGCTGGCATTACAGGGTTTTGCCTTTAAGGCCGGCGAAACTCCCCTGGAGTACGCTGAAAGACTTAAGGCGATATTCATATATCCTGAAAAGTATCCTGAAGGGAAATCCGGCAAGGAAGCTGAAGAAACGGATAAGGAATTGCCTGAAGGCCAGGCATATATGTCCGAAGATCAGGCATACACGTATGGGGACCAATTATACATGAACGAAGATAAAATGTATGGCCCTGAAAGCAAATCATACTACCCTGAAAATCTGACATTTGAGAACAGGATTATATTCAGCAGTAAAGGCGTTACGAAGTCAGGCTTCCAGCAACTTATGGATGTGTTTGTAAAAGCCCGCTACAGCAACCATGAAGTACTTGAGGACGATAAAAAATATGTTTTCGGCTACCGTCCTCACTTGCTCAGGGACACAAGGATGAATATAGGCTTTATCAGGTACCTGATACTACGGTTTATCGCAGGCAAAATTTAAGCAATTAATTGCCGGTTAGGCAATTAATTGCTTAAATTCAGGCAATAATTAACTACGGGAGAAGTAATTCACCTTCTCCCATATTTTATTATATACAAACGGAATCGAAATAACGTTTATTGGCTATTATACTTGAGGCTTACGGGGCATTATTGCCCATGCGATAATATAAGCGAGGATTCCGGCACCGCAAAAGAGAGTCATGATAACCCAGATAAGCCTTACCAGGGTGGAATCTATGTTAAAGTATTCAGCAATTCCACCGCACACTCCGCCCAATTTCTTATCGGTGTCAGAAAGATATAGTTTCTTCATTTCCATTCCCCTTAATTTTCTTTATAACTATGATACCATACGGTAAATAAACATTAAAGACTTAAAGTTTATATACCGTTTCCGGAGACAATACTTCTATATCGCTTTCTTGTAAACGTTTGACAGCTTCTTCCGGATTATCTGTACGAATAATGACCAATGCCTTGTTTGTTGCTTTTCCTACAAATGCGTACATGTATTCGATACCGATTGAATACTCGCTTAAAATCTTTAGGGCCTCCGATAATCCACCCGGCCTGTCTTCAACAGCAATGGCAATAACTTCCGTGGTCTGAACCGTGAAATTATTCTCCTGCAAAACCTTCAGGGTTTTGTCAGGGTCATTGACAATCAACCGTAAGATGCCAAAATCAGTGGTGTCGGCTATTGATAAAGCGCTGATGTCTATGTTGTTTTCGCCAAGTATTTTAGTAACTTCTGCAAGCCGTCCGGATTTGTTTTCCAAAAAGACTGAAATTTGCTTAACTAACATATTGGTTACCCCCCTAATGATTTTGCCGGCTTCACCATTAGAACTGCCTTTTATCAATAACCCTTTTGGCTTTGCCTGTGCTTCTTTCGATTGTTTTAGGTTCCACCAATTTAACTTTAGCATTTATTCCGAGCGTACTCAATATCTCTGCCCTAATCTTTTTCTCCACTTCCTCAATTCCTCTGACATGGTCCGAGAAAAGGCTTGGTGTCATTTCCACCTGTATTTCCAGGCTGTCAAGATTATCAACCCTGTCAACAATCAGGAGGTAATGCGGCGAAGTATCTCCCATCTGGAGCAGAACGCTTTCAATTTGTGACGGGAATACATTAACACCTCTGATAATTAACATGTCGTCGGTTCTTCCTGTTACCCTGTTCATCCTTACCAGGGTTCTGCCACATTCGCACTTTTCGTAATTAAGAGATGAAATATCCCTGGTACGGTATCTTATAAGAGGAAGTCCTTCTTTCGTAATGGTGGTGAAAACCAGTTCGCCAACTGATCCCGGCGGCAATACTTCTTCAGTGTCCGGATCAATTATTTCCGGGATGAAATGATCTTCCTGAATATGCAAGCCACATTTCACAGGACATTCACTGGCAACACCGGGGCCTATTACTTCACTTAAACCATATATATCAATCGCCAGTATTCCCAGCCTTTCTTCCAATTCCTTCCTCATGCTTTCAGACCATGGTTCCGCCCCGAAAACTCCCGCTTTAAGCTTCAACTCCTCTTTCTTTATGCCTGCTTCCTCCAGTTCTTCTGCCAGGTAAAGGGCGTAAGACGGTGTACATGCCAGTATATTGGTGCCGAAATCTTTCATGATCTGAAGTTGTCTTTTTGTGTTCCCGCCTGAAATAGGTATTACGGAAGCCCCGATTCTTTCTGCCCCGTAATGAACGCCCAGACCGCCGGTAAACAGCCCGTAACCGTAAGCTATCTGTACAAATGAATTTCTGTCCGTACCTGCGCTTGCCAATGTTCTTGCCATTACTTCAGCCCAGGAGTCAATATCCTTTCTGGTATATCCGACTACCGTCTGTTTTCCGGTTGTGCCTGAAGAGGCGTGAATCCTTACTATTTCGCTTAAGTTTACTGCAAACATCCCGTAAGGATAAGTGTCCCTCAAATCCTGTTTTGTGGTAAACGGCAGTTTGCTTAAATCTTCAATTCCCTTAATGTCCCCGGGTTCGATACCAATTTTCTGCATTTTGTCTCTGTAGTACGGGACATTGTGATAAACCTTTTTTACTGTCTCAATTAACCTCTCATTCTGTATCCTGGTCAACTCTTCTCTTGGCATGCATTCAATTGTCGGATTCCAGTAATTCATACAAAAAAACCTCCCTAAAATGATTTGATCGTATGCCGGCACAAAACCTGTGCCATTATAAAGCCTTATTCTCCCGCGAGAATCACTTTTAGGGATTACGGATTCATTCCGCCCCACACAAAAGTGTCAGGCTGATATCCAATTTAACTTAGAATATTAAATTTACTCAAAACTGATTTCGTATCCAGCTTCAAAAGCCTTCAAATTTACATCCAGAAATTCCCTGCGCACATTTTCCTTTATGGCTTCTATCCAGATGTCCTTAGGAATACTGTTCTGTCTTGCCAGAACGCCAATCATGACAACATTTACAACTTTCATATTTCCACACTTTTTCGCAATATCAAGGGCATCCAAAGTAATTATGTTTTTCCAGGCATTTTGTATCCTTTCAATGATGTTTCCGGGATATTCGGAGCTGCCCATGATAACAGGCATGGGGTCTATCTTCTGGGTGTTTATGATAAAGGTGCCGCTAGGTTTCAGGTATTGAGACCAACGCAAGGCTTCCAGTTGTTCGAATGCCAGTATGATATCCGCTTCACCCGGTTCAATGACCGGTGAATATATTTTCTCGCCCAGTTTTACATAAGTGACAACACTGCCGCCTCTTTGGGACATTCCGTGAACTTCCGAAACCTTCACGTCGTATCCGGCCCTGATAGCTACAGTGCCGATTATTCGGCTTGCCAGGAGTGTCCCCTGTCCTCCTACGCCCACTATCATTATATTCACACTATTCATTATGGTCACCTGCCTTTTCATACGCGTCAAACCTGCATACCTTGGTACATAACATACAACCTGCACATAAAGACTCATCAACCTCTACATGGTCACCGCGGTTCACTATGGCGGGGCAACCCAGGCGGAGGCAAAGTCTGCAATATTTGCACTTTTCCTTGTTAATTCTGAGAGGCCCGGCATATTTTACTCCTTTCAATAGAGCGCATGCCCGCCTTGCTATGATCAGGGAAGGTTCCTCAACAGCAATTTCCTCCCGTACGGTTTTTTCAAATTCATCTATGTTGAAAGGATCGGCGATACGAACCCTGTTTATCCCGATGGCATGGGCCAGTGCTTCAAGATTGACTTTGGCAGCTGGTTCGCCTTTGATATTATATCCTGACGTTGGGTTGTGTTGATGTCCTGTCATACCGGTTATGGAATTGTCCAGCACAATAATTGTGGAAGTTCCTGCATTATAGGCTATATCTATAAGGCCTGTAATTCCTGAATGTATAAAGGTGGAATCGCCAAGTATGCCAATGGTTTTGCCTGCAAACTCCCTTCCCCTGGCTTTTTCCATACCGTGGGCCATACCGATGCTGGCGCCCATACAAATGCATGTATCAATTGACTGTGTCGGTGGAAGGGCACCCAATGTATAGCAGCCTATATCTCCGTTAACACGCAGGTTCAGCTTTTTCAGCACATAGAACACGCCCCTGTGGGGACATCCGGGACACATGACAGGCGGCCTTCCCGGGATGGCTTCTCCTTTTAGAATATCGACCTTTTCGGTTTCCTGTCCGAGGATACACTTTCTTATAATTTCACCGCTCAGTTCGCCGGTTATGGGCAATTTGTCCTTTCCTGTAACTTTTATTCCCATAGCTTTGATCTGTTCTTCCAGAAATGGGTCCAGTTCCTCGACAACATATAATGTCTCTACGCTTCCGGCAAATTCTCTGATTAGCTTTTCAGGCAGAGGGTAAACCATACCAAGTTTCAGGTATGACACGTCTCCGAAGGCCTCACGGGAATACTGGTAAGCTATGCCGCTGGTAATGACACCGATTTTTCGGGAACTTCCCCATTCAATCTTGTTGAACCGGCATGTTTCTGCAAAATCCTTAAGAAGAATCATCCTTTTTTCCACTTCAACATGCCTTTCCCGTGCCATGGCAGGCATCATGACATACTTTCTGAAGTTTTTATCATATTCCTTCAGTGTGAAATCCACTTTTTCACCAAGCTCTACCAGGCTCTGTGAATGAGCTACCCTTGTGGACAGCCTTACAATTACCGGTGTATCAAATTGTTCACTCAACTCAAAAGCGCTTTTGACAAATTCTTTAACTTCACTGCTGTCAGAAGGTTCCAGCATTGGAATCTTGGCAGCACGCGCATAGTGCCTGCTGTCCTGTTCATTCTGGGAACTGTGCATACCGGGGTCATCTGCCACCACAACCACAAGGCCTCCGTTCACGCCTGTGTATGAAACCGTAAAAAGCGGATCGGCAGCAACGTTAAGGCCTACATGCTTCATCGAGCATATAGCCCTTGCGCCTGAAATGGATGCCCCGATGGCTACCTCCAATGCGACTTTTTCATTGGGGGACCATTCGGAATATATATTGCCGTAATTTGCGGCAATAGTTTCTGTTATTTCCGTACTCGGGGTCCCCGGATAGGCCGTGGCAACGGTGCAACCTGCTTCATATGCGCCTCTGGCAGCTGCCTCGTTTCCAAGCATTAGTCTTTTCATTAGTAATCCTCCATTCACCTGTATATACAAAAAAATTATAGTTTCATAACGAAATTAACGAGTAAAAATGGTTTATTCCGGAAATATTAAAAGATACTGTTTCAGTACCTGCTTAATAACATAATATCAACTTGAAAATATTTGTCTATATATTTTACATTGCTTAATTTATTTTGTAAACTTAAAACCTTTTAGTTCTCTGCCTATCCTTTGAGGGATAACCTGAAAAACAGCCTGCAGCAAAAGCCACAGGCTGTTATTACCTTTTTATTGCTCGGCTGCTTTTGTGGTTTCCACAAGCTTTCTGCCGGCAATAGCCTTTTCCACGAGGGTTACAACAGGTACGGCTACCAGGGAAACAATCATTGAGGCAACGCCAATATTGGGCGCCATCTTCGCATTAAGGTTATAATATAATGTACCGGCGATGGATGTCATGAAGCCGGCTATAAAGCCACCCCATGCTCCAACTTTTGTAACACTCTTCCAGTACAGGCCGTAGATGAACGGACCAAGGAATGTTCCTGCTATGGTTCCCCAGGAGAATGACATCAGGGTCACTATGGCATTGGGCGTAGTGGAAACGATATATGAAAGGGCTACAAAAAATGCGCACATTACTCTCATTAATAACATCTGGGTATTTTTCTTCATATTCGGGAACATTATGTCACCCAATAAATCCATTACCACGGAAGAGCTGGATACCAGGACCAGGGACGAAAGAGTCGACATGGATGCGGAAAGCATAAGGACTACCAGGAGCCCAAGGAGTAAATCCGGAAGGGCGGTTTCAAAAACAACCGGCATAATCATGTCCATATCGGCAGGTGCCTGGTTGTTGAGATAAATTCTTCCGAAAGCGCCGCAGAAATAAGCACCGAAACCGATAATAAGGGAAAATACCGTAGAAATGATGGTTCCCTTCTTTATGGCGCTTTCATCACGGATAGTATAGAATTTATGAACCATTTGGGGCAGGCCCCATGTTCCCAGGCTTGTCAGCAAAACAAGGCTTAAGAGGTTTATGGGACTTCCGCTGAATATGCTTGTAAGGCCTGGATCTATGGCGTTGAGTTTTGCCAAACCCTCTCCTACTCCGCCGACTATAGGGTTATTTACTACAAAATAAACAACCAGCAATACGCCGGCAATCATAATGATGCCCTGAATAAAGTCATTCAGCGCTGTTGCCAGGTATCCTCCCAGCAGCAGGTAAATACCTGTTAGTATTGCCATAAACAGTAAACATAGATTTAAGTATTCAATGGGGATTCCAAAGGTATTGCTGAAAACAAAACCGAGACCTTTATAAACTGACGCTGAGTAAGGAATCAGGAAAATGAATATTATTGCCGCGGCGACAATTTTCATTACAATACTGTCATACCGCTTAAGAAAGAAATCGGGCATTGTGGCAGCGTCCAGTTCGTGAGTCAGCTTTCTCGTCCTTTTTGCCAGGAAGATCCATGCCAGGAGACTGCCAATGACTGCGTTTGCCACACCGATCCAGACGGCTGCTGCGCCAAAACTCCAACCCATGCTGCCGGCGTAGCCGATAAACACAACTGCTGAAAAATAACTGGTGCCGTAGGCGAATGCAGTAATCCAACCACCCATTTTTCTGTTTCCCAGCAGGAAGCCACCTACATCATTAACCCTTTTCCTGCTGTAAATACCGACACCTATCATTACAGCAACAAAAAGAACCAGAAAAACATACTTTCCCATACTACCATCCTCCAAAATATATTTTGACCTAAAATACCGTGTTACTGTCCTGCAATAACACTCTGCCTTAAAACAATACAAGAAACATTCTACAATATGATTTATAAAAAATAAAGTATTTTATAAAATTTTATGCCAAAACATCCAGAAAAGCTTTCTGTACCTGCTCCAGTTTTTTCTTGAGCATATTGACGTCTGAATCATCCAGGCCTTTCTTGAGGTCGGCAACCAACATGCCTGCCATATCTTCATACTGCTCTCTCAAGGTCTCGATCATATTCAGCAGTTCCAAGCGCAGGAATTCCTGTTTTGGTGTCTGGGCCAGCCTGCTGATACTTCTTCCGGCATCAAGGACGTATTTATCTCCCCTGAGAGGTATGACGGTTTCAATATTCAGGTTACTTTCCACCAGGGACGCGAAATCCTTTGCTGACATATCCTCGCCGTGAACTATAAATATTCTTTCAGGCTTTCTTTTAAAACCACGTAGCCATTTCATAAGGGTATCCCTGTCGGCATGTCCGGATAAACCATGAATCATTTCTACCCTGGCATTGACAGAGATTTCTTCGCCGAAAATCCTTACCTTTTTGGCTCCGTCCAGTATCCTTCTGCCAAGGGTGCCTTCTGCCTGGTAGCCTACAAATATTATGGTGGAATCTTCACGCCAGAGATTGTGTTTCAGGTGGTGTTTTATCCTGCCTGCTTCGCACATGCCGCTGGCGGAGATTATAATACAGCTTTCCGTTCTTTCGTTAAGAGCCTTGGATTCTTCAGCCGTCCTGGTGAAAGTAAGCCCGGGAAAATCAAGAGGGTTGTCCCCGTTGGCTATGTATTCACGGGCTTCTTCGTCGAAGCAATCCAGGTTGTTGCGGAATACCTCCGTGGCAGAAATGGCGAGGGGACTGTCAATAAATGTCTGTATATTCAGAAACTTGGCCAGTTTTTCATTGTATTTTCCTATGTGCTTGTTAAGCTCATAGATTATTTCCTGTGTCCTTCCTACAGCAAAGGAAGGGATAATAACGTTTCCGCCTTTTTCCACAGTATCATTTATTAAATCAATAAACCTGTCAATGCTTTCTTCTTTTTTCTCATGAAGCCTGTTGCCGTAAGTGGATTCAATAATTACATAATCTGCTTCGTCGATAAAAGTGGGATCTCTTAATATGGGCATATTCCAGTTGCCAAGGTCACCGCTGAAAACAATTTTTGTCTCGCTACCGTTTTCCCTGACCCACATTTCAATAATGGCAGAACCCAGTATATGGCCTGCATCCCTGAATCTTACCGTGACTTCGTCGTTAATGTCCACCAGTTCATCATAATGTACGCTTTTAAAAAGTTTCAGGCAGTCCAGGGCATCTTGTATCGTATATAAAGGCTGTTTTTCAGGTTTACCTGCCCTGCGCCGTTTTCTGTTTTCCCATTCCGCCTCAAATTCCTGGATGTGACCGGAATCAGGGAGCATGATTGCGCATAATTCAGCTGTGGCCTTTGTAGTTACTATATCACCTTTGAAACCCTCTCTAAAGAGCTTGGGAATTCTTCCGCTGTGATCTATGTGGGCATGAGTCAGGAAAACGCAATCCAAATCGGCCGGATTTATGGGGAAAGGTTGTTCATTGAGTGACTCCTCTGCAGCGGAACCCTGAAACATTCCGCAATCCACAAGGTACTTCCTGTTTTCCGTTTCCAGTAAAAAACAGGAGCCTGTTACCGTTCCGGCAGCTCCCAGAAAAGACAGATTCATTAATTCACCCCCGAAAATATCAATAAAAGAATTATACCACATAATGCAAGTTTCTACAATTTACGCTAAATTCCTGCATTATGTGGTATAATTTTAAAATTCATTCTCCTTAAGGATGACGTCGTGAGCTCCACCTTCGATTAAGGTGATGGATGATACCATGGTCATGCGGGCATTTTTTTGCAGGGATTTGATGGAATTTGCTCCGCAGCTTGACATGGTCGCCTTCATCTTGCTTAGAGTTAGATCAAGAGTATCCTTTAATTTGCCTGCGTATGGTACGTAACTGTCTACGCCCTCTTCAAATTTAAGGTGCGGGGATTCGCCCAAATCGTATCTGTGCCAGTTTCTTGCCCTGTTGGAACCTTCTCCCCAGTATTCCTTAACATAATTGTTGCCTAATTTTATCTTCCTGGTAGGGCTTTCATCAAATCTGGCAAAATATCTGCCCATCATTACAAAGTCCGCGCCCATGGCCAGCGCCAGAACAATATGGTAATCATGAACAATACCACCGTCAGAACATATAGGGATATATACTCCTGTTTTTTCATAATACTCATCCCTGGCTTTAGCTACTTCAATAACCGCTGTAGCCTGTCCCCTGCCTATTCCTTTCTGCTCGCGGGTTATGCAAATGGAACCTCCGCCTATACCTACCTTGACAAAATCCGCACCGGCTTCAGCAAGGAACAGGAATCCCTCTTTGTCTACTACATTGCCTCCGCCTATTTTGACGTTACTGTAATTGGATTTGACATATTCCAGTGTTTCTTTTTGCCATACAGTAAAACCGTCTGAAGAATCTATGCAAAGTATGTCTGCACCTGCTTCCACCAGGGCCGGTACTCTTTCCTTGTAGTCCCTTGTATTTATTCCTGCGCCTACCATAAGCCTTTTATGGTGGTCAAGGAGTTCATACGGGTTTTGTTTGTGTTCATCATAGTCTTTTCTGAAAACAAGGTAATGCAGCCTGTGTTCATCATCAACAATGGGCAGGACGTTTAGTTTATGTTCCCAGATTATATCATTGGCTTCGCTTAACGTTATTCCAAGCTTGCCTACTATAAGGTGTGAGAATGGTGTCATAAAATCGGCAACCTTTTTATCCCTGGGATCTCTGCTTATCCTGTAATCTCTGCTTGTGACGATTCCTTCAAGTATACCGTTGGGAGTACCGTCATGAGTTACAGCAATGGTGGAATGCCCTGTTCTCTCCTTAAGCTGGAGCACATCTTCAAGGGTATTTTCTTTGGTTACATTTGAGTCACTGACGACAAATCCGGATTTATACTTTTTCACCTTTGCCACCATTTCAGCCTGGCTTCCTATAGGCTGTGAACAGTAAATAAAAGATAATCCGCCGCATCTTGCCAGGGCTATTGCCAGTGTATCATTTGAAACTGATTGCATAATAGCGGAAACCAGTGGAATATTCAACTTATATTCGGGTTCTTCACCTTTTCGGAACTTGGTAAGAGGTGTTGAAAGGTCTATTTTGTCAGGTGTACATTCTTCAGTTGTTAAATTCGGTAAGAGCAGGAACTCACTGAAGGTTCTTGAAACTTCATTATATATGTAAGCCATATTCCAAAACTCCTTCCAATAAATTTTATAGATTATACCAGATTATCAACCAAATAGAAATATATTTTTTATAAAAATTATAAAACATTATCTGCCATTTTATATGGCATTATACCCAATTGTCAAGAGTACAGTTCCTTTAACGCGGACAGCTAACCATAACAAATACATCCGGGCAAGGGTACCTTTCTCTTTAGCTTGTAAAGCGACTTGAAGGAATGGACTGGTGGTATTTCAAACATGCCGTTATTGATGTATAATATCTCCGGAGGTGTGATTATGTCAATTTCCACAGAGATACCGCCAGTACTTAATGATTTTCTTACCTACATGGAGACCATCAGGGGAAAATCCCGCAACACTGTAAACGAATACTTCTATGATTTAAGGATGTTCTTTCGTTTCATAATCAAGCAGAAAATCCAGGGTTACAAAGATACTCCCCTGGAGGAGATCGACATATCAATTGTGAATACGGACCTATTGAAAAAAATAACCTTAAGCGATTTGTATGCCTTCATTTCATATACCAGCCGGGAAAGGGACAACAATTCCAGTTCCCGTGCCCGTAAGGTTGCCAGCATCAGGTCTTTTTTCAACTATGCCACAAACAAGGCAAGGATTTTGGAACGCAACCCCGCTTCAGAACTGGAATCGCCCAAGATACTTAAAAGGCTTCCCAGGTATCTTAACATTGAAGAAAGCAAAAGGCTTCTTTCTGTTATTGATGGTAAAAACCGGGAACGAGACTATGCCATAATCACCCTTTTCTTGAACTGCGGATTAAGGCTTTCCGAGTTGGTGGGCATTAATATAAGTAATATAAGGGATGACACGCTGACAGTAATCGGCAAAGGAAACAAGGAGCGAACCATTTATCTTAATAAAGCATGCAAGAGCGCCATTGAAAATTACATGAAAGTAAGGCCCAAAAACAATGTTAAGGACAGAAACGCATTGTTCTTAAGTGAAAGGAAAACCAGGATAAGCAACAAAACAGTACAGTATATAGTAAAAAAGTATATAAAGCTTGCGGGTCTGGACCCGGAGAGATATTCAACCCATAAACTCAGACACACTGCTGCGACGCTGATGTATAAACACGGTAATGTAGATATACGCGCCCTCCAGCATATACTGGGCCATGAAAGTGTTTCCACTACGGAAATATATACCCATATCGATGACGCACAGCTCAGGAAAGCAATAGACAGCAATCCCCTGGCAGATGTGGAAATGGATAAAAATAACGGCTAATTCGCTGTTTTGGCTTGTTTACATAACCACCTTTATAATGTAGAATTATGTATTATCATGTTGATACAGAAGGGAGTTTGTTATACAGCAAAAAAGGTTTTACCATACGCTGTATATTTATTGATATGAATTCACGCAAGTTTTACCTGGTAATGACAGCATGCATAAGTTTCTTTCTTTTTGTAAGCGGGTTTTTGCTTTTGAGCGTTTATGACCCTTCCCGTGCAATTTTAGCCTATTCCGAAACGGAGAACGGTCAGAAAGTGCAGGATAATACTTCCACTGTACCCGTTGAAAAAAAACCTGAAATTATCAATGTGGTAGTAATGGTGGGAGATGTATCGGAAGCCAATACGGATACAATGATGCTTGCCAGCTTCAATCCCGATACAGGAAAACTGAATATCATGTCCATCCCCAGGGATACCCATGTGGATATTGAAAGCATGCAAATAGCGAAAATAAACGGTGTTTACCGTATGAAAAACGGCAGTTCCCTTCTAATGCAGGAAATCAGGAAAATAACCGGGCTTGATGTTAAGTATTATGTGTACATCAATATCAAGACGTTCCGTGAAATTATAGACCTGCTGGGGGGAGTAGATATCTATATACCCGTTGACATGGATTATGATGATCCCACCCAGGACCTTCACATTCATTTCAAAAAGGGTATGCAGCATCTTGACGGAAAAAAGGCTGAACTGTATTTAAGATTCAGGAAACCCAACAATTCCAATTATACCCAGGAATTGCTCAAATATTATGATGGTTCTGACCTTAAAAGAATCGAGGCCCAGAAGAACTTTATAAAAGAGCTGGTGCGGCAAAAAGCTAATTTCTTTTACCTGACAAAACTAAATGAGATTATTAACACGGTGTACAGCAATCTTGAGACAAACATTACTCTTGGTGAAGCGTTGAAACTGATTAAATATGCCGTGGGATTTGATCCTGGCAATATGGAAACCTTTACCCTTCCCGGTGATATAAGAAGAATTGGCCAGTATGATTACTTTGTCCATGATGCCGCCAAAACTCAGGAGATAATCGGGAATTATTTCAAGTAATCAGCCGGTTCAGATAGGCAGTCATTATTCCGGATACTGAATAAAATCGAAAAGACACGTATTTTGAAATGCGTGTCTTTTTTAGTAATTAATTACGTCATAAAAAACCCCTCTTTTACAAAAGGTAAATACATAAAAAAAGAGTGGGGTTTTATATGGCAAAACACAGTATTTTCCTGACTGTTATAACGCTCGCGGCAATTTTTCTTTTTTGCGCCGGCATAACATACATTAAATTTGACACCTTAATACCGCCTGCAATAATGAATATCCTGGATGGTAACGTGGATAATGGCCGGGAAGCAAGGAACGGTTTGTATGGCAGTAACATGGGCACCAGCCAATCCGAACTCAATGATGGCCAGTCAGAAGACTATTTGACTGAATCGAAGGCCAGCAGTATAAAATGGGAGGATGCCGGGGCTAAACCGAAGGATGAAAAACCTTTCAACGTCCTGTTATTGGGCGGTGATGAGGTGTACAACAACACAGATACAATTATTCTGGCCAACTTCAATCCCTCTCCTCTTCGAGTATCCCTCCTTTCCATTCCAAGGGATACAAAGGTAATCATAAATGGTGTTACACGCAAAATCAACTTTGCATATCCCAAGGGAGGAGGTGCCCTGGCTATGGAAATGGTGGAGAAACTCCTGAACGTCCGGATAAAATACTATGTTTTCATTGATATAGAAGCATTCAGAAAGATAGTGGACCTTTTGGGCGGCGTTGAATTTTATGTTCCCATGGATATGTATTATGAAGATCCGGGCCAGGGTCTTCACATAAATTTGAAAAAAGGCTACCAGCTTCTGGATGGCAGAAAAGCTGAACAACTGGTCCGTTTCAGGAGTGGATACAGAGATGCGGACATCAGCCGTATAAAAGTGCAGCAGGATTTCATACGGGCGTTTATAAAACAAAAACTGAATATAAAATACCTGCCTAAAATAAAGGAAGCGGCTGAAGTTATATTCGGCAATGTGGAGACCAATATGCCCCTGTCAGAAGCTTTAAATTTAATAACGTACCTGGGGGAATTTGACAATGACAATATAAAAATAATGACACTTCCGGGTTATGTTTCCGAGAAAACACCAGGCTGGTATTTCATACCCTACAAAAATAATACTAAGGCCATCATTCAGAAATATTTCAATTCACAATGAAAAAATGATAAAAGCCCAAAGGGCGGGAGTTTCCCGTCATTTGGGCCAATAAACATATGGGCCGGCATAATTTAATGTCATACTTTTTCGTAAAATACCTTGTAGGATTTATAACAATGGTAGATATCTATCTTACTGGTTACTTCGAAAGGTGAATGCATTGAAAGCATGGCAACACCGCAATCCACCACTTCTATACCCAGGTTGGCCATAAACTGCGCGATAGTTCCTCCACCGCCTACATCCACTTTACCCAGTTCACCGGTCTGCCATAATACCTGGCTCTTGTTAAAGATATCCCTCAGCTGGGCAATGAATTCCGCACTGGCCTCACTTCCGCCGTATTTTCCCCTGGAACCGGTATACTTCTGGATTATGACACCTTTACCAAGGTATGTGGCATTTGTTTTATCCTGCACATCGCTGTAAGTGGGATCAACGGCTGCATTTACGTCAGCGGACAGCATCTTTGAATTACGCAGGGTTATTCTTGTAACCATGTCAGAGTATTGTGCCTTATCCTGCAGGTAACACAATATTGAAGCAAAATCCGCCATTAAGCTTGATTCAGCACCGGTATTGCCCATGCTGCCAACTTCTTCCCTGTCTGTCAGCAGCAAGACACTGGTTCTTTCAGGATTTGCCACTTCAACAAACGCCATCAGGGATGTGTATGCAGAAACCCTGTCATCCTGGCCGTAACCTCCGACAAGGGATCTGTCAATACCCACATCCTGGGCTTTTGTGGACGGAACGAATTCAATTTCCGCAGATATGAAATCCTCTTCGGTAATACCGTATTCCCTGTTCAATATGTCCAAAACATTAAGTTTGACCTTTTTCTTCACTTCCTCGTCATGATAAGGCATCGAGCCGAAAAGGATATTGAGCCCTTCACCCGTAACGACATCCCTGGCTTCTTTTTTCATCTGGTCCTGTGCCAGGTGAGGCAATAAATCCGTGATTGTGAATACAGGGTCTCCGTCTTTCTCTCCTATGTTAACTTCGACGGTTTCCCCGTTTTGTTTTACTATAACACCGTGCATGGAAAGAGGTATTGTAACCCACTGGTATTTCTTTATACCGCCGTAATAATGGGTCTTCAGCATTGCAAGACCTGTATCTCCGTCCTCATACAGGGGGGATTGCTTTAAATCAATCCTGGGTGAATCAATATGGGATCCGACTATGTTAAGGCCTTTCTCAAGTGGTTCCCTTCCGATGACGGCTGCGGCAATGGACTTTTTCTTGTTCACCAGGTAAACTTTCATCCCTGGTTTTAAAACCTTGCCTTCATTTAGAATTTTTTCAATATCTTCAAAGCCGTTTTTTTTCAGCACGGTTTCAACATATGCGGCGCATTCCCGTTCTGTTTTGCATTTGTTAAGAAAATCCTTGTAACCTTCTGAAAAATCAAAAATTTGATTTTTTTCTTCCTGAGATGCTTTTTCCCAACCGTTTTTAAACTCATGAAAAAGCTTCTCTTCCAGCACTTTGCCTTCAGTTTTTTTATCCACGTCTTTACCTCCTGTCAAGTATTACAATGAGATTATATTCCATTTGCAACGGCTTGTAAATGTTACCTGTTTATGTTTTCCCATATAAAACAAATAATTCAGGAACAATTCCTTTGCCAGATTGGTTTGCTTGAAATTAATATTATTGCGTGTTAAAATGGTGCAAATAAAATCGGGGGGTAAAGTAATGTTTGACTGCCATGTCCACAGCAACTTCTCAACAGACGGCAAAATTTCTATGGATACTGCTTGCAGAGCCTCAATAAAAGCAGGCCTGTCTGGCATATCTTTCACTGATCATCTTGACTTTGACTATCCCGGATATGAAGACGGATTTTTGATAAATTTTGATGAGTATTTCAAATGTATTGAACAGGTACGCGGTGAATACGGTAATTACCTGAAAATCGTAGCCGGCCTGGAGGCAGGGATTCAGCCTCACACCATGGAAAGAACCAATGAGGTTATAAAGTCATACAATTTTGATTATGTCATCGGTTCAGTCCATATAATTGACGGTGTTGACCCATATTACGGAGAATACTATGGGGGTAAAAGCATTCATGCTGCCTATTCCAGGTACCTTGAAGAGGTGTTTTTCATGGTCAGGGAATTTGACAATTTCGACATCCTGGGACATTTTGACTATATAATACGGTATGCTCCCTACGATGATATTTCCATGAGGTATAAAGACTATGCTGACCTGTTCGATGCCATACTTAAGAACCTGATTGACAAAGGAAAAGGAATTGAGATTAATACGGCTTCATACAAGGGAAATGCGGAGTTTGACATAGATATATTAAGAAGATACCGCCAGTTGGGCGGAGAATTGGTTTGCCTTGGTTCAGACGCCCATTCTGATGTATACCTGGGGCATAAATTTGATTATTTCAGGCAAATACTAATCAGTGCAGGCTTCAAAAACATTGTCGTTTTTAAAAACAGGAAGCCTGAATTTATCTCAATTATAAAATAAATGCTGTCTGATGTGTTTGCTCCGGTTAAACGGAACAAACACATCATGTTTTATGATATTGATTCATTTATTGTGCCGCCGCCAATGACTATATCATCATCGTAGAAGACTACGGACTGCCCTGGTGTCACAGCCCTCTGGGGTTCATCAAAAATAACCTTTACCGTATCTTCACCATTGGGATATACCGTTGCCGGAACCTCTTTCGCATTATACCTGATCTTTGCCTTTACCCTGGTTTCGCTTTCCAGCCTTTCGACGGAAATTAAGTTCAGGTCTCCGGCAATAAGTCCCTTAAAATATACTTCAGTATCTTCTCCCAAAATTACTTCATTGTTTACCGCATCGATCCGGACCACGTACATGGGTTTGCCAAAAGCTATCCCCAAGCCTTTGCGCTGTCCCACCGTGTAATGGATGATACCCTTGTGCTTTCCAAGGATATTGCCTTTCGTGTCCTTAAAATACCCTTCCTTTATTTCCTGGCCTGTCTGTTCCTTTATAAACTTTCCATAATCGTCATCAACAAAGCAGATTTCCTGGCTGTCAGGTTTTGCAGCCACAGTAAGACCCAGTTCCCTTGCCTTGGCTCTTACTTCGTTTTTATTGTAATACCCCAGCGGCATTAAGGTTTTTGAAAGCTGGTACTGGGTCATGTTGTAAAGGACATAGGTCTGATCCTTTTTAAGGTCATTGGATTTCTTAAGAAGGTACCTTCCTTTTTCTTCATCATACTCTATCTTTGCATAATGGCCTGTGGCAATATAGTCAATGCCCATTGAAACCGCTTTGTTAAGGAGCGATTCAAACTTGATGTAGCGGTTGCACATGATGCAAGGGTTTGGCGTCCGTCCACTCAGGTATTCCTGGGTAAAATAATCAATTACCTTTTCCTGGAATTCACCCTTAAAATTCATAACATAATAGGGTATGTTCAATTTATTGGAAACGCGCCTTGCATCATCCACTGCCGCCAGAGAACAACAACCGCCTTCAACAGCCCTTATTTCGCTGTTTGTGTCCGGCCATATCTGCATAGTTACGCCAATTACATCAAATCCCTGTTCTAACAAAACGGCGGCGGTTACGGAACTATCCACACCACCGCTCATTCCTACCAGCACTTTTTTTCTCAATGTCAGTCTTCCTCATTTCCTTCATCGCATCTGTTGCAGCAGCCTTCGCATTCCACATTTTTCAGAAGAGGCCTGCCTGTCTTTTTGAAGTAATCATTTATTGCCGCCTGGATTGCTTCTTCCGCCAGAACGGAACAGTGCATCTTAACGGGCGGCAGACCGTCCAAAGCTTCTGCTACTGTCTTGTTTGTGATTTTTAATGCTTCTTCAATGGTTTTTCCCTTAATCAGCTCAGTAGCCATACTGCTGGTAGCCACTGCAGCCCCGCATCCGAATGTCTTGAACTTGACATCAGTAATAACGTCATTGTCTATCTTAAGATACATTTTCATTATATCTCCGCACTTCGGATTGCCAACCTGGCCTACTCCGTCAGCATCTTCTATTTCGCCGACATTTCTCGGATTGAAGAAATGATCCATTACTTTCTCACTATACATCATTATTTTTCCCCTCTTTCTTTCTCAATTTGTAAACCTATTTGCGAAAACATGCCCTACTTGTTGTACAGCGGGGACATCTCACGCAGCCTTTCCACTATAGGAGGCAATACTTCCATGAGGTAATCTATGTCTTCATCAGTATTATCTTCGCCTAAAGTCAACCTCAGAGAACCATGGGCTATTTCGTGAGGTAGCCCGATTGCCAGCAATACATGGGAAGGATCCAGGGAACCCGATGTGCACGCTGAACCACTTGAACCTGCAATGCCTTTCATGTCCAGCATCAGCAGCAGGGACTCCCCTTCCAGGTATTCAAAGGAGAAGTTCACATTACCCGGAAGCCTTTTTTCCCTGTGGCCATTGAGCCTGACATAAGGTATCTTTTCAAGCACTTCATTTATAAGCCTGTCTCTTAAAGTTATGAGCTTTTTATTGGAGGTTTCCATGTTTTCATGGGCAAGTTCGATGGCTTTTCCCAGACCTACAATGCCCGGAACGTTTTCCGTGCTGGCCCTTCTGTTCCTTTCCTGGGCACCTCCGTGCATATACTGGGTGATTTTTGTTCCCTTTCTGATATACAAAGCGCCAACACCTTTAGGACCGTAGAATTTGTGCGCTGAAAGTGACAATAGGTCAACATTGAGTTCTTTTACGTCCAACTTCATGTGTCCTACGGCCTGGACCGCGTCTGTATGAAACAGCACATTCTTGCTGCGGGTTATCCTGCCGATTTCTGCGATAGGTTGAATGGTACCAATTTCGTTATTTGCAGTCATGATTGATACCAATATGGTGTCAGGCCTGATAGCCTTTTCCACGTCTTCCGGGGAAACAAGACCATCAGCATCCACCGGAAGATAAGTAACTTCATAACCTTCGCTTTCCAGGTAGTTGCACGTATGCAATACAGCATGGTGTTCAATGGCACTGGTTATAATGTGTTTTCCCTTTTTTGCATTGGCATAGGCAACTCCCTTGATAGCCCAGTTATCAGCTTCGGTTCCCGAACCTGTGAAGAAAATCTCGGAAGGATCTGCGTTAAGAACTCCTGCAACCTTTTCCCTTGCTTCTTCTATTGCCTTCCTGCTTTTTCTTCCCAAAGCATATATTGAAGATGGATTGCCGTAAGCTTCAGAAAAATACGGCATCATCGCATCCAAAACTTCTCGCTTGACAGGCGTTGTAGCAGCATGGTCAAAATATACTTGTCTTTCGCTCATTATCTATACCCCTCTCTTATTATACCACAATTCCCATATGTAAAGTAAGATTTAATTTTTATATACTAATTCTTTCCTTCTCCGGAAATATTAGCACCATGAAAATAAATTGTCAATAAAACAAGATTTCAGTAATATACTTACCCGTGTTTTCCAAACGTTAACTGACAAATTTAATATTTACTCAAGTTATAATTTGTATACCTTAAACTCCTATAGTGGGAAGAGTTGAAGAACCGGCAGGCATAAAAATAATGGAAGAATCCTTTCCCAAAGCCTTAAGGGCTTCTTCAACGGCATCATCCAGGCTGGAAAATGGTTCAAGAAAAATGGATTTAACCAGTTGTGGATCCATTTCAGACACAAGGAAAATCCTGGCATTCTCAAGTATCATGGAAATGGCTGCGGCTTTGTGTCCTCCAAGCCGGAAATCAGCCTTAATTCTGTCGATTATGCTTTTTGGTGATGCGGCACTGGTCATCCACTGTTGGAAGGTTTCCTCTCCCAAGCCTTCATTGCATGCGGCAGCCAGTATTATAATGCCGCCGTCCCTTACCGCATGTTTAGCGTTGTCAAGAGCTTTCTGCGCCTGGTACAGGTTTATATCCTTGGGGTAGCCCCCGGGAGTTGTTATCACGATGTCTGCCTTTTTACCTATCTTTACTTTGTATATACTGTCCAGGAACCTGCATCCTTCCCTGTGTGCCTCGATATGATGGCCGGCAACGGCCTTTATGATATTTTTATGTTCATCAAGCACTACATTTACAATAAAATCAATCCTGAGGAATCCGGCCACTTCTTCCAGGTCTTCCCTTACGGGATTTCCTTCAAGTTTTCCTGTTACAGCTCCGGGAAGCACCATGTTGCTATGGTTTGCCTGGATGGCCGCCATTGTGGATACCCCGGGCATAATCGACTTGGCGCCCCCGCTGTACCCTGCAAAGTAATGGTATTCAATATTGCCAAGGCAGATGACGAAATCTGCTTCAGCCACAACCCGGAAAATGTCAAAGGGTGTTCCCCGTTTTGAAAAACCGACTCTTACAGTGTCATTGGGGTCACTGTCTATACAACGAATCTTGCTGTAAATCTCTTCTCCTGCTAGATACCTTTTTTCATCCTCGGTATGTTTCCTGTGACTTCCCAGGGCAAATACAACGGTTATATCACTGTAATCCGCTCCTGCTTCCAGCAGTTCATTTACCACGTGGGGAAGAACCTTTGCGGAAGGCATGGGTCTTGTAATATCACTTGTAACAATAACAATCTTCTTTCCTGACAAGTCCATACCAGCCAGCCGCTCAGAACCAATGGGATTTTCCAGAGCCCGCTTTACCTCATCCTCCCCTGTCAGGTTTACTTCAGGCCTGTTGGGATATAGTATACTGAGCAAGTTCCTTTCATCTATGTTGAAGTCCATTTTTGCTTTTCCATATCCTATAGTATATTTCATTTACAATTCATCTCCTTGATGGTACTTAAGTCCAGGCTTGCATATTTCTCTCATAAGTATACAATATATTTGAAACTTTGAAAACAGCTTAAAACAGCCATTTCAAATCTTTTAAGCACTGGGAGAAGATATGGTTTATGTTCATATGGCCCTGCGGGCTGAAGCAAAGGCTTTGATCGCTGCAAAACAGCTAAAGAAAATCGCGGGCCCACCTTTTGAAATATATGGGAATGATGATATTTTGCTGATTATAAGCGGTACCGGTATGATAAGGACAGCTGCAGCTGTATCATACCTTCTGGCAGCTGTGCCGCCATGTAAAAACAATGATATTGCCGTAAATATCGGTATATGCGGCCAGGTCGGCAGGAACGGGAGAATCGGAGATATCATAATCGCAAACAAGATAATGGACAATGTGACTGGTAAGGTTTGTTTCCCTGATATACTAATTAAACACCCCTTTAGGGAAGGCTCCGTTGAAACGTTTCCAAACCCTGTTACTGAAGGGGCTAATGTTGAATGCGAGTATGTTGATATGGAAGCGGCCGCCTTTTTTGAAACTGCTTCCTTCTATATGCCCGCACACAGGATTTTCAGCTTCAAAGTGGTTTCGGATTATCTGGACACGGAATTTTTGTCAAAACAACATGTATCAAAACTGGTTGAATATGCCATTCCTCATGTATTTGACTATATTGAGCTTTTAAAGGCCAGCCTTGTTGAATCTTGTGATATTCTGACCCAGGAGGAACATGAAATTATTGCAGGATTTTGCAGCCGTAACAGGTTTACTGTAACCATGGCCAATAAATTGCTGGAATATGCCCGTTACTTCAAACTGAGACATGGTTTCCTGAAGCGTGATATATTCATTAACAGTAAACTTACGAAAACCAAAGCCCAGGCATTGGAACTGCTTGGCGAAATAACCCGTGAACTGGCAAGAAATGATGAATATGATGGATAAAGAAAGGGACGGCTATTAAAGGACATATTAAGAAGAGGTAAAAAAACCTGTATCATATGAATTTACAAAATTCTACTATGTGTTAACTTGAGGTGAATATAAGGCGGGATACGATGAACAATCATTTTTTCAGAATGTTTTCCCATGTTTACTGCGAAAAGGATGCTTTGGAATATGACTTGGCGCAAAGCATTCTGAATGCTTTGCCTGAGGCTAAGATTATACTGGTTAACCATTACAAAGACTTTTTCAACCGGCCGGGGCAAAGCTTCAGCCAGCAGAAAAAATCCAGGAAACTGGTGCTTGCAGTAAAAAAGGACCGGTTTCTATATGAAGGTTCTCCCTTGTGTCACGGACTGGACAATTACAGTTTTTATTATACAGCTCCCGTGATAAACTGTATTTATGATTGTGAATATTGTTACCTGCAGGGCATATACCCTTCGGCCAACGTAGTTGCTTTTGTAAACACGGAAGACTTCTTTAATGCTGTTGTTGAAAAGCTGGAAGATGGTCCTTTATATCTTCCTGTTTCCTATGATACGGACCTCCTGGCCCTGGAAAAAATGTTGGGACTATGCCGCAGGTGGATTGGATTTGCGGGAGAGCACAAAGAGTTATTTATTGAAATAAGGACCAAAAGCGCAGCTTACGGACTGATCAGGGACATTCCTGCAGCCGGGAACGTGCTCCTTTCATGGACATTTTCACCGGACAGTGCAGTTAAATTGTTCGAACACGGCACTCCTTCTTTTAAACAGCGTCTTACTGCTGCTTCTTGCGCCATCAGGGACGGATGGAAAGTGAGAATCTGTATAGATCCGGTTCTTTTATACGATAATTGGAATAACTCTTATAAAAATATGATAGACGAAATATTTGACAGCCTGAAACCTGAACAAGTTTTTGACGCAGTGATAGGTTCTTTCAGGGTCCCTTCAGACGCACTTAAGAAGATGCGCCGGAATAATCCCTTAAGCACCCTCGTTTATTATCCTTTTAATACAGAGAACTACATATCGTCTTATCCGGATGATATAGAAAAACGGTTAATAGAAAGCATTTTCAGCAATCTTGCCCGATATATGCCCGAAAACAAAATAAAAATACTGACCTGACTTAAAATATGGGTAAAGCTATTCTTCTTTTTTATGATCGCCATTACCTGGTTGATCATCGCCAGTATCTTTCCTTTTGCTTTCGTCATTATCTGTGATGCCTTTTCTTTTATCCATGAAAAAAAGAAAATACACAACAACGACAGCAGTATAAACAGTAGCCACCAGTTGCCGCTGCCAGCCAATGATCAAAATGTCTGCGATTAAAAAAATAAAACCTATAAGTATCAGCCACGCAAGTATCCTTCGCATCATTTTCTCCTTTTTTCAAGCCATTCCTTAATTCTTGCTTCATACCCGTTGGAGGTGGGGTTATAGTAAATCGTGCCTTTCATCTCATCAGGCAGATACTGCTGGTCCACAATATTTCCCGGGAAATCATGGGCATACTTGTAACCTTCACCATATCCAAGTGCTTTCATCCCTTCGGTTACCGGGTTTCTCAAATGCATAGGGACTTCTCCTGTCCTCCTGGTCTCAATATCATGCAGTGCACTGTCAATAGCCATATATGCTGAATTGGACTTAGGACTCGTGGCGACCATAATGGCTGCATGGGCTAATATTATCCTTGCTTCCGGCATTCCAACCATGTCAACAGCCTGGGCAGCTGCCACTGCCACAAGCAGCGCATTTGGATTTGCCATTCCTACATCTTCGGAGGCACATATCATTATTCTTCTTGCCAGGAACATGGGGTCTTCACCTGCATACAATGCTCTGGCAAGGTAGAACACCGCTGCGTCGGGATCACTGCCCCGCATGGACTTTATAAAGGCGCTGATATTGTCATAGTGGGCATCTGCACTTTTGTCAAATACAATGGATCTTTTTTGTACACATTGCTCAATAACATTCAAATCAATATGAATCTTTCCGTCACTGGCGATATCTGATGTCAGAACTGCCAGTTCCAGTGCATTTAGGGCAATGCGCGCGTCACCGTTTGAAATATTGGCAAGAAAATCAACTGCTTCCTTGCTTACCTCAAGGTCATAATTTCCCAATCCCCTCTCCTTGTCGGTAAGGGCATTATAGATAATTTTCCTGATGTCTTCTTCGGAAAGGGGTTTGAGCATAAACACCATGGATCTTGATATAAGGGCTTTGCTTACTTCAAAGAAAGGGTTTTCCGTGGTTGCACCTATTAAAATGATCGTTCCATCTTCAACATGTGGCAGCAGCGCATCCTGCTGTGCTTTATTGAACCTGTGAATCTCGTCTATAAAGAGGACTGTCCTGCCTTTTGGATTGATAAGGGTGTTTTGCGTATCTTCGACTATTTTTTTTATGTCCTTTACTCCTGCGGTAACTGCATTCAGTCTTTCAAAATGTGTCTTGGTAGTTGAAGCGATGATTCTTGCCAGGGAGGTTTTACCTGTCCCGGGGGGGCCATACAATATTATGGAAGATATCCTGTCTGCCTTTATCATCCTGTAAAGCAATTTGCCTTTTCCTACAATATCCTCCTGTCCAACAAATTCCTCCAGGGTTCTTGGACACATCCTGTATGCCAATGGCTCCCTATTCATCGACTGACTCCTGCCTTTTTAAGCCGGGCTAAAAAGCCCGGCCTTATTTTTACAAGTCGTTATATAACGGGTATTTGTCGAGCAATGCCCTGACTCTTGCTTTAACGTCCTGTTTTGAACTTTCAAAACTGGTAAGGGTCGTGTAAATAAGGTCAGCGATCTCAACCATATCTTCCTCCACCAGTCCCCTGGTGGTTACTGCTGGGGTACCTACCCTGATGCCGCTGGTTACAAACGGGCTTTGTGTGTCAAAAGGTATGCCGTTCTTATTAACCGTAATATTGACTTCATCCAGCATTAACTGGGCGTTTTTGCCTGTTACGCCTATATTGGTCAGGTCGATCAGCATTAAATGGTTGTCCGTACCGTCTGAAACCAGTCTGAAACCTTTCTGTTTCAGGCTCTCGGAAAGGGCCTTGGCGTTTTTCACAATCTGTTTCTGTGAATTAATGAAGGATTCGGACATTGCTTCTTTAAAAGCCACTGCTTTTGCGGCGATTATATTCATGTGGGGACCGCCCTGCACACCGGGGAATACCGCGCTGTCTATCTTCTTGGCAAATTCTTTACTGCACAGTATCATGCCGCCTCTCGGTCCTCTTAGTGTTTTGTGGGTTGTTGTGGTCACAAAATGGGCATACGGCACGGGACTTGGATGAAGGCCTGCCGCCACAAGGCCGGCGATATGTGCTATGTCCGCCATTACATAAGCTCCCACTTCGTCGGCAATTTCTCTGAATTTTTTAAAATCTATAATTCTCGGGTAAGCGCTTGCGCCTGCAATTATCATTTTCGGCCGTACTTTGAGGGCAATATCACGAAGTTCGTCATAGTCAATAAGATTATTGTCCCTTCTGACGCCATAAAATGCAGTTTTGAAATACTTCCCTGAAAAATTCTTAGCCATTCCGTGACTAAGGTGGCCGCCGTGGGCAAGGTCCATGCCTAATATAGTGTCTCCAGGTTCAAGCACGGCAAAGAATACAGCCATATTTGCCTGGGCGCCCGAATGGGGCTGCACGTTGGCATGCTCAGCCTTGAAAATGGCCTTTGCCCTTTCAATTGCCAGGTTTTCCACTACATCCACAAATTCGCATCCGCCGTAATATCTTTTCCCCGGGTATCCTTCAGCATACTTGTTGGTCAGAGGCGTTCCCAGAGCTTGCATGACAGCTTTGCTTACAAAATTTTCTGAAGCAATAAGCTCTATTTTATCCCGTTGCCTGCTGACCTCGTCTTCAATGGCCTTGGCAGTCTCAGGATCGATTTTCCTTATTTCATCAATATTCAACATATTCTTCCTCCTCTGTCAACGGGTCAACCTTTTATCAAGCAAATTCTTACTTCCTGATAAAAAAAAAGTCAAATTTACCCTTTGGCTTCTGTATCAATATAGAAATTATAAACATAATAAAAAATCGTGTCAATGATTATTAGCTTTATTATTTTATTATATTAAATCATTAAACTAAATGGCCAAAAGTGCTATATAACTATAATTTAAACACTGATAAATTAACTCCCTATAGCTTTATAAAGTTCATCAGCTGTGGGAGGTGTAATTGCCTTGGCTTTACCGTCTTCAATAAGAATTTTCTTCTTTTCCCTTGTAGTTTTTCCAATAACGGACGCATTGATTCCATGCTCTTTCAGCAATGCCACAAGGCCGTCAGGTTTTCGGCATGCAATGAGCATGCTGCCGCTTGAAATAAGCTTTAAGGGGTTAATTTTCAAATGATTGCAGATTTTCAGGGTAACATCGTCTATGGGAATACTGTCCTTGTAAATTACCGCGCCCACACCGGAAGCTTCACACATCTCCCAGACAGCTCCCAGGACGCCGCCTTCGGTGACATCGTGCATGGCATCTACGCCATAATTAGCAGCCATTAAGCCTTCCTTTACCACACTTACTTCGTTTATGAATCCTTTTGCCCGTTCCAGCAATTCATGTCCCAGGACATCCGAAAGCTTGTCCTCAAGGTCATGGGCAAGTATCGACGTGCCCTCAAGGCCTGCATATTTTGTCAGTACCAGAAAACTGTCGGCTGTAGCTCCGGAAGATGTCACAAGTTTTTCGGCTGCTACTTTTCCGATACATGTACTGCATATGACAAACCTGTTAACAGCGTCGGTAATTTCTGTATGCCCGCCGATTATGTCCACATTCAACATGTTTGCAGTATGGCACAATTGCTCCATTATTTTTTCAATATCTTTTTTTTCAGCGTCCGGCGGTGCCAGTAACGTTACCAAAAGGCCCAGGGGTTCCGCACCACTGGAGGCTATATCGTTACATGAAACATGAACCGCCAGTCTTCCTATATGGTTCACAGCTCCGGTAATAGGGTCACTGGAAAGCACACAGAGCTTGTCCTTGAGGTCCACTACGCTGCAGTCTTCACCTATTCCGGGCCTTAACACCACTTCCGGCCGTGTGCTCAGGATTTTATCCAAAACCAGCTCTTTTAACACTTCATTTGACAGTTTACCGATTTCCATCTTCTTCTCCAATAACTTTGCCATATTTAAAGGTATCTTTGATATTATTAAAAGTCCTGCTGTTCATTTTTACCGCAGGATTGACAGGTTTATATGTGTCTTCTGAAATTTTTTCCTTCTTAACTACCTTGCCGTTTATATAGCTTTCCCTGTATACCACAACCTTGATGCCATTTTTACCGTTACTGTCTTCTATGATAACGTTGTCTTCCAAAGTGTTGTCAATTTTTACATCTGTCTCTGTTGGCTGATTTACGCTGATTATTTCTGATATCAGCCTTGTCCTGGTCCCGCTCTCATCTTTTTTTCCCAATACGATAATATTAAGTTTATTGCCACTGACGGATGCAGATAACGCCACCGGGGTCTCGTGGTTGTTGCGGAATTTGAAGTCTATGGAGCCTTCAGAAATGGTGGCATCCAGGCCGGGTTCCACATATCCCAGGGGCCACGAATGGTGGGATCTTTCAACAATTTCCAGGTGTGAAAGCAAAACAGCGTTATATAAAGTAGTGGTCACCTGGCATATTCCACCGCCGATACCTTCCACCAGCTCATTTTTTAAAATGACAGGGGCATCCTTGTAACCATTCTCAACAGTCCTGGGTCCTAAGGCCTTATCCATGGAAAATGTCTCGCCCGGCATTATAAGCCGGTTGTTCAGTTTGCTGCAGGCAAGCTTAATATTATGTGTCCTGTTGGCGTCCCCTGCGTCAAAATAAGTGGTAAAACTTGCAACTACACCATCGATGGACTTAAGCTTCTCATAGGTAATTTCAGGCAATATATCTTCAACAGCAAGTGTTGTAACGCCAAATTCCCTATTCAGTATTTTATCCGTTATTATGTTTATATTCTTTTCAACGTCAAAACGTTTTCCTGTCTCGTGGGGATGAATTTTTATCTCGCCGTTGGTATATTCAAATACAGCGTTCTTTTCTTTTTTATCTATATCTTTTTTTATATTCTCCAGTATTCTGACCAACTGTTCCCTGTCAAAACTTGCTCCTGCATTAATCCTAACAGGCTGCTTACGCAAGTCTGCAATCTGTTTCAGTCTGGAAATGGTGTTTCCCTGCCTGCCGTAGCGGTAAGCCCGGGCAAGGGCTTCATCCACAAGGAATTTGTATGATATGTCCTGCAACCGGAATGTCCACAGGTTGTTTTCATATGTCAGCATTATCTTTTCATTTCCGTATTTACTGTCAAGGTAATCATTTATTGCCTTATGTGCTTCCTGCCAGTCAAGTCCTGAAATATCAATGCCTTCAATGGCTATCCCTTTATAGAAAGTGTCACTGCTCAGGAATGTATATAAAACTAACCATAGGATAGCAACTATTACAGCGGTTGCAGCGGCTGATACCCATATTATCCTGATATTGCGGCGAACCATGCAAATTCTCTCCCCATTTGCTAAAGTCTGCGATAGTACAGTCTAGTTAATAGTATTACATAATGGGCTTTTTTATTACGTAGCTAAAAGGCAGCAAAGCAAATGGGATTTTTTGGGCGCATGGTTTGGTTACAGTTCAATAACCTCAGTATTTTCTATGGCCTTTTCAATGAGCTTTTCTGTTTCAAGCCGGGATTCCGACTGTTTGATATGAGAAAGTACCGGCCTGGTTTTCGGGTGCTTGGCTACAAACACTGTACAGCAATCTTCATAGGGCAGTATGGATGTTTCGTATGTGTCGATATCCCGCGCTATCTTAACCACATCGTTCTTGTCCAGCCCGATTAACGGTCTGAAAACAGGCAGGCTGACAGCTTCATTTGTCACTGCCAGGCTCTGTATTGTCTGGCTTGCCACTTGCCCCATGCTTTCGCCGGTTATGAGAGCTAAGGCGCCGTTGTTGTTGGCTATTTTTTCTGCAATTTTCATCATAAAGCGCCTCATGATAATAGTTCCTTCATCATGGGGACACTTGTCGTTGATTTCAAGCTGGATATCAGTAAATGGTACAATATGCAGCTTAATGTTGCCAGCAAAGGCCGTAAGTAGTCTTACAAGCTCGATTACCTTCTCCTTTGCCCTTTCGCTTGTGTAAGGGTAACTGTGAAAATGAACCGCTTCCAGTTCCACTCCCCTCTTCGCCATCATCCATCCGGCTACCGGACTGTCAATTCCACCTGAAATAAGAAGCATGGCCTTACCGTTTGTACCTACTGGTAATCCGCCGTACGCCGGGATAATTTCAGAATAGATATATGTATGAGTTCGTACCTCAACAAAAACTGTAAAATCCGGATTGTGTACATCTACGGTAATACCAGGCACTGTTTTCAACAGGTGTGCCCCGAGGTTGCTGCTGATTTCCGGTGAATTAAGGGGAAAAGACTTGTTGCCACGCTTTGTTTCAACCTTGAATGTCTTGCAGGGCTTATCTTTCAGAAGTTCCTTTACCATGGTTTCAGCACTTTCTTTAATGACGTCAAAATCGCTTTCCACTTTCCACACAGGGCTAACGGATACAATGCCGAATACCTTTGTAACTGCCCGTAAAGCTTTCTGAAAGTTAAAGGTGCTGTCCAGAGGCTCTATATAAATACGGCCCTGAGACTTCCTTATCCTGGCATTTCCGAAATCTTTGATTGCCTTTCTGATATTGTCAATTAATTTATTCTCGAAAAAAGGCCTGTTAAGACCTTTCAGCATGATTTCCCCGCATCTTAGCAATATGATTTTTTCCATCTTATATTACCTCCTGGTTGTTATCTTCGGTACTATTTCTTCCAACGCACTGACTACCGGCAATACCTCTTCTTCCTCATTGAAAGAGGAAAAACTCATCCTGATGGAACCGTCAATAATATCACCGGGTAGGCCCATGGCCTGAAGAACATGGCTTCTTATGTTTTTCCTTGATGAGCATGCTGAACCTGTGGAAACAAATATTCCCTTCTGCTCAAGATGGTGAAGCAATACTTCCGCCTTAACACCCGGGAAAGAAATATTCAATATATAAGGCGATGATTTTTCCGGAGAAATAATAACTGCATCCTTAATGGATTCTTTGATGGATGCTGCAAGCTTGTCCTTTATTCTTTGAACTTTTTGACGGTTTTCATCCATATTCCTGAAAGTAATTTCCGATGCCAGGCCAAATCCGCAAATACCCGGAACATTTTCAGTACCGGACCTTAAGGCATTTTCCTGGCCGCCGCCGTACATTATGGGAGAAAGTTTTACGCCCGGTGCAGTATAAAGTGCTCCCACACCTTTGGGTCCATGGATTTTATGGGAACTTATGGACATAAGGCTGATCCCGGTGTATTCAGGATTGATTCTGAGTTTCCCGTAAGCCTGTATTGCATCCACATGCAGTTTTGCTTTTGGCGACTTAAATCTCATTATTTCCGCTATTTCCTCAATGGGCTGGATGGCGCCTGTTTCATTATTTACCATCATGATGCTTACCAGTACGGTTTCATCGGTAAGCACACTCCTGAACTTCTCCAGGTCAATAATACCGGATTTATCCACATCAACAAAATCTGTTTTGTATCCTTCAGAAACTAAATACTTAAATATTTCCAGCACTGAGGGATGTTCGATTTTCGATGTTACTACATGGCGCCCAGCTCTTCGGTTGGCTTTTAGGTATCCTAAAATAGCAAGGTTGTTTGATTCTGTACCCCCGGAAGTAAAATAAACCTGGCCTTTTTCAGTTTCAAGGCTGTTCATGATCTGGCTGCGGGCGTTCTTCACCAGTTTTTCGGCTTCAATCCCTTTCCTGTGCAGAGAAGATGGATTACCGTAAAACTCCCGGTATACACTGCTTATATATTCAACCACTTCATCATAAGGTCTTGTTGTTGAACTGTTGTCAAAATATATTTCCCTGTTCATCTGTATTCTCCCGAAAGCCTTGTCAAGGCTGCATAATTGCCTTTTATAAAGTATTATTCCATTTTACAGTAATGAATATATAATAAATTGATGAAGAGGTCAATATAACAGGTTTGCCGGGACTATGTCAACGGTAGACTATGTAAGGTGAATGGTTTTCTTAATAGCTTTTTTAAATTTACGCACAGAAGTATTTAGCAGAACCGGCCCGGTGACATAGTCATTCTGAAGGGATTTCGATGGTCATACCCTCATATATTGTACTGTCCATGAGGCCATTGTGCTCCCTGATCTCGTAAATGAATTTTCTTATATTCTTACTGCCACCGTATTTTTCAGCTATATCCCAGAGAGTGTCTCCCTTACTTACCTTAACCAAAATATAGTTTTTCACCGTTGAGCTATGGGCAGTACTGCATATCAGAAATATTCCAATGAAAACAATGGCGATGAACGCCAGAAAAGTATAGAATCTTTCTTTGTTTTTTAATTTATACCTTTTTCTCATGTGTTCACCCCTGAATACCCAATGGGATAAAGAACATTTGTTCGATAATATTATAAAAGAACATTTGTTCCCTGTCAAGGAAAATTGCGAACATGTGTTTGACAAAAAACAAAAAGGTGATATAATAACGTTGAAATGTATTATTTTACAGTCAGGGGTGTCATATTGAGTAATTTATCAGAAAAACAAAAACGGATCCTGGATTTTGTGAATAATGAAGTAAGAGAAAAAGGTTATCCCCCTTCTGTAAGGGAAATATGCAAAGCGGTGGGGTTTAAATCCACCTCTTCGGTACACAGGCATCTCGAGAAGCTTCAGGAACTTGGATTGCTGGAAAAAGGCCCTTCAAAACCCAGGGCATTAAAACTGAAAACCTCCGGCAGTCCTGAAAACCCACCACTTGCCAAGGAACTGGTCAACGTGCCTTTGATAGGAAAAATTGCAGCCGGCCAGCCAATACTTGCAGAAGAAAATATCATGGACACATTTCCCCTTCCTGTTGAATATACAGGTAACTCCACAGTGTTTATGCTGGAGGTTAAAGGTGAAAGTATGATTAATGCCGGTATTTTAGATGGTGACCTGGTCCTGGTTAGAAAGCAGTCCACTGCCGAAAATGGCGATATTGTGGCTGCACTAATAGGTGATGAGGCTACTATAAAAACTTTTTACAAGGAAGAGGATCATATAAGGCTTCAACCTGAAAACGACTTTATGGAACCGATTATAGTAAAGGATGACATCCTGATTATGGGAAAAGTAATCGGTTTATTCAGAAAATTTTAACTGCCTGCATGATAATTCTGTACTTATAAATTACACCAAAAAAGAGGAGTACCATTTTGAAAAGTTCTCCTCTTTATTTTTTTCACTGGTTATGCGATTATTTCCCAAATGGCAGTTGCCGCTTATATTCGGGCAAATAATCATATATGGCCGCAAGTCATGATAATGACAGGTTAAAGTTCAGTATTTGCTTCTTTGGCTGTGCTTTGCTTACTGTTGTCATTGAAAATCAGATTGACAATCTTCATGGGACTTACCGTCGAGATGGCATGCTTGTAAACGAGCTGCTGCTTTCCGTCACTGTCCAGAACCACTGTAAAATTGTCAAATCCTCTGACCATACCTTTAAGCTGGAATCCATTTGTGAGGTAGATGGTTACGGGTATATGTTCTTTTCTGACCTGATTTAAAAAGACATCCTGCAGGTTGATATTGCTCTTATTCAAAAGAATAACCTCCTCTGTATGTATATCCTATGTTTATATCCGTTGCACAATAAATACATCGTAAGAAATATTTTACTAAATTATACCATGTGTTTCAATATATTTGATTATTTTTTTTGTTATTTCTTCAGGTTCTGTTAGTTCATCCACATTAATCCAAATTATGCCATCGATCCTTTTGAACCATGTCATCTGCCGTTTTGCATATCTGCGGGTGTTCCTCTTAAGAATCCTTACTGCTTCATCAAGAGTTGCCTCCCCCCTCAGGTACCATATTATTTCCTTGTAGCCCAGGCCCTGAATCGCGGTTTCTCCCAACATGTCATGCCTATACAGGTTTTCCACTTCTTCCACCAGGCCTGATTCCATCATCATGTCCACACGCCTGTTAATCCTGTCATAAAGGACTTCCCTTTTCATGTTAATGCCGAATACGATGAAGTTATACTCAGGCGGAACCTTCATTGACATACTTTCATGATACGATGGTGCTTTTTTGGTTTTCTCGTACACTTCCAGTGCGCGAATAATTCTTTTTAAATTGTTTTTATGTATTTGGGAAGCCTTTACAGGGTCAATTTTTGCCAATTTTTCGTACAAATATTCATTTCCCTTTTCAAGAGCTTCTTTTTCCAGGGCTTTGCGTAAATTCTCATCAATATCCGCTTCGGAAAACTGCACATTGTAAATCAGCGCATTTATGTAAAGGCCTGTTCCTCCTGCAATAATGGGGTTTTTCCCCTTTTGGGTTATTTCCCTGATACATTGAAGGGCCAGTTCCTTGAATTCAGCAACGCTGAATGTCTGCCTGGGGTCAACTATATCCAGCAAATGGTGCATTATTCCCTGTTTCTCTTCTTCAGTCACTTTTGCCGTGCCAATATCCATGTATTTATAAATCTGCATTGAATCGGCAGATATTATTTCGCCATTGATGCGTTTTGCAAGTTCTATGGAAACTTTCGTTTTTCCTGAAGCCGTAGGGCCTGTGATAACAATAACCGGTTTATTGCCTTTCATACTTCATATTTTCCTTCTGAATCTTTTTTCCAATTCATATCTGGAGATATTAATTATTGTCGGCCGCCCGTGAGGACATGTCAGAGGATTTTTTGTCTTTCCAAGGCTTTGAATCAAAGCTGCTGCCTCAATGGCGTTCAGTTTCTTGTTTGCCTTGACCGCATTTGTGCAGGCTATCCTGTATATGACCTCTTTCAGCAAGTCCTGTTCATTTTTTTGACTGGCGGTAACCAGATAATCCAACAGTTTTAAAAATTCATCCCGTATGCTTATTTCACGGTCATAGTAAGGCACAGCCCTCAGCATTACTGAATTATTCCCAAAAGTTTCAAATTCAAACCCCAGTTGGATTATAAAGTCTCTGTTTTCAGTAATATATTCCTGTTCTTCCGATGTTAACTCGACCACAACGGGGCCGGCAAGGGGCTGCGACAGCTTTTCGCCTTTGCTGAACGCCTCAAGGGTTTCTTCGTACTTGATACGTTCATGAGCTGCGTGCTGGTCAATAAGGTAAATATCATTACCTTTTTCGAAAATAAGGTATGTGGTGAAAATCTGGCCAATGTATTCCAAATTATCAAGGATTCGCGCTTCTTCTGCGATTTCGGTGCCTTCTTCCTGCTTTTGCTCCCTGGTTTCGTTTATATAGTCGGTAATGCGGCTTTGGACATATGATTCTCCTGCACCACTTTCACCGACGTTGCCTTCGCCTGGATAATCTGTGCCTGATGAATCAGGCCGCGCATGGTTTTTTACTGCCGTGCTGATTGTACCCTTTGAATCCCGGTAATTTTTCAGGGGTATATTTTTCGATATTTCCAGAATGTTATCCAAAACATCCCTTCCATTTTCCAGAACATTCCTGACTGCGCTGTATATCACCCTGTAGAGCAGTTGTTCGTCGGAAAACCTGATTTCAAGCTTTGACGGGTGAACATTAACGTCAAAGACTTCAGGATTTGTATCAATATTAAGCACTGCAAATGGGTATTTCCCTTTTACAATAAACGATTCGTACGCATTGTCCAGGGCAGAAGAAATGACTGAACTTCTGATATACCTTTTGTTAACAAAAAATGTCTGGTGAATCCTGGTGGAGCGGCCTGTGCTGCTGTCACCAATATACCCGTAAATCCTGAAGATATTGTCTTCATACTGGACCTTTCGGACAGTCCCGGCCGTTTCTTTCCCATAGATGCTGAAAATTGTACTTAAGAGGTCATTGTTGCCTGGTGTATGAAGCACAGTAGCGCCGTTATTTATTAGCCTGAAGGAAATATGAGGGTTCCCCAGGGCAATTCTGCTTACTATATCAGTAATGTATCTTGCTTCTGTACTGTCTTTTTTTAAAAACTTGTATCTGGCAGGGGTGTTGAAGAACAAATCCCTGACAGTTATGGTGGTGCCGTCGGGACATCCTATGGGTTTGACGCCTTCAGATACACCTCCGTTAATGGCTAAACTGCTTCCATAACTTTTGTCTCTTGTCTTGGAACGGATTTCCACCCTGGCCACGGATGCTATACTGGCCAGGGCTTCTCCCCTGAACCCAAGGGTGGATATGGCCCGTAAATTCTCGGAATTCGTGATTTTACTTGTAGCATGACGTTCGAAGGCAATTTCAATATCGTCTTCTTCGATACCCGTTCCATTATCTGTAACTCGTATAAAGCTTATTCCACCGTTACGTACTTCTATAGTGATTGTGGCTGCTTCTGCGTCAATGGCGTTTTCAACCAGTTCCTTGACCACTGACGCTGGCCTTTCCACTACTTCACCTGCCGCGATTTTATTGGCCGTATCTTCATCAAGGATTATTATTTTACCCATTCAGTACCCACCTTTTCCAAATAAACACAAAACAAATCCGGTTATGAGGATCCACCCGGCCTCCTTGCCAGGGAAGCCAGTTCATTCAGCTTGTTCAAAGCGTCCAGGGGTGTCAGATTGTTTATGTCTATTCTCTTCAACTCGGCTATAATCTCATTTTCCTCCCGTGACGGAGCAACGTAGGAGAAAATATCCATCTGTCCTTCCAAAACCTTTCTCTTCCTTTTGAGCCTTGCTTCCTTTTTACTGATATCGAGGGCTTCCAGTTCCTTCAGTATTTCATCGGCCCTTTCCAGGACATCGGACGGCAACCCTGCCATTTTTGCCACCTGGATTCCGAAACTTCCGTCGGCGCCGCCTCTTTTTATTTTTCTTAAGAAAATTATGTCATCACCTTTCCGGTCCACAGTGACGCAATAATTCTTTACACCTTCCAGCTTGCCTTCCAGTTCAGTCAGTTCATGATAATGGGTGGCAAATAATGTCCTGCATTTCATTTTTTCGCTTATATATTCAACAACGGCCCATGCAATGCTGAGCCCGTCGTATGTACTGGTTCCCCTCCCTATTTCATCCAGGATGAGAAAGCTTTTCGGGGTGGCGTTATTCAGGATATTGGCAACCTCGTTCATTTCAACCATAAAGGTGCTCTGCCCTGACGCCAGGTCGTCGGATGCACCCACACGGGTAAAAATCCTGTCCACTATGCCTATGGTGGCGGCTTCAGCCGGAACGAAGCTGCCCATCTGCGCCATAAGCACAATCAGGGCATTCTGTCTCATATAGGTGGATTTGCCGGCCATGTTGGGTCCGGTAATAATGGAAATCATATTTTCATTCATATCAATAAAGGTGTCATTTGGCACAAAGGTGTTGTCTTCCAGCATTTTTTCCACTACCGGGTGCCTTCCTTTTATAATTTTGATTGTATCCTCGTTGGTTATCTCCGGCATAGTATAGTTTTCCCTGTCAGCAGTCTCTGCCAGGGAACAAAGGGCGTCCAGGCATGCAATGCACTGGGCGGTGGACTTTATCCTGTCTGCCTGGGCAGCAACCTTTTCCCTGATTTCAAGAAACAGTTCATACTCAAGGTTCATTACCTTATCTTCTGCGCCTAATATGGTATTTTCAATCTCCTTAAGTTCGGGAGTTATATAACGTTCGCAGTTGACCAGGGTTTGTTTTCTTATATAATCATCAGGGACCAGAGAATAATTTGATTTCGTGACTTCAATATAGTACCCGAAAACCTTGTTGTAACCTACCCTCAGGTTCTTGATCCCTGTTCTTTCCCTTTCCTTTGCTTCCAGGCCGGCAATCCACTCCTTGCCCCGCAGGGAAGCTTCCCTAAGCTTGTCCACTTCAGCGTTATAACCGTCTTTTATTATACCGCCTTCCTTGACCGTCAGCGGTGGGTCATCCATGATGGACTTTTCTATTAAGTCATATATATTGTTCAGTTCATCCATTTCATTGTATAGTTTATTTAGTAGTGAAGCTGTACATTCCCGAAGCAGGTTTCTTATATATGGCAGCTGGCCTATGGATTTTTTCAAGGCCACGAAGTCCCTGCAATTTATGTTTCCAATCACAATTTTGCTCATGAGCCTTTCCATATCGTAAACCGGTTTTAAAAGCTCCCGGATTTCCGACCTTACCATGAATTTTTCCTTCAGTTCGCCGACTGCTTCCAGTCTTTCACAAATATCGTATTTTTTTATCAGGGGTTGCTCAATCCATTTTCTTAAACAGCGGGCTCCCATGGAAGTCATGGTTCGGTCAAGGACCCAAAGAAGGGTGCCCTTCCTGGACCTGTCCCGCATGGTTTCGGTAATTTCCAGGTTTCGCCTTGTGGACGAATCGAGGATCATATATTCTTCTATTTCATAAACGTTAAGATTGACCAGGTGCTTTAAAGCGCTTTTCTGGGTTTCCAGCAGGTAACTTAACAATGCACCCACGGCGTTGATACCGGGATTATTCTTTTCATGAAGGATATCACAATTTTCTATTGAATCTTTTATTGTTTTACGGGCTTTTTCAGCCAGGAAGTAACTGTCGTCAAGGACTGTCGTAAACGCATTGAACCTCTTGTTTACCAGGTCCATGAGCTCTTTGTCTGAAAAGAGTTCTTTGTTTACGACAATTTCAGAGGGAGCAAAACGCGCAATCTCATCAATCAGCTTCTGGCGGGTATTACCCCAGTCTATCTTTGTGCAGGAGAGCTCACCAGTGGATATATCGGCCGAACATATACCGTAATGATAACCTTCCTTGTAAACTGACATAATGTAATTGTTCTTCTTGCCGTCCAGCATGGATTCATCGGTAATAGTACCGGGAGTGACAATCTTGATGACCTCTCTCCGGACAATGCCTTTTGCCAGGGCGGGATCTTCCATCTGTTCGCATATGGCTACTTTATAACCCTTGTTGACAAGCCTTGCGATATACGTGTCGGCAGCATGAAAAGGAACACCACACATGGGGGCCCGTTCCTCAAGGCCGCAGTCTCTGCCTGTTAGTGTGATTTCAAGCTCCTTTGACGCTATTTCCGCATCTTTGAAGAACATCTCGTAAAAATCGCCTAACCTGAAAAACAAAATGCAATCTTCATATTTTTTCTTCAAATCCAGGTACTGCTGCATCATTGGTGTGATTGACATTATAATACCTCGCAAATGTATTGTCAGGAAAACAATGGTATATTAAAACGGAAGAATTTGAGAATAAGGTTCAATGGCAGAAAAGCCATTGAACCTTATAATCAGAAACATGTTATATGTTATAAACCTCAAGGGCTTTATTTACTATATTGTCAACAGTAAATCCGAAATGTTCGAAAACCTTCTTGTTAGGTCCTGACGCACCGAAAGTATCCATGCCGATTACATCACCGTCAAGGCCTACATACTTGTGCCATCCAACAGGAGACAGTGCTTCAACAGCAAGCCTCTTTCTTACACTGGCAGGCATTATGGCATTTTTGTATTCCGCAGGCTGCTTTTCAAAGAGTTCCCATGAAGGCATGCTTATAACCCTTGCGTCAATGCCTTTCTCTTTGAGTACCTTTCTGGCTTCATATACCAGCGCAACTTCTGAACCTGAAGCTATAAGCAGCATATCGGGAGTTTCCTTATCAGAGTCTGCGAGTATATATGCTCCTTTTGTAGCTTTTTCAAGATTGGTTTCAGGTATTTCGGGGAGATTTTGCCTGGTCAGAATCAAAGCCGTTGGACCATTGCGGTTTTCAAGGGCAGCATACCAGCCTGCTGCAGTTTCGGTAGAGTCGCATGGCCTGAAGGTGGTAAAGTTGGGCACACTGCGCAGGGAAACAAGCTGTTCAATAGGCTGGTGGGTAGGACCATCTTCGCCTACGCCGATACTGTCATGGGTCAATATATAGATTACAGGGAGTCCCATTAACGCAGAAAGCCTCATGGCTCCTTTCATATAGTCTGTGAACACGAAGAAAGTTGCAACATAGGGTAATAATCCGCCATGTACCGCAATTCCATTGGCGATAGCTGCCATGGCATGCTCCCTTACACCGAAATGCAGATTGGCACCTGAGCGGTCTTCCCTTGAAAAGTCGCCCTTGTTTTTCATTTCACTCTTGTTGGATGGAGCCAGGTCTGCAGAACCGCCGATCAGGTTGGGAATTCTTTGAGCAATCCTGTTCAGGATATCACCGGAATGGTTGCGGGTTGCATTCACCTTGCCCTCAAACTCCCACAAACTCTTATCTTTCAGTGCTTCTTCTATATATTTACCGCTGAACCATTTTTCAAGCTTTTCAGCCAAATCAGGGTATTTTTCCTTATATGCTTCCCACATCTTGTTCCATTCATCTTCATACATATTCAGCTTGTCAACCAGCTTTTCCATGAATTCATATACTTCTGCAGGCACCTCAAATTCGTTCTTTGATGGCCATTGCAGGAATTCTTTTGTTTGCTGGACATTCTCTACGCCGAGGGGTTCGCCATGTGAAGAAGCTTTTCCCTGTTTTGCCGGACAACCGTATCCAATAAGGGTCTTTGTAATTATAATTGACGGTTTGCCTGTTTCAGCCTTTGCTTTCTCAATGGCTTTGCCAATTGCTTCAGTATCGTTGCCGTCCTCAACATGCAAAACCTGCCAGCCGTAAGCTTCAAAACGTTTTCCGACATCTTCTGTGAAAGTGATGTCGGTACATCCTTCAATGGTGATGTCGTTATCGTCATAGAGAACGATAAGTTTGCCTAATCCCAGATGTCCTGCCAGTGAAGCCGCTTCGGAAGATATACCCTCCATAAGGCAGCCATCACCGCAAAGCACATATGTATAGTGGTCGATTATGTTAAGTCCAGGACGGTTAAACTTGCTGGCCAGGAATTCTTCAGCAATTGCCATGCCTACGGCATTGGCAAAACCCTGTCCCAGTGGACCGGTAGTCGTTTCCACACCGGCTGTATGGCCATATTCAGGATGACCGGGGGTTTTTGAACCTAATTGCCTGAATTCCTTGATATCTTCAATGGTAAGTCCGTAATTGAACAAATGAAGCAGTGAATAAAGAAGCATGGAGCCATGGCCTGCCGAAAGCACAAACCTGTCGCGGTTAATCCATTTTGGGTTTTTTGGACTGTGTTTCATATGGTTTGACCAGAGTTCAAAAGCCATGGGCGATGCGCCCAGGGGTAGACCGGGGTGCCCTGATTTTGCTTTTTCCACAGCTTCAGCGGACAGTACTCGCATTGTATTAATGCAAAGACTTTCAATATAACTCATTATTAATCCTCCTTTTGCCTATTTCAGTAATTTACCTACCAGATGCCAGGTTTTTGCATCTATTATTTTAACCTTTATAAGATTTCCTTTCAAGTTTGATGGTCCTTCGAAATTGACTATCTTATTGGTACCGGTTCTTCCGGTAAGCATGTGGGGATTTGTCTTGCTTATCCCTTCCACCAGGATTTCGCAGGTTCTGTTCAGGTATGTTTCGTTTATTTCTCTGCTAATTCTGTTCTGTAATTCCAGTAACCTGTCGAACCGTGCCTTCTTTACTTCATCAGGTACCTGCTTGTCGCTTTTTGCTGCAGGGGTGCCTGCCCTCCTGGAAAACAAAAATGTGTAAGCCGAGTCAAACCGGACTCTGTTTACAACATCCAAAGTTTCTTCGAAATCTTCTTCACTTTCATCAGGAAAGCCCACAATTATGTCTGTTGTCAGGGCAATACCCGGTATATTTGCGCGCAGCTTGTCTACAAGCTCCAGGTACTGTTCCTTGGTATATTTACGGTTCATTGACTGAAGAATCCTGGTACTTCCTGATTGTATGGGCAGATGCAGATGTGGTGCAATCTTATCGCATTCTCTCATCACCCTGATAAGCTCGTCGGACAAATCTTTCGGGTGAGATGTCATAAACCGTATGCGTTTTATACCATCAATGCCGTTAAGTTTTTCTAGAAGCATGGGGAAAGTGGTCATGTCAGGCAAATCTTTCCCGTATGAATTTACGTTTTGCCCCAATAAGGTTATTTCTTTGTAATCCTGTTGTGCTAACATCTTTACTTCATTAACAATTTCATTTACGCTTCTGCTCCTCTCTCTGCCCCGCACATACGGAACAATGCAGTAAGAACAGAAATTATTGCATCCATACATAATGGTTACCCAAGCTTTCACGCTGTCCTTTCTCTGTATGGGAAGTCCTTCTGCGATATACCCGTCGGTATCTATCACGTCAAACACCTTTTCATTGTTTATAAGTTTCTTGTATAGCATTTCAGGAAACTTGTGTAAGTTATGGGTACCGAATATAATATCAACATGCCTGTATGTGTTCATAATATAATCAACTATTTCCTGCTGCTGCATCATGCACCCGCAAACCGCCAGAACAAGATTATCCCCCTTTTGGTCCTTAAGCATCTTTAGCCTTCCCAGGTGGCCGAACACTTTTTGCTCAGCGTTTTCTCTCACGCAGCAGGTATTGAAAATAATAATATCGCTTTTATCAAAGTCGTCGGTTTCCTCGTATCCCATGCCCGCCAGCATTCCGCCCAGCTTCTCGGAATCATTTTCATTGAGCTGGCAGCCAAAGGTATGTATACTATACCTCCTGACCTTGCCTTCATTCAGGTTTGCGATTTTTCTCATTATTTCCCTTTGTTCTTCAATTTCCTGTTCCGGTACGCATACTGCTGTTCTTTTACTCATACCTCTTCCCGTCCAATCATGTTTCTACTATTATCATTATCCTTCTTACTAATCCTTCTTAAATCTTCATCATACCATTCCTGGTTGCGAATGGTACTCAGGCTGATATCAAGATGGGATGCATCACCTGGCTCTATAACGTTAAATTTTCCATCATCATATTCTACAATAGATAATGCCGTGTTATCAACCCATGGAATGTATGGCATTTCTTCAAGAGGGCACGACCTGAAATGGCACATGACTGCCTTGATTGCCGTTCCGTGGGTTACTATGCATATGTTCTTGCCCTCATTATTTCTTATAATATACATCAGTTCATCTATTATCCGTTTCTGAAATTCAACCATAGACTCTCCGTTCGGCATTTTATGCTCATGGGGCTTGTACTCCCATGTGTTGTAACACTCCGGCCATTTTTCGGCAAGGTCTTCCCAGCATTCTCCCTCCCAGTCGCCTCCATTTATTTCTTTAAGCTTATCGGTACGGATTATGGGAAGGTTCTTTACCTTTGCTATATATTCAGCTGTTTGAAGAGCCCTTTTCAGGGAACTTGAATAAATCACATCTATATGGACATCTTTAAGGCGCTGGGCAATTTTCTCTGCCTGCCTGTGGCCTTTCGGCGTGATCTCCGAATCTGTCCAGCCGTGAAAAAGCCTGTTTATATTACCTTCTGCCTCTGCATGTCGGACTATATATAAAACTGTCTTCATACGCGCCTCCTTTCTCCATTTATGAAAAAAGTAAGGATTGTCATCCTTACTTGTACTGACGGATAATAAGTAATCCCGTCACTTAGATATCTCCTATGGTTACCATGTTTATGCCGTCAAATTCCGTAACCTTCACATTTATTATTTCGTTCCGGGAAGTAGGTACATTCTTGCCTACAAAATCAGGCCGTATGGGCAATTCCCGGTGGCCCCTGTCCACCAGTACCGCCAGCTGTATTCGCATGGGACGTCCCAAATCCATAATTGCATCTATGGCTGCCCGGGCTGTTCTACCGGTATATATAACATCGTCAACCAAAACAACTTTCTTGTCATCAAGAGGAAAGTCAATCCTGGTTCCCAGAACTTTCGGGTGCTCCGACGATTTTTTCAGGTCGTCCCTGTAAAATGTTATATCAAGGACACCTACAGGGATTCTCTTTTTCTCAACCTCCTCAATTTTGTCAGCAATCCGTTGGGCAAGGGGAACTCCTCTTCTCTGGATACCTACAAGCACAAGATTATCCACTCCTTTATTCTTTTCAATAATCTCGTGGGCTATACGGGTCAGTGCCCTGTTCATAGCGGATTCATCCAAAATGGTTCCTTTCTCTTTCATGGTTAACCCTTCCTCCTGGTTTATTCATTCTATGCTGAAATCGATATTATTACTCGTTTCTCAGCACATAAAGCAGATCACTGAAATATTTAGGCAATTCTGACCGGAATGTCAGCCTTTCACCTGTAGAGGGATGGACAAATCCCAGCACACCGGCATGCAGTACCTGGCTGTCCAAGTTATACTTTTTATTTATGTGTTTCCTGCCATATACTTCATCCCCCAAAACAGGATGTCCTATGTATGCCATGTGAACTCGTATCTGGTGAGTACGCCCTGTTTCCAGAGTAACTTCCACAAAAGTCGCGTTTCTGAATCTCTCAATTACCTTAAAATATGTAACTGCCCTCCTGCCATTGGAAATATTGACCGCCATCTTTTTCCTGTCTACGGGGTGACGACCTATGGGGGCGTCAATTTTACCTTTGTTTTCGTAAATTACGCCGTCAACTACCGCATAGTATACCCTTTCTATATCGTGAGCCTTAAACTTTTCCGACAGGAACCTGTGGGCATGGTTATTTTTTGCCACTACTATAATACCTGTTGTGTCCTTGTCTATCCTGTGCACGATCCCCGGGCGAAGAATACCGTTTATATCTGACAGGCTTTCCCCACGAAGATACATGAGAGCATTGACCATGGTTCCAGAAAAGTTTCCTGCGCCCGGATGAACCACCATGCCTTTTGGTTTGTCAATAACAATTATGTCGTTGTCTTCAAACAGGATGTCAACTGGAATATTTTCAGGTTCCACATCAAGTTTTTCCGGTTCCGGCAAATAAACTTCAATCTGGTCGTTTACTTTTATTCTGTAATTCTGCTTCACGGGCATACCGTTCACTCTAACCTGGCCATCCTTAAGCAGCTTTTGTACAAAGGACCTTGATGTACCGCTTATTTTATCTGTAAGCCAGGCATCAATACGAATCCCGTCCGCATCTGCCACAAAAGTCTGTATACTGCCGCCTGATGAAGCCATTTACGCACCTTCCCGGCTCTTTGTTTTCACGTCTTCTTCCTTGTAGACAAAAATAAGGTAGTAAGCCAGCAATATGGCGCCGATTACAATGAACATATCTGCCACATTAAAGTTGGGGTATTCGTATGATCCGATGAAAAACTGGAGAAAATCAGTGACTCCGCCGTGTATAACCCTGTCAATCAGGTTATTGCTTACGGCCCCGGCTATGATAAAGGACAAGGATGTTTTAAGCAGCCGGTTACTTGCCTTTACAAGGTACACCGTGAGCACAATTGTTATAATTATTGTAAGCAAAATCAGAAAGTACCTGGCATTTTGAAGTATACCCCACGCAGCGCCCTTGTTGCGGTGAAACGTTATATAAAAAAAATTCTCAATTACGCGTATTCTTGAACCATATTCTATATTGGCAGACACCAGATACTTTGCTGCCTGGTCTGCTGCTATAATAAGCAAAATCAAAAGTGCCCAAAACAACTGATAAACCACCTTTATACTGTTCCGGATGAATCCCGGTAACTTATTCTATCAAATACCAACTGTCAATACAATTATACATATCGAGGTAATAAGGGTCAATAGAACCTCTTACTTTACGGCGGACCAGAACCGCTTCTTTCCTAATGCAAATGCCTATATAGGGTACGTCATTACTGATGATGTCCATAATTTCACCCATTATAAACCGTTGTTTTGAAATACTTGGACTTATTTTAAGCGTTCTAGCCAACTCGTCAAGTTCAGGGTTGCTATAACCTGAAAAATTGCCTGCAACAACTGACTGTTCCCCGGCGTTGACTCCTGTATAAAGCGGGTAAGGATTTGGAATTTCCGGTATCCTGTAACCTGTCAGAGCTAACTGGAACTTCTTTCTTTTCATGTTTTCATAAAGGTCAGGCCAGGTTAATTCTGTCACAACAACTTCTACACCCGCCTTTTCCAGGTCTTCCTTGATTAAATATGCTTCCTGGACACGCTCAAAGTTTTCTATATTCACCAACAGTTCAATTTTAAATTTGGTTTTTCTTCCATTGATTCTCTTAACCAAAACACCGTCTTCCTTTGCCCAACCATCTGCCTCCAGCAGTTCCATAGCCTTCTGCAAACTTGTTGCAGGAACTGTTGCCCTGTTTGCAATCCACATTTTGTTATTAAGAGGAACTTCAATTTTTTCTGCCTTTCTGCCCAAAACCTCGCTGATAATTTTATCCCTGTCTATCATCAGTGATATTGCTTTTCTGACATTTGCACTGCCAATGATATTGTCTTCCGTGTTACATACAATCATTTCACAATCAAGGCAGGTATATTCATATATGTTTGCGTCCGTCCTGTTTTCGTATCCTGCGAACTTATTGGACCTTATTTTTATAATGTCCACTTCTCTAGCCAGCAAGGCTTCCAGAGGCGTTTTATCATTGATTATCTTAATGTGTACCTGCTCAATGCCTGTTACAGGTTCTTCAGAATCAGAGATTTCATATTCGGTTTTATTCCGGAATCTTTGCAGGACAATACCTGAATCTTCTTCATATTTTTCAAAGGTAAACAATCCTGTGCCCGGTGCCATTGATTTTTCACGGCCCGGATCAGCATAACGGTAAAAATGCATTGGAATAATTGGAAAATTAAGTTTATAAAGAATAAACGGGTCAGCCTCTTTAAGGACTATCTTCAGTGTATTACTGTCGATTACTGTATAACCTGATACATTAAGCAGCCTGTCCTTATATTTTTGATTTACATCCTTAAGTTTAATCGTATCCAGGGTGAATTCCACATCAGCAGCAGTGAACCTGTTGCCGTCATGCCAGCTGATATCGTCCTTCATCGTTATAATGAGGGAAGTCATGTCCTCGGCAAATTGCCATTTTTCAGCCAGTAAAGGTATCAGGTTACCACTGGCGTCAACCTTGAAAAGGCTGCTGAAGACCAGTGAATAATGGTCCATTAAGTTTTCATTTTTCGTAAACAGTGGGTTCAGATTATCTATATAATCCGTGTAAACATTAAGTGTGCCGCCGGGAACAGGACCGCTGTCTGTAATACTTGTCTCTTCAATTGTAAACCCAGTGGTTTCCACCTGGTCAATCACCATCAGGGAATTCAGGTTTTCCATTACACTGCAGCCGTATAAACTAAAGAGCAGTAGTATTGTGCCCGCAAAAACGACAGAACGCCTGGAAAGCATTACAATATTCCTCCGGAATTTCAGGCCCCTTTAATCTGCATTATGGCTGCCATGGAACCTGTTTTTTCTTTAGCAGCCCTGTATGAAAAGAATAAGTCAGTGTTACATTTTGTGCAGAGGTTGCTGATGCTTATATTATCACTGTTTACACCGTTGTTGACAAGGGTTTGCTTCACTATTCCCTGAAGGTCCATTTTCCATTTGCCGTTTCCGGTTTCATATATGTAATTCCGGGAAAACGGTAATTCGGAAAGGAATTTTTCATATACATCCCGGCCAATTTCAAAACAGCATTTGCCAATAGAAGGACCTATGACAGCAATTATATCAGCCGCCCGGCTACCAAACCATGTACGCATTTTACGCATGCCTTTACCGGCTATTTCAAGTAAAGTGCTTCTCCAACCAGAATGAATCAGGCCAATTACCTGTTTTTCAGGATCAAATAAATAGACCGGAACACAGTCCGCGTAAAATGTCACCAGTGTTAATCCTTTTTTATTGGTGATCAGACCGTCGTAACCCTGTTGGGAATCTGGATTTTCAAAGGGCGAAGTGGATTCTTCTTCCATTACTACTAATATATCAGAACCATGGACCTGATTTGAAAACAGCATGCTGTCTCTCTCTATATCGAGAACCCTGCAAACAAGTTCGTAATTTCTGCTAATATCGGGATCATCTTTATTTTTACCCATATTAAGGCCCGCAGATTTTCCCTTGCTGAATCCGCCGGGCCTTGTGGTAAAACCGTGGATCAAAACATCACTGTATTTGTTCAGTGGTTCAAAGGTTAAAATCTGTATACCGTATTTGTTGATAAACTTGTTAATGCCAAGGTCATTCATGAATTCAAAACCTCATCTTTAGTAAAATCTATTATATAATAAAAAAACAAAACCATGAAGACTTTGCAAAAGCCATCTTGATTTTGTACATTGAAATTTTTAAACTAAATACTTTATACTATTATTTACGGGGTTCTACAATTAGTTTTATTGCAGTCCGTTCTTCACCGTCTATTTCAATGTCTGTAAAAGCAGGTATACATATAAGGTCGATTCCCGACGGAGCAACAAATCCTCTGGCGATTGCAACTGCTTTAATTGCCTGGTTCAAAGCACCTGCACCTATTGCCTGAACTTCTGCTGAACCTTTTTCCCTGATGACGCCTGCCAAAGCGCCTGCTATGGAATTTGGACTGGATTTTGCAGAGACTCTTAAAACGTCCATATAATACCTCCTGATACATTATAATAATTAATGTATTCTATATTATTTTTCAAAATCCTGCTAATTTAAAATAATTTTCCAGCCAAAACTAAATATTCTATATGTTGCATCCCAATATTCAGCTAATATTATCAAAAACCTGGGAAATACGCTCTATGCTTACTGTTTTACCCGAGGATTCATTTATGTCGAGCAGAACGGCGTTAAACTGCACTCTACCCTTGGCAACCTGGAACCTTTCAGGCACGCCTGTGAGGAATTTCTTTATAACAGCCTCTTTCTCAACACCGATAATGCCGTCATAAGGTCCTGTCATCCCCACATCAGTAATAAAGGCAGTGCCTTCAGGAAGTATCCTTTCATCGGAAGTCTGTACATGAGTATGGGTGCCTATAACGGCGCTCACCTTTCCGTCCAGGTACCAGGCCAGGGCATTTTTTTCCGATGTGGCTTCAGCATGAAAATCAACAATTATGATTTTGGTAAAATTTTTAAGGTAGTTTACCTCTTTATCGGCAGCCCTGAACGGACAGTCCACATTATCCATGTATATCCTGCCCTGAAGATTAATAACGCCAATAGAAACATCATTCCCCTCAATAATGGTGGAACCGTTTCCCATTATACCTGGCGCATAGTTTGCCGGCCTGGTTATTCTTTTATCATTATCTATAAAAGAGATGCCGTTTCTTTTTGACCAGGTATGATTTCCCAGAGTCAGAACGTCTATGCCGTAATTATAAAGCTCATCCGCAACGATATTTGTGATGCCTGCTCCGCCTGCGGAATTTTCTCCGTTTGCAATGCAAAATTTAACACCATATTCGCGCTTTATGACAGGCAGTGCCCTTTTTACCGCTTTCCTTCCCGGATTTCCCACAATATCTCCAATAAAAAGAATTTTCAAACCATTGCCTCCCTACAATTCCAAAGCTTACAGAACAGAGTAAGCTTTATAATAAATACTACTGTATTAGTTACTTGTATATTATTATAATACAAGATTTTCGGGCAATAAAAAATATAGAAAGCGAAATTCGCTTTCTATATTTTTATAATTATTTCTATAATATTTTACTTGGCATAATCTACAGCTCGTGTTTCTCTTATAACGTTTACCTTTATTTGACCGGGATACTCCAGGTCATTCTCGATTTTCTTGACGATTTCTCTTGCTTTGATTACAATATCGTCGTCATCTACATCTTCAGGTTTAACGATAATTCTTATTTCACGGCCGGCTTGAACAGCATAGCTCTTTTCAACGCCTTCAAAAGAGTTTGCTATTTCTTCAAGTTTCTCGATTCTCTTGATGTAAGACTCAAGGGTTTCCCTTCTTGCACCGGGTCTTGCTGCAGAAATTGTGTCCGCTGCCTGTACAAGAACTGCGATGATGGATTCGGGTTCAACATCGCCGTGATGTGACAAAATGGAATTTATAACAATGCTGTTTTCCTTATACTTTCTGGCGATTTCTGCGCCAATCTTTATATGTGAACCTTCCATTTCATGGTCAACGGCTTTTCCTATATCATGCAGTAAACCAGCTCTTTTAGCCAAAGCTATGTCTTCATCAAGCTCTGCAGCCATCAGTCCGGCAAGTCTTGACACCTCGATAGAATGTGTAAGTACATTCTGGCCATAACTGGTTCTGAATTTAAGCTTGCCGAGTAACTTGATTATTTCAGGATGCAGCCCGTGAACACCCGCTTCGAATGCGGCATTGTCTCCTTCCTGTCGAATGATGTTTTCAACTTCTTTTCTCGCCTTTTCGACCATTTCTTCGATCCTGGCCGGATGGATTCTTCCGTCAAGGATCAGCTTTTCCAAAGCTATCCTTGCAACTTCTCTTCTGATTGGATCAAAGCCGGAAAGGATAACTGCCTCAGGAGTATCATCAATTATCAGGTCAACGCCGGTAAGTGTTTCAAGGGTTCTTATGTTTCTGCCTTCCCTACCGATTATTCTTCCTTTCATTTCATCATTGGGAAGTGGTACCACAGAAACAGTGGTTTCAGAAACATGGTCAGCCGCACTTTTCTGTATCGCATTGGCGATGATTTCGTTCGCCCTGCGGTGAGCTTCTTCTTTCGCCTTTTCTTCCAGCTCTTTTATGAGCATAGCCGTTTCATGTTTTACTTCATGCTCAACTTTTTTCAGGAGGTACTCCTTTGCCTCTTCACTTGAGAGACCGGATATTCTTTCAAGTTCCTGGAGTTGCTTTGCTTTAAGCTCCTCAACTTGCTCCTGCTGGATTTGGATTTCCTTAATTTTTCTGTTTAAATTCTCTTCTTTTTCTTCCAAACTTGATGCTTTTTTGTCAAGTGACTCTTCTTTCTGGACTAATCTGCGTTCCATGCGCTGCATTTCAATGCGGCGCTCTTTTATTTCCCTGTCCAATTCAATTCGGCTTTTATGGATTTCCTCCTTGGCTTCAAGGAGTACTTCCCTCTTTTTATTTTCAGCCGCTTTCTGAGCCTCGGCGATAATTCTCCTCGACTCTTCTTCGGCACTACCAATTTCCCTCTCAGCAACCTTTTTTCTATAATTAATGCCGACTCGGAACATTACAAATGAAGCTATACCGGCTACTATCAAACCGATAATTAGTCCTTCTAAAATAGCACTCACCTCCTCGATATTCAGTTTTCAATGGACAATTCTGATATCTGTGATATCTATCAATAAACTATAGGTATTTCTTGACTTAGGATAATTGTAACCTCTTTCAGTAGTGATGTCAAGAAAGATTTGCTTCCTGTCAGTCTGCCTTGGTGGCCGTCATCTCCATCCATTGCTGTTTGGTTATCAATACCTGCCTCGGTTTGCTGCCTTCAAACTTGCCTACAATACCTCTTGCCTCCATCTGGTCTATTATCCTTGCCGCCCTTGCATAACCTACTCTGAGTTTCCTCTGGATAAATGAAACAGATGCCTGTCCGCTTTCTATAACCAGTTCTATGGCTTCAGGCAGCAATTCATCGTCGTCTGTTTCATCGTTCCCGGAAGAGACGCTTTCCTTATTGATCTCATCCATTACCTGCTCATTATATTCAGCAGAAGCATGTGCTTTAATGAACTCTACCACTTTTTCCACTTCTGCGTCACTTACGTATGCACCCTGTACCCGTATGGGTTTTGGTTTGCCCACCGGGTAAAAGAGCATGTCTCCCCTGCCCAGAAGCTTCTCTGCACCTCCCATGTCCAATATCGTTCTGGAATCCACCTGGGACGTGACAGCGAAAGAAATCCTTGAAGGTATGTTTGCTTTAATGAGGCCGGTGATTACATCCACGGAAGGCCGTTGGGTAGCGACTATAAGGTGCATGCCTGCTGCCCTTGCCATCTGGGCCAGCCTGCATATGGCATCTTCCACCTCGTTTGGCGCAACCATCATCAAGTCGGACAACTCATCTATGATTATGAGTATCTGTGGCAGGTATTCAACACTGTCATCCTTTGAAGCCAGGTTATTATATCCATCAAGATCCCGGACGCCCTTTTCAGCAAAAAGCTTGTACCTGTTGGTCATTTCCTGGACAGCCCAGTTTAAGGCGCCAGCAGCTTTTTTCGGGTTTGTTACCACCGGAATCAGCATATGGGGAATCCCGTTATACACACCCAACTCCACCATTTTGGGATCTATCATCACCATCTTGACCTCATCAGCAGAAGCCTTGTAAAGGATGCTCATAATAATGCTGTTTATACAAACGCTCTTGCCTGAGCCGGTAGCTCCGGCTATAAGTAGATGGGGCATACGAGCAATATCGGCTACTATACATTCACCTGAAATGTCCTTTCCCAGGGCAAAGGCTATTTTCGACTTATGTTTTCTGAATTCCGGGGCTTCCAGTACTTCTTTCAGATATACGGTTTCTATTTCGTTATTGGGCACTTCAATTCCCACAGCAGCCTTACCTGGTATGGGAGCTTCAATTCTCACTCCGGAAGTTGCCAGGTTCAGGGCAATGTCATCAGATAGGTTGACAATACGGCTGACCTTTACACCTGAACTGGGCTGAAGCTCGTACCTGGTAACGGCCGGGCCCCGGCTGATGTTAACCACTTTTGCTGACACACCGAAGCTTGCCAGGGTCTCTTCCAGTTTCCTTGCGCCCTCCAGGGCCTGCATCCTATACATTTTTGTCCTGTTTTCACTGGCCTCAGGTCCGTTTAATAGTTCCAGGGGCGGATACCTGTAAACAATCTCATGTTTATGCCCGCTCATGTATTCGAATTTGCCTTCAGTTTCTGGTTCAGCTTTTGAATCAGCCCGGACTTCGCTGAAAAGTTCATTTTCCAATTCCTCAGTTTTTGACACTGAATTTTTACTGGTATTGCCTTGGCTTTTTATTTCAGGTTTTGGTTGCCGGGCTTTTTCTTCAGATTTTTGAAGGCGCAGGTCTTTCTCTATCTTGAAGTTGATCACCTTGTTACCGGATACTGGGCTGCTTTCGGCATAATGGTTGAATTCTACGGTATCTTCCTCATTTTTTCTGAATTTGTCTTTAAAGTGAACCACTTCGCCTTTAACGGAAGTAATTACCCTATTTCCGGATTTTTTGAAAAATCCGGAAATTGATATATCGGTAAGCAGTATTATGTCAATTATGGACAAGGCTGTGAGTATTATTATTGTGCCGAGGGTCTGAAACAGCAAAAGGAACGGCAGGCTGATCAAACCTCCGAAAACACCGCCGCCTCTTAAATCGGTACCGTCATTGTAAAATTTGACCAGCGTATTTACTGGTGACATGTTTTGGTAGTCTTCCTGCCGGTAATATCCGGCCTGTATCATGGAACCTATCAGCAGAATCAGAATAAATAAGTATAACAATTTGCCGGATTTCTGTCCTGGACCTCTGGCAATGAGTCCAAAGGCGTAAAAAATTGTTGCAATGGGCACCAAGTATGAAGTAATTCCCAAAAAGCCTGTAAATACCTTTTTAATCAGGGCTCCGAAAGGACCGGCAGTATTTGTTGCATAAAGGCTTAAAAATAATAGTATTCCTAAAGCAAGGACAGTAATGCCGGCGATTTCATATTTATAAGACGCTTTTTTCCCGCTTTTTTTACTGACAGCATTCGTGCGTTTAGGTTTAGGTTTGGATTTTTTTACCGTCAAAGTCTTCATCTCCTAAAAATACGGCATACAAGCCTGCTTTGACTCCCGGTTGCTTAGGGTTAGTTTGTACTGCCGCTATTATATCATATTTGGCAGTTTATTTCCATAAACCCCTGCCTTTAATACTATCAACGGTAAGGAGTATTTCTGGGTAATTTAATCCCTATAAAAAACAAGGGTTTATCAATAAATTCTTATAAAGAAAACCTGTATTCCTGCCGATACCTATAAGGAAAATACTTCTATTTATATTAAAGCCAATCATAATAATAGTTTGAAAGGCAGGGTTAAGTAAATGAAATTTCTTCAAACGGTTCAAGAAAAATTTAGTAAAATAAAGGAAAAGAGCAGCAAGGGGAAAGCTTACCTGAAACCAAAAAAAAACCACTTGTTCAGATTTAATACCATAAAAAATAAACTTATTGTTGCATTTTCGTTTACCATAATCCCAATTATTGTATTATCGTCAGTATCAATCAATATATCATCCAATGCCATCGAAGAACTGGCTCGTACATCCACCCGTGAAACAATCAGAAAAAGCGCCAAAAATCTTGAAAGCATATTAACTAATATTGAAGGCATTTCCACTCAAATATTCTCGTCCCAGGCTCTTAGCAATCTCCACTTCAGATATGACGAACTTACTGATTATGAAAAAATACAAACCGTAAATGAAATTTCTGATTTAATGACTGAAATAACCATGGGTAATGATTATATCGCTGGTATAACCATTTTAACTAATTTTATGTCGCCTGTTATCGGAGGAATGGCTATAACTCCCAAACACCAAAAGCTGAATGACATACTCAAAAACTCGGAAATGTTGAAAGAAATATATGAAAGAGGCGTAATTAAATGGGTTGGGAAGCATGAAGAATATGACCAGATGCTGGTAAGAGCACAACAAAGTTATTCCATGTCTCTTATAAGGCCCTTAAAGAATGTGACTACCGGTGAGAAATTTGGTTTGCTTATAATCGATTTAAAGACCAAACTGGTTTCGGATTTTATAGATGATATAAATATCGGTTACGGAGGACATTTGAACCTGATTTGCCCTGATGGGACCGATTATTCTTCATATTCATTCAGCAGCAATGTTGAAGACAAGGAAATGTACAAACTTTCCCTGGAAACTCTTGAGACTGTCAAAGAGTCGTCTGAATCAACAGGGATAATTCCCAATGCTGAATTTAATGGTGAACCGCATCTTCTCATCTATTCAAAGTTTGTCAGAACAGGTCACATCCTGGTGGCCCAGATTCCGGAGTCAGAACTTCTCGCTTCATCCAAATACATAATCAGGGCATCAATGTTAATTACTTTTATATCAATTATAGTTTCAGTGGCGATTGCATTATCCATGTCCATGAGTATGGGTAGAAACATCCAAAGAGTTGTTCAGGTTACAGAGCTGGCAGCTACCGGTGACCTTACTGTCAAACCCGTAACCCGCAGGAGAGACGAATTCGGCATCCTGACCAACAGTGTGGCCTCCATGATTGAAAATATGCGAAGGCTAATAGAACATGCAAAGGAAATTGCCCTAAAAGTAAACCAGTCAGCGGAAATTGTATCTGAGACCTCCATGCAGGTTGCCGCAGTGTCCCATGAAATAACCACCGCAATTCAGGATATTTCCCAAGGTGCGTCTGCCCAGGCATCGGATGCAGAACAATCTGCCCTGAAAATGGAAAACCTGTCCGGGAAAATTAACAGCGTCTCTGAAAGCACCAAAATAATAGAAAACCTGTCAAAGGAAACCATGGAATATACGCGCAAAGGTATGTCTTCCATAGAGGAACTGACCCGGAAAGCCGAAGAGACCGCAAATATCACCACACGAATTGTCAATGATATCAAGGCTCTTGAGGACAATTCCAAATCCATAGGAAAAATTATCAGGGTTATCAGCGGTATTTCGGACCAGACAAACCTGTTGGCGCTGAATGCTACCATTGAAGCTGCGAGAGCCGGTGAAATGGGCAGAGGTTTTGCTGTTGTTGCAGATGAAGTGAGAAAACTGGCAGAGCAGTCCATGAACTCAACCCTTGAGATTTCGGCAATTATTGAAGAAACCCAGGCCAGAACAGCCGATGCGGTGGAAATTGCAAAAATGTCGGAGGAAATTGTTAAAGTACAAAATGAAGCCGTCAGGAATACAATTGATGTATTCCAGAATATTGCTTCCTCCATGGAAAAACTTGCTGACAAGGTAACGGAAATTACCGCAGGTATTGAGGAAATGGTCAGAAACAAGGATGAAGCAATTCTATCCATTCAGGACATTTCCGCCGTATCGCAGCAGACTGCGGCATCTACCGAAGAAGTTACAGCTTCCACGGAAGAACAGCTTTCAAGCATTGAGGAACTGGCTTCTTATGCAGAAGAACTGAAGGATACTGCCCATAAGCTTTCTGAATCCATAAGCCAGTTTAAAATTGACACGGAAGAATCAGCATAAAATTGGAAATATCATAATTCCCGTAATTTCAAAAGGGCTGAAGCAAATGCTTCAGCCCTTAAGTTTTGGTCCTGTCTTTATTATGGTTCCCGGTTGAACCTGAGGATTGAGATAATCATTAAGTTGCGTGCTTATAATCCGTTCTATCCTGTATTTATTGGGTGAAACGGGCGTAACTTGTAAAATGGCCCCTCGGTAAAAGATTTCTTCCGGTTCCGGAATAAAACTGCTATCCTGGTAAAAAACAGTACTTAAGGGGACAATGGTGTAAAGTATCAATGAAACTCCCTCTCTTCTGAAGGCATTTCGCCTTTCTGACCGTCATCGCCGTTAACCGGTTTATCAACATATACTTTATTTCTCTTTTGCTCAATGAGGGAATAGAGCTTTGTAAGGCCGTCTTTCAGACCACCCACTTCGTCTATTATTCCTTCCTTTACAGCCTCTTCCCCGAAAAGCACTGTTCCCACATCATTGGCCATTTCACCGGTTTTCAACAGCAATTCTCTGAATCTTTCCTTGCTGATGCGGGAATTCTTGGATACAAACTGCACGACCCGTTCCTGCATCTTGTCAAAATATTCAAATGTCTGGGGGACGCCTATAACCAAGCCGCTTAAACGTATAGGATGAATTGTCATTGTAGCGGAAGGCGCTATAAAAGAGTAATTCGTGGACACAGCCATTGGAACCCCGATGCTGTGACCTCCTCCCAACACAATGGAAACCGTGGGCTTAGACATGCTTGCTATAAGTTCAGCAATAGCAAGCCCCGCTTCCACATCCCCTCCTACTGTATTCAGCACCAGCAATAATCCTTCAATTTTTTCATTTTCCTCTATGGCCACAAGCTGAGGAATTATATGCTCATATTTTGTTGTTTTATTCTGAGGGGGAAGCACCAGGTGTCCTTCAATCTGTCCAATAATGGTCATGCAATGTATGTTTCCCCGCGGGTTTTCAATGATGGATTGTCCATAATCCCTTACATTCTGGTAAAAAGTATTGGTGCTGATGTTCATTTTTTGTTTTGACTTAAATGGGCTTATATATAACATACGATTATCAAATTTTTCCGGCAACCGCATCACCTTTACCCTTTTCCTGTGTATATTATTTTCAGTGTTTTATTATTGTCAAAACTCCGTAAAAAAATCATAGTTAGTTAAAATTAAAATCCAGGTACTCCACCAACCTGGTAATTTCCTTGTCAAAATTGTAGAAAAATGGCCTTCCCCTTTCATCGAGAACCAATATGTAAGGTTTTTCTTCTCCTGTAGTTATAATAAAGACCTCATTAATTTTTTCTATATGATAATCGTTCAGGAAAGGATTGCGGACAGAAAGCGGGTTCCTGAAAGATATGCCTATAATATAGCCCTTATGAGGGAAAGCATTTACTTTCGGATACATACCGCTTATACTGTCTATATAGGATTCAGCTTCTTTTTTTATTTTTTTGCTTAATTTCATGTTCTTTACCACTTTACCGTTTTGAACGTCAAATATCCTTATGTCGCCGTCATCCTGCTGCCGGCGCGTCAGGAATGCGGTCAAACTTAATTCGTTTTGCCCGTCTACAGTGTAGGATACGGAAGATGCGGTAATGGGTTTGATCACCTGATTGTTGTAAATCAAATAAGTAAACAGAAATGCAAAAATAACAAAAAGCAGTAAAACGAATCTTCTGACGGTTGTTCTTTTTATAGTGACGATAATCATAAAACATCCCCCTTTACATATCATTATGTAAAAGGGGATCGTTTTATGTTATTTATTTGTCCGGTTACCGGAGAATTATATAATAAATATAACAGGAACACCGGCATATGAACCGGTGTTCCTGACGTTATTTGAGTAAGTCTATAAGCCGGGTTCTGTATTTGATGGTCATCTATCTAGGCCAGCCATTTCTGACTGGCTCAAGCCACCTTCAAGGACTGGCGGGCCACCATAATGTCCCTACTTGCGGTGTTGCTCCGGATGGGGTTTACATAGCCGGCAAGTCGCCATGCCGCTGGTGAGCTCTTACCTCACCTTTCCACCCTTACCTGCCTGATGGCAGGCGGTATATCTCTGTTGCACTTTCCTTGAAGTCACCTTCACCGGGTGTTACCCGGCACCCTGCCCTGTGGAGCCCGGACTTTCCTCATGCACAGCCTTTCGGCATGTACACGCGACCATCTGGCTTACTCAAAAAGTTTTCTTTAATTCATATGTATTATAAGGCCAAAACATATGTTTGTCAATTCTACTGCCATGTAAATATCTGCCAATGGAATAGTTCCCTTGACACATTACCTGTACTCGAAGGGGCGTTTTTCGCTTTTTGCCGCAAACACTTCAATATCCTTGAAGTTTTCTGTCAGGAGCCTTACAGTTTCCTGTACCATTATCTTTTCCGTATCATAATGCCCGGCATCTATTACATTATATCCATCATTAAGGATGTCTACGGCAACATTGTGCTTAATGTCTCCTGTAACCAGCACGTCAGGATTATGTATCTTCATGCCGCTGAAATCGCCGTCAAATCCGCCGCAGAAGACAGCCACTTTACTGACGACGGCATTGATATCTCCTGTAAACCTGACTATATCAATGCACAACTTCTGCTTTACATAGTTGATGAATTCTTCCATAGGCATGGGACGGCTTAACCTGCCTACTTTACCCAGGCTGTATTTCTTGCTATCCAGTTCCAGCTTATACACATCATAGGCAGGCTCTTCATAAGGATGCGCCTTCAGCATGGCATCAATGACTTCTTTCAGGTTATTGACAGGTACGATGGCTTCCAGCCGGAATTCATCAACTTTTTCCAGCAAGTTAACTTTACCTATGTATGGATTGGCATTTTCCAGCGGACGGAAAGTACCGGTACCCTGCACAAAAAATGTACATTCACTGTAGTTGCCGATATGGCCTGCTCCCTGGGCTGTTATAGCGTCCCTTACCTTGTCAACGCTGTCTGCCGGTACAAAAACCACAATTTTATACAACGACTCCTGTTTATAATTGTTCAGACCAGTTACGTCCAGAAGTTCCAGCCTTGCTGCCAGGGCGGCGTTCAGGCCTGATTCGGCCGTATCATAGTTTGTATGCATACTATATACAGCAATGTTGTTCCTAACCAGGCTGAAAATGATTGATCCTTTTGGGCTGTCAGCATCAATTCTTTTAAGGGGCTTAAAAATTAAGGGATGATGAGATATGACAAGATCAACACCCATTTCTGTGGCTTCTTTTGCTACTGTTTTAGTAATATCAAGGCATACCAGGACCTTTTTTATTTCCTGTTGTCCGGAACCCAGCAGCAAGCCGGTGTTGTCCCAATCCTCCGCAAGCCGGGACGGGGCGAATTTCTCAAGAAAATAGCAAATACCGGAACATTTCATAACTATTAACCTCCCCACGCTAAAGCCTTTATAAATTTTCCATTAATTCACGAAAGGCATCAAGCAATTCCCTGTTGACATCAATACCAGTTACAGCAACATTTGCTTTTTCCTGCCCTGCAACTATTTTTTCAAAAATCCGCACCTGCCGTTGAAGATACTTTTTCAGTAAAGGATCCTTTTTTTCCACCAGTTTTTGGCCGATGAAACGGTAAAGCAAAGGAATATCCCTTGTTTCTCCAATCCATTTGACAGATAAGACAACATAAATTTTCCCGTCTTCTTCCACAAGCTCCTCATCGCATATTTCAAAGCCGTTTTCACCCAGCCATTTCCGCAGAACTTCAACAGCGTTCATGGGTTGAAGCAGGAGCATTTTTGCCTTTTCAGCCTTTTCCACGCCATTTTTAAGAATGTTTCTTATTAGTATACCTCCCATGCCGGCAATTACAATGACAGAATTGTGTAAGGTTTCTGTTTCCACAGGTCTTAGGCCGTCTCCCAGGCGCGTTTCTATCCTGTCTTCAAGGTTAAATGAACGGATATTTTTGCCAGCAGCCAAAATGGGACCTTTTCTTACATCTGAGGCAATTGCCCTTTTGCATTTCTTCCGCCTTATGGCTTCAATGGGTACATAAGCGTGGTCTGTACCTATATCCACCAGGATTTCGCATTCAGGTATCATGTCAACTATCTTATTGAGCCTTTGTTTCATGTGAAATTCCTCCTCACCATTTTGATTATACATAACATGCGGTGTTTTTTCGAGGATATGATTAATTTTTGGAATTATAGTAAAAGATATTAGTAAAACACATGGCGAGGGAAATTTTGATGAACCACAGCTTAAACAGCAGCATGGTCAAGGATATTGAACACCCCAGTGAATCGCTTGTAATAAGCGAAGGTATTACAGGCAATTTGTCACATATGAAAAAGTTGTCAAAAATATTGTCTTCCACTCAGCATATGGCTGAGCACCAGAGCTTTGACGACAATGAGGTGAAAAAAATAAAATAAAAAAACAGTCTTTTTAAGACTGTTTTATGGTGGGCCTTCAGGGACTCGAACCCCGGACCAACCGGTTATGAGCCGGTTGCTCTAACCAACTGAGCTAAAGGCCCATTTTGGCTCCTCAAGTAGGACTCGAACCTACGACCCTGCGGTTAACAGCCGCATGCTCTACCAGCTGAGCTATTGAGGAACGTCATACTGTAACACGAATTATATTATACTTAGCGGCTATCTTAAGGTCAAGACTTGATTATTCATTGTTATTTGCCTTTATATCCTGTTTTCATGCAAGATTTCATTATATCTTGATAATGCTAATGATTTTAACGGCAAGATATTAAAACCCGGATAACCCGGGTTTTAATCGAGATAATCTTTCAGTTTCTTGCTTCTGCTGGGATGCCTTAATTTTCTCAAAGCCTTTGCCTCAATCTGCCTTATTCTTTCCCGAGTAACATTGAATTCTTTTCCCACTTCTTCAAGAGTTCTTGCCCGTCCGTCATCCAACCCGAATCTCAATCTCAGAACTTTCTCTTCTCTGGGTGTAAGGGTATCTAGGACATCAATCAGCTGTTCCTTAAGCAAAGTAAAAGCAGCAGCTTCTGCAGGAGCCAAGGCTTCATCGTCGGGGATAAAATCGCCCAGATGGCTGTCTTCCTCTTCTCCTATTGGAGTTTCAAGAGAAACCGGTTCCTGGGAAATTTTCATGATCTCTCTGACTTTGTCAATGGACATGTTCATTTCCTTGGCGATTTCTTCCGGGGTCGGCTCCCGGCCCAATTCCTGCAGTAATTGCCTGGAAACGCGGATAAGCTTGTTTATGGTTTCCACCATGTGTACAGGTATCCTGATTGTCCTGGCCTGGTCTGCTATGGCACGGGTAATGGCCTGTCTTATCCACCATGTGGCATAAGTACTGAACTTGTAGCCTTTCTTATAATCAAATTTTTCCACTGCCTTTATAAGCCCCAGGTTACCTTCCTGGATCAGGTCCAAAAATAGCATGCCCCTTCCTACGTACCTTTTTGCTATGCTGACGACCAAGCGCAAATTGGCTTCTGCAAGCCTTCTTTTTGCGGCTGTGTCTCCCTGTTCCATTCTTTTCGCCAGTTCTATTTCCTCTTCTGCCGTCAGCAAAGGCACTTTACCTATTTCCTTGAGATACATCCTTACAGGGTCATCTATACTGATTCCTTCAGGGATTGATAAATCCAGGTCTTCTTCTTCAATCTCAACTACATCAATATCGTCATCAATGTCGCCCAAGACGTCAATGCCCATATTCTCCAATGTCTCGTAAATCTTTTCAATCTGCTCGGTCTGGAGTTCTATTTCGTCAAAGGCATCCATTATTTCTTTATATGTGAGCATACCTTTACTTTTGCCTTTTTCTATCAACTCTTTAAGAATGGCTTTTTTATTGTCGTTGTTGGATTTCATTTGGTCCCTCCTTCCCTGCTTCCTAAATGTTTTTCATCTCTTTTACTATAGTGTTCAGTTCTATGGTTAATCTCTCAACATCTCCTTCTTTTAAGTTTTCACGGTTTTTAAGCATAAGAAAAATTTCTCTTTTTCTCTTTTCAAGCCTGTTTTTTTTAAGCTTTTCCACTATATCCAAAGGCTTTTTGTTTTCGTCGAAATTACATTCATTTTCCAAAACCCTGGTAAAATCGCCGGCGGTTTTTTCACTGAACATATTTAATATTTCGGCAGCCACAACCCTTTTTCCTTCTTTTAACCTGCCCATTAATTCTATTGCTATGGCTTTAAGTTCCTTGTTAGTAAAATAATTGGCATCTATATCATTTTTTACTAACTCATACATTGAGTTGTCTGTCACCAAAACGGCAATCATCATCAATTCGTCGCGATAACTGGGGTTGGTTTTCAGTTCATCGCTTTTTTTAAACTGCCTGTTGGCGGAATAATACCTTGGCATCCTGGTATCTTTAACTTTTCTGTATTTCGCAATTTCACTGTATAATGATTCTTCACTTATTTCATATTCGCCGGCAAGTTTTTTAACATACATTTCCAGTTCTATTCTGCTTTCAATTTTTGCAAGTACCTGTGATATTGCGTTTAGGAATTTCACCTTGCTGTCTACAGTGTTATCACCAAAAAGTTTTCTGTAAACACTTATTTTATACTCAACCAGGGATAGGGCTTTTTTCATTAACAGGCGGAACTTCTCAGGACCGTTTGTCCTTATATATTCGTCAGGATCCTTACCGTCAGGTATTTGCAGGACTTTAACATTACAACCGATATCGCTCAGCAGGTCAAGCCCTCTCATTGTGGCATCCTTGCCGGCGGTATCGGCATCATATGCAATAATCAATTCCTCAAAATACTTCTTTAAAAGCCTACCCTGGCTTTCAGTCAAAGCTGTGCCCAAAGAAGCCACACTGTTTATTATTCCATACTTATGAAGGGATATAACATCCATATATCCCTCAACAATGACTACTTGCTTATCATTGGCGTTTTTCGCAAAATTTAAACCATACAGGCTGTTTCTTTTATTATAGACAATGGTCTCGGGAGAATTCATGTATTTAGGTTTGTCGTCATTTATGACCCTGCCGCCGAAACCTATTATGTTGCCTCTTAAATCAAATATCGGAAACATTATCCTGTTTCTGAACCGGTCATAAGCCCCGTTGGTGCTTTTAATCACCAGGCCGCTCTGTACCAGTTTTTCATCAGTATACCCTTTGGTATTCAAGTATTTTTTGAGACTATCATATTCACCGGTAGAAAAGCCTATTCCAAATCTTTTTATAGTATCGGCATTAAGCCCTCTGCTTTTAAGATATTTTCTGCCAGCACCTCCGTTTTCTGATAAAAGAGTCCTGTAAAAAAATCTAGCTGCTTCCGTATTAATCTCAATTATTTCTTTTTTCAGCCTGAGACGTTCAGTATCATATCCTGCGTCATATTCAGGCAAAGTGATATTAGCCTTTTCAGCAAGAAATTTAACTGCTTCCTGGAAATCAAGATTCTCAATATTCATAATAAAGTGAAAGACATTTCCACCCTTCCCGCAGCCAAAACAATTAAATATCTGCAGAGACGGCGTTACGGAAAAAGACGGCGTCTTCTCATTATGAAAGGGACACAAGCCGAAGTAGTACTTGCCTTTCTTTTCTAACTTAACATAATCGGAGACAACTTCGACTATATCATTATGTAATCTTATTTCCTCAAGCAGCTCTTCCGGATAATAACTCATAACACCAACACAAAAAAATATAATATATATATTTTTATAAGTATATTATTTTAAAATACTTGTTCGACATTATTACTGATAATCCTTCTTTTTTAAAAAAATTAATTGTTAAAACATTATTCAGGATTTTTCATTTCAGTTAATTATATTTACAACAGTTATTAATTATGTTTCATTGCCGTATATGGCCTAAAGCTTATCCTTTGCAAACTTTTACATTGCATGGTGTGCAATATTATGTTAACATGATTTTGTTCTTAACAGCATTTTATTCATTAACCGGTTAGTAAGGGGTGAGCATAAAGCAATGAGCAAAAATATACGGAAAATACTTACGGAATTTTATAATTTAGGCGAACCTACAAAAAAGGTATTAAAGTACGGTATCAGGTTTTCCCTTTTTCTATGCCTGGCCGGTACGGTTTTTACCTTTATAAATAGATGCTTTTTAGGATATGACCTGTACCTGGATTTCATAGGCACGTCCATTATTAAAAACAGTGTTACCGTGTTTGCTGAAGTAGTAATCGGTTGCCTCATTATAGATTACGCATTTAGTGCCCGGTAATTAACATTTTCCGCCGGTCAGTTTATACTTACCCGTTAATAAAATATATATATCATGAAAATGTAAAAGCAATTCAACAGCCATGGAATACGGCTCTTAAATTGCTTTTTATTTACCCCAAATTTTATATTCTAACTTATTAAGATTAACGCAAATATGATTTATCTTAAAAATATTACGCCCGGGAAGGCTTCTTTCTCAATACCTTTTTCATACGGGCATTTCTCCATAACATCCACAGTGGGCTTGCTATGAAAACTGTGGAATATGTCCCGCTCACCAATCCGAAAATCAGAGGAAAGCTGAATTCCTTAAGGGATTGAATATTGTTGACTGCGGCAAATACATATATTACAATGACGCAGATCAAGGTGGATATGGTGGTGTAAATAGTTCTTGACAAAGTCTGTACCACGCTGGTATTAACCAGGTTTTCAATATCCCTGCTGCCCATGGTTTTCGTGTTTTCCCTGATTCTGTCATAAATAACTATGGTGTCATTCAGGGAATATCCCAGGATTGTCAGCACGGCTGCGATAAAGGATTCATTTACCGGGATCCTGAATATTGTGTAAACAGCAAACATTACAAGGATGTCATGGACCAGGGCAAGAACGGAAGTTATGGCGGCGGCAAGTCCCATTACCCTGAATCTCCACCATACATAAAGAATAATCAGTATTGATGCAATAATGGCTGCCTTTATTCCGTTTCGCAGCATTTCGGCTCCAATAAACGGGGCGACACTCTGCACGTCCATCTGGGAATTTTCATTGACATTATAATTCTCTTTAAGCATATTTACTATATTATTTATTTCAGTATCACTTAAAGTGTCTTCACTGGATACCTTGAGCATCAAAATGTCAATCATGTCTTCATTATTTTCAGGATTATAGGTTTTTAGCTTCTGGGCTGAAACTGCTTTGTTTATAAGTTCAGTGACTTCCCTTTCAATTTTGTTTACATCAAAATTTTCATCGGTCATCACTATCTGCATTATGGTTCCGCCCTGGAACTGGATATCCAGTTCAATACCGTTAACCAGGAAACCTACAATACCAGCCAGTATTATAATTATTGATAATGCAAAGCAGTAATTTCTTTTTGACATTAAGTTAACCATAACTACACCTCCTTAAGCGCCGTATAGCCTGTGGTCTCTGGCAAAACTCATGCTGGATATGGATTTTAACATAGCCCTGGAAGCTGTTACCGCTGTTATGAAACTCAGCAGTACGCCAAAAAACAGGGTTACAGCAAAACCTTTGATAGACCCTGTACCGAACCAGTATAACAGCGCTGCGGTAATCAGTGTAGTTACGTTCCCGTCCAGTATAGCTACAAAAGCCCGTTTGAATCCTACATCAATGGAAGCCTGCAGTGTCTTTCCGCTTTTCAGCTCTTCCTTTATTCTTTCAAAGATAATTACGTTACCGTCAACACCCATACCCACAGAAAGAATGATACCGGCAATTCCGGGCAATGTCAGGGAAATTCCGAGTATTGACAGAAGCATCAATGTGCCTGCCACCAGGCCAATCAGGGCTACATTGGCGATAAGGCCAGGCAGCCTGTATCTTATCAACATGAAGATAAAAATTAGCGCCAATGAAACGATTCCTGCATTTATTGCAACTTTTAAAGCGCCTTCACCAAGAAGAGGGCTGATTGACCGGATATTCTTTGCCACCAGCCTGAAAGGCAGTGCACCGGCCCTGATGGTGTCCGCCAGGTATTTGGCTTCTTTTGAGGCTTCTGTCAGGTCAGTGTAACTTCCCAGTTGGATAACTGCGTTTGACCCTGGTGTGATTTTTTCCTTTACAATAGGAGCAGAAATGAATTCTTCATCCATAAAGATGGCTATAGGCTCTCCCACCAGCCTTCCGGTAGCTTCAGCAAATTTTTGCTGTGCTTCGCTGGTAAGCTCAAGGACAACCATCATTCCGCCCTGGCCGTCAGAAGCAGGATAGGCATCTACAACATCTGCTCCTTCAATGACTATTCTGTCTGTTGGCAGATAAAAGCCGTTTTCGTCAACTTTATCCGCGTCAACTTCCCGGAATGTCAAGAGAGCTGTTTTTCCAATCTCGTCAATGGTAGTCTGAGGATTGTAATCTTTCTCATCAGCTCTCCACGGTATTTCCACAATTATTCTTCCATGTTCGGTTTCAGTGGTGATGTTTCTGTCATATATATTCAAACTGTCCAGTCGTTTTTCAATAATAATCCTTGCTGAACTGAGCTGTTCATCGGTAGCTTTCTGACCTTCCGGCAAATCAGGATAAAGCTGGGCGTATACTCCTCCTCTTATGTCAATACCTGTTCTCATCTTGGAAATTCCGGGCACGCCTAGTGTTTCTGAACCAAAATATGCCAGCAAACTGATAACTGCTATTATAAGTACTACCAGGACAAATTTCAGCCCGCCGTAACTTTTCATGGGTTTTCCTCCTTTACTTTTGCTCACATTACGTAATTATATAACTAGTGTACAAGCAACGTCAACATATACACCAACTAATTTATGACATCACAGTAACCTGCTGCCGTTTATGTCCAGGTGGAAATTAAGCCCCAGGTAATCTGCTGCCCTTCTGTTCATTGTCATTCTGTCCAGAAAGATTTCAAAATAATCCATTACAGGACAAATCTTTGTATCTATCTTAAGGTCAAGCCGGGCAGTTTTTTCTGCCGGATTCACCGTCAATTTAGAGTATTCCACTGCGTAATTTACCCTGTCGTGAATGTCAAAGGTTGAAAAATCCGGATTGTTCACTCTTGTCCTGTGGACGTCTGACTTATCCGCCAGGATCAGGGCAGCCGAAATACTGCTTACCGCCGTGCCCGAATCTTCGTCATGATTCCCGATAGCAAGCATAACCTGTGCCGCTTCATGATAATCCATACCTAGCCTGGTGAGTATATTATATGCCAATATTGCGCCGGTATGGGCGTGGTCTGTCCTGTTAACGGCGTTGCCGATGTCATGCAGGTAACCTGCAATTTGAGCAAGTTCCACTTCCTTTTCAGGATAATCAAGTATTTCCAGTATATTTCCAGCCGTGTGGGAAACCAGGGCAACATGCCTGTAAGAATGTTCAGTAAAGCCCTTTACTTTCATATGTTCTTCAATAACAGCCAGTAAAGCTTTCACTTCCTGGTCCTGTTTCAGAAGTTCAACAGTAACCTTATTCATCTTACCTCTCCTTAGCACTGATCCAAAGGGAGCATTCTATCCTTTTCTTTGCCATTTTACATCCTGTCAGCGGCGGTTTGTTTATATCACCGTTGAAGTTGTATGCATTGGCTGCGCAGCCTCCGCTGCAATAATACCTGGCCCAGCATTTGCTGCACTCATCTTTGGTATAAATGTTTGAGTTCATGAATTTGTTGGCTATTTCCCTGTTCAGGGATTTGCTTTTAACATTTCCCATTAAAAAACCGTCAATTCCTACAAACTGATGACAAGGGTAAATATTTCCCTCAGGGGTTACAGCAATATAGTCATATCCTGCACCGCATCCGGTAAGCCTTCTCCTGATGCATGGTCCCTGGTCAAGATCTATCATAAAATGAAAAAAGTTGAACCCTTTCCCCTCTTCTCTTCTTTTTATGTATTCACGGGTCAGAATTTCATACTCTTTCATTATTACCGTAAGATCACTGTCTGTTATGGCATAGTCCATGTCCTTTGGAGCCACGACTGGTTCAACGGAAATGTTTTTAAATCCCTCACCGGCAAGATGTAATACATCTTTGGCAAAGTCCAGGTTATGATGTGTAAAGGTCCCTCTCACATAATAGCTCTTGTCTCCCCGCAGCATTACCATTTTCTTTATTTTATCAAGTATAAAGTCATAAGTTCCTTTGCCGTCAGGTAGTTTTCTCATCTGGTCATTTATTTCCTTCCGGCCGTCTATGCTGAGAACTACATTGTCAAAATTTTCATTGATATATTTCATCTTTTCGTCAGTGAGTGCCAGGGCATTGGTTGTTATTGTAAAGCGAAAATGTTTGTTCTTTTTTGCTTCAATACTTCTTGCATATTCCACCGTCTTTTTTACCACATCAAAGTTCATAAGTGGTTCACCGCCAAAAAAATCCACCTCCAGGTTTCTTCTTCCGGCGGAATTTTCAACAAGAAAATCTATGGCTGATTTTGCAGTATCTTCGTCCATTAAAAGACGGCCTGTCCCAAAGTCGCCCGTTGAAGCAAAGCAATACTTGCACCGCATATTGCAGTCATGGGATACATGAAGGCATAAGGCCTTTATTCCCCTGTATTCGTGTAAACCTGAAGCATACTGTTCATAATCATCCTGTGAAAATAACAGGCCTTCATCTTCTAAATGTTTTATTTCCTGCCAGGCCTCATAAATATCTTTTTCACTGTATTTATCAGCAAAAAGGTTTTTTATATGGTCAAAGAATATATCTTTGTCCTTTGTTTGGTTGGTTTCCTTCCACCTGGCATATTCATTTATTATGTCATAAGAGACATCGTCAAAAACGTGAACGGCACCGCTTGCAGTATCATTGACAATATGCAGCCCGTCAAAAGAAAACATGTGTACCATTTAATGCAATCTCCTCCAAAGAGCATTAAAAAAGTGAAAAGATAAACTTTTCACATTTTTAAGCAGAATATTTTACTGTTTAGTATTTTTTACTTCTCGCACTTCTGGTTGCCTACCGTGCAGGATGTTTTGCATGCTGACTGGCAGGAAGCCTGGCATTCGCCGCATCCGTATCCTTTCAAAGTATTCTTAAGGTTTGAACTGTTTATGGTTCTGATATGTTTCATTGCAAATCCTCCTACGTATTTATGTATTTTAATTTTAACATATACGTATAAATGAACAACAGTAAACTGCTGCATTAATACCAGCAGATTTTACTGTTCTTATTATAACATAAAGTTAAATAATTAAAAGCTTTTTTTCGCATAAGACTTTTTATATGGACTGGCTTTAATATTTACGCCTATTATTCCACCGATACCACCTGATACTGCTCCTATCACCAGCATGGCCAGGGTATAACTGTTTATGGAAAAGTCTCTGTAAACTATACTGCTGATTAAGTACAATATTACCATATACAGGATTCCCACTGCAATACCGTTGATTAACCCCCTGCTTCTTAAGTTCCTGCCTGCTATTATTCCGGCAATGAGCACACTTATTATGGTGGTTATGAGTACGGCCGGGGAAATTAACTTGTCAGGAATCAATGTATTGCTCAGCACGAAAGCAAAAATGACAAAGATGGGTATAGTGGCCAGGTATGAAATGATAATTCCTTTCATCACCAGTTTGATATTGATGCCCATACCCGGACTCTTCTGCTGTGGTTGCCTGGGCATAAAGAAATACACCTCCAAAAGATTATTTACTATAATCTATTTAGGTGTATTTCATAATAGAACTGATTCCTGCGTATTAGGCTTAAGCTTTTATTAATTCCTTAACTTCCTTGATAGCCCATTTCTTAAATGTAATCTTTGTTTTTTCCACGGTCGTTTCTATAACTACTTCATCATCTTTTATATTTATTATTTTCCCGGCAACTCCGCCGATTGTGACTACTTCACTGCCTACCTCAAGGCTTTCAAGCATCTGCCTTGTCTTTTTCTCCCTTCTTTTCTGGGGCAGAAAAACTAACAGGTACATTAGTCCCACAAACATTACTATCCATATGAGCATGCTAATTAACCCATATGTACCGGTTCCTGCTGCTTCATTCATAAATAAACCATCCTCTCAAACTAAAATTCATTTGATATAATCCGGATAATTAACGCTTATCATTAATATTTCAAGCATATCCGAATTTCCTGAAAAACTCGTCTCTGAAATTACCAAGATTATCTTCTATTATAGCCTGTCTTACCTTTTTCATCAAGTGTATAAGAAAATATAAATTATGCCAGGTTGTAAGCCTTAAACCCAACACTTCATTAGCTTTGAACAGGTGCCTTATATATGCCCTTGTGAAGTTGGTGCAAGCGTAGCAGTCACATTCAGGATCCAGAGGTGAAAAATCCCTGGCATATTTGGCGTCCCTTACTATTATACGGCCGTTGTTGGTGAATACAGTCCCGTTTCTGCCTATTCTTGTGGGGAGCACGCAGTCAAACATATCTATACCCCGGATGGCACCCTCAATAAGGTAGTCAGGGCTTCCGACACCCATCAGGTATCTGGGCCTGTCATCAGGCAGTAAAGGCACTGTTTCCTCAAGAACTTCATACATGAATTCTGCCGGTTCGCCAACACTCAGGCCGCCGATGGCATAGCCGGGAAAATCAAGTTTGACCAGATCCCTGGCGCTTTGCTTTCTCAGGTCCTTATATACACTGCCCTGGACAATCCCGAACAGGGATTGCTTCTCTGTATTTTTATGGACCTCCTTGCACCTTTCAGCCCACCGTGTCGTCCGTTCCATGGCTTTGCGGGCGTAATCATATTCACAGGGAAAAGGCACACACTCATCAAAAGCCATTATAATATCGGCTCCCAGGTCATTTTGGATTTCTACGGCTTTTTCAGGTGATATGAAATGAGTTGAGCCATCAATGTGGGATTTGAACTTTACACCATCTTCCGTAATGTTTCTCAAGTCACTGAGGCTAAACACCTGAAAACCGCCGCTGTCTGTAAGTATGGACTTTTTCCAGTTCATGAACCGGTGAAGCCCGCCGGCTTCCCTGACGGTTTCCTGCCCTGGTCTCATATATAAATGATAGGTATTGGACAGGATAATTTCAGCGCCGATTTCTTCAAGTTCACGGGGCGACATTCCCTTAACCGTAGCCTGGGTACCTACAGGCATAAAAACAGGCGTCTCAAATGAGCCGTGAGGAGTATGAACAATCCCCAGTCTTGCGCCGGTCTGTTTGCATTTTTTTATCAATTCATATGTAACTGCTGTCATCTTTACATCCTTTCAATCATCAGATAATGAACATTGCGTCACCAAAACTGTAAAACCTGTATCTTTCCCTGATGGCTTCCTGATATGCCGCCAGAACATTTTCCCTTCCCGCAAAAGCGCTTACAAGCATTATCAGTGTTGAACCGGGCAAATGAAAGTTGGTTAGCAAAGCGTCCACCATTTTAAACTTGTACCCTGGGTATATAAAAATATCCGTCCATCCTTCAGCCGGTTTGACTAACCTGTTTTCACCGGCTACTGTTTCCAGTACCCTGCAACTGGTGGTTCCCACGGCAATAATCTTTTTTCCCCTGTTGCGGGCGTTGTTTATCTTGTCAGCTGTGTCATCAGTAATTCTATAATACTCGGAATGCATTTTATGCTTTTCCAGATCCTCGCTTTTTACCGGCCTGAAGGTGCCCAGGCCTACATGAAGGGTCAGATAAGCCGTTTCAACGCCTTTTCCCTTCAGTTTTTCAAGGAACTCTTCAGTAAAATGGAGTCCCGCTGTGGGAGCCGCGGCTGATCCCTTATGGCGTGAATATACTGTTTGATACCTTTCTTGGTCTTCCAGCTTTTCATGTATATAAGGAGGAAGCGGGATATTTCCCACTTTATCCAGGACTTCTTCAAATATGCCTTTATAATAAAACCGCACCAACCTGTTTCCCTGTTCAACAACTTCCAGTATCTCGGCTTCCAGCTCGCCATCGCCGAATACAAACCATGTCCCCGGTTTTGCCCTCCGGCCGGGCTTCAGGATTACTTCCCATATGTCGTCCTGTAACCTTTTTAGAAGGACAAACTCAATATTTCCGCCTGTATTTTTTCTCCTGCCGTATAACCTTGCAGGAATAACCCTTGTGTCATTGAGGACAAGACAGTCTCCTTCTTCAAGATAATCGCAAAGGTCAGTAAAGTGCCTGTGTTCCCATTGTCCTGTGCTTTTATGCAAAACCAGCATCCTCGAAAGGTGCCTTTCCTTAAGAGGGTGCTGGGCAATCAACTCCTCAGGCAATTCATAATAAAAATCGCTGGTTTTCATTTTTTGTGACAAAACATCTCCTAAACCTTTGTAAATTGGCTCTAGATTATTATTCCATTTCGCCTTATTGATAATACTATAATCCTGGGAAATGGACAAGTGTTGATTTGTATGATTTACCTGATACTTTTTATCTCAACGCCAGTATAGTAATGTTTCAGGATTTCGTCATATGTAAACCCATGTTCAGCCATACCTTTGGCACCTGACTGGCTCATGCCTACGGCATGGCCCCAGCCTTTTCCTTCAAATATAAATTCAGTGGGAGCCATGGTGATGGTCTTTATCTCTTTATTGCCGTTTATTACCTTTACATTGCCTAAAGAACTCAATTCAGCAATGCCTTTTGCTGTTACTGCTTTCCCCGAGGAAGAAACAGTGCTTATTTGGTTCTGTGCGCCTATGGCCTTGATATCTGCGTTGGTTTTTATGGTAAACAGCTGGCTGTTTAGGGCGTTGAAAACAGTCCTGCAGGCGCTGTTTTTGTAAACCCTTTCTCCTTTCGTGCCGGTAACCAGGAGTTCTATTACCCGTCCCGCATCGGAAAGCTTTTGAATATACATTCCTGTAATTTCACCTATATCTTCATTTCTACTGATCAATATGTCTCTGATATTCTTGGCAGTATATGTAACCACCCAGTTGTAATTGGGAGTGTCGGTTTTTTCATATTTATCCTCAACGCTTAGCAGGTAAGGAACCGAACCGCCCCATACATTTCTCACGTCTTCCGTTCTTCCGCCGCTGGAACTGAAGTAATATGTGCTGGCAGGTTCACCATTATATGTAACTATTTCTCCCCTGGTTTCATCAACAGCCTGGTTTGTCCGCGCCGTTTCCACGGAAAAGCCTTTATAAACCTGTGAAACATTGGTGGAGCACAGGTTGAATCCTAAATGGGCGAACTTGTTAATTTCCTTCACGGCAAAAGTCCTTGCAGCCACTGCTTGTGCCTTTAATGCCTCTATATGTGACGAAGCTCCCATTTCACAGGGCAGCACACCATATAAATACTCTTCAAAATCAACTATATTGATAACTGTCATGTCACTGCCGGTTTGCCTTCTTATTTCAATGTCTCCCCTGTAGCTGGTGCCGTTGACATTTATAATGTAAGGGTTATTTTCTTCAGACGGCCTTACCTGCAGGTAACCTTTGTCGGCAAATATTACTGCCTTGACATCATTTTTCGTGTCTCCCACAACAAAACCTGACGCAGAAACCTTTACAACCTTAAGGGAGGCTTCCAGCAATTTCTCGCCTATAGCAAAGGCAATCTCATCCATCGCTTCATTTTCACTTGCATAAAATCCGGTCCATACGAACCATTTGCCATTGTATGCAGGAAATGCCGGTATACCTTCTTCAGTCAGTGATACCGCCGCGCTGCTGGCTTTTGTAAAAGATGTATAATTGTCACCTATCTGTACATGGTATGCGGCACTGTCCTTACTGACGGTCAATGTTTCTTTTCCGGACACGCTGAATAACAGCGTAAAATTATCGCCTGAGGCTAAGCCTACGTCCAGGCCGTTTTTGGCACTTAAGTCAACAGTTGATATTGCTTTATTGATATTTTTGGAAGGATCGTTAAAATATAACCCAATTCTGATTTTTTCAGGAATGTTGGCAGCACAGTGCGCCACTGATGAGAAAGCCAAGATAAACAATAAAATGCTGATAATGAAAATGCTTTTCTTTAACATTTCTGTTTCTCCTTTTCTTTAGTAAGAAAATTATTCCTATTTACCGAATAATTTCTTATTCGACAATTTATCCTTTTTTCCTCTCTTGGATTTTAAATTTAATTAAGTTGTAATAATAATTTATTTGACAGAGTATGATATGAATGGTACTATAATATAAAAATTGAATACGGTTACTTGATAGAGGCGCGTTTATTATGAGTACATCTTCAGGAGGATCAGGGGATCCCATGAGGCTGGTGGAAAGGAATAAACGCCGAAGAGCAGTTATTCCCCGGGTAGCTGTTCTGGGTATAAGGTTAAGAGCCTTATAACTGTCATCATTGCTGGCAAACGCATGATGGAGAGCTATCAGTTTTTATCCTGCACTATTTGTGTATAAGACTGGTATCTCAAAATACCGGTTTTTTTTATAATAATGATATACTAAATAAACCAAAACGGAGGTTATATGTATGAAAAAGTTTAACTTTGCCATAGTCGGCGCCACCGGAATGGTCGGAAGAATGTTCATTAAGGTTCTGGAAGAAAGAAAAGTTCCCATAGAAAACATATATTTCTTCGCTTCAAGCCGTTCTGCCGGTAAGACTCTGGAATTTGACGGCAAGGAATACCTGGTGGAAGAACTCACGGAGAATTCTTTTGACAGGGATATAGACATTGCCCTTTTCTCCGCAGGCGCTGAGACCAGCAGAAAATTCGCACCTATAGCTGCTTCCAAAGGCTGTGTGGTTGTGGATAACAGCAGCGCTTGGAGAATGGATCCGTCTGTTCCGTTGGTGGTGCCAGAAGTCAATCCTCAGGACATCAAGTGGCATAAAGGGATAATTGCAAATCCAAACTGTTCAACAATCCAGGCGGTGGTTGCGATTAAGCCCCTCCATGACAGGTACAGGGTAAAACGCATTGTTTATTCCACATACCAGTCTGTTTCAGGCGCAGGCATGTCCGGTTACCAGGATCTTGAAAACGGGCTGAAGGGTTTGCCTCCAAAAAAATTTCCACATCCCATAGCAAATAATTGCCTGCCCCATATCGACTCTTTCCTGCCCAACGGGTATACTAAAGAAGAGGAGAAAATGGTCAACGAAACCAGGAAGATCCTTGGCGAACCAAATTTAAGAATTACCGCTACCACTGTAAGGGTACCTGTCTTTAACTGCCATAGTGAGTCAATAAACATTGAATTCGAAAAGCAGTTTAATCTTGAAGAACTTAAGGAGGTTCTAAGGACTGCCCCCGGTGTCGTGGTAATGGATGACCCGGCCAATAACCTGTACCCCATGCCTTTATACTGCGCCGGAAAAGATGAGACTTTCGTAGGCAGAATAAGACGCGATGAAAGCGTGGAAAGCGGAGTTAACCTTTGGGTTGTAGCTGACAACGTCAGAAAAGGCGCTGCAACCAACACAGTGCAAATCGCCGAGGAACTTATTAAGGAATGGTCATGCTAGGTAGACAGCATCACGGAGAGTGTCCCTCTGGTTTATAAAATTAATATGAAAGGATGAGTAATTTATGAAAAAGGTGATTTTTGAGGGAGCATGCGTTGCACTGGTTACGCCGTTCACTGACTCAGGAGTCAACTACAAGGCGCTTGAAGAACTTATTGAATTTCAGATTAATAACGGTATTGATTCCATACTGATTTGTGGTACTACCGGCGAAGCTTCCACCATGCCGGATGAAGAACATATGCAGGTTATTAAATTTGCTGTGGAAAAGATAAACAAGAGGGTACCCGTAATTGCAGGGACAGGAAGCAACGATACCAGGCATGCGATTCATCTAAGCCGTTATGCCCAGGAAGTAGGCGCGGACGCTGTGTTACTGGTTACCCCCTATTACAATAAAACCACCCAGAAAGGTCTTTACATGCATTTCAAAGCTGTGGCGGAAAGCATAGACATCCCGGTGTTGTTGTACAACGTACCCAGCAGGACAAACCTGAATATAAATCCGTCAACCCTGAAGATGCTTTCGGAGATAGAAAACATAGTGGGCATTAAGGAATGCAACCTGTCCCAGGTAGCCGAAGTCGCAAAGTTATGCGGTGATGACCTGATCATCTATTCCGGCGACGATAACGCAGTTTTACCAATGCTGGCTTTGGGCGGCAAAGGAGTTATCTCTGTCATGGCCAATATTATCCCGTCGGATACGCACCAACTTGTGGCCAAATTTATGGAAGGTGATATTGCCGGCAGTAGAAAAATACAGCTAGATACCCTGGAACTGATCAATGCGTTGTTTATAGAGGTAAACCCTGTTCCCGTAAAAACTGCCATGAGGCTTATGGGCTTTGATGTTGGTCCTTGCAGGATGCCCCTTGTTGAAATGGAAGAGCGCAATCTGGAGGTTTTGAAAAAAGCATTGAAAAACTATGGACTGATTTAGATAAAGGATGTGTAGCAAATGATAAAGGTAGCTTTAAGCGGATGTAACGGAAGCATGGGGCAGGTAGTAGTCAGGACGGCAGAACGTTATGACAATATTAAAATAGTTGCCGGATATGATATTGACACAACGCAAAGGAATAATTTCAGGGTGTATAATGATCTTGACCAGTGCAAAGAGGATATCGATGTCATTATTGATTTTTCCCATCCAAGCGCATTGGAAAGATTGCTGGCCTTTGCATTAAAGAGAAAAATACCCGTGGTCATCGCCACCACCGGCTTGCCCAGAGAACAGAAATTGTCCCTGGAGGCTGCTTCGATGCAGATACCTGTATTTTTCTCCGCCAACATGTCCCTGGGGATAAACCTGCTGGTAGACTTGGTAAAGCAAGCTGCAGCAGTGCTTTCTGATACCTTTGACATAGAAATTATAGAAAAACACCACAACAGGAAAATCGACGCACCCAGCGGCACTGCCCTTCTTATCGCTGACGCCATAAATGAAGTGCTCAGCAACAAGTTCCAATATGTATATGACAGGCACGCCAGCAGAAAAAGGCGAAGTAAAAACGAAATCGGTATCCATGCGGTAAGGGGTGGCACTATAGCCGGCGAACATACGGTTATTTTCGCAGGAAATGACGAAATTATCGAGATAAACCATTCCGCTAGGTCAAGAGACATTTTTGCGGAAGGTGCTCTTAAAGCCGCAGCTTTCATTTATGGCAAAAGTCCTGGTTTATATAACATGAATGATATGATTAAAGGTATATAGAATGTCAGATGTTTTGCACTTAAAAAAGCGGGAAGCAATTTCCCGCTTTTTTACAGGCTCTGCGTCAATAGTTGGGGTGGGGCTCAAGTAGAATGAAATATCGATATATTTTTCCAGCGAGTAGTCATCAGATTGCTCGCTGGTTTTATTTAATTCAGTACTTAGATGAGGGCAATA
>Ga0134102_1000038_pt1 | contig 155470 bp, 115 predicted proteins | sample 13_3_2metaG_FD_94447 | JGI IMG/M metagenome (GOLD analysis project Ga0134102, IMG submission 94447) | Switchgrass degrading microbial communities from high solid loading bioreactors in New Hampshire, USA - 13_49_3.3_201_A3 metaG | ecosystem: Engineered > Bioreactor > Semi-continuous >...
CATCTCTCGTATCTCACTGTCTACCTGCTCTCCACGCATACTCCCATAATCCTGTGTGGCCTGATGCGCTGCCTCTGCGCTTATCTCTATCCCTCTAAGTCTATCTAAAACCCTCGATACGTCCCTAAACGACATGATTGGTGCCAGCTCTGCACACATAGCCCTAACTTCTGGACTGACCTTCGCATTCTTGTCCCAACCCAAATACTGATCTATCGGTGCGATCCTTTCACCGCTAAACCGATTGACGTAAATCCTCCGTGCAAACTCTAGACTGCCAGCTGCAGTTTCTATTCGTCTCTTCTCAAACCCCTTGCTTATCCATTCACTGGGACGACTCTGAAGAAACCGCTCGTCAAGCTCTTTGATTACCTCTCCCAAAAGGTACAGTGCAAAACGACGGCCATGCTCAACAGCCCAACTCTCTATACTCTTGCCTTCAGACGGAACCTCGGTTAAACTGAAAGTGGCAGCGTCATGCTGCACGAGAGAGACCTCCTCCCATATGGGTTTTCGACAAAGGTCTCTCTTCTTTATTTTTATTTCACTTCCCTCTTCCTTCTATCCGTCTCATCGCTTCCGATCCGACCTGCCTTCGCCCGGATCTACTTTACACTAAGTCAAGCTCCCGAACTATCTCAGAAACCACCGGTGCCGAAGCTATACTAACCCCGGTCTTGATGTTGCTGATTCGCGTGTGCATCTCTCTCATAAAGGCCGAATACATCTACATTTCTCACCACGAATGCAATACCCGATGCGGGTTCAGTCAGACGTCCAGCCTCTATAACTGCCTTAAGTATCCGGTCAGTATCGCTCTCTGCGCACACAATCATCAAAATCTCTCTAGCAACCTCAACAGTCAAGCCGAAAAAAGTTTTCGCTTCATGAGCCCCTGTTCCCCTCGCAAGGAAAATGGTGCCTCCAGGAGCTCCGGCTTTCTTTGCCGCCTCCATCACCGAGTCGGCCATACCACGAGGAAGCACAGCGAATATGGCATTGTATATCATAAATAGCACCTCATCTATAGCCAATGATCGTACCAATCAGAAGGACTGAGATAACCGGACAAGCCGCCGCCAGACCGACAAGGCCAAACCCATCCTGTAAAGGGTCTCTGCCGCCCAGAGCATTCGCCATCCCAACCCCAAGCGCAATAATGGTCGGAACTGTAACAGGTCCTGTCGTCACTCCTCCTGAGTCAAACGCAGCCCCAACGATCGATTTGGGCGCTATCAGTGCGAAAATAATCGCGATTACATATGCAGGTGCCAGCAGATAAATCAGGGGTATTTTTAGCACGATTTTGAGAAGACCTAGGAGAATGCCAAATCCCACACCGGACGCAACCGCGTGAACCACTACATTCCTCGACACAAGTCCCGCACTATACTCTTCCATCTGAAGGCCTAGTGAATGCAAGGCGGGTTCGGCTAGTGCGACTCCATAACCCATCACAAAACCGACACCGAGCACCAGCCATATGTTACCGCTAGTAGGCAGACTCTCCCCAACCTCCTGACCGAGCGGGAGCAAACCCATCTTAAGCCCCTGAGTAAACAGCGTGAGTCCTAAGATCGAAAACACGATCCCGACAATTATCTGCTTAAGGTTAGCAATTGGTGTGCGTAAGACCACCAACTGGAGTACAAGGAGAAACCCAACTATTGGCACTATGCCGATGACCGTATCTACAACTGTTTCCCAAAAATCCTCCACGTGTCCGCTCCCTCCTAAACGCTTTACCACTGAGGCCAGCTCGGCCCTAGCAGAGCTTGATGATTGACCCAACGACACCATGTCATTATTCTGCCTGATCCCTGGACACATCAACGCTCTGAGTCTGTCCACTACCGCCGACTCTCTACCATTCGTTGGTATTCCAACTAACCAACGCTATGTTACTACTATTGTAACCGCGCTTTCTAGCCGTGTCCAGCTGGAACGATCACTCACTAAGAATCTTATTGACTAGATATCGCCCGCGGTTGGCTCTCCCCAACCTCCTGGCCCAGCGACAGTAAACCCAGTCTGAGGCCCTGGGTAAAAATCGTCAGCCCGATTATGGAAAAAACGATTCCTATCAGAACCTGCCTGAGGTTTAAAATGGGTATCTCAAAACCGCTAGTTGAAACACCAAATGGAATATAACTATCGGCACAATGCTGATTACAGTATCTACTATCGTTGCCCAAAGATCTTCCACATGTCCACCCCCTCCAATCGACTTAATTACCGAAGTAAGCTTCGCTTTGATGCTTTCTACAAATCGACCCAACGGCATCACCTCGCCCTCTGTGCAAACTTATGCGAGCACCAGACCCTCGCACGATCCTTCCTGAGCTATCCCTCCGTACTCAGACCATGTATAAATACTCATATTGCTGCTGTAACCGCATTCAAGTCCAACGTCCATTCGACCCGGGGTCAAAAAGTTATGTTTACACCTGTGATACACTATAAGAAAAAGCGAAGCGAGGAGCTGCTGTAGTGAGCGAATCCCCCTCTTATTTAAAAATGTGGAAAACTGGAGCGCTGCGTAGGCTTGCGGAATCTGCGTGGTCACACCTTGATACTTGCGACCTTTGTGCGCACGAGTGCAGAGTTAACAGGCATGCGGGCGGCAAAGGATTTTGCCGCGCTGACGACACGGTTCAAATCTCAGGATATGGGCCGCACTTCGGCGAAGAAGACGTGCTTGTTGGAACAAGAGGGTCCGGCACCATATTCTTCACGGGGTGCAATCTCAGATGTGTTTTTTGCCAGAATTACGATATAAGCCAGCTGAGAATTGGCGAGACAGTCTCGCCCGGTGAACTCGCCGAAATCATGACCGAGCTTCAGGAAAGAGGCTGTCACAACATTAACCTGGTGACACCTACTCACTACCTTCCCCAGATCCTATCCGCACTTGACCTTGCATGCGAGGCAGGGCTTACTTTGCCACTGGTGTGGAACTGCGGGGGCTACGAGTCGCTGACCGCACTCCGCCTACTGGATGGAATTGTCGACATTTATATGCCTGATGTAAAGTTCGGCAACTCCGAGACCGCTTTGCGCCTGACAGGCGTGCCTCACTACTGGGAGACGGTGCGATCCGCGCTGCTCGAGATGCACAGGCAAGTAGGCGACCTTAAGGTGGACGACCAGGGTATTGCTTACAGGGGTTTGATCATTCGTCATCTCGTTTTGCCTGACAACCTTGCAGAGACCGAGGCAGTACTCGAATTCATTGCAAGAAAACTGTCACCCAACAGTTATGTGAACATAATGGACCAATACCATCCCGCTTACCGAGCACAGAGATACCCGCCTCTCGACCGCTACATTACAGAAAAAGAATATAAACAGGCCCTGGAAACAGCCAAGCGGCTCGGGCTCAAACGCCTTGCGTGACCTGCGGAGTAGGGTACGGGTGAGTCTCACAGCAACGACAATTCCTTCAAAACGGCCCTTAAGTAATCCCGGCCCCTCTCAATGTCTAGCCGCTGCTGCGGCCCACTGATTTCCCGTTCGATCGTAAGCGATCCCTTAAACCCCAGCTGGGCCAGCCTGGCTATCAGAGACCTGAAATCGACCCTGCCCTGGCCGATTGGGTACTCACGGCCAAGAGTCCTGGGATCAGTGGGGTAATCTCCGTCTTTCGCATGCACTCCTTTTACCAAAGGGCCGAGAACATCTAACGCATCAACCGGATTGGCTTTTCCATAGAGCAGCAAGTTTGCCGGGTCAAGGTTTACCCCAAGATTATCTAAGCCTGAATCTAGGATTATTCGCTTGAGAGTAATCGGAGTCTCCTGACCAGACTCGAACCAAAACTCAAGCCCGTTTTTCTTGCAATAGGACCCTATGTCGACAACCGCTTTTAGGACCTCTGCGTAAAGGGGATCGCACATGTTCTCAGGAATAAACCCCACGTGCGTGGTAATGCTAGGAACTCCGATCGATACCGCAAATCTCACTCCTGCCTTCAGTGCCTCGAGGCGCTGAGCACGGTACTGCCTGGGGACCAGTCCCAAGGTCCTAGGGCCATCGACAAAATCCCACACTGCAGGGCCGGGCCAGCCAGCCCACAGCGTAGTTATTCCTACGCCTGAACGCCTCGCATCCTCGAGAATTCTCCGAGCGTTTTCATCGGTATAAAGGCCCATGTCCCAGCATCCGAGCTGACAGTTGTCCAGTTCTAGCTCTCTGACTATAGACAGGCCCTGCTCTATCGCCTGCCTCAAGTGAACAAAGACACCTATCCGCAATAGGCCGTCCCCCTAAGCAAGGCAAATGGGATACTGTAATCAACGCGCCGAGATGGCCAGAATTCAGCGTTGAGTTATACCCACAGACTCATCTATGACCAGCGTGACATTTGGATGAAGCTGCAGTAAAGTAGCTGGCACCTCCGTAGTCACCTTTCCGCTCAGCATCATTTCTACGGCGTGCCTCTTCTGCGGGCCTGAAGCGATAACAATTATCCGCTTAGAGGACATGATTGAACCAATCCCCATCGTAAGTGCGTGCTTTGGCATTGCCTCTATTGAACCAAAGGGGCCGTAGTTCGCCTCAAGGGTTGACTGGGTGAGTGTAACTAGGTGAGTTGTGAGGGTCAGTTCACGGCTAGGCTCGTTGAACCCTAAATGCCCATTTCTGCCTATTCCCAGTAAGGCTAAATCTATTCCACCAGCCTCTCGAATCTTGGATTCATACCGTTCGCACTCAGCAGCTGGATCTGCGGCTTGCCCGTTGGGTATATTGGCAGCATGAGGGGGTAGGTCAATGTGTTGGAAGAGATGATGCCGCATGAAGCTTCGATAGCTGTTTGGGTTTTCAGGGTCGATAGGATAGTACTCATCTAGGTTAAAAACAGTACATTGTGAAAAGCTTACTTTCCCTTCTTTATACATACCCGCTAGCTCTCGATAGACCCCTACGGGAGTGTTCCCTGTTGACAGGCACAAAACAGACCTGGGTTTTACCCGCAAGGCCTCCGCGATCATGCCTGCCACGTACCTGGACAATTCACCGTAATCTTTCTTAACCACTAAATCCATGTCAACCACTCCTAACCCTGATTCTCTTGTCCTGTCACTGAAGTGCCAATAGTCAGAGCGTTTTCTATGGCCTTTAGGATAGCCTTACTGCTGGCGGTCGCGCCGGTCACGGCATCAACATCGAGGCTCTGCTTTTCCAACACCGCATCCACGACAGCTTCGCCAAGGCTACCCCTGCTAGTTGTATGCCTCAGAATGTCTATGGAGACAATACGCCCATCTCTAACCTCTACGCTCACATCAGCAGCCACTATCTTGAAATCATGAGTACCAGTGTACGTCCCGTCAGGAATCTTACTAATATCTACGTCATTGATCACAAGATCATCTACAGTTCGGTCAATTTCATTGAGAAAATTGGTGACGGAACGGATCATTGCCATGGTCATGATTACGCTCAACACACCCACGGCTATCAGCAATTTGAACCATCCCTCAGAAGGCCTGTTCACGGAGCCACCTCCCAGCTGAAATCTCTCACAGCCTGCGGCCATCAAATACATCTTACCATATACGCCGCTGTAATTCACCGATCCAAGCTCTTAAGCCTCTTACCAAGCTTGACGTTTCTCAACGTGGGTCATATAATCTAGTTGAAATCTGTGAATTTGTGCACAAACTCCTGACCGACTTGGCTTCTGCTTCCAGCTAATGATCGACAATTTGACACGAAGCAAAGCCGATCGGATGGGACATAGCAGTAAAGCCTTATCCCGGGATGAAGGGATCTTTTCTGGCCGACGGTTCGAGCTCACGCCCGATCCTAGATTTGGCTCTTTGCCAAGAAAAGGTCCTGACATCGAGGGGAAGCAAGAATCGACAGTCGTATTCTGGTAATCTTTCTGTCTATTAACTCCACCCTCGAATCCCGCGGGTGGAGTTTTTTCGTGGGGTGAGCGCAGTGGATAAACGCGTGGGCGTAGTCGGAATAGTCATTGAAGACAGGCATTCAGCAGCTCCAAAAGTCAATCAGATTCTCAGCGAATATGGCGATATTATCGCGGGACGCATGGGATTGCCATACAAAGAACGCGGAGTTTCGATAATAGCACTGATCGTGGATGGTTCGACTGATGAGATAGGAGCGATGACCGGAAAGCTCGGTAACATCGAGGGTGTCAGTGTGCGGACTGCCCTGAGCAAACTATGAACCTGAATCGACTGGAGATCATCAATCTGCTGACAACAAGTGATAGGGATACACTTGAGGCCTTGAGGGCAAGAGCCGAGCGTATTTGTATTTCTATGTTCGGCAGAGAAGTCCATCTACGTGGGATCATTGAGTTCTCTAATTACTGCCGTCAAGACTGCCTGTATTGTGGCCTAAGGCGTTCGAATTCTACCCTGCGCAGATACCGCATGAGCCTAGATGAGATAGTAAGTGCTGCAGAAAGAGCCGCTGCTCTCGGTTACAAGACGATAGTGCTGCAGTCCGGCGAGGACCTGTACTACTCTGCTAGGGACATCGCTCGCTTAATCGAGACAATTAAGTCGCGTGTAGATGTTGCTGTGACTTTGTCGCTCGGGCAGCGTGACCGTGCAACCTACAGGTCCTGGGCAACTGCGGGTGCAGACAGGTATCTCATGCGCCACGAAACAGCAAATCCGCGCCTATACGCGTATCTGCACCCGGGACACTCGTTGAGCGAGAGAATCGATCACCTGTATACTCTCAGAGATCTCGGCTATCAAATAGGAGCAGGCAATATGGTGGGACTCCCAGGCCAGACAGCTGAGGATATTGCAGAAGATCTAGCTCTAATGTGCCGACTGGAAGTCGATATGGCCGGAATCGGCCCGTTCATTCCGAATCCGGCAACCCCACTCGGACGCGCTAAGGGCGGCACCCTCGATCTGGTACTTCGAGAACTTGCACTGCTCAGGATACTAATGCCTGAGGCCATGATTCCGGCAACCACTGCTTTAGATACGCTTGACCCACACGGCCGCGAACTGGGTATTCGCTGGGGTGCAAACGTTGTAATGCCCAACGTCACACCTAAGGAATACCGCCGCGAATATGTCCTGTATCCCGGGAAGGTTTGCATCGATGAAGACCCAGAACAATGCGCCAGCTGCATGAAAATACGAATTCAGGCATGCAATCGTTCGATCGCCTCTGACTACGGGCATTCACCTAGGTACCTCAAGAGAATGCAGGCTGACGCGCGAAGATTGGAGGCAGCGCAATGAGTGATTTGAATATGGGTTTTGTCGATCAGGGCACGCTTGAACAAATGCTAGCGGATGCCCAAAAGCTGAGTAGTTACGAGGTGGAATCAATTCTCGAAAAGGCTCGCCGTGCGCGTGGGCTTGAGCCGCACGAAGCAGCTGCATTAATGCAAGTATGCGAACCTGAACTGCTTGAAAAAATGTTTGACGCAGCAGCCGAGGTAAAGCAAAAGATATATGGCAAACGCATAGTGCTTTTTGCCCCTCTTTACATCAGCAACTACTGCGTTAACAACTGCCGCTACTGCGGGTACCAGTGTTCAAACAAAATGCAAAGGCGGCGCCTTGAGCTCGAAGAAGTGAGGGCCGAGGTAGAGGCACTTGAAGATATGGGTCACAAGCGGCTTGCCGTCGAGGCCGGCGAAGACCCTGTGCACTGTCCTTTGGATTACGTGCTCGAAGTGATAGACACGATTTACTCGGTGAAGACGAAAAACGGGGCAATTCGCAGAGTAAACGTAAACATAGCTGCTTGTGACGAGGATAGCTATAAGCGTCTCAAGCAAGCCGGGATAGGGACATATGTGCTGTTCCAAGAGACTTACCATCGCCCCACATACGAGTTTATGCACCCATCTGGCCCTAAGAGAGATTACGACTGGCACCTGTATGCAATGGACAGGGCCATGAGCGCCGGGATAGACGATATCGGCTTAGGGGTTTTGTATGGACTATATGATTGGAAACTTGATACACTGGCACTCCTGTATCATGCACGGCATCTTGAGGAAAAGTTCGGTGTCGGACCTCATACGATTTCTGTGCCGAGATTGAAACAGGCTGCCGGGATCAATCTAGCGGATTATCCCTACTTGGTTAGTGACGATGACTTTAGGAAGCTGGTGGCGATTTTGAGACTAGCTGTCCCCTACACGGGCATAATTCTGAGCACGAGAGAGCGTCCTGGCTTCAGAGATGAAGTAATTAGATACGGAGTTTCACAGATCAGCGCAGGTTCACGAACGGGCGTAGGCGGCTATCGCAAGAATGATCAATACGATCAGTTCGAGGTAGGCGATCACAGGACTCCGGGCGAAGTGCTCTTGAGCTTGTGTAGGTCCGGATACCTCCCAAGTTATTGCACAGCTTGCTATAGGCAAGGGCGCACGGGAGACAGATTTATGGCTTTAGCCAAAACCGGACAAATCCAAAACGTCTGCCTTCCCAACGCCATTCTCACTTTTAAGGAGTACCTGTTGGACTATGCTAACGATGAACTGCGTGCGGCTGGGGAGTCAGCGATTGAGTCTGCGCTGGCTGAAATCAGTTCGGACAAGGTCCGAGCTGAGACTGTCAGAAGGCTCGAACGCTTGAACTCAGGCGAAAGAGATCTGTATTTCTAACTCAGGCCGGTTTCTGTAAGCGAACATCCATCTAATGATCAAGGAGACAAGCGGCTATGAATTCAACCCCAAGAAGCGAAAGGTTTCATATAGTGGTATTTGGCAGGAGAAATGTTGGGAAATCGAGCCTTATCAATGCTATGGCGAACCAGGACGTATCGCTGGTTTCCAGTACTCCGGGCACGACCACGGATCCGGTCTATAAATCTATGGAACTTCAGCCCTTCGGTCCGGTAGTTCTCGTAGATACTGCAGGGATCGATGACATTGGTTCGCTAGGAGAACAGCGAACTAAACGGTCATACGCGGTACTCAATAAGGCGGACTTGATCGTGCTTGTTACAGAAGCTGCTGAGTGCAATCCGCCGAGGCCGGTTATAGGCGAGCACGAGGATAGGATCATCAAACTAGCGCGAGAGCGAAGCCTACCTTTAGTACTCGCAGTGAATAAGCTGGACACCCAACAGGCCAGAGAGGCTTTGAACGCCAGCTTGATGTGCCTGGACGAGAGTATTCCAGTCTGCGCCGTGAGTGCGGCAAACAGGAGCGGGGTAGAGGAGCTGCTTGAAACCATAAAGAAAGTTGCAGAGAAAGCACGTCAAGCGCAACCCGAAGTGCCGATAATAGGTGACTTGGTAAATCCAGGGGACACGGTCATTCTAGTATGTCCAATAGACGAAGAGGCTCCAAAGGCCAGATTGATACTTCCCCAGGTGCAGACTATTCGCGACTTGCTCGATCACGACGCGCTGGCTTTCGTGGTTCAGCCAAACAGACTGAAGGATGCACTCAAGAGTCTCAAACGACCTCCGGCACTAGTGGTAACAGACTCACAAGCATTCAAGGAGGTCGCTGCTATGGTGCCTGAGACGATTCCTTTAACTTCGTTTTCTATCCTTTTTGCGCGGCATCGCGGCAATTTGAGCCAACTACTCGACGGCATAAGAGCTGTTGACTCACTTAAGCCTGGCGATCGGGTGCTTATTGCTGAAGCGTGTACGCACCATCCGATAGCAGAAGACATCGGAAGGGTCAAGATACCGAGGTGGCTGAAGCAACGAGTGGGCGACCTCCAATTCAGCTGGTGTTCGGGCGGAGATTTCCCGGACAATCTAGATAGTTACAACCTTGTAATCCATTGTGGGGGTTGCATGATTAACCGAAAGCAGATGCTCAACAGGCTTGCGCTACTGCAGTCTGCTGGAGTTCCGGTGACCAACTACGGCCTGCTGATATCTCATATAAACGGGATACTGCCTAGAGCTATCGAAGTATTTCAAAATCATAGATGACTGCTTGAAATCGCACGCAGATTTGCCTCCTCGTTTTCGCAATCTGTGTTGCCAGCTGGAATATAGACCATAGTAACACAAAACCCGTCGATTGAGAAAACCTTTGGTTTGACAAACGCGCGTGCGATTACGAGAACCATATGCGAAGTGCGTTTACAATGATTCTCTGATCGTCGCACACAAGCAGCCCGCTAATAGCACCACACAGTATTCCCTCAACCCTTAAAGCGGAGCCACACTGTAATTTTCTAACCAGGGCCGGACCGGGATGTTGTTGGCCTCTAGGTATTTTTTTATCTCATAAACTGAATAGTTTCGTTTCAGCAAAGGGGAATAAAGCATAGAGCTGATTATGGCTGCAGACGCCCCGGTCTTTTGAAATACCTCCAGGACATGCTGTGGGCACCCTGCGCCGCCCGAGGCAATCACCGGAACGTTAACGCTGTCACTGATTAAAGACGTGATTTCAATATCGTAACCCGCATGGGTACCGTCCCGGTCTATGCTGTTCACGCAGATTTCGCCTGCGCCGAGCTCCTCTCCTCGTTTGGCCCACTCTACAGCGTCAAGGCCTGTGGCTACGCGTGCACCGTCTATCATGATTTCATAGCCACTCGGTATCCGGGCACTCTTCGGCACGCGTTTTACCTGCATGCTTAGGACAATGCACTGCCGGCCGAATGCTTGAGCCCCTTCGCGGATTAAATTTGGGTTCCGCACAGCCATTGAATCGATGCTGATCTTTTCAGCCCCGGCCTTCAAGACCTCATACATGTCGTCCAAAGTCTTTATGCCTCCGCCGACAGTAAAGGGCACAAAAACTAAGCTAGCAACCTTCTTGACAGTTTCTATGTCAATCTTGCGCTTCTCAGCACTGGCAGTGATGTCGTAAAAGATGATCTCGTCGATTTGTTCACTGTAAACGCGATTCGCTATATTCTCTGCGCGGTCAATGTCTATATTGTTTTGAAACTGCCGTGCTTTCGTGACTATGCCGTTTCTCATGTCGAAACAAGCAATTAGACGCTTTGTAATCGTAGTTGATCCCCTCCAGCTATCAGAGCGAAATTCTTCAGAAGCTGCAGCCCCACTGCGCCGCTTTTTTCCGCGTGAAACTGCGTAGCATATATATTCCCGTTTATATTCCCGTTGGCTACCATTGAGCAAAACTCAACCCCGTAATGCGTAGTCGCTAATATCACATCGCTGCATTCGGGAACCACATAATAGGAGTTTACAAAGTAGAAAAACTCTTTCTTACTAAGCCCCGCCAATATGGGATCGTCACGGGAGAAAGTAGTTTCATTCCAGCCTATCTGCGGGATCCTAACACTATCGTCAAATCTCTTTACCTTTCCCCTCAGCCACCCAAGACAAGGGGTGTCGCCCTCTTCACTGTGCTCGAACAAGATCTGCATCCCAATGCAGATTCCTAGGAATGGGGTTTTCTCCTGCAAAACCTTCCTTTCTAGGGCGCCAACTAACCCAAGTTCGTACAAAGAATGCATAGTCTCAGGAGCAGACCCGACGCCTGGAAGAATGAGCCCTTTGACAGGCTGCAGTTCCTCCGGAGTAGACACGAGACGCGCCTCAATATTAAGATAATGAAGTGCATTGAGCACACTAGGTGCGTTGCCGGCCTTGTAGTCGATTACACCGATCATAGCATCATCCTCTTGTCGTTACTAGGGCTACAGTATTCATTATAAACTATCCGACCGAACTCGCTACTACACCTCACAGCGTCCCTAAGTACTGATCTATCTCCCAGCGATGAACCTGAGTGCGGTAGACCTCCCACTCAATCAGTTTAGCCTTCATGTAGTGGTCATAAATGTGTTCGCCGAGCATTTCTCTTAAGAGGGGGTCATTTGCTAAGTGGTCGAGCGCTTCACGAAGGCTGCCGGGCAGACTTCGAATGCCTAGCCTATGCCTTTCCTCTGGGCTCATATCATAAGTACTCTCGCTGGTCGGTTCACCAGGGGTCATCTTGCGTTTGATACCGTCCAACCCAGCTTTGAGTGAAGCAGCGATGATCAAGTAAGGATTGGCAGCCGGATCCGGCAAACGCAGTTCGACCCTCGTAGACTCGCCTCCAGCAGCTGGAATCCTGATCAAAGTGCTGCGGTCTCGATCCGACCAAGTAATGTCCACCGGCGCTTCATATCCGGGAACCAGGCGCTTATACGAATTTACCGTCGGATTGCCTATAGCACACATTGCGGGCGCATGTGCCATTAAGCCTGCGATATACGACCTGGCTACTGTGGATAGCCCCATTTTGTCAGTTGGATCTGCGAAAACATTGACTCCATTTTGGAACAACGATTGGTGAAGATGCAACCCTGAACCGTTCTCACCGAAGAATGGCTTTGGCATAAAAGTAGCGTGCAGCCCATGCCTCTTGGCGATGGCCTTTGTGACGAACTTGAAAGTCACAACGTTATCCGCAGCGCTGAGAGCATCAGTGAAATGCAAGTCAATCTCATGCTGGCCAGGTGCAACTTCATGATGCGAGGACTCAACTGCGAGCCCCATTTCCTCCAACGTAATGACGATGTCCCGACGAGCATCCTCTCCGCGATCCAATGGAGAGAGGTCAAAATAGCTTCCAGTGTCAATCGTTTCTTTTGTGGGCCTGCCTTTTTCGTCAGTTTCCAGGAGAAAAAACTCTGGTTCAGGTCCAACATACAGCGTATATCCCATCTCTCTTGCCTCTTCGATTACTCTACGCAGAACCTGCCGCGGACACCCAGCGAATGGCTCGCCCTTTGGCGTATAAATGTCACAAATCAACCGAGCGACTGATCCGCCTTCCTTGGGCCGCCAAGGGAACGTCGTAAAGGTGTTGGGGTCCGGCCGCAAGTACATGTCTGATTCATGAATGCGGGTAAAACCTTGAATTGACGATCCGTCAAAGAGGATACCCTCTTCAAATGCGCGTTCAAGTTGGTTAATAGTAATGGCGAGATTCTTGAAGTTGCCCAAGATGTCGGTGAACTGAAGCCTGACAAACCTCACGTTAAGAGCATGAGCCTTCCTAATTACTTCCTTTTGTTCGGCATTTAGCATACTTAACCTCCTCACCTGCTTGTCTTGGGTAACCATCTGTCATCTAAAATACCCTCAGAAGCTTTGCTACAATTGTAGCCTGAAACTAACATCATGTAAAGTTTTTTGAATGGACTCGCAGAATCTCAAGACTCATCAGACCATTTGATGAGCTGAGAAAAGCTGCAATTGGCCTGTTTTACTCAAAACTTGACGTTACTTTTTGAGTCTGTTAGCATAGCAATTGGACAACTGCCACCTTCGAAGTGAGGAGTTAGCTATGTCGGACCAGGATCAGAATACTCCAACCTACTCCATCGGAGAGGTTTGCAAAAGGACGGGGTTGACGAGCCGGCAAATCCGATACTACGAAGAGGCGGGTTTGATCCAATCTGTGAGGACGACCGGCGGTCACCGGCGATTTACGGAAGAGATAATTGACCGGCTGTTACTGATAAAAGAATTGCTAAGAGAGAAACCGAACATCAAGGCGGTTCGGGAGGCGTTGAGCTCCCCTGAGATTATTAGGTCTCGCATACATGCGAAGAACCAAGCGATGACATTCAACTACCCTCGATTGGGCCGCCAAGATTTGACCTCGCTCTACCCGGTGTCAAACCGGGCAGAGCTGTTGGCCATGATCAAACGGATCGAGGGTAGCAAAAGTGACAAAGCTTAAGTCACTCAATTGGAGCCACCGGCGGTGGCTGCAGCTTGTGTCGATTTAACTGCCGCCTCCTTTCCACAAATTCTGTTACTTCTCGGTTTTCAGCCTTCCCCTGCAGGGCATCTTCCAACACTTCATAACTAAAGCCTAGGTCCGCCTCGTCGGTCTGTCCAGGCAGAAGCCCGGCACTCGGCGGTTTAGTTATAATGCGTTCTGGCAGCTTCAGGTAGCGGGCAAGGCTGTAAACATCCTGTTTGTAGAGATTGCCTAGAGGTAGCAGATCTACCCCACCGTCTCCATACTTGGTGAAGTATCCAAGTGCTAGCTCTGTAGCATTAGCAGTACCTGCCACTAGGTAGTTGTATTCATTTGCAGCATAATACAAAGCAGTCATTCGCAGTCGCGGTTTGAGGTTAGCTGCTGCAAGCGGAGTACTCTCTCTAGCTCCCCAGCCTGTCAGCTCGCCAAGAAACAACTCAAAGATCCCAGACAATTCAATGGCACGTGTTGGTATCTTATACTCGCGTGCAACCAACCGAGCGTCTTCTAAGTCTCTTGGATTGCTCCTGATCGGTAGCAGCAACCCGAGAGTCGAATCCGGACACGCTTGTTTGCACAGCACGGCAGTCAGGGACGAATCAATCCCGCCGCTCATGCCGACTACCAATCCTTTTGCATTTGCCAAAGCCACCTGCTGCCGCAACCAGTTTACTATGGCCTGGTGAACCTTTGCACAGTCCATAGAGGGAACCTCCTTTCCTACAGCTCATTTTGGAGCTGTTCGTTCTTTTTGAGCCAGGACAGAAACCTTGAGTAGTCAAATTGTTCAGGATAGGCCGAATGGCCATGCTCGGACAAATCGAGGCCCTCCAACTCTTCTTGCTGACTGACTCTCAGGCCAATGGTAGCCTTCAGGGTCTTGAACAACGCATAAGCGAGTGGAAAGCTCCACAGGAAGACCGCTGCCACTCCGAGCGCCTGAATTCCAAGGAGCCTCCAACCACCTCCGGTCAGCAGGCCACCCTCCTCGGCGAATAGTCCTACCGCCAGGGTACCGAAAGCGCCACAGACTCCGTGCACGCTAATAGCGCCAACTGCGTCGTCAATATGAGCCTTTTCGAAGAAATTGACAGACAGGACAACTAGCACTCCTGCGAGTAGCCCAATAATCGCCGCGGAAAACGGGGAAACCGCTGCAGTACCTGCTGTGATGCCAACTAGCCCGGCTAACACGCCATTCAATGTCATTCCAACATCGAACTTCCCGCTCAGCGCATATGAGAAAGTCATAGCGCCCACAGCTCCTGTAGCGGCAGCCAAATTTGTAGTAATAGCCACATGGCCAATTGCCTGTCCGTCTGCCTCGAGAGTGCTGCCTGGGTTGAATCCAAACCAACCAAGCCAAAGAATGAATACCCCAAGAGCAGCGACAAGCATATTGTGCCCGTGCATTATGCGGGGTGTTCCGTCCGATTCGTATTTCCCGATTCTGGGCCCCAAAACCATTACCCCAGCTAGCGATGCCCAGCCGCCCACGCTGTGCACAACCGTCGACCCAGCAAAGTCGATAAAACCGAGCTCACTGAGCCAGCCCCCACCCCACGCCCAGTGGCCGACTACCGGATAGATCAGAGCACTGATAACCACACTGTAGATCAAATAACTCGTGAATTTCGTGCGTTCCGCCATCGCTCCACTGACAATCGTAGCAGCCGTGCCCGCGAAGACTGTCTGGAAAAACAGGAACAACGGCAAGGGCAGTTCTAAGCCCAAGTGGAAAAAACTGTCCGTCAAAGCGAAGCCGGTCCAGCCAACCAGAGCGTTTCCTGCACCATACATCAAAGCAAAACCGATAAGCCAGTAGATAACCGAACTAACACAGAAATCCATGACGTTCTTCATGACGATGTTGCCTGTGTTCTTCGAACGGGTGAAACCTGCCTCGACCATGGCAAAGCCTGCTTGCATAAAGAACACGAGACAAGCAGCAATCATGACCCAGATGCTGTCAAGCGCTATCTTCAACTCACCAGTAGTCACCAATAAACCCCCCTTGCGTCAATCATTTGACCTTGCTCATTGTTCAAAATTCTCCCACCTAATCGCGGAACTAGAAAACTTGTAAATACCGCTTGACCTCCCAATCGTGAACCTGCGCCATGTACTCATTCCATTCCAGGCTCTTAGCCCGCATAAAGTTGGTATAGACGTGCTCTCCCAGTGTTTCTCGAATCAGAGGATCTTGCTCCATGTAGGTCAAAGCCTCTTTCAAGCTTCCCGGCAAGCTTTCGATGCCGGCTTCATTTCGCTCAGCCTCAGTCATTTCGAATATGTTGTTGTAACGCTGTGGGCCTGGATCTAGCTTGTTCTTGATTCCGTCTAAGCCTGCCTTAAGAACAACCGCCAGGGCGAGATACGGATTGGCAGTTGGATCAGGGTTGCGAAGCTCAATTCTGGTTCCTATGCCTCTCGCTGCCGGTACTCGAATCAAGGCACTGCGGTTCCTCGCAGACCATGAGATATAAACCGGGGCTTCATATCCTGGTACAAGACGCTTGTAAGAATTGACACAAGGATTAGTTATTGCAGTCAGAGACTTTGCGTGAGCTAGTATTCCGCCAATGTAGTACAGTGCAGTCTCACTCAGTCCAAGCTCCGATCCTGGATCATAGAACAAATTGGTATCTCCCCTGAATAGGGACTGGTGCAGATGCATGCCAGATCCGTTCTGCCCGAAGACAGGCTTTGGCATAAACGTGGCACAGAGGCCGAACCGCTGTGCAATGATTCTCGTTACGAAACGGAAAGTTACGATGTTGTCCGCTGTCGTCAACGCATCAGCATACTTGAAGTCGATCTCATGTTGGCTGGGAGCCACTTCATGGTGAGATGCCTCGATCTTGAATCCCATTGCCTCTAGTGCTAGAACAATCTCCCTACGCGCGTCTTCACCCCTATCGGCTGGAGCCAAGTCAAAATATCCAGCGTGATCATGCATTTTTACCAACGGATAGCCATCTTCATCGGTCTCAAATAGGAAGAACTCCGGCTCAGGCCCGACTTTAAGCTGAAACCCCATGGCTTCAGCTTCTGCCAAAGCCCTGCGTAGGACACCCCTAGGACACCCGACGAACGGCCGGCCATCTGCATCGTAGACATCACAGATAAGCCGTGCGACCGCCTCTTCTTTTGGCCGCCACGGGAAAAGTGCGAACGTGTTGTAGTCCGGTTTCAAGTACATGTCCGACTCCTGGATTCGTACAAAACCCTCGATAGAGGAACCATCGAACATGATCTTGCCATCCAGGGCATCCTCCAACTGCTCGACAGTTATGGCCACATTCTTCACAATCCCAAGAATATCTGTGAATTGCAGTCTGACGAATTTCACATTATGCTCTTCAGCCATCTTCAGGATTTGTTCTTTCGTAAAACCTCCCATGTGAATCCCTCCAGAAACATGATGTTATATTTTATGACACGATATTAACATGGCGACCCTGCAATGTCAATAGTTATGTCAAGTTATTGCCCATGTATACCGTATTCATGTTAACTTTCTGACAAGTACTTTACACAGTGGCTGCTGAATAAACGGGTTACGGAAGGGATCGACTTGCAGGCGAAGTTGACACAGAGCGCAGTCAGCCGCCCTCTGTTAGGAGTGATTGTACAGGTGAGCAAACGGCCTGGCACCCAAGGGAGAGATTTTGCTGAAAGTCTCTCGCTTCATGCCAGATAGATCTATGTCAAACGATGTCGAAAAGTCGTCAATTATCTCTTGCAGTTCCGAACACTGTTCAGGCGTAACCAACTCGACACGCACTTGCCCGAGCGAAGTCTGCCAGGATGGCAACGTGCCACGGATATATATCCTGCCGCCATGCATGCCACTAGCAACCCAGTGCCCAACGAGAGGGTTGGAGCTGTCCGAGGCGCTGCTTAGCGGTTTGTTAATCCCTAAGACAACTATGACTCCTCCGGCCATGTATTCTCCGAGAAAATCTCCAGCAGTCCCACCAATAACGATCACCGGGCGAGCGTCGCGCTGTTCCTTCATATGAATACCGGTTCGCCAACCGACATCCTGATGGACCAAGATCCTGCCCCCACGCATGGCGTAGCCGACGATGTCGCCAGCCGAACCGCGCACTATGATTTTCCCGTTGTACATGGTGTTGCCCACGCCATCCTGCGCGTTGCCGGACACGATGATTGTCAAGCCGTTCATCATCGCGCCTACGTTGTTTCCAGCTGTGCCTTCAATCTCTAAACAAGCTGAACCCGCCAAACCTGCGCCAATGTATCTCTGTCCATTCACTTCACGAAGGACCAGCTTATCTTCACCTTTAGCCAACAAACGCCGCACTTCGGAGTTCAGTTGACGATAATGAAGGTCCTTGCAATCTACAACCCTCATTCACTCCACCTCTAGTTAATCAAGATGAGCCATCAATGCCGCTATTCCTACCTTAGATTAAACTGCTATACCAAGACTCTGCCGCAGTGACTGAGGAAGGGATATAAGCTTGGGTTCAAACAACTGCGCACTTTTCAATTCGACCTTGTTTTCAATTATGTAGCGGTATATCCCACTGCGCTCTGGCTGGTCGATCAGAATCACTCCACACAGGCGCTGGTTGGTGTAAAAAAACTGCCTGTACTTGCTGAATCCATCAATATCAGTAACAGAATCAGCATCTGCAGTAGTCAAACCGATAGTGACCAACGAATGGTTGAAAATGCTCAATGAGTTGAAAATGGTATGAGGCTTAGAAGATTCAGCTGCTCCGGCCATAGCAGCTCCGGCAACTCGTCCTTGGTACGCCGCTGAGGGTAGAATTCCAGTCAACCTGCTCTCTCCAGATACTGGCTCAATGCTTTCGACCAGATCACCAGCAGCGTAAACGCTGGGTAAGTTGGTCCGCATATGCTCGTCTACGATGATTCCTTTATTCGTGTTAATCGAAATCCCCTGGCAAAGCTCAAGGTTGGGTCGAACGCCTATGGCAACTATTAAGTGATCAAATCTCATCCGTGTTCCCATGATCTTTGCCTCAATCTTGTCTCCAGCCAACCTAAGCTCGGTTGCAGTAGTGTTTAAATACAGGTGCAACCCGGCATCCGTGCTAATCAAGTCTTCGAGGAACTTACCAGCAGATAGCGTGAGAATACTGCTCAACAAGCGGTTCGCTAAGTCAACGACTGTAACTTCTATTCCCAGTAAGCGCAAACTCTCGGCAGCTTTCATTCCCACCAACCCGCCGCCGATCACTAAGGCGCTCTGCCCAGGTGCTCTGCTTCGAATTTCAGCCGCTAATCTCCGCACATCTTCCCAGGTATGAAACGTATGATACGGGACATTCTCCAACCCTGGCGGGATAATTGGCCGGCCACCACAGGCCAGCAATAGGCGATCATATTTGAGCCTTTCACCAGTATCAAGCTCTACGGCAGCAGCAGAGGGTTCCAGTCTTACCGCTTTTCTTCCCAATAGCAGGTTGACTCTATGCCCATCATAGAATCTGCTCGGCCGGTACAGCATATGTAGGTCTGTCACCGCGCCGGTGAGACAAGCCGTAACACAGAAAGGATCGTCGCAATGCCTGCACTGGACCGCAAAGGAAACGGGGTACTGCTCCTCAACCACCAATCTAGCCGGTTCGTCCGGATTCCGCTCCCTATAGGCTGAAATCAAGTCATCAACCGGCGAATGCACCAAGATGCAGTTAATCATGCAAAGGTGGCAGTTGACGCAGTAGTTTGGATCGCAATATATCCTCTTCATGTTTCCACCTCACATAGATTCCCCGGCCTGCTTAACTCCCAATTGATCCAGCTCATTCTGTGTCAGTCCGACTGCCCTGAGCTGCAGCCGATTTCCGCGCAAACTCTCTATAGCATTGATGCCCATCGCGCCCATGAACTCCTTGATTTCGTGCTGCCAGGCAGTCACCAAATTGACCAATCTTCTTGCGCCTAGCTCTGGGTTTACTCGCCTGGTCAGGTATGGGTCCTGCGTGGCTATACCCCAGCTGCACTTCCCTGTGTAGCATTTTTGGCAAAGATGGCACCCGAGAGCGACAAGAGCTGCTGTTCCAATGTATGCAGCGTCTGCTCCAAGGCAAATAATCTTGACTAAATCAGCACTGGATCTGATCCCGCCTGCCGCAACCAAGGAAACTTGCTCTCGAATTCCCTCATGCCTAAGGCGCCGATCAACCACTGCAATTGCCAATTCGATCGGCAGCCCAACGTGGTCTCTTATTGACTTCGGAGCTGCTCCTGTGCCTCCCCTCAATCCATCAATGACAACAATGTCCGCTCCTGCCCGTACAATCCCGCTGGCAATCGCAGCCACGTTATGGACAGCTGCGATTTTGACGGATACAGGTTTCTGATAATCTGTCGCTTCTTTCAATGTATAGATCAATTGCCGCAGGTCTTCGATCGAATAGATGTCATGGTGTGGCGCAGGAGAGATAGCATCTGCACCTTCGGGGATTCCTCGAGTATTCGCTATCTCCTCTTTCACCTTTTCGCCGGGCAGATGGCCACCGATACCGGGTTTAGCGCCCTGTCCGATTTTGATTTCGATTATCCTTCCAGCGTTCAAATATGAGCTGTCCACCCCAAACCGTCCAGAAGCGACTTGAACGATCATGTTGTCTTTATACGGAGCCAGATCAGGATGCATGCCCCCTTCACCTGTGTTGAACATTGTCCCCAATTCTTTCGCTGCTCTAGCCAGAGAAAGAACGGCATTCTTACTGATCGACCCAAATGACATAGCCGAAAACATCACCGGCACTTCTAGTTGGACTGCCGGGGGCAACGGTTCGGCTAACCGCTCTTGCCCAGGACTTCCGACAATACTGGGACGCTCCGGCTTTCTTCCCAAGAAAGTTCTGGTTTCCATCGGCTCACGCAACGGATCTATAGATGGATTAGTTACCTGGCTAGCGTTTAATAACAGGTGGTCAAAGTAAACAGGATAATCGCGGTCACACCCCATTCCGGTAAGGGTAGATCCCGCGCTCTCTGCCTGCCGCCAAATATCTCGCAACTGGTCCTCGTGCCAATAATGATTTGCCCGGCAAATTCCGCTGTTAGGAACTATCCTTAAAGCTCCAGTCGGGCACATGTAGACACAACGTTGGCAATTAACGCAATTGCGGTCATTGATGACTAAACCTCTGTCTCCATGGTCCTCGTGGACGCCAAACCCGCACTGACGTACACAAACCTTACACTCAATGCAGCGGTCCTTATCTCTTTGGACAAAAAACTCCTGCGGAACTAAGCTACGTGGCATGCACACTCCTCCAGGTGACTGATCAGAGCCTCGCCGGCTCCTAAGTGCCACACTTTTTCTGGGTGGTGGCAGACTCGGCGAATAGCAGCCTCTTCACTGCCTAAGTAGAGATTCGCTCCATTAACACCCGCTGTCAAAGGACGCAACTTAAGGCGATCATTGAGCGCCATTAGTCCACCGTCGAATGCCACTATGATCGAAAAAGGCCCGTTCATAGCCAAACCCCCATATACGCGGCGAAGAGAAGAATATAAGTCTCTCTGAGGCTCGGGTAAGCGCTCCAAGTCGGTCCAGTGGGGCGGTGCCAATACTTTGGACACTAAGTCCCAGGAAAGTCCATAACTGCGCAGATGGTGAATGGCATAGGCTAGGACTTCTGTATCAGTCCGCAGACTCAGTTCATATCCAAAATTCTCTAAGTAGCTTCTATTAGCGCCGTAAGACGATAACTCACCGTTGTGGACAACTGAGACCTCGCCAAAACTGAACGGGTGAGCTCCTCCCCACCATCCAGGGGTGTTGGTTGGAAAACGGCCGTGCCCGATCCAACTGTAGCCGCTGTATTGATCTATCATGTAAAACTCTGCAATCTCTTCTGGAAGACCTACGCCCTTGAACACTGCTAGATTTCGGCCGCATGACATAACAGATGCCTTAGGCGCCATCCGGTTGATTTGTTGTGTTGTTGCCAAGAGAAGCTCTTCCACTGTCGTACCGCTGTCGGACGGCATAGGATCACAGAAGTAGCACCATGTTTGCGGCGCTTTTCTAAACCGGCCAGCCCTGCGGGCCGGTATCTCGTGCTTGTCGTTGACTTTGAAGGCCCGCAATAGTAGAGCTTCAACCTCTTTCCTTGTTTCATCGTCCGCGAATAACAAATGGAATGCGTATAGCTCGCTGTGCTCAGGATAAACTCCGTAAACCGCAAAACCCGCACCCAAACCGTTGCACCGATCGTGCATAACAGCCATCATGTCAGCAATGGTACGGCCATTTATCGGCTTCCCATCTCTATTAATCACGCCCGCAATCGCACAGCCAGACGGAATTCGAACCTTACCCTCGAAATCCACGTCGCACCTTTGGTTGACGTCGCTCATTAGCTTCACCCCATAGCACATGCACTTGAGCTGTTGAGGGAGTTTTATCATCATGTTAACTCAAAGCTGACATGATGTAAAGTTTCTAGAGAAAAGTATACATGTATACACGCAATTAGCGGCCATGATCGGACGTTAGGATAGTTATGTTATGTTTTTAGCAAGTTGCGTTATATTTAGTTCGACTTTTTGAACAACTCGTAGTCCGATTCGAAACGATGTTTGTGTTTACTGATTTTCACCCTACGGCATCACTCATTGAAGGGTTTAGGGGCGGCACAAACGAACATATTAGTTATAGACAGCGGCTGGGTAAGGGTGTAGGCCTTACCGGCAAAGGTAGACCGTTGGTGAAAAGTACAACGAGCGACTCAGGTATCGGTAACGCAGACTGCGATGGGTTTTCTCGCGCGGTCAAATGTAAAACTATAAAACGTAGGGAGGAGTATGCATGAAGCGAATTGTCTTGTTAGTCGCCATCTTAGTACTAGCTTTAGCCGTGGTGCCCGCGTCAGCAGCACCTAGCGGCGAAATCTCTGTGTTTTATTCCGAGTCCGAGTGGGTGGTTGGTGGAGAACTTTACGTAACCAACAAATTGTCTGTAGCAGGCAGTTTTGCATCGATAGGTTCAGCCGACTCGGAACTCAGGGCGGCCGTAGGGTATGACTTGTCAAGGACAGATCTCGCAGTCCTACGTGCGACAGCTGGCGTTCTCGCCATAATGGACTCGAGTGAGACTGTCTACACACCGAAAGTAGGGGTCTCAGGAAGGGCAATGTTGGCTGATAACGTATTCGTCTCGGGCAGCCTAGACTATGCATTTCAAAACGATGCTATAGCTGCTCAGACCATTTATGACATCGGTGTTGGATACATCTTCTCCGGCAAGTTATATGTTGGTGCCAGAGCCAGAGGCAGCCTGTCTGACTCAACCAGCTCAACAATTGGTCTGGCATTTGGAATGACCTTTTAAGTTTGTCCATTGTTGACGCGGAGAGAAACAGGCGAGGGGCAAGCCCCTCGCCTTCTTGTCTTCAAGCCAGTTTGAACTGCCCAACCAATTCCCGCAGTTTAGTGGAAGCAGACGCTAGCGTTGAGGCAGCCTTGGATATTTCCTCAACCATTGCGCCCTGCCGCTGAGCAGAAACGGATACTTCTTCGGCTTTCGACGCACTTTGTTCACTTAAGGCAGCGATGCTCTCAACGAGCCGCACAACATCGTCAGTATTTGCTGCCATTTCCTCAGCAGCCGCGCTAGTTTCCTCTGTAATTGTAGCAGCGCTGCTCATAGCATCGCTGACGGCTTTGCTTCTCTGGTTAAGACGCTCAATTAACGTTGCCAAACTACTGATGCTGTTGCTCACGGCGTCCGCACCGCTCTGTATTTCCCGCAGCACAGCCTCGGCCTCTTCGGCTTGGCGAACTCCCTGGTCAACCTGTCCACCTGCATTGGCAACTGTCTGAACTGTCTGGCTAATGGACTCCTTTAGACCCTCGATGATATTCGCGATCTCACCAGTGGACTGCGTGGATCGCTCGGCTAGGCGCCGGACCTCGTCTGCTACTACTGCAAAGCCCTTGCCTGCCTCGCCTGCTCGTGCAGCCTCAATTGCAGCGTTAAGTGCGAGGAGATTGGTTTGATCGGCAATGTCGTTTATGACGGAAAGGATCTCTTCAATCTGTCTTGAACCCGCTTCTAGCCCAGTGACGCTGGTCAAAGCTTTATCCATGTTCGTCTTCAAGCCTCGCATTTCCTGAACTACTGCACCCACCATCTTCAACCCGCGCGCCGCTCGTTCTTTGTTTGCACTAGTCTCGCCAGCTATGGTTTCTACCGCACTAGCCGCCTCATTTACGTCAGCGGCCATTGCTTCAGCGAGGCCCGACGTCTTTTCTACCTCTGCGGCCTGCTCCTGAGCACCACGTGCTACCTGCTCAATTGCAGACGCGAGCTGTTGTACCGAAGCCCGCACGCTGGAGATGCCTTGGCTCTGCTCCTGCATTCTGCGAGCGACTTCACCTATAGCTTCGACGATCTGGCCGGTTGAAGTAGCTTGCTCTTGCGCAACGGACGCCAGCTTTATAGATCCATCCCCGACGTCCTTACCAGCTGAAGCTACATTTCTCACTATCTGTGCAAGCTTGCCCACAAAGATGTTAAACCATTTGGCCATTTCGCCGAATTCATCCCGAGAACTCTCATCGAGTTTCACCGTTAGGTCGCCTTCGCCCTGAGATATATCTTTTAACGCGTCAATAGTCCGCTGAACCCTGCTGCTAACTGATCGCCGTACGATCGACGCAGAAGCAATCAAAACTATCAGTGATACAATCATGCCAGCGATCAAGACTCTCGATACGTTCAACGCCAATCTTCGAGAGTTTTCTCTCAAAACGCTCTGATCATCGCTCAACAGCGATTCGAGAGAATCTATGTAACCTCTCATTTCCTCAAATTGAGCACCAGCGTCGCCTAAAGATAGCCTTCTGGCCTCATCTACGGCAGCTGGATCTCCAGACATTGCCAAGTTCACCACACGGCCACTAGTCTCAAGCCACTGTTCTCGAGCTGCTTCATATTTTGCTGCTATATCTCTCTCCTGTTGGGTCAAGGTATGTTGGATCAACTGGGCCCATCGATCCTGTGACTGAGTAATGTTTTCTTGATAAGCCTGATGAGCGGCGGCCCGCTCAGCGTCATTTTCTGCCAAGATAAGCGTTCTTTCGACGACCAGCGCTTGTTGCAGATCGCGATCGATGTTCAAGAGTAATTCGTTAGCTGGAAAAAGGCGATCTCCGTATTCGTCAATTATGCCTCGCTGCAGATTTGTGCTAACTAGCGCAGCAACAGATAGAAAAATGATTAACACCGCCAAGATCAAGTTATTTAGAGTGATTCTTGCTCCTATGCCTGTGGTAGACAGTTTCATGGGTAATCCTCCTAATCGACGTGCTCACTCAAGGCTGTAATATCGGCAAGCACTGGGCGATTTGGTAACTTACTGTCCATATTCGCCGGGCTCTATGGTAAACCTGCATCCTCTTAGCGCCGTGTGGCGAAACCGGCTCTTGCATTCCCGGCCGTAAAATGAGAGGAATTTGCTGTTAAGACAGGATCCATTTCAGGATGCAGTTAGCTCAGCGTTCTTACCTTTGCACTTTGCAGTCGAGAATGCTATATTGAAGGCGACCCCGGCAACAAATCTAACGCAATATTGAACCATCGACCGCCCAAGCCCAGTCACAGAGGAGGCGATACCGTGAAGTTCACCGACGGCCTCTGGCGAATCAAAAAAGGCATCACTTTGTTTCACCCTGCCCAAGTGTATGACACCCAAATCGACGATGGCTCAGTGACCGTGTTCGCTCCGTACCAGCGCATTCATCATAGAGGCCAAACCCTGCAGGGCCCTTTATTTACTATCAGGTTCTCCTCCCCTATGGAAGATGTGATCCGAGTCCAAATAACGCACTTCAAAGGAGCTGTCGACAGAGGGCCATCGTTTGCAATTAACAGTGAAAAGGACATACGCGTTCGGATCGAAGACAATGAGGATTTCATCGGACTTACAAGCGGCAATCTCTCGGTGAGAGTAAGCAAGTCTAACTGGTTCGTTGGCTTCTACTGCGGTGACGAATGCATCACTAACAGCGACTTCAAAGCTATGGGGTATGCCGTAACGGACGATGGTAGCACTTACATGCGAGAACAGCTAGCTCTCGGCGTCGGCGAATGTGTTTACGGACTCGGTGAACGATTTACGTCCTTTGTAAAGAACGGCCAGGAAGTTGAGGTCTGGAACAGAGATGGCGGAACAAGCAGCGAACAAGCATACAAGAACATTCCTTTCTATGTGACTAACAAAGGCTATGGAGTCTTTGTGAATCATCCAGAAATGGTATCATTTGAGGTAGGCACTGAGCGTGTACACAAAGTCCAATTTGGCGTCAAAGGAGAGTCCTTGGAGTACTTTGTCATAAACGGTCCGTCCATAAAGCAGGTGTTAGAACGATATACGGCGTTAACAGGTAGACCAGCACTTCCTCCTCCGTGGTCTTTTGGTCTCTGGCTCACGACCTCATTTGTCACTGACTACGATGAAAACACGGTAATGAGCTTTGTCGATGGGATGGCGCAACGCAAGGTACCTCTTCACGTATTCCATTTCGACTGCTTCTGGATGAAGGAATATCACTGGTGTGATTTCACATGGGACGAGCGGGCCTTTCCGAACCCTGCCGACATGCTGAAACGCCTCAAGGAAAAGGGACTTAGGATATGCGTATGGATCAACCCATATATTGCTCAAAGGTCAAAGCTGTTTGACGAAGGAAAGGCAAACGGCTATCTGCTCAGACGCCCTAACGGCGATGTTTGGCAGTGTGACGACTGGCAGCCTGGAATGGGTATAGTCGATTTCACAAACCCAGCCGCACGCGAGTGGTTTGCGAGCAAACTCCGGGCACTCGTGGACATGGGCGTGGATTGTTTCAAGACAGACTTTGGCGAGCGCATTCCCACCGATGTGGTATACTACGATGGCTCAGATCCTGAAAAAATGCACAACTATTACACCTATCTATACAATAAAGTTGTTTTTAAAGTGCTTGAGCAAAGCTATGGGCCCGGGAAGGCTGTTGTATTCGCTCGTTCGGCTACAGCCGGTTCGCAGCAGTTCCCTGTTCACTGGGGCGGAGACTGTCGAGCCACCTATGAATCTATGGCTGAGAGCCTGCGCGGCGGGCTGTCCTTGTGCATGTCCGGATTTGCTTTCTGGAGCCATGACATAGGCGGGTTCGAAGATACTGCAACTGCAGACCTATACAAGAGATGGGTTGCGTTCGGTCTGCTGTCGTCGCACAGTCGACTGCACGGCAACAGCTCATACAGAGTCCCTTGGATGTTTGATGAGGAGGCAGTCGATGTGCTTAGATATTTTGTGAACCTCAAGTGCAGCTTGATGCCATACATCTACAGGCTAGCATGCGAAGCCCACACCAAAGGCATTCCAGTGATGAGGCCGATGATCATGGAGTTTGAAGGAGACCCGGCCTGTGATTATTTAGATAGACAATACATGCTCGGAGACTCGCTCCTAGTCGCTCCTGTATTCAGGCCTGACGGAAAGGTGACATATTATCTGCCTCACGGCACTTGGACTCACTTTGTAACCGGCGAGAAAGTGGAGGGCGGCAGGTGGGTTACAGAACAGCATGGATATATGAGCTTGCCACTGATGGCTCGCCCCGGATCTTTGATTCCAGTAGGAAGCATTGATTCCAGACCAGACTATGACTACGAAGATGGAGTCACCTTGCATCTATTTGAGCTCGGCGACGGTGAAAGTACGTCAACAAACGTTCATGGGATGGACGGTGAACCCAAACTAAGAGTCACGGCCGAGCGACACGGCAGCGAACTCCTGATAAAAGCCCAAGGCGGAAGAAAGCCGTGGAGCGTGTTGTTGCGAGGAATAGGTAGAATAAACAGTGCAGCGGGAGCTATCTGTGATCTCACTAAGGATGGTGTCAAGATCACTCCGGACCGATTCGGTGACTGCGAGATAATTGTTCGTCTCTGAGGATACGCACGCTGAGGCAACATAAAGGGGTGTTACCGAAGGTGAGTGACAATATCAGGGAAGACTTAAAACTTTGGTACTGCAGACCAGCTAAAGTATGGGAGGAAGCTCTACCGATAGGCAACGGTAGGCTCGGAGGCATGGTCTTTGGTGGAATTGGCACCGAGCATATCCAGCTCAACGAAGACTCTGTGTGGTACGGCGGCCCCAGAGATCGAAACAACAAGGACGCCTTGACCTATCTTCCAAAGATCCGCGAGCTGATCCTGAGTGGCCGCGTAGCTGAAGCCGAAAGGCTGGCGGTTCTGGCGCTAAGTGGAACTCCTGAAAGCCAGCGTCACTACCAGTCCCTCGGTGACCTATATATCAGGTTAGATGGGCGCAACTCTACCCCGTCTCGGTACGTAAGAGAATTGAACCTCGCTGACGCGATCGCGACGGTCTCGTATACCATTGACGACATAGAATTCACGCGAGAGATTTTTGCCAGCGCAGTCGACCAAGTAATGGTCATCCGGTTCACTGCAAGTAAGCCGGGCGCGTTGTCGATGACCGTCAGGATGAGCCGCGACAGATATTACGAGCGTGTTGATAAAGAAGCGCCAGACGGATTGATGATGGTAGGCTCCTGCGGTGGCGAGGGAGGATCTACGTTCCGTGTATTGGTCACTGCACAACCTCAAGGTGGGCGTGTTGAGCTAATCGGTGACAATCTCCTGGTTGAGAGTGCAGATGCTGTCACCCTGTTTTTGGCCGCTGCCACGACGTTTAGATACAGCGATCCGGCTGCAGCTTGCCGCGAGCAGGTAAACGCAGCATCCGCCAAACCGTATGAAGATCTCAAAAGCGATCACATCAAGGAATACAGATCGCTGTTCGATACCGTCAGTTTATACCTGTCAGGAGATGAGACACTCAACTCGCTGCCGACAGACGAAAGGCTAAAAAGAGTGCAGGATGGACACGACGACCTAGGTCTCGTCAGTCTATTCTTTCAATACGGGCGCTACCTTCTCATTTCCAGCAGCAGGCCCGGCTCATTGCCTGCCAACCTTCAAGGTATCTGGAACAAAGAAATGCGGCCGCCCTGGGACAGCAAATACACGATCAACATCAACACCGAGATGAACTACTGGCCTGCAGAAACCTGTAACCTCGCACCATGCCATAAGCCTCTGTTCGACCTGATTGAAAGGATGCGCGTATCCGGCAGGCGTACTGCGAGGATTATGTACGGTTGCAGGGGGTTCACTGCTCACCATAATACTGATATATGGGCAGACACAGCGCCTCAGGACATATATTTGCCAGCAACCTACTGGCCCATGGGAGCAGCTTGGCTGTGTCTACATTTGTTCGAGCATTACCAGTTTAGTCAAGACAAGGACTTTCTAACGCAAGCTTACGACACGATGAAAGAGGCAGCCGAGTTTTTTGTGGACTACCTGATCGAGGACTCTGAAGGCAATCTTGTGACATGCCCCTCAGTCTCCCCGGAAAATACTTATCGCCTGCCTTCGGGAGAGACCGCAAGGCTCTGTGCCGGACCATCAATGGACAACCAGATTCTCTTTGCGTTGTTCAGTGCGTGCATAACCGCGTCTGAGATTCTCGGCATTGACGAGGAGTTTAGGCGTACTCTCATTGCGATGCGTGATCGGCTGCCTAAACCCAAGATAGGTAAGTATGGTCAGATACAAGAATGGGCTCAGGACTACGAAGAGGTAGACCCTGGGCATCGCCATATTTCTCACCTGTTCGCTCTGCATCCGGGCAATCAAATCACACTCAGAGGTACGCCTGATCTAGCGCGTGCAGCTAAACAGACTCTCATAAGACGCCTGTCGCACGGGAGTGGGCACACGAGCTGGAGCAGGGCTTGGATAATCAACTTGTGGGCTAGACTGGGTGAAGGCGATTCGGCATATGAAAACGTTAAAGCGTTTCTCGCTAAGTCAACCTTGCCGAACCTGTTCAGCAACCACCCGCCTTTCCAGATAGACGGTAATTTCGGTTTCACGGCGGGTATTGCAGAAATGCTGCTGCAGAGCCATGCCGGAGAGATAGAGGTCTTGCCGGCATTGCCTAGTACCTGGAAATCGGGGGAAGTTAGAGGCCTGCGAGCACGCGGCGGATTTGAGGTAGATATCTCCTGGTCCGACGGTTCGCTTCGTCGTGTGACTATTCACTCTAAAGCGGGCAAGACGGCCAAAGTAAGGTACAGGGATTTGGTGCGAGAATTTGCCACAGTCGCGGGGGCTAGCTACGAGCTTGACGCCGGCCTTAGCCTGTTAACGAATTAGCTTAGTACACGCGTCAAAGCGATGGCGAGCAAACAGCATTTTTCGGGAGGAGGTCTTCTTGATCCGAATTGGCCTTCCTAGGACCCTGAAGAGCCAGCTTATCATCTGTTTTCTCGCCATCGCGATTGTACCTTCGGTCGCCATCAGCTACTACTACTTTAGAAACTCCCACCAAACGCTGGTCAATAACATGATCGACACCTCGGTCAGCAATCTAGCTTATACCGTCACAATCATAGACAAACAGCTAGAAAATGCAGCACAACTGTCGGATTGGTTATTCATGAACAAGAACCTCGATCGGGTTCTCACCAAACAGTACAGCGATTCAGAGACCGAGTACGATGCAGATTTGGATGAATTCCTCGAGTTGAAGGACTATCAGCTGAGGTTTAACGCCGCGATCGGAACCTACGTATACTCAGTATTCATTAGGGGACACAACGGTTTGGATCTGCGGGCAGGACAACCCCAGGGAACCATTGTGGACCTTGCCGAAATCGAGCAAACTGAATGGTTTCGCTACGGAATGGCTTTGCAGGGAAAGAAGGCGTGGTACGGCATAGCCCAGAACCCCTCTAAAGACAAGTATGAGCGGTTCATTTTGCCGCTGGCAAGGCCTGTCTTTCACTCTGTAACCAACCGTGAGATAGGCTGGCACGTGATTGGTTTCAGAGTAAATCTCATATCTGATCTCTTTAAAGGCTTGCACTCGCGGCCTGACGAAATCCTCATAGTGATCGATCCCAACGGCCGCGCAGTGTACCACACTGATCCGGCGTACATTGGGCAGGATCTAACTGCCCTAGACTATATCAGGCAAGTCATAGATGAAAACTCGCTCCAGGGTAGCTTGACGGCTAGAGTGAACGGGGAGCGAAGGCACATCACGTTTGCCAAATCCGAGTCAACCAACTGGGCTATAGTGCAGATGCTTTCATCGGCAGAACTCAACGAGCAGAGAAATTTCCTGTTCAGAATCACGCTGATTATTCTGCTGTCAAGCTTTGTATTCGTAGCGTTGCTGACCTTCTATCTCTCAAGCAATCTGACCTATCCCTTGACGAGAATATTGCACAGGACAAAGGCAATAGCTGCTGGGGACTTTGAAAGGGACCCGTCGATCGAGGGGGATGGCGAGCTGGGTATGCTCGGCAGGGCGGTTAATCAGATGGCTGACAACATTAAAGACCTGTTAAACCGAGTCATCGAAGATGAGCGCGAGAAGCGCAGGCTCGAACTACAAGTACTTCAGCATCAAGTAAACCCGCACTTCCTGTACAACACTCTCAATTCACTGAAAGTTATGGCGTCTATACAAAAAGCCGAGGGGATCAAGCGAATGGTGACTGCACTCGGCAGGTTGCTCATGTATCTCTCCAAGAATGCGTCAGAAACCATCACCCTAGAAGAGGAGATTTCGTTGCTAAATGACTACATTTACATCCAAAACATGCGCTATCGAGGCAGGATTCATCTGGAATACCATATTGATGACCCAACTCTGCTCGGCTACAGCATACTCAAGTTCACCCTTCAGCCTATCGTAGAGAACGCTATATTTCACGGTATAGAACCGAAGCGTGACGCAGGGAGAATTGACATCACAGTCTCACAAGAAGGCACCCGACTAGTTATCTCTGTCAAGGACGACGGGGTGGGAATGACTCGAGAGGAGATTGAGGCTGCTCTGAATGGCCCCCCAGCTCGAAAGACTCGAGGGCTATCTGGGATTGGGATTAGGAACGTGAACGAGCGAATCAAACTCGCCTACGGCAACGAGTATGGACTGAACATCGAAAGTGTCGTTGGCGAGTATACAATAGTTCGCATAGAGTTACCTCTGCAAAAACCTAGCCTCGCTGCTGCCACAGCAGAACTTGAAGAGCAAGAAGGCGAAGAGTGGGGTGGTCCATATGCCTAACATTAAGATAGTCATTGTCGATGATGAACCCCTTGTTAGGCTCGGTCTTCAATCGATGCTTCGCTGGGAAGAACTGGGATACGAAATCGTCGGTGAGGCAGCTAATGGGCGGCAGGGCCTTAACCTTATCATTGAGTTGAATCCAGACATTGTGATCACTGATATCAAGATGCCTGTATTGGACGGGCTTGAGATGATGAAGCTAGCGTCAAAGGCTGGCTATCGCCCAAAATACATCGTGCTGAGCGGCTACGACGACTTCCACCTTGTAAAACAAGCCATGAAGCTCGGAGCAGAAGAGTACCTAATCAAGCTAGACCTCGAGCCCAGGACCCTTGTTGATACCCTGGCCGCTGCCCGAGAGAAGATCAATGCAGAGCGAGGCCGCCTTACGGATCAAAAGCCTCTCCACGAAAACATTGGCAGCAACATCCACCTATTTCGCGAGAGTTTTTTCAGGCAGATTATAGCTAAACCAACTCAAAACGAATCCACCCTTCTCGAGCAGGCAAAACACCTTGGACTCAACTTAAACGGCAGACTGATGTGCGCTGTAATTCGTATCAACAATTTGTCTGTCTTCAACAAGTATGAAGAGGGTGAGATCGGCGCCTTCGAAGCTGCAATCCGCAGTACCGTTAACGACATTGTGAACGACGTTTTTACAGGGTACACTTTCTCGTGGAACTACGGAGAATTCCTCGCCATTTTCGCTGTTCCGGCTCAGGCAAGTGCACACGTTTTGAGGGACAAGCTGCTTGACATGGGAGACAGGTTGTCTCAGGTGCTTGATCAGTACTTCAGCGTGTCCGTCTCGACCGGAATCAGTGACCCGTGCGATCAGTATTCGGATCTGCCAGCGCAGTACTTTAACGCGTGCAGAGCAGCTCAGCAATGCTATTACACTGGGGACCAAACCGTTCTGCTTTACAGCGACCTCCCAAGCGACTACGAGAATGCCGAGCAAGTCGATGTGTCCGGTCTGCGCGATGAACTGTCAGAGGCCATCGAGCTCTGCGACCTGCAGATGCTTGGACGAGTGTTTGAATCAGTGATCTCACTCCTAAAGAAACCCAATGTATCGAGAAAACAGGCCTACGATCTGTGTTTCCAACTTGCCTACTCCATCAGCGGGTCTCCAGGAATTGATGAGAAAAAGCTTCGACAAATATTCGACAACAAGAGCCCATACGAGACTATTCTCGGACTAGGCACCCTCGCGCAGATCATCAACTGGCTGATTGGATTGGAGCAGAGGATCTGTGCGGCAATAGCCAAGGAGGAGGTGGGCAAGAATCATCGCATTGTCGCCAAGGCGAAGCGGTATATTCTCGACCATTATATGGAGCGCATCAGTCTAGAGCAGGTTGCTGCCACGATAAATATCAGCCCCGGGTATCTTAGCACCATCTTTAGGCAGTCTACAGGAATGTGTTTTACTGACTATGTAACCCATGTGAAAATCGAACAGGCCAAGAGGCTTTTGAGAGAAACAAACTACAAGGTCTATGAAGTGTCAGAGATGCTTGGCTACCAAAACGCGTACTACTTTAGCAAGGTCTTCAAAAAGATCGTGGGCATGACTCCGAGCGAGTATTCGGGAAAGGTCTTCTGACAAAAGTGTTCAAAATCTGAAAATATTACTCCCTCACGTTGCCCGCCCCACTCGATGAAAGGCAGGTTATTCGAATCCGCGACATTTTACTCTTGCCCAAACGCCTTTACAATGAAAATGCTATCAAAATGACAAGGGAGGAATCGGCAAGTGAAAAAGCGGTTGAGCCTGGTTTTGCCTGTAGTCTTATTGGCCATCATAGTCGTATTCTCAATGGGCGCCGGTGCTGCACAGACAGTTCTCAAGTTTGCTGTGTGGGACTTCAGCATGTCTCCAGAGTACCAGATGGTAATTGACGCGTTTGAAGCCGAATACCCGGACATCAAAGTTGAGGTTATTGACATTGCAGCTGCAGAGTACCCGGACAAAATGACAGTCATGTTGGCTGCCGGTGAGGAAGTCGACGTGTTTGCGGTGAAAGACTTTGCGAGCTACTCTAACTACCTCAACCGCAACTACCTGACGCCACTCAACTCCTACGTCGAAGCAGACGGCCTTGATCTCACGCCATATGGGTCGGCTATTGAATACGTCATGCACAATGGGCAGCTAATGGGACTTCCTTACCGAAGTGATATTTACGTGCTCTACTACAACAAAGACATCTTCGACAAGGCCGGAGTGCCTTACCCATCAAACGATATGACGTGGCAAGAGTTCCGGGAGATTGCTAAGAAACTGACGAGCGGCGAAGGCAACGAAAAAATCTACGGAGCGTACTTCCACTCCTGGAGAAGCCAGATCCAGTGCCCCATTCTCTTGACTACGGACTTGACATTGCTCGACGGCGACTATGACTTCCTCAGGCCTGCATACGAACTGGCCCTGGCAATGCAAAACGAAGACAAGTCTGTCATGAGCTTTGCCGAAATCCGCACGTCTAATACTCACTACCGCGGTCTGTTCGAGAGTGGAAGAGTCGGCATGCTGTGGATGGGCACGTGGTTCATCGGCTCTCTTCTGAGCGATGAGCATGACGTGAGATGGGGAATTGCGAAATCACCTCACTGGCCCGGCACCAACCCCGGCTCGACAATTGCCGGCCTCACAACACTCGCCATCAACTCTAAATCAACCAAGAAAGACGCGGCTTGGAAGCTAGTCAGCTATTTCGGCGGTGAGAAAGGCGCCAGGATCTTCGCATCCCGAGGCGTACTGCCGGGACTCAGAACCCGAGAAATCCTTGAGATCTACACGTCCGTTCCCGGATTCCCCGAGGGTGGCGCCGAAGCGCTAGAGACGGCGGAAACTGAGGTCGAGCTGCCGCCTAGCCCGTATGCAAACGCATTTGACAAGATGCTTAGCGAAGAACACAGCATGATAATGACCGGCCAGATTTCCCTCGATGAGGGCCTCCAGAACATGGAGCGACGCGCTAAAGAAATCATCGAAGAGTGGTAGTAATCCGCAACTGATGAAGCATTGCTGTAGGCTCGAGGTGCTCCGCGGGAGATTCCTGCGGAGCGCCAAAGCCAGAATTGGAAAGGCGGCGTCGATATGAACCGTACAGCCCACGCGCAGAAGAAAAGCAGAAGCCTCCTTCAGTCGAGACGCCTTACTGCCTACGCGTTTCTGCTTCCAAACATTCTAGGGTTCTTGGTCCTTACCCTAATTCCCATAGTAGTCGCGTTCGGCCTGTCGTTTTTGGACTGGGACTTTGCTAATCCTGCAAAATACGTGGGTCTAAAGAATTTCATGAGATTAACTAGAGACAGTGGATTTCGCATTTCACTGACGAATACCATCTATTACACTGCGGTCTCAGTTCCTCTTACGATCGTGCTAGCACTCTTCCTCGCGGTCTTGCTTAACCAAAAGTTAAGAGGAATGAGGCTATTTAGGACGATTTACTTCTTCCCTGAGATATCGTCAATGATCGCTGTTGCCGTAGTGTGGAATATGCTCTATCACCCGACGATGGGCCCAATCAACAATTTCTTGAGATCGATCGGAGTTGCTAACCCACCGGGTTGGACCGCTTCAGTGAAATGGGCAATGCCTGCAGTAATATTGATGAGTGTTTGGAAACAGGTCGGCTACTATACGGTCATATATTTGGCCGGGCTGCAGGGAATTCCTGAGCATCTCTACGAAGCAGCAACTATTGACGGCGCAAACTCGTGGCAGAAATTTAAATGCATAACTCTGCCGATGCTGAGTCCGACGACGTTTCTGATAAGCATTCTCCTTGTAATCAGCTCATTCAAGGTATTCGACCAGATAGTCATCATGACTGATGGAGGCCCAGGTAGAGCCACAAACGTATTAGTGTATTACATCTACTACCAGGCATTCGGCTTGTTCCGATTTGGATATGCGTCTGCTATGGCCACAGTTTTGTTCGCAATCGTGTTGATCATCACTATTATCCAGTTCAGGTTGGAGAACAAGTGGGTTAACTACAGCTCAATGTGACAACACCTAGACATGCCCGGCCGAGGAGTGGTATCTACGATGAGTACCCAAGGTATTGCTTATAGCCAAAGCCCCGCAAAAAGGCTGAGAACGCGCGCTAAAACAGCGGATATTGTCAAGACTATAGCAGCATATGTGCTGCTGATCTTAGGTGCGGCAGCAATGATCATGCCGTTCTTGTGGATGCTCTCGTCGTCGTTAAAACCGGGTAATCAGGTGTTCTCATACCCAATAGATTGGATTCCGGACAACATCCGCTGGAAAAACTACGTTGAAATTTGGCAGAAAATTGACTTCTTGACATACTACAAAAACACAACTTGGCTCACCCTCGTGGTCACGTTCAACTCACTACTGACCAGCAGCTTAGCTGCATATGCGTTTGCCAAAATACAGTTCCCGGAGCGCAAAGCCCTGTTTCTCATATACGTGCTGACTATGGCTGTACCTTTCCAGGTAATCATGATCCCGCAGTTTATACTGATGAAAAACCTGGGCCTGAGTGACTCGCTGTGGGCATTGGTTGTTCTCCAGTCCTTTTCACCGTTTGGCGTCTTTCTGTTGAGGCAGTTCTTCATGACGATTCCTGACGAACTGTCAGAGTGTGCCCGCATCGACGGCCTCAGCGAATTCGGGATCTACTACCGGATCATACTGCCACTGGCCAAGCCCGCACTGTCTACACTCGGAATATTCCAGTTCAAATTCGTCTGGAACGATTTTCTCGGGCCCTTGATCTACTTGACATCCGACAAGAACAAAACCATTCAGCTCGGCATCAGGAAGTTCTACACCCAGTACGGCGTCGAGTACGGATTGATCATGGCTGCGTCTGTCTGTGCGCTCATTCCCGTAGTTATCATGTACATCGCGTTCCAGAAGTACTTCATACAGGGAATCGCAACTACAGGTTTAAAAGGGTAGGCGCTGTGCACCTACCCCTGTCCATCATCTCTGATCCGCTCTCTTCGATCTGCCGGTCCCTCGGCTAATCTCAAACGTGCTGGATCCTCAACACCGTCACGGAGTACGGATCAAAAGTGTACTCAAACGAGTTGCTCAGCCCGGTAAGCTTGGTCAACACCGGTGAGACCTTGAGCGGTTCTTCGAACGAGTTCTCATCGTTGAGATTGTCCGAGGTCAACACTTCCGCAGTGCCCGCTCCGGAAGGAACAAAGCTTCCATCCAGATTAATTAGTACGGTGCGAGGCAAGCTCGATCTATTGACCGCCTTGACGATCACGTCACCTGTCTCCTCATCATAGCTGCATACTACATAAAGTACAGTCGTGTCATCTTCGTCGACTACCTCGTGGATCAGCTCCCCATCGAGGTAACAACGAATCGTGCGTCCAGACACCTCTATCTTTATGTCGTACCAGCGCCCGGACTGGATTCGCACATCGGCCCGGTCGCCGATGATCATCTTCTGACCCGAAACTGCTTTTTCAATAGCCGTGACGGTGTTGCCCCAACCGCCCAGGTTCCACCAGTAGTAATTGTCGCCGTCCTTGACGCCAAACGGGATCAGCATGCCCTCTGCTCCAGATACCTTTCGCGCTCGCACCTCGATCGTGTAATTGCTCCGATCAACATCTCCCGCAAGGATGGTGCAGTTGTCATCTATGATCGACTGCCTCAGAAGACCGTCCGACTGTTGCCACACTCCTCGCCTCGATTCCCACTCAACGCCCTGGCCGGAAAAGTCGTCATACAGAAGCACTTCACCGCCGGAAGTAACCCGTATCCAGTCATATTCCACCCGCGTGCGCCAAGCACCCAGCCCTATCCTGCCGGAAATCGGCTCTTGCTGCGGGACCGCTTCATTGGTCTGGTAGGTGTGAGGCAGTACCCAATCGCCCAGGTTTGTACTGAACATCTTTTGTACATAGTAGCTCGGCGTGCCGTAGACCCTCGTGTTGTCGAACCAAATCAGATCGGGTACCCACTGGCTGTATCCGACTTTATTGAACAAAGGTGCATATGCAGCCATGTGAACCAGATCGGAGTTCCTCTCGAGACCGGTCATGAATGCAGCTTCTGCCAAAGCTGCCTCCAAGTTATTTCGCCTATTCGCCCCATGAGCAGCATATTCTCCGACAAAGATTACCATATCTCCTCTTGGGTAGTCGTCATAACGATCAGCGTTGTTGAAAAACCACTGCGGAGGGCAATACATGTGTTCATCAAAAACGTCAACCCCGACGCTTTCTGCCCACGCTTTATCAGCCTCGTAACTTGCACCTTCATAGGCCGTTCCCGGACCCGCGATTAACTTGATGTCTGGATACTTTTCCTTGATCGCTCGATGGAATACTTCATACCTCTGGTGGTACTCCGGCCCCCAGTTTTCGTTACCTATACCGAGGTACTTAAGGTTAAAGGGTTCCGGATGCCCCAAGGCAGCCCGCACTGCTCCCCATGTGCTGTCCACAGGCCCGTTGGCAAACTCTATGAGATCGAGTGCGTCTTGCACCCACTCGTCCAACTGATCCATCGGCACGTACTCTGCTCCTCTAACTTGACAGGAGATTCCGGCATTAACGATCGGAACAGGCTCCGCACCGAGGTCTTCGCACAGGAGGAAGTACTCGTAGAACCCCAGGCCGTACGACTGGTAGTACCCCCAAAGGTTCGCGTTGATCTTTCTTTCTGCCACGTCGCCAATAGTGTGCTTCCAGCGGTATGCGTTGATGATGCTGTTCCCTTCGACTATGCATCCTCCGGGGAACCTTACAAACGCTGGCTGAAGCTCCACGAGCATCTGCACTAAGTCCTTCCGCAGCCCGTTCTCACGGCCCATCCAAGTGTCCCTCGGGAAAAGCGAGATCATGTCGAGATAAACACTGCCTGGGCCATCTACTCTCACAGCCAGACGTGCCCTGCTGTCAGAAGCTGTAGCCAGGATCTCCCCGGAAAATCTCTGCCACTGACGAGTAATACCGGAAATGACAGTTTTGCCGTAAACCTCTCCCTGGGCATTCTCCAGAGTGACGACTAGCCGTCCTTCAAATCCGTCATCGCACCGCGCGTAAACGCTGAAGTCATAGTACTTGCCTTCTGCTACGGCAATGCCGCCATAGCCGGAGTTGACCAACCCCAGCTCTTCTCCACTGCCGTCGGAAACAAGCTTGACATAGTACCGGTTGTTTTCGTTCAACGGGTTCAGGTTCTCTATCACAATGGACCCGTTCTCCTGCTTGTTCAGGCGTCCCCAGCCGTCGAGCCTGCGCAGGAACTCGAAGGACCTGTTTTTCACCAGTTCAGCATATAGGCCGCCGTCAGCAGCAGAGTTGATATCCTCGTAAAAGATTCCATAAAGCATCTGGCTGATTTCAACACTCGGATTGTCGGTATGTATGGTCAGTACCGCAGAGTAATCCTCAGACACGGGTTGCCCTGCGAGCACAGTTCCGGTCAAGACCAACAATGCCAGCGGCAAAACGAACATAAACAGGCTTGCACCGCCCCAAGGCTTCACTGTCCACACCCCCGGTTTGCATAGACTACCTCTTGACAAAAACTAGTCTCCACAGTTGGGTATCGTCTCCTCTGTCTACTTGCTGAATCACGGAGGACCTACCGCTCTCAGGGTCATCAACCGCTTCAAGCACGAGTCCGCTGTTCTTGTTGATTATGGTATAAAACCCATCCTCGCGCGGGACAAGCTTCCAAAGTCGCTGATCGCGGTTTTCATAACTGCCCAACTGAACCGGAGACCCTGGATCGGTGCTGCCTGCTGCCACCTCAAGGTAGTTAAAGCTGTTCCGGTTTTGTATCCTGTAGTAATCCTCTTCCTTCCTGTAAATCTGCCAGTCAAAGGCCGCTCCTACCGGATCCGGTTCCAGGACGGCTTTGGTGCCTACAACAGGGAGGCCGTACTCGACTGTCAGGAACTTGCCGTTTGCCTTGTTCTGAATTAGATAATAACCATTCATGTCGCTCTCGCATACAAACGGCCATCCTTCTTCGTCCCAATGCAGATCGCTTATAAGAAGCACATGCGCGCCTCGGATCGTCCTGTCATAGGCGTGCCGGACCAGCAAGCTGTCTTCATACACATCTTGACCGCCGACCCCGTTGTATCGGGTACTGCCGGCATCGATAATCGTCCCACCTCCGTCCATCATGTCAATGCCGTTCTTGTCGACATAGGGCCCATCGACATACCTCGACCGGCCTACGGCGATCTTGTAGTCACTGCGGATGTTGGCGCAGCAGTGGTCTACCGAGACAAAGAGATAGTAGTAGCCATCCCTGTAAGTGATTATCGGCCCTTCTATCCCGGCAGCTGCACCGCCCACTCTCCTGCGTGCAATAGTCCTGACTGGTTCGCCCAAAGGAGGCTTCATAGTCTTTTCGTCGAGCCTCACAATCTGTATGCCGCTAAACCAGGATCCAAACACCAGCCACGGCTTACCTTCACTATCGAAAAACAGATTCGGGTCTATCGCGTTGTACTCAGTCAGCCAGCTGGAGTATACAACGACTCCCTCATCTTTCCATTCCCCGGACGCGAGCTTATCCGTAGAAGCGAGCCCGATAGCTGAAGTACTCTTCCCAAACTCGGATACAGAGTAATACAGCCACCACTTTCCGTTGTACCAATGGATATCCGGAGCCCAAACGTCGTTGTAGTTCATTCCGGGTGCGAAGTGCTTCCACCAGTGCAGTGGCTCCTTAAACACCGGCTGATCCTGAACCCACGTGCGGCCGTCAGATGAACGTTTGACCTGCAAACCCTCACCGGTGTGAAACACCCACCAAACTCCATCCTCCTGCGCAATAGACGGATCATGGGCGGACAGATCTCCCAGCATATCCCAAACCGGATACCAATTTTCCCTCTTAGGAATCTCTAGAGCAGCAGACGCCGTCCGAACCACCCCCATCAAGCAAAAGACCAGCACACTAACCAGTACCAAGACGACAGCAACTCCTCTTGCCCCGAGCACCGAGCTCGCCTCCTTTGCATTCGGCTATCGCCCAATCTTCAAAGGTCCGAGACCGGGGCGCAGCCAGCAGCTGCTTCAAGCCGTCAGCCCGGCTAAGTGCCATGAACGCGTCCTTGAACGCAAAGCGCGCCGGCTCACTGCCCTTTTCCGCAACCAGCTTCATGAAGTCTATAGTGATGTACTTACCGTCCACATAGCCACCTTCATAGGTGCAAATCTGGTTGTTGAAGTAAGTCAGGCGGCCTGTGCGCTTTCGCGACTCATACTCCTCGCTGCTAACCACGATCATGATGTCTACATCCGACGATTCAGTCGCGAAACCATGAGCAACGGATCCGCCGACTATGACTGCTAGTACTGCGTCCGTAGCGCTCAGCTGCTGAACGACTCGTTCAATAGTCTCCTGGTGGTGCTTGAAAAGCGACCTACTCATAACCTCACCCGAATTACGTTCCAAGACAGAGCAGAGAGCTCCGCAACGACCTTGCCTCCCTGGACTCTCGATCTTCCGAAGTTATGCGGCTTTACGTTGTCAGGATGGTCCTCTGTGTTTACTGCGTAAACATCATCGCTCTCCATGACTATGTGTTCCAGCAGTTCTGGGTCCGAGCTTCCTCCGATACCAATCTCTAGCGTAATAAGGGTTTCTTGATCTCTGTTGACCACGAAGAAGGTAATCTCTCGCTCATCCTCGGATAGGACGGCCACTGCGTCGATTACCTTGACACCCTTGAACTCTCGAGCGTCGTATACAGGCGCATCGACAATCGACTGCAGCACTGTGCCTCTACCGTATTTCGAAGCATGCTGGAACGGATAGTAAATCGTTTGCCTCCAGGCTCCGCCGCCTTTCCGAGTCATCACCGGAGCGATCACATTGACAAGCTGAGCCAAGCAAGCAATCTTCACTCTGTCGGCATGTTTCAGGAGAGTGATCAAGAAAAGCCCGACTACCAGTGAATCTGCGAAGTTATACACGTCTTCCAACAGCGGTGGTGCTTGCTGCCATGGTTCGACCTTCTTGTCCTGCTCGTTCGAATGATACCAAACGTTCCACTCGTCAAACGAAATGTTCATCACCTTACGGGTTCTCTTCTTCGCTTTGACGTAGTCACAAGTAGCAACCACGGACCGAATGAATTCGTCTACTCCTTCGGTTTGCGCCAAGAAGTATCCAAGGTCTTTCTCTCTGTTCCCGAGATACTGGTGCATCGAGATGTAGTCAACTAGTTCGTAAGTGTGGGCTAGGACTGTGGCCTCCCATTCGGGATATGTTGGCATATCCCTGTTAGAGCTTCCGCAGACAACCAACTGTATGGAAGGATCCACCATTTTCATGACTTTAGCCGCTTCTACGGCAAGTCTGCCGTACTCCTCTGCCGTCTTGTGCCCAATCTGCCATGGGCCATCCATTTCGTTGCCAAGGCACCACAGCTTTATTCCGTGGGGTTTCTCGAATCCGTGCTCTCTGCGCAGATCGCTCCAGTAGCTGCCGCCAGGATGGTTAGTGTATTCGACAAGATTCCTGGCAGCATCTATGCCACGAGTCCCAAGGTTAACAGCCATCATTGTTTCTGCTCCAACCTTGCGTGCCCAGGTGACAAATTCGTTCAAACCTATCTCATTAGTCTCAATACTGCGCCAGGCTAGCTCAAGCCGCGTGGGTCTTTGCTCCCTAGGGCCGATACCATCTTCAAAACGGTATCCAGATACGAAATTGCCGCCAGGATAACGGATTACAGGAATATCCAGCTCTCGAACAAGCTGTATGACATCCTTTCGGAACCCCTCTTCATCCGCCAGGGGATGGTCTGGTTCATATATGCCAGTGTAGATTGCTCTTCCAAGGTGCTCTACGAATGACCCGAAAAGTCTCCTATCGACCTTAGACAATTTATAATTTGCGTCCACATACAAACTTGCCTTGGCTGTCACCACAAGCACACCTCCGCCTTACAATAAACCTCTGCACTACGGCTGCTACTCGATTTCTAAACGTTTAGATATCGCCAAGTCTCAGACAGCTGGATGATTCTCACTCGCCGGCCTTGAGTATTCACGTGGATTCCTTCACTATCAGTTGAGGCACAGCTTTAATGTGCTCATAGGGGAACTTCTCTTTGGCGATGCGCCTGAATAGCAGGTTCATTGCGTCATCAACCATTTTTTCTTTAGAGAAATCGAGGGTGGTCAGCTTTGGCCGAGTGTAATCAGCTATACTGTTGTCACAGCCTACTACGGCCATCTCCCCAGGAATTTTGACTCCCATGTCTCTAAACCTGTCGATAACGCCGGCAGCCATCACGTCATTGTAGACAAATACGGCTGTCAGTTCAGGACATCTGCTATACAGTGCATCTGCCAACTGATAGCCATCTTCGCGGGCGAAGCCGGTCCCTAACTCGACATAATCTTCGTTCACTTCGATCCCGGACTCGCGCAACGCCTCTAAGTAGCCGGCGAACCTCTCTTGTGTAGTCCGGCTCTCCTTGATACCTATAAACCCAATCCTTCGATGGCCTCGATCAATGAGATGTCTAACAGCGACTCGGCCAACCATGACATCATCAATCGTAACTGTGTCCAACCCGTCCACCGCTCTAGCTCCGGCTAGGCCCACAATCGGTATGCCTTCATCGCGAATGGCATCGATAAAGCCCTGCTCGATTATGTCCCACGTCAAAGTAGTGATTACGCCCGCTACTCTGTTCTCAATCAAGATGTCCATATATAGGTCAACGCGCTTAAGATCGCTATGAGTAGTGCAGAGGTACACGCCGTATTCCCGCTCGAACGCCCGGTCCTCAATGAAGTGAGCCATCTGTGAAAAGAAGGCGTTGCTGATCGTCGGTACCACATACGCTATAGTCTTCGTCTGCCTCTTGGAAAGCGCCTGGGCTATTCGATTTGGCCTGTAGTTCAACTCCTCAATGGCTTTCAGCACACTTAGCCTTTTCTCTTCGCTGACATTCACGCCCGAGTCACTGTTAATAACTGCAGAAACAGTTGCTACGGAAACTCCTGCCCTTCGTGCTACGTCCTTTATCGTCGGCATCAGTACCCTCTCCGGTGATACAAATCCTACCATCGATACTCAAACAAACGCACAGTTATCCTAATTTTACACCATCGTCCAGTGAGCTCGCAACAATCGAAGTGTCATCGCCTCCTGACCGCAGCCTAGCCGATAAACAGCTGAGGTTTGAAGTATCTCTGGAGCGAGATAAAGATGATCAACAGCGGCAGAATTGTGAAAAAGCTTGCGGTCAAGGTCAGGTTGTATACAGGGAACCCCTGTGGGTCTGTAATAGTGGTGATACCCAGAATAAGAGGCATTCTTGCCCTGCTGTTTAGCACGACTAAGGGCAGGAAGTAATTATTCCATACACCAACGAAGGCCAACAGAACCAAGGTGATGAATCCCGGAATGATATTCGGGAATCCGACTTTCAAAAAGATTATAAAGTCATTTGCTCCGTCGATTTCAGCTGCAGCGAACACCTCGTCAGTTATCTGGTTCCAGTAAGCTACCATCATGTATACTCCGAATATGTTCACAAACGACGGCAGCAGTACGGCCCAGCGCGTGTCTATTAGATTGAGGTTCCTAAACATCATGAACAGAGGCAGTGTAGTTGCATAACCGGGCACCATCGAGAAACCGAGGACTAACACGAACAGCGGCTTCTTGAGAAAGAAATCATACCTCCTGAAGGCGAACCCCGCCATGGATGCGATTACTACCCCTACAATAGACCCAACGGTAGCGTACAAAATCGAGTTTCCCAGCCACTTGAAAAACACCCCGTTCTCGTAGGTGAACACTTTCTGAACGTTTTCTGCAAACCGGTTGGGTACGCCCGGAAGCAGCGACTTCTGAAACAGCTGGCCTACGTCTTTAGTCGTTCCGACTACCAGCCAGTAGAAAGGGAATATGAAATACACAGCTAGAGCTAAAAGGATCAGGGTTACTGCTATGGCCACCAGCTTTCGCCTATTCACTGCAATTCCTCCTCACCGGTCAGGTCAGATCCTTCACCTAGGACCTGTGTCGCAAGACCTGCTTCGTTGCTGTTCTCAAAACGTACAGGGAGAAGATGAAGGTTATGCAAGCCAAAATCATGCCCATGGCTGCAGCATATGTAAACCGGCCTTGCGAGAAAGCCGAGGTATAAATGTACATGGCCGGCGTATAATTGTTAGGCAGCACTACAAGACCTCCCAGCATCCACGGCTCGTTGAACACCTGCATGGCACCAATAGCATTGAAGATGAATAAGGTGATAAGCACGTCCTTCAACAAGGGAATCTTGATCTTGAACGCTATCTGCCAGAACCCTGCACCATCCAACTGAGCTGCTTCAGAATACTCCTTTGGAATCGAAATCAGAGAGGAGTAAATGACAAACGCAGTATAACCGGTGAATTCCCACAAGATGATGATCAAGAGTATCGCCGGAACACTCGGCCGCGTCAGAATCTTCATATTTTCGTAGCCTAAAAAATCTAGTAGAGGTCTAAACGGCGACATCGAGTCAGAGAAGATGTACGACCATACGATGCCTGCCACGATGCCGGGGATGCAGTAGGGCAGGTAGTAGAGGAAACGGTAAACCAGCCCATCTCGCTTGCGGGTCTCGTAGAGCAGGGACACAATTGTGGCCAAGAGCAGCATCAAGGGCACTTGAACGATTAGCAGGAATGCCGGGATCTTGAATGCCTCCCAGAACCTCGTATCTCGGAATATGCGGGAATAGTTGTCAAAGCCCACATACCACATCCTGGCTCCTCGCTGTCCGTATAAAGAGAGCTTGGCACCAAGACCTATTGGATATATCACTAGAAAAACAAATAGAGCAAGAAAAGGCGTCAGGAACAGGTACGCCTTAAGTGTTGAGATAAGTTTTCTTTTTGTAGCTGAGGTCATAGTAGCAGCACCTCTAAACTGGATTTATCATCCTGAACAACTCCCTGTGATGTGTTGCCACTGCGAGGTCAGATACGATCGTATCTGACCTCGCAGGCAACTAAAGAGAGGGGTTTTGTTGTCATGGAAGCTGTCCAACTATGAGATTAGTGTATCCAAACTCCTTCATCGTAGCGATGACCTGCTCCTCCCACATCGGGAGAATATCAGCAAATCGCTCGATCTTGCCGTCGACGTAGTCCTGCATCAGCTGGCTCAAGGCACTGTCCATATTTGACCAAATCGGAATCGCTACAAACGTCGTATCTACCAGCTGGTGAGCATGCCACAGCTCTTCGACGATATTCTGGCCACCGAAGAACTCGTCGGGACCGGAGACCTCGTCAAGTACTTCCTCATACCTGGTAGAGACCATGACCGGTAGATTGCTGTACCTATGCAGGCACTTAAGAGACTCAGGATGCGAGTTGAGCCAGTTGACGAATATAGCTGCTGCCTCAGGGTTCTTGCAGTGAGTAGTCACATAGAATCCCGAGCCGCCGATCATTCCGTTGTGCGGTTGATCTTTGCTGATGAACGGAGGCACCGCGACTCTCCACTGGCCGGCCGACTCCGGAGCGTTATACCTGAGCCACTCTCCAAACCACGAGCCTACAATAACAGATGCAGTCTTTCCTTCGTTAAGAGAGGCATACCAGTCGGCGTTCCACCACATCTGGAGGTCAAGGACGCCCTCGTCGAACAGCTGGCCCCAGAACTCAAAGAACTTCTCTGCTATTGGGTTTGTAAAGTCTATGTACCAGTTGCCGTCGTGGTAGTCAAACAGCTTTCCGCCTGCTCCCCAAATCATGCCTACCCATACCAAGGCATAACCTATTGGCGGCGCAGCAAACTCCAGATCGGGAGCGACAGCCTTTAGCTTCCTGGCCTGCTCTGCGTACTCCTCCCACGTGGTTGGAACAGTGAGGCCGTACTTGTCAAATATGTCTTTCCTGTAGAAGAAGGCATTAGCGCCACTGTCCTGCGGAGTGCCGTAGATCAGCCCGTCCATCGAGCAGAGACCTAGAGCTGACTCGCCATAGAGTTCAACAAACGTTTCCTCATCTAACCACTTGTTAATCGGCTGGAAGGCGCCGAGGTCCATAAACTGAGGTGCGAAAGAGTACTCTACCATCAGGATATCTGGTAGCCCGGAACCTGCGGCCAAAGCGGTCTGAGCTTTGTCGTAGTGGACGCCGAAGTTCTCCCAAACAACCTTGATGTTTGGATATGCTTTTTCAAACTCCGCAATCGAATAGTTTTCGTTACTCGTCCAAGCCCACATTGTCAGCGTAACCGGCTCGCCGGTGTACTTTGGATAGTAGTCCTTAGCCGACGCGCAGGAGCTCAGCACAAGAACCATTAGGATGGCCACTAAGATCTTCTTCATCAACTGGTCACTCCTTTGAATTTACTCCTTTCCATATTCCGAATCCTGCCGTTTCCATAAAAGCCTACTATTCCTGCTTTTGTTTGACAGCGACCTTCCGTCCTATTGCCAGCACCACCTCCCGCAGCAGCCGACTCATACTGCCTGCCGGTTTGTGGCTTCAGTGCCGGGGTTCAAAAAAGCACGGATGGGGCAGAAAACCCCACCCGCGATTTACGGCAGCCGTCCACTGATGACGTTGTCGTACCCGAACTCCTCCATATACGCTATTGTATCCTGCTCCCACAGCGAGAGTATATCCGCAAACCTGGCAATCTTGCCGTCCACATACTCCTGCATACGCAGACTGATGCTGTTTGCCACGTTCGACATTATCGGGAGATGTACAAAAGCTGTATCGACCATAGCATGTGCCTCTAGCAAGGATTTCCCGATGTTCTGCCCGCCAAAGAACTCATCGTGACCGGCAACATTGTCGATCACTTCTGCAAACCTCGGAGAAACCATAACTGGGAGATTGCTATACTTGTGTAGACACTTCAGTGACTGCTCGTGCGAGTTAAGCCAGGTGACGAATATCGCTGCGGCCTCAGGATTCTTGGAATGAACTGTGACGTAGAAACCTGATCCCCCGGTCATGCCGTTGTGCGGCTCGTCTAGGTTCCACTGCGGGGGAGGCGCAACTCGCCAGTTACCGGCTGTATCCGGAGCATTCAGCTTGAGCCACTCCGCAAACCACGCCCCGATTAGGATGGAAGCGACTTTGCCCTCGTTGATTGCGTTGTACCAGTCGGCAGACCACCACATATCTAGGTCTATGGTCCCCTCATCGATAAGCTCGCCCCAGAAATCAAAGACCCTCTGGGCGACTGGATTGGTAAAGTGGATGTACCAGTCACCGTCCTTGTAGTCAAACAGGGTGGTGCCGGCCTGCCACACTGGACAGATCCACCAGAAATCGAGGGGTACGGTGATGAAGTCTATCTCCGAAGCTTGCTTGTGAAGCTTGCGGGCCTGCTCCGCAAACTCCTCCCACGTCCGTGGAACGGTGAGTCCATACTTGTCGAAGATATCTTGCCTATAGAAAAGTGCGAGTGCACCGCTGTCCTGAGGAGTTCCATAGATGTTTCCGTCTAGCGCACACCACTTGAGGGCCGGCTCTCCAAAAAGCTCAACGAATGTTTCCTCATCGAGCCACTTGTTGATCGGCTGAAAAGCGCCGAGATCCATGAACTGAGATGAATAGGTGTATTCCACCATTAACACGTCGGGCAGCCCTGACCCCGCAGCTAAAGCCGTCAGTGCTTTGTCATAGTGAACTCCAAAATTTTCCCACTGCACCTTGATCTTCGGATACGCCTTCTCAAACTCTTCGATCGAATAGTTCTCATTGCTGGTCCATGCCCACATAGTTATAGTAGTGGGCTCCCCTGTGTACTCTGGGTATACATCTGCCGCCAGTGCGCTCGAACTTAAGAGAAGTGCAACAAAAATCAACACGAGAATGCGCTTTAGTCTCATCTCCGGGACCTCCATCCATTTTTCTGCGTTCCACCGCCCTGACACACTCGGAACGCCGCTGATGAGACGCAGTGACCCTTGTCCGGCTGCGTTCTAGATCAGTTCACCTCCAATCAGTCTGTTCGCGTCAGGCCCAATCCACTTGCCCGGATACAATCACTGCTCCCACATATCTAACCGTTTAGATGATGGCGGCATTACACTGGCTGTCTCAAATCTGAGTGCAGTATAGCTGGAGTGATGGCAGTATCTAGAGATGAGCTCACAGACGTCGATCTATACGGTTAGATCTGGTGTACTCTCATTCTATTATGCCACTGGTCGAGTGTCAACCATGAATTCTCAAGCCTCTCAGAAGCTTTCATCTGTGGGCGTTGACTCAATGGACCGGGTAGGCTGAATCAACGGTTATCTCTTGTTTTCTGCTGTTGGAATCACGATCGAAATCCTGGTTCCAATGCCTGTTTGATAAGCGCAGCGTCTGCGCACACTTCGACCGGAGACAAGCGAGACTCAAACTCGTGGGTTTGATCAATCACCCGAGCTTCCCTCGACACGGTTTCGGCCAATCCGGCTAGGTCAAAGCACTCCATGTTCAAAGCTATAGCGTTCGAGTCACCCCTGGCGCAGAACTTGCTCGTCGTGCTTTCCCCATCTATCGAGCAAATTCGCATATCCTTGAATTGCTGCTATCGCAGTCTCAGCTCGTGAGAAGCATCCGATACAAACCGCGCTTGGGCTTTGTAAGACTCGTTGATGCGGTCGAGTATTTTGTTGATTGCCGCGGCCAGATCTCTGAGCTCATCCTTAGCTCCATCAACTTCTATGCGGGTATCTAGCTTAGCTGCATTTATCCCGTCCAGCTTGCCGGTGAGCGCCTGTATCTCCTCAGGGGTGAATGAGCCCTTATCCGTGTTGATGCTCAGTGCCCTTTCCGCCAGTTCGACAATTGGGCTCATGGTGCGCCGGATAATGCGACCGCCGTCCAGAAAACTGCGCACGGCAGCATACAGCTGAATGGCGAGCAAAACAAGAATGACAATCTCGGCAAGTGTGAGGATGGGTGTCAGTTGGACTACGATCGCGTAGGAAGAACCGTTGAAGGCCTTCTCAATTCGAAAGCTCAAGCTGTCAATCTTCCGCTTAAAACTCTCTGCGCTCTAAGTAAACGCCAATCTCTGAGAGCGTTGGATAGAAGCGCGATTCATTGATCTCGATTCGCAAGTACCTGGCTTCAACCCGCTCAATACAGCAGATTCGCTTGTAACCCACAACCGTTCCCCTATAGCATTCGACCCAATCGCCATCATTCTTGTAATATACAGTGAAGCGCTCGATTCGCTGGCTGGAACGAATGTGCTCACAAAGCACTATGCGGTCAAACGTCACAGGTCGCAACAGATCAATCTCGATTACAGGCGACTCGTTGCCATCCGACGGCCGCCAATAGGTATCCATATCGCCGTCGAGCACGTTTTCCACCTTATGACCCTCGTCAAGCGTGTCAGATGCATACACCTTTGCCTGACTGGCGAGGTTTTCTGCAAACGTAGCGCGCAGTATCTGTCCCAGCTGTTCAAGGACGGCCGCGTCTCGCTCGTGCATCAAGCCTCTACGGTCAGGGGGAACATTCAAAAGGAAGCACGCATTCCCGCCAACCGATCCGTAGTAGGTACTTAGAAGTTCATCGACCGTCCTAACTTTGTCGTCCTCAGAGGGATGATAGAACCAACCCGGCCGAATGGAGGTATTCACCTCGGCCGGGTACCACACAAGCTCTCTGATGCCGCGGATTGCCTCACGGCTGCCTAGATCCGCATCCTGCGTGTTAATCCGGCGTGCGAACTCACGATCGTCTTCCTTTTGCGACCTCTCCTGAGTCCACTCGGCTCGCGTCAGGACGGCCGGCACTACGCTCCACTCAGACTCTCGGCAGTGCCCGGCCTCGTTTCCTACCCAGCGCACGTCTGGGCCGCACACGGAGATCACAGCACCCGGCTGGAGTTCCCTGATGAGCCGGTAGTAAGCCTCCCAGTCATAGACCTGCCTCTTGCCGTTCGGGCCCTCGCCGCACGCACCATCAAGCCACACGCAGAAGATCTCCCCGTATGACGTCAAGAGTTCTCTAAGCTGGTTCAGGTAGAAGCGGTTGTAGGCATCCGAATCTCCGTAAGTCTTCTCATGCCTATCCCACGGCGAGAGGTAGATCCCGAACTTGATCCCTCCGCGCCTGCAGGCATCGGATACTTCCCGCACGACATCTCCGCGGCCCCCACGCCAGTCACTGCTAGCAACGGAGTAATCCGTGTACTTGCTCGGCCAAAGGCAGAACCCATCGTGATGCTTGCAGGTCAGGATCAAACCTCTCATTCCAGCCGACTTGAAGACCCTCACCCACTGATCCGCGTCCAATTCAGTAGGGTTAAACAGCTTTGGGTCCTCTGTTCCAAGCCCCCACTCTCTGTCTGTAAAGGTGTTTATGCCGAAATGGACAAAACCGTAAAACTCCGTTTTCTGCCAATTAATCTGGCGCTCCGAAGGCACAACCTTGACAGCTTCGCGGACAGAGTCGTCAATCGAAAACTTGGACTTTACCATGTAGAATCACCTGCGAGGCTTCAAAACTGCTTTCGAGTCAGCCTGGGCCTAGCCCTCGTCAATGAGGTCCGCGGCCGTGGGATCCACCGGTTAGACGGCCTTTTTCAGTCTAAACACATGGGCAACCAAATCGTTCGCATTCCCAAGCTCTACTCCTGTGAGGTTAATCCGCAGACCGGTGCCGGTCTGAGCAAACTCCAGCCCAGCTCTGCCTCCGACCAGGTCGACTCTGCTCACCGGCTCCATATACGGGATCACAACACTTTCAGGCATTGCGCTCGGCACTTGTGGATATAGGTAGATGCAGTATACTGAATCACCCTTGCTCGTAAAAGCACAGTTATCCTTGAAATACGGCGCACAAGGCCTAGTGCCGTAAATCGCTTCGCCATATGACTTCAGCCAGCTGCCCAACTCCTTCATACATCGCACAGCCCCTCTGGGCAGCCTACCATCCGGCTGAGGCCCGACATTCAAGGCGAGGTTCCCGCCTTTGGCCACGACCTCTGCCAAAATACAGACCAACTCCCGAAGTGACTTATACGTGTCCTCGTATGCAAACGAGAAGGAGGTTCCCATAGTGATGCAACTCTCCCACGGAATGCTCATCGGACGATCGGGAATTGTCTGCTCAGGGGTAACATAATTCTCGTAGGGACCTCCGACGGTGCGATCCGCACATATCAGCCAGGGCTGCAGCTTCCTAGCCTTCTCCACCACTTCCCCAATCCGGATATCCTGGCCGGTTTCCGGCCGCACCCAACCTGCATCCAGCCAGAGAATATCGATCCGGCCGTACTCTGACATCAGCTCCATGATCTGCGCATGAGTGAAGTTAACAAATTTCTCCCACAGTTCTGGGTACTGAGACGGATCGTAAGAGGGACCTCGCCAGGACGGCCTGCTGCGTTTCATCCCCGGAGCCCAGTAATATGGACAGTGCCAGTCTGCCTTTGAGAAATAGCAGGCGATTGCCAGCCCTTTCTTGCGAAAAGCCTCGAACAGGTGCTTGCACACATCCGCATACTTATGGGTATGAAACGGGCAGTCGGGAGCGGTGATCTTGTAATTGGTCTGCTTAGTGTCCCACATGCAAAAGCCGTCGTGGTGCTTTGCCGTAAAAACCAGATATCTAAACCCGTTGTCTGCAGCCAAATCGGCCCAGACATCCGGTTGGAACCGGATAGGGTTAAATGTGGTGTTGAGCGCAAAGTACTGCTGTTTGAATTCCTCCGGGTCTTCAACCCAATCTATCCCGACCCGCGACCACTCCGCGTCTGCGTCACTCAATGCCCATGACTCAACTAAACCGAGTTGCGAGTAAGGGCCCCAGTGCATCATCAAGCCCAGTTTTTGATCCTTGAACCACTCCAACCTCTCAATGAGAACCGGATCGTCTGGGGCCACGTAGCGGTCCTCTGGGCTGTAGTTGTGCTTGCCATGCTCTACTACCGTATCCTTTTTAGTACCTTCCCGGGCACCGCCCACCGGAAATCATCTCCCCTTCGTATCTTAGAATGCCTGATTGGGATGGTATAGTTGCAGGATGTATCAGCCTGCAATCTCTACCGGAGCTTTACCGCACCTTGATTATCACTTCAGCAGGTGCGAATCTGCTCGAGCGCGCAGTCACTCTAATCTCCCCAGGTTGGCCGGTAGTCCGCACATAAACTCCAATACATCCGCCTATGAGCGCAACCTCGCTGGGCCCAATGATTCTTCCCGGGCCGGTGATGTCAAGCTTTATGAACTCGTTGATAAACGGAGTTACATTGCCTACCTGATCAACTACTTTAAACACAATTCTAGTTGCATCGTACGTTTCGCCGGGAGTCAAAACATCGTCGTCAACAGACGCCTCGAGCTTCACGGCTACCGGCCTTCCGGAAAATCTCTTCTTTGCAACCGGCTTGCCGCCGATGTAACCTACGACTTCTCCGTCAGGCCAGCGGAATCCCCACGCTCCAAACTGCTCAGGACTCTTCTTTATAATGACAGGTGGATGTGGCAGCCCAGGGAAATCGTCCTTAGCCGGATAGAAACGACCGGCTGCAATTCCGTCTAAAACGAGCTCGACAAAATCGCAATTCGTGAATATGACCAGGGGGATTACTCCTCCTATGGACCGCTCGCCGCGAGCCCACAGAGTGGCCGGCTCAAGCACCACCTTTCGTTTGGGATCTATTTGACTGCTATAAGCGTGCGCTGCAAACTTTGGTATTCGAAACATGTCCATTACGCCGTGGTAGCAAATCCTGTCTCCTGAGCCAAACTCATGATGAGTATTGTAGTCAAACGCGCACCACCCGATCGCTCCGGCAATACCCGGATCCATGGCAGCGGCATTCTGCACTCGAACATGCCGCATAGCATGCTCAACCAACCGCTCTTCCTGGTCAAACCGTTTGGTCGGGTACATATGCCCATTGAACTCAGTCACGAGGTACGGTACAGGTTCAAGCAATCCGGTAACCTTAGAAGGCGTTCTGAGAACAGCTTCGCCGCCACTGTGGACGAAATCGTTCATAGTGTAAACGTCTTCAAGAAACTCACTTTTTTCGAACCAACGCACGCCTCCGGTCTGCCTGGTAGGATCTAGCTCGCGGGCAATCCTATTGGTTTCAGTATAGAAGTCATGGTCGTCGCGAGATTCGTTGATACGGACACCCCAGAGGAAAATGCACGGATGATTCCAATCTCTCTCAATCATTTCTTTCAGGTTCTGGCAGGCGACTTTCTTCCACTCAGAGTCCCCAATGTGCTGCCAGCCCGGCAACTCCTCAAAAACGAGCAATCCGATCTCGTCGCATCGGTCGAGGAAATGTCTAGACTGGGGATAGTGGGAAGTCCTGACAACATTCAGGCCGAGCTCGTTCTTCAGGATATCAGCGTCTCGCCTCTGAACGCGCTTCGGCATAGCGTAGCCTACATACGGATATGACTGATGCCTGTTGAGCCCACGCAGTTTGATTCTGTTTCCATTGAGATAGAAACCGTCGGGCTTGACTCGAGCCTCGCGAAAGCCAATGCGAGCGGAGAACTCATCTAAGACCAGCACTTCAGGACCTCTATCACATGTTTCGCACCCTGAAGCCTCGATAATGTCCAAGAGATAGGCTTGGCAGGTATACAGCTTTGGATTGTCCAGATCCCACAACTCTACGCCTTCGATATTTTCAAGAGTCAACTCGACCAAGACTCTGCCGTCTCCGTTTAGCTCTACGACTTGCCGGCTGTCGGCCAAAACAGTGTCTCCATCTGTCAGTAGAACACCAACAGTGATCTCGCCCTTCCGGCGCTCGGGATTGCAGAGCCATACCCTTGAGTGTACCCGCTTCTTAGCCTCCAGGACATTCGTCGGAGCAAAGAACGCGTTGTCTATATACACCGGGTTGACTACCCTCAGGTTGACCTCGCGGTATATTCCCCCGTAGGTAAGATAGTCCACAACATTGCCAAATGGCGGGATGTCAGGGCGTTCTGTAGAATCCACCTTGACAGCTATGACATTGTCTTCCCCAAAACGCACTTTGTCTGTAACATCAATTGAGAATGGAGTATAGCCGCCTTTATGGTTACCTGCGTAGGTGCCGTTGATATAGACCTCGGCATAGCACATCACGCCATCAAAATCAACAAAGATGCGCCTTCCTTTGTATTCTAAAGGAACTTCAAAATGCTTCCGGTAGCAGGAAACAAACTGGAACTCAGACTCATCAAAATAGTTGTAAGCAAGCTCCTTGTTGGTATGGGGTAAGTCCACGACTTCAAATTCTCTCTCGTCCACCGTCTCATTAAGATAACTCTCAGAAAAAGCCTTGCTGTACTTCCAACCGTAGTTCAATGGAATGATGTGTCGCATAGCTCTCCTCCGTTGTCCATTGTTGTCAACCTTCGTCACAGATCTCTAGAGTAGCCTTCAGGTCCAGAGCACCCGAGTGAGGCCCGACCATTATTTCAAAAGACCCGGGTTCGACCACCCACTCGAAGTCTCTATTAAACAGTCTAAAGTCCCTAGGCTCAAGTGTAAATGAAACTGTCACAGTCTGGCCAGCCGAGATCGGCACGCGCCTGAACCTTTTGAGCTCTTTGTGCGGCCTAACGACGGAACTCCACAGATCCCGTATGTACAGCTGGACTACTTCCTCCCCGTCCCGCTCACCTACATTCGTCACATCTACAAAGACGTCCGCGGTATCTCCTACTCCGATTTTATCAGGAACAACCCTGAGGTTGGAGTAGCGGAAGCGGGTATAACTCAGCCCATACCCAAACGGGAAAAGGGGCTCCCAATCCATCTCTATATAAGTGCGTCTGCCCCCAGGTTGGCGGTTATAGTAGACCGGAAGCTGGCCAACAGCCTTTGGGAAGGATACAGGTAGCCGCCCAGCTGGGTTAATGTCTCCAAAGATTGCTTCAGCAATCGCGGTGCCGCCTTTCTCGCCACAGAACCATGCCTCGATGATTGCCGGAATGTGGGCTGCCTCCCAGTTCAGAGTCAAAGCCCGTCCGTTGAGCAGTACTAGCACCACCGGAGTACCTGTATTGTACACCGCTTTGAGCAAATCCAATTGCTTTCCTGGCAGATTGAGATCCGCTCTATCTAGGCCCTCGCCACAGGTTTCGTGTGAATCCCCCAAGACCACAATAGCGACGTCAGCCTGTGAGGCGCACCTGACTGCCTCGTCAATCTCGTCCTGCTCTTTGCTCCAACCGAACAAGACACGCGCTCCTCCTGCATCCTTGCAGTACTCTATCTTGATATCGTAAGACCGACCGGACTCGAACCTAAACGGGATCTGATGGACACCGGTGCCACCGGACCTTCTGCTGTCCAGCAGCAGAGTTTGGTCTATCCAAACCCGCATGCTGTCAAATGTCCCGATTCCAAGATACCCTTCGAGACTGACCTGGGGCGTCATAGTACCGGTCCAGCGCACGAAGAAGTCGTTGACCTCAACCGCTTCGCAGGGCTTTGCAACAATCCAGTTGAAATTGATCTCTTGATCAACGCGGACGAGTACCGGTTCGCCTGTACCCGAGGGATTGTCATAGTATTCGGCCAGAAGTCCTGTTTCACCGTCTGGAGTTCTGAGCCAAGCTGAAGGGACGGGCCTTAAATCTACAGGGGTTATAGACGTACCCCTCACATACTCGACTCTCGTTTCCGGAGAGACTATGCTTCGTATCCCATCGAGGACCGTTACCGGCTTGAATCCTTCGATTCTCGGCGTATAATCGCCAAGCCTGGCTTCGGCTGCATTCGGCCCAATCACAGCTATCGAGCGGATATCCTTGGGCAAGGGTAGCAGTCCGCGATCGTTCTTTAAGAGACAAATGCTTTCACGCGCTGCCTGCAAGGCAATTTGTTGATGCTGCTCGCAGCGAACTACCGACCGGGACAGCTTCGGATCAACGTATGGATTGTCAAAGAGTCCAAGCATGAATTTCACTCTTAGTATGCGGGCAACCGCTCTATCGATGGTTTCTTCCTTCATCTTACCCGTCTCAACCATCTCGATCAATGCATTTTGGAAGAATTCGTGCGGGTAATCGTAGTACTGCATATCAACGCCTGCTTCTATCGATTGCTTGATTGCCTCCTGCGGTGATTCAGCCACCCGGTGCCAGTGATACAAATTCCCTAAAGCTCCCAGATCAGCGCGCACAAAGCCGGGCATATGCCATTCATCGCGCAGCACGCGTGTTAAGAGTTCGTAGTCCCCCGAGCATGGAACCCCGTCGATAGAGTTATATGAACACATTGCATTTACTGCTCCACCTTCGGTGAATGCCGCCTCGAAAACTGGGAGGTGGTACATGAACAACTCTCGCTTGCCGATGAGCGCCGGTGCACAATTGAGGCCGCCGGTAGGCACGCCGTGGCCGGCGAAATGCTTGGGTTCCGCTACTATGCTATCCGGGTCGTCAAGCCGTTTCCCCTGAAGCCCCCTTACAATAGCAACTGCCATTCGGCTGCTCAAATAAGTGTCTTCGCCAAAAGTCTCTTCCATTCGCCCCCAGCGCGGGTCTCTAGCTAAGTCGAGTACAGGGCCAAACACCTCATGAATATTGAAGCTTCGGGTCTCCCTAGCTATTGCCCGCCCCACTTGCTCCACAATGTCCGGATTCCATGTGGACGCGAGAGCAATACTCTGAGGAAATATCGTGCAACCCGGTCTGCAGAGACCGTGCAACCCCTCTTCGCTAAAGAGTATAGGAATCCCAAGCCTGGTCTGTTCCACCGCGTACCTCTGGATGGCATTGTTGATCTCGGCAGTGCCATAGAGGTCGTGGATGCAACCGATCCCCTCTGAACCGATCTCCTGGGCCACCTTGTCCCACAGGATCTCTGCATCGTCGGTTACGGCCGAGCTGCCTGCACTGCGCTTGATAAAAGCCGAGCCCACGTACATATCCATCTGCCGAACCTTTTCTTTCAGCGTCATGCGGTTCAGGAGGTCCTTAACTCTCTCTTCTATAGGAAGACTCTTGTCCTTGTACGGATATGTGACCTGCGCCATCGCTAACTACCTCACTCTGCATTAATTGCATTAATTCTGCGCGAAATACAAAAGCCCCCTCCCCACGCACTACAGAAGCACTTGGAGAGGGGACTGGTAGTCGCTAGCTACTCAAATATGGTTAGCCTAGGAGCATACATAGTCCAAGAGGCTATTGACCCAGCAGCTCGTCCAGATATGCCTGAGCCTGAGCAGCGACCTCGTTCATTGCCTCGGCCGGAGTCTTCTGACCGTCCCTTGCAGCAACATAGGCATTCCAAACTTCCTCTGAGGCCAGGGAGTAGTTGAGGATCTGACCGGTTCTATTGAATTCCGGCAGGAACTCAGCAAATATGCGAGCAGACTGGCGGTCCGGACAGTAGGTGTTAATCAACTCCCAGTTCCTCTCAGAGACATAGGCAGCAAAGTCCTCGGGCAAGAAGAGGTAGTCCATGACAGCGGCTATAGCCTGTGGCTCAGCTGAGTTCGCAGGCAGAGCCAAGCCACCGCAGAACCCGGTATACATCGTGTGCCCATCAGCGCGCGGGCCCTTCGGGAACGGGATCAGGCCATAGCGCATACCCGAGTTCTTAAGCCCATCCAGCTGCCAGGTTGCCTGATAGGCGAAAAGCACGGTTCCCTGTTCAAAGCCACTGGATGTTGTTACGCCGTCAATGTACGCGAGCTGGCGGCCGAACGATATTGCCTCCAGAACTGGCTCTGCGTTCCAGTTGTACTTCATCTTGCCGTCTGGGCCAGGCACGAACAGGTTAGTCCCGTTGCTGCAGACCAGATGTGCCCAGATTGCAAGGCCCTGCAGACCATACTGATCAGGAGTGCCATCTCCGTCAAAGTCCTTGGTCGCGGCTATCAGCATGTTCCTAAAGTTCTCCCAGTTCCACTCGCCGGCCTCATACAGCTCATATGGATCCGGCAAACCCTCAGCCTCTATTATGTCCTTATTGAACGCAAGCCAGGTAGTAGCACCGTTAGGCAGGGTCTCAAAGCTGCTCAAGACATAGATGTTCCCGCCAACTGTAAAGTGCCTAATTGCCGGCTCAGCGTACTTTCTTGGCTCTTCGAAGTATGAATCGCCGAGAACGGAGTTAATCGGTAGAAGTGCGTCCCTACCGACCAGAGCGAAGAAGTTGTCGTTGTCAATGCCCCACACGTCATACTCTGAATCGCCACTGATCAGGCGAGTAACCATTGACTCGACGATCGTATCTACAGGAAGCACTAGCGATTCCAGCTTGCAGTTAAACAGCTTTTCAGCCTCCGCGACTCTTCCCTCTTTCCTAAGCCCTTCTAGCTTATCAACCGCCGCAACAACCGTAATCGTCTTCCCACCCAGGTCGAATTCGCCGGCAGCCGTGGCCACTGATCCAAACAGGGCTGATAAAACGACCAGAACAACAAGAGTCCTTAAGGCGTTTTTCATTTGGTCCCCTCCTCATTGGTGATTAATAGTATGGTTTTGCCATACCACGCTCCGCGCTAATATACTGTAAGGCCTATCACCTCCGTTGGCTCAAATTCGACCAATAACAACCACCGCAATATTTGAACTTGCACTGGAACGCTAATTCGCTCCATCGTCTCTTGTTCCAGCTCTTTCAGCCTTCATCGACCAATCAAATCAGTTCATCATCTGAGTGGTATGGAACTTTCTCCATATGTCTATTTATTATTTCACTATTAGTTTGTGATTTCCTGCATACCACAAGACAAAAAGAACACCGACGCTAAGAGCCGCGCGCTAACCTAAGAACCTAACCGATTAGCCCGGTTCGCTCGATACTCTCAACGAAGTACCTCTGTAGGAACGCGTATAGTATCAAGACCGGCAAAATCATCAACATACTGCCCGCATTAACGACGAGGGAGAAGTACTGCGGGTGATTCATTTCTAGCTCCTTCGCCAAAGTGCGAGACAGGTTGCCCAGAGCAACCGGAAGGAAGTCGCTGTTGAGGTACAACGTAGTCAAGAACGAGTCATTCCACTGCCATACGAATGCGAATAGAAACACTACCACTGCGGCTGAAGTTGCGTTCGGCAGCATAACCCTGAAAAACGCAGTTAGAGGGCTGGCCCCATCGACGTACGCAGCTTCCTCTAGGTCCTTAGGCATGCCTCGGAAAAATTGCCTCATGACCAAGATAAACAGGCCGTTTCTCAGTCCGGTTCCGGTGATAGATGTCAAGACAAAAGGCCAGTAGGTGCCGAGGAGATTGAACCCTTTATTCGGAATCAACCCAAAGAGATTGAAGAACCGCCAGTTAAGGTAAAGCGGAACCATGATCATCTGTGGGGGCACGACAAGAGTGAAAACAGCTGCTGCAAAGACTAGGCTCTTGCCCCTAAAATCGAATCGGGCAAGTCCGTACCCAACAAGTATACTTGAGCACAGCTGAAGAACACTGACTATCAGGGACAGAATCAGGGAGTTCTTGAACACTGTTGGAAATCTCAACGTACTTATAGCCATCCGGTAATTGTCCAGTGTAAAGCGTTTCGGGATCCACTTCACCGTCTGATCGACCAAGTCTCTGCGCGACATAAACGACGACGAGATCTTCATCAAAACGGGGAATAGGATGATGTACGAGATGCCAACTATCAGGGCAAACCTAAATATCACGTATAACACCTGTCCCACCCGACGAACGATGTGCTGCATATTAGCAGATGATAGCACTCGATCGATACGCCTTTCCGTAGGTGCCAGCATGGCACTCCCTCCTTCAGACCGGGCTACTCCTGGTAGAAGACCCAACCGGACAATACCTTGACCACAATTGCCAGAATGATTGTTACCGCTGCGAAGTACATGACCCCCATCGCGGTCCCGATACCAAAACCCGCACCTGCAAAAGCCGTGTCTCTAATGTAGATGACAAGCTCATTTGCAGGCGAGAGAAACGAGTCTATAATCGAGTAGATGACGTTTGCAAGCACGATCGGGCTCATCATCGGCATCGTAACCATCCAGAACGTCTGCCAGGCTGAAGCGCCTTCAACCCTCGAGGCCTCATACAAGGCACTCGGTATTGATTGCAACCCTGCCAGGAAGATGAGAATCTGTATTCCCGAAGCTCGTACGACCTCCGGTATGTGTTCCACAACACTGACAACATATTGGAGCATCTCTCTGGGCAGTTTTAGCCGCATCAAGAACGAGGTCAGTACCGGCCCGCTCAACGCATTGGCTGCGGACACATTTGTTTGCTCGAGCAGGTTGCTCATGTAGTCTCCGCTCTCGAGCGTTAGAATTACGCCCGAAGTCAAGACAACCGGCAAGAAAAATATCGTCCTGGCGAGTAGGCGGCCCTTGAACTCCTGGTTAAGCAGCAACGCGGAGAAAAAGCTGAAGAAGATAATAGAGGGGACCTCTATCACCATCTTGACTACAGTCTCGACAAAAACCCTGACGAACTCAGCATCGGTGAACAGAGCGTACCTAAAGTTCTCAAAGCCGATGTATTCCAGCTCATACCCGCCTGATACAATCTTAAGCTTGTTCAGGCTGAACACGACTGCCTGCATGAAGGGCGCAAGGAAGAAGAAGATAAACCCAATGATAAACGGAGCACAGAACAGATAACCCGTGAGCGCCTTCTGCTGAGAAAGTGTGAATACGCGCCTGCCCCTACTCGGCATCGTCATAGCCCCCTCTCTTTCTCCAGGACTGCATAGCTCTCCGGACCAACGGTGACGCTGTCATCCTTGTACTCATCTTTGCTGTAATTCACAATCACAGCTAGGCCGTTTTCGTAAGTGGTGCGGTAAACGCCTTCAGCAAGCTTTCTGTGGTCAACTATCGCTTGGCCACTTACCCTGTTGAGCACAGAGCTTGCCTCATTATACAGCTCAACTGCCTCATCAAACCAATCCCGGTAGTTCATAGACAACATATAGTTAAACAAGGTATCTTTCACGTCAGAGGAGTTAGAATATATCCACCGGTAGTACGGGACAGATCCAGTCTCCAAACACTTCAGCAAAGCCCGCTTTGGCTGAACATTTGGATTTAAAGGCTCACCCGCATAGTTGATATATCCGTGCAGGACCATCTGGTAAAACGGTATACTTTCGTCAAAGAAGTGGAACTTGCTTCCTTCGACTGGCGCTTCCACAATGTGACTGGCGTACGGGAAAACAAAATCGTTTCCGCCAGAGACCAGCAGTCTCAGCCCTTGGCTTTGCAGAATACTCATTGCCTCTTGGCTCATGCGCAGTGCCTGTTGCCTGTCAACTAACTCGTCTACACTCTCACGAAAATCTGAGTAGACAACACTTCCCATACTGCGCAATGAAATGCCGCTAAAGCTGTACTGATTGAAGTCTGAAAGGAAGCGAGTCACCAAACCCACTAGCCGGCGTGGCGAAAGGATTACGTAGCTTCGCTCAGGAATGCGCTGGAACGTCGCTATGTTGAAATCATAAACCTTTACTGCATCCCTGTTGAGATATCTTGCAGCATCGGTTCCCGATCGGAAACCGTCTAACAGCGCATTCCTGTATACCGTGATGAAGTCGACGTCGGGATAGAGCTCAATATCATGTGCGTCTGCGAACTCAATAAGCTGGTCGAGTTCATAGCGCGTACCTAGGACACTCTCGAGCGTTACGTTATCGGGGTAATAATGATGCACTCCACCTTTGGTCCATCCGACATAGCGCACCTTAATGTTCTCTATTCCAGAGTCAACGAGCTGACTCAGAATCTCTCTTGCCTGCGAGTAGGTTGTCAGTGGATCTACGACCTCTCTAGGAGCTCCCAAGATCACTTCCTGCTTGTGAATCCCTCCAACCAACTCCAAATAGAAAGGCAGGGCGCTATCCGACGGCACTCTGCTCAGGCCGTAACGATCTATCAAGTATGAACGGTAGAGACGTGCCATACCGGAATAGTCTGCGTCTTCACCGGTGAGGAAGGCAATGCGCAAAACAATGTCTCCCTGATAAGGCCGAGACTGATACACATCAACTAGCCTATCGTCCGGACTGACTATTTCTCCCTCCTCCCGAACGCCGTAAAGAGTGATGGTGGCTCGAGGAGTCAGGGTAAAGCCACAAGACACCTTATTAAACGAGTCGGTCTTGCCTGCTAGTTCTGCACGAATGTACGCCAAGGCTTGGCCGTCCTCAATTATCGTAAAGAACGCTTTGTCCCCGTCTTTGAGGCCGTAGACAGGCATCCGAATCATAGACCCCTGGGCAATCCTCTCGTACTGGGGTTGAATGGACCCATCTACTCCGTACACATTTCCGAAGAAAGAAGGCAGACTGAGCTTTTTCTGATTGTTCAACGCGACGAGCGCTCCAGACCGGTCTGGGACGAATATATACCCCTCAGCCCGGGTGTCAGCTGCGCCAAAACACGGCAGAAGATCGAGTGACTGAGGCATGAAAGTTGCGATTTCGCCTTCCTTCGTCAACACGTCTATAGGATACTCGATCTCGCCTGCAGGTATAGTTACTGTCAAGTATGGCCCGTCTAGCTTAAAGACTACAGGAATCTTAAATACCTCAGGATTGGGCACAGGTGGGTCAATGCTTGCTGCAACATGGTCCTCTGCAACATCTTCCGGCCTGTACCCGGCCTCCCTAAAGATGCGGGCAATCTCCTCTTTGTCAAACAAGGGGTAAGTACCCTCGAGGAGAACATATACCTCGGAATTCTTCAGGTGCTCGATGTCCGCAGAAGTTATGAGACTTCTGATATCCATATCAGCGCGATACTGAACGATTGTGTCGGACAATCGTTCAATCAGGTACTTCTTGCGCTCCTCCGGGCTGTCGCGCAGCCCAAGAGATTTCTGGAGCACCGGGCCAGACAAAGCAATCAGATCCCAGTTTCCAAACACTTGCTGCGGGTTTATTCCATAAACGCTGACTCTCTCGTACGGGTCGCCCGCAGTTTCCTTTAGCGTGAGAAGGGTATAGTCCTCAATGAGGATCTGTTTATCGAATTTGTCCTCGACCTTTTCCAGGATTGCTTCAAACTTCTCCTTAGCGATCATGATCGGCATGTAGGCGTCATCCGCCCACTGCTTACCGAGGACGTAGTCTATGCGAACGCCCCCGTCCACCGACATGATGGTGAACTCGCCATTGAGCACGCTGTCAAGGTACGAGTTAAGCGTGCGAGCGACTCTATCTGGCGTGTAGTAGCTCAGGGAAAGAGTTGCTCTGAGCGCTTCCCTGGCACTGCCGCGCTTGATTCTCTCTGTAGTCGACAGGTTCGGCGGGCTAGAGAACCAGACGTGGTTTGTCGACTTTTCCAAGACGGCTACTTCTGTGGTCTCCTCGTTCAAATACAGCTGCAGGTATTCGTTCTCCGACACCAGTGTGTAATCTTTGAGATACTGCTCATTTGCCAGTATAGGAGCACTAAACAGGAGGAGAGCCAGCATGGTCAGATATAAGCTGTTAAATGATAGCGTCTTCACTGGTTCTCATAACCTCCTTACAGTCTATAGGTCAGCTCTGTGTAGATAGTGTTTACGAACCCTAAAGCCTGGGCAATGACGTTAAAGAACAGCAAGCACATAAAGACGACCACTGCCATGCCCACTCCGGTAAGGACGCATGTAAACAGGTTCGCCTTGAAGTCGTATTCATGGATTGTCTGAGTTCCCACGAACACTAGGAAACCTGACCAAAGCACCGATATTGCGTCAAAAGCCGTATAAAATGCTCCTTCCTCAATGGTTATTACGTTGCTCAACGCGATCAATGGCATTCTGATCAACACTAGTGGCACGAGGCCATAAGCAGTAGCAATGAAAATGTCCTTAAACGAGCCTTTGCCATCCGCAAGACTGGTCAGAGCTAGATTCACGCCGCACCACAGGATGAAGGGCAAGAGAACACTGGTGACCTCCATGTAGATATTCAAACGCCGGAAATCGTTGTAGTTAAATATGAAACCTGTGTACTGGTACGCCAGGATGTATGTGATGGCCACAAACACGAGTATGGTCAAGGCCGACGCGATACTGCCGCGTTTCTCGTGTTTCAAGTCCCAAAAGCCATCGAACGGGTGGAATATAACGTAGAAAGCATATTGCAGACTCTGAAGGTACGCCTTAAACCAATGGCCGCTTCTTTGAAATGCCAATCCTCTGTACTCCTGGCTTTCTCTCATTCTCTTGCGCTTGATCACTACGCGTATCGCCACGATTGCAACTATCAGCAAAATTGTCACTGTGAAGATAATGGAGAAGTGCTCGTCGACCCAGTCTCTTCGGTAGAGCCTCAAAGCCTTGGAAAACCCTTCTCGATCGCTGCCCAGCCTGTACATTTCCATCGCCTCAACGAACCGTCCCTGATTGAGTAAAGACCTACCGATGCCGCTGTAGGCCATGTCGAGGTTAGGATTGAGCTTCAGCACCTCGTACCACATCTCTGTGGACTCATCGTACCGCCCGGACTGAAGGTGACCGATTGCAGAATGGATTGCCTTAGCGTACTCGGTGGGCTCCAGCACAGCAATACCGTTCAAACCCCTGTCGAGAACAAGTAGGTACTGCCCGAGGGTATCTATGGCGCTAGGTGCCCTAAAACCGCCTTTTTCAACGGTCGGTGCGCCAAAGGCATAGAGCAAACGACCGTCATCGTCGTAAGTGAACACCCGGCCGCGTCGCAGATCGAGGACACTATATATACCGTGTTCACGCACAACTATGTCAACAAGGTATGAACGGCCGGTAATAGTTGCATTGAGGTTTTCCTCGGCAAAGACCACATCGACATCGCCCCGCGGAGGAGTGAAACCATTCCTGCGAAGCACGTCTGTACCTGAAGGGTTAAGCTTGCGGATCACATGTCCGTCCTCTGTGGTGCCTCCGGAGATTGTCGCGTAGATAAACCCGCGAGGATCGATATCCGCATTGCTATACTCGGTTGGAAGGAACATCACAGAACGTTTCTTCTGCTCTTCAGTCATGAACTTGCGCCAGAGGTAGTCCAATGGATCAGGGTTGACTCTCGGCGCTCCGAGGAAACCGCTGAACACACCATACTCGTCGAACTCCATGAACCCCTCGAGGACACCTTCCGCAATCACATACGCACGTTCAGACCTATCTACCACGACTTTAAGCGGTTTGAATGTAAATGACTCAGGAATCAGCTCATTGTCCTTCGGATTTTGTATGAACCGCACAAACTCGCCCTGCGCGTTCAACACCACTACTCGAGCGTTTCCGTAATCGGCCACATAAAGGTCACCCAAGTCAGTGACAAACAGACCCATTGGGCTGCGAAAGGACTGGCGAACACCGTTGACTTCGAACCCGTCCAGCACCTTGACCAGATCAAAGTTCTCGTCAAGGATCACTATCCTGTTGTTGCCTGTATCCGCCACGTATACATAGTTGTCACTACTCACAAACAGGTCTTGGGGCTCCTTGAACGAGCCGATGCCGATGTTCTCTCCAAAGACCTCGCGGACATGAAGATAGACATCGGGGCCGGGAACAGCTTCCCGTTCGAAGTTATAGGTATAACTGCCCGCAGCGCATTCCGGCGCGTACGAGGCAGCGATCAGAACAATCGAGACAATTAAGCCGGTCAGTGATCTCGTCAACCGCATCAAGCTGGTCCCTCCTATCCGGTCGATCTCACTTGATGCCTGATGCACCCATGGTTTCTATGACCTTGCTCTGATTAATCACAAACACAATAACCGGAACACTCATCATAATTACACCCACTGCTGCGCCAACCCCGGCACGAGCAATTCCTCCAGCAACTATCTGGTTGAGTGCATACGGCAAGGTCTTTAGCTGCTCGCTGTAAATGAACTGTCCACCGGTCTCGTTCCACAGCGCCTGAAATGCCAAAATAGTCAGAGTGAGCCAACCCGGCCGAACATTGGGCATCACTACGTGCCAGAACAACGTCCACTCGCTTGCCCCCTCAATCCTCGCAGCCTCGAGCAGCGCATCGTGAATCATCGCATCCATGAACTGCTTCATTAGAAACAATCCCAGACTCATTGCCCAAGCAGGAAGGATGATTGCCCAATAGGTATCTACCCATCCCAGATACGATACAATCAGGTAGTTCGGAATCGCAGTCACCTGCCTGGCAAACATCAGAGATAAGACAACCAGTGTGAAAAATAGATTGGATCCCGGGAACTTATGCTTTGAGAGAGCGTAAGCGGCCATAGAGGCAAGGATCACGTGCCCGGCAGTCCCCGTCAGAGAAATCACGATTGTATTCAAGAGGTATCTGGAGAACGGAATCCAGGAGTCCGCCATCAGGACGAACAGGTCGACAAAGTTGTCGAGAGTCGGATTTCTAACAAAAAACTGCGGTGGGAAAATAAACAATTCGTTCAGCGGCTTGAACGCGTTAGATACCGCATAGACCAGCGGCAGCGCAGAGAAACAGGCGCCGGCTGTGATGAACAGCAGAACCGCTATATCGCCGCCAAGTGATCGAGTCGGCTTCTGGTCCCAGATCAACCTTCTAATCATGGCGAATCCCCTTCCTAAGACTCCAGACCGTTCAGCAACCTTTGGACAAGGCGCTGCATGCCGACCATTGCCACGAACAGAATTACAGCAATGGCAGACGCATAGCCCATCTCAAAGCGAACGTTGCCGTAGTCGATCAAGTGAGTCACGATAGTATGGCCTGCGTAGTCCGTGCTCGGAAATCCGACCAACGGTATGATCTGCGCAGCAGCCGCGAATGAATTAGTAATTGACATGATCGCTCCGAACATCAGATAGCCTTTCATCTGAGGTAGCGTCACGAAAAACAGCTCCTGCCAGCGATTGCGAACCCCATCCACCGCGGCAGCTTCGTACAACTGTTTGTCTACACCTTGCAGCCCCGCAATGAACGCGAGGAAGCTCGTTCCAAGGCTCATCCACAAGACCACAAGGATCACAACCGGCATCATCCACTGGGGATCCGTCAGGAATTGAATTGGCTCCTCAATGATGCCCCAGTAGAGCAGAAACCCATTTAGATAGCCGTAAGCGTCACCGCTGAAAATGAACGTCCAGATCATATACACCGAGCCAGAGATCGAAGGTGCATACAGCAGCAACGTAAGCAGAGCTCGAATCTTCGGCCGCAGGTCGTTTATGAGCCAGGCAAAGATGAAGCAAGCGAAGTAACTCAACGGCCCGGTAATCAGCGCGAACACAAACGTGTTCTTTACTGCTATTAGGAACACGTCGTCAGACAGGAACAACCTCAGATAATTCTGGTAACCAATCCACTTAGGCGGCTGCAGCATGTTGTAATGAGTAAAACTCAAACCAATCGCAATTAGAACCGGCAGCACAGTGAATAGGAAGAACAATATACCGTAGGGAGCTAGGAAGAGATAGGCTACCTTATTAGCCTTTATATCCCTCCAAAGCTTCTGTGCCCAGTTCAATTCCGTGCTTCTGGCAGCTTCTGTAACAGTGGCCGGTCGCATCTTCTACCTCCTTCTGGCCCTTCCCTACTCCTGCACCCAGTAGAGCTTGCGATAAGCCGGATCCAGTTCCTCATAAGTCGTAGGAAGCCCGAACTCTTGCCTCTTGCGCACAATCTCTTCGTTTATCATCCGGTTGTATTCAATCAACGTATCCCGAACAGGCTCGTTGTCATAAACTACTCGCCTAAATGCGTTATCAAGGTAGCGGCCGATCATATAGCCACCCGGCACCTCGGGCACACCTTTGACCCACTCCCACTGGGCTGCCAGTTTTGAGTACTCCTCAACAGACCACGGCAGCCTTCGCATTGCCTCAACGTTTGCAGTGGCATAGCGGCCTGAGGGGCCAAGCAAACTCTCTATTTGCTGCCCAAATGCAACCTGCACCTCGGTGCTGCTCCACCACTTCACAAACTCCCAGGCTGCTTCGATCTGCTTCGAGCTGCTTAGGATTATCGTGCCGGTTTGTCCGGCACTGGTGGGCGAAGGCCCAACCGGAATAGACCGGTCTATAGTGCCATCCGGCAGTCTCGTGCCCGGAACCAGCGTAAAGTCCCACTTGCCTCTAAGCTCCGGTGCAAACACTTGAAGTTGGTTGTAGAAGGTATAGCTAGTCAAGACGATCGGCATCTCGCCCATTCTGAATCTATTGGCTGCATCAAACTCCAACGGAATCTTGTACAGCTCGTACAACTCAGTCCAAAGAGTGAAAGCCTCTACGGCTGCCTCATTGTCGAGGTTAGTCGCATATCCATCCTCTTTGAACAGCTCTTCACCGCGCTGATAGAGAAAGGTCAAGAAGGTGACCACACCGCCGCTCGCGGACAGGCTGCCAATCGTATCGCTAACATCGCCGATCGAAGCGCTCACAGAACGTGGAGGCGATGAAAACGGAAGCCCAATCTCCATGTTTCGCTTCTGCAGGATAGGAATGATCTCCAGCACATCATCCCATGTCTGCGGCACCTCAAGCCCGAGCTCATCCAAAACGTCAGCCCGGTAAAACATCATTAGAAACGGCTGCTGATCCGGAACCGCGTAAACGCTGTCCCTGAACATAAACGGCACAAGGGCGCTATGTTTAAAACGCTTTGCTACTTCCGGAAAGTCCGGGAATTGGGCTAGATCAACAACTCCACCTCTGAAAGCGAAGTTGATCGGCTGCGCAGTCGAAACGCCCATAGCAACGTCCGGCCCTCGTCCGGCTAGAGTCGCAGGGAGGAGAACGCTCATATTCACCAGCTCAAGGTTCACGGTGATTCCGGTCTTCGGCGTAAAGTCGCTCTCGATCATCCTTTTCAGAATCTGAGCTTGGTCTCTTCCTAATCCAATCCAGACTTTGAGAGGGGTCACATCCTCGTCCGAGCTATGGACATCCCCGACTGCTTTGTAATCATGCGTGTACGAGGCAATCAGAGCCCTTACCTCATGGAGAAGACGTTCGGCCAAGGTCGGCGTAGCCCTGGGCAGCTCCTGCTCAGGAGATGCGACTACTATGTAATCGACTTCAAGCGGCTGCTGACGAATGTTTAGCAGCCAGGTACCAAGAGCACCTAGGTTATCTCTAAATTCACTTATACGAGAAGGGATGCTTTCAGTATTGTCGGCTAAGTCATACAATTGTCTAGACAAATCCTGTAGGGTTACTGTCATACCGCCTTTTTGACCGGTAAATGTCTCCAAGTCCGCGGCAACCTGTCCGATTATTCTCGCCTGGCGAGTCAACTCCTCAACGAGTCCCGGTATTCTTTCTTCCAGCTGGTAAGTTCTTATCGGGTCGGGCGTGGGCGAAGTGATCATGATGATCTTTCGGTAAAGGGTGTTCAGATCATAGAGGCTTCTCTCGACAGTGCGGATGAGATCGACCATGTCGCCTAACACGGCTTCGATCGTAATGTAATGCTTACCTTTGGTCAAATAAAACAGATACGGTTCTTCACCATCGCGGGGACCTATAGTAGTGATCTGATACGAAGTGCTGTATGGGAAACGAACGGTCTCAAGTTCCCTGAACGGCTGCTTACCATCAATCAGAATCCGCCGGGAGCTATAGGCCCCGCGTTGGAGATTTTGCTTTGCCTTGATTGCGATCTTGTAGAAACCATCCTCAGGGACCTCAAAGTCCCAGCGAATCCAGTCGCCAACCTGGCTCCAGTTAGATCCCCCGATGGAATTCAGGCGAAGAAGAACAGGATGGTACGGTTCGAGTGTGGGATCCCCTTGATCGGTCTGAGGCGATAGAATCGGGCTCGATCTGTACGTTGAGTCTCGCTCCTGGAGTTTAATCAGAAACCCAGATGCAGGCTTATGTCCCAGTTCAAGATGAACGGCCAAATACTCTCTGTATGTGGGTGGCTCCTCTGCTTGGAAAATCCTAAGCGCACCGATAGCGACAGGCTCCCTCCGAGAACGGAGAGTAATAGTATTGAGTCCCTCATTCAGATAGAACTTGTATGGCTCGAGATAATCGCCGGTGGAATCGTGCAAGATCTGAGTTACCCAAGCGGGGTACTCCTTTTGCAGCGGACGAAGTTCATTGCCCTGGTTATCCATAGCGATTGGTTCAGCATCGCCCCAAATCCGGTGAAATCGCAAATACCTGGCACCCTCAAAGGGCAATTGGCCATTGATTTCAATCGTGCGTTCGATAGAGGTGCTGCGCCCTTCCACAGGGTAGTACTGAATCTCTATGTTGTACAACCCCGCTGCGGGAACATTGACCTCCCATTCTACAAAACCTTCCTCACCCGTAAGAATGCAATCGACTCCCTCGATGTTAGTCACTTCGACTTCGCCGCTAGCTCGAGCATAATCGCTTGCACGAACGACAATCTCGTGCTCGGGAAAGCCTACACCGCTCTGGAGATGTTGAGATATATAACTCTCATACTCAACAATTTCCTCATAATCCAGCAGCTCTGCGAAGCAATAAGACGACGCGGCTACTAGGAGGATACAGGCTGACACAACCAGAAACAGGCCTGCCAAAATCGTCCGGTTTCTCACGTTCTCACCTCTCTCAGGCCCGCTCATCTGAGCGCTCGACAAGATTTTCTCTCCACGAGTCTGGTCGGAAAGTAACACTGGGTGTAGTACAAGGGCTCTCCCGACTCAAGCTTCTCTCGAGCCTCTATCTTTTCTACAAGGAGCCTTACTGCTCGGTAACCGATAAGCTCAGAGTACTGCGCAACAGCAGTCAAGGGCACATCCAACAACCTGGTTATGCTCAAATCGTCAAAGCTAACTATCGATAAGTCATCGGGGATTACCAATCCAAGCTCGCGGCATGCTTTCACTACGTCCAACGCCACATAACTATTTACCGTTACGACTGCCGTGTACTCCCTTTTCGCCAGAAAAGCCTTGAGCTCGGGCAATCCGGTGCCGTAATCAAAGGAGAACATCACGCCGTCGCCAAGGCCTCTCCTACGCAATGCCTGCTGATAACCGGTAAAACGATCCTTCATGCTGCTCGTTTGGTCGTCATTATGTTTGACAAAAGCGATTCGCTCGTGCCCTAGGTTGAGAAGGTGCTCGGTTGCGAGCGTACCTCCCTGGATGTTATCAGACATTACGCAATCGGTCTCGCAGCCGGGCACGCGCCTGTCCACTAATACAAACGGAAACCCGTCATTCTTGAGCTCGTACGCGGCTGCTCCGCCACCCGGCTCTTGGCTTGGCATGATTATGAGCCCAGAAACGTGCTCATCCCGCAGACGCCTGATCTCTTCGAGCTCCTTCTGGCTGTCATTATTCGACACAAGCAAAGTCATGCTGTACTTGGTCTCTCTCAAAGCCCGCTGCATGCCGTTGAGAAGCAACATCTCCATCTCAGCGTCGCAAAACGGCAAGACAATGCCGATGCTGTCGCTCCTCGGATGAACACTGCGCTTTGGTTCCTGAACAAAGGTTCCGTTGCCCTGAACTCGGTAAAGGACACCTTCGTCGACAAGCTCCTGAATTGCTCTCCGAACAGTGTACCTGCTGACACCCAGTCTTTCAGCCAACTCACGCTCAGCAGGTATGACCTCTCCTGGGAGGTAAATGCCCTTTTGAATGTGACTGAGTATAAAATCCTTGACTTGCCGATATAACATCCTCCGACTGGTGAAACCTACCCGTTTTTCCATAGCGCACTCCGCCCCTCACGGCGTCCCTGACCCTCCGACATCCAACTTCTCAACCACCTGCTGCAATGGTCCAAGAAAACTAACTTTCGCCATACCACTATCGTAATACTTCAATACAACTCGGGCTTTTCCTGCCTGTGCCTTCAAATAACCGAAAGCTGCTAACCAAAAGCTGCTCATTTTCTGAATCTGACCTTAAACGTCTTAATCTCGTACGGCCTGACCCGAAATGCAAAACCTTTTTCTGAATGCGGAACCTTCTGAACGGGTTTCTCCATAAGGTTGCACTCGCAGACCTCTTCGACAGCCCGCGGGAACTCTACTTTGACCCAATCGCGACGATTCCCGTACTCATAGAAACGAAAGACTGTCGAATCGTCGTCTTCGGATTTCTTAACCGTTTCCAGAATCGTGCTGGCCGCATCCACAGTTGCGAAGGCGCCCTGAGTAGGCAAATTCCCGGCCGGTCCGGTCACTACAGCAGCGAGCAACTCGAAGTTGAGGTCGTACGCCTGCTTTACCGTCTCGCCCGTAAACCAATTGCCCAAGTGCGGGTAAATGCTGTAGGTAAACACATGCTTGCCCTGGTCCGCCATAGGATCCGGGTCTATACCGGACTTAATCAGCGTCAATCGAATGACGTTGTTCCTTATGTCATACCCGTATTTACAGTCATTTAGCAAGCTAACGCCATAATCTTGCTCGGATAGATCGGCCCACTTGTGTCCAACAGTTTCGAATTTCGCATAATCCCAGCTGGTGTTCCAGTGAGTCGGTCTCTCGACGTTGCCAAACTGGATCTCATAGGTTGCCTTTGTAGCTCTGATATCGACAGGAAATGCGACCTTAAGCAGGATCTGATGCTCTCGCCAATCGACATTAGTATGGAAATCGATCCTGCGACTGTCGCGGCGAACTACCATTCGCTGCTCGATGGTCGAATCTAGCAGCTTCCACTTAAACCTAATGACAGCCTGCTCAGGCGAATACCTCTCGACTTCCCATTCTACTAACTCATCGACCGGGTACTGCTTTTCCTGATAGTACAGGTCTATGTCCCAGGCGTCAAAAGACATAGGTTTGTCCTCAAAAGCCTGGAATGCATTTGCGACTTGCCCAGGCGCTATGACCTCCCGTCTCGCTTCCTTATCATAAATGGAAGCTATCTGACCCTTTTCGTTCAGCTCAATCTTGAAGTACCTATTCTCTATGCGTCTCCCGTTGATTGCAACGCAGTCGCAAAAGTCTTCAGAACCGGCCTGAACGTCCGGAATCTCTGTGGACTGCTCGTTCTCCACTGACTGCGCTGAAGCTGAAAAGGTAGTCCCCGACTTGGGAACGAGTGCAAAAACCCGGTATCCTAAGCCGGGCACGCTCGGAACCTCAACCTCCAGCAACTTGCCGTTTTCGTTTTCGACTGCTCGAGTCACCAACGGCGTGCCGTTGTCGTCGACAACGGCAGTCCCGGAGAACTCCTCTCTCCATGGAAGAGTCACTACCCCGCCTCTAGACCAAGACAGAGGATTGAAGACGACCATCCTAGTACCCTCAAGGCCGGTTGAGTTTGCGATTGCCTCCAAAGCCCTGTTTAGGTGCGACCCACCCGACTCAAACACCTGTGCAAACTCGCGCTGGCTGTCCTCGTACACCTCATGTATAGAGGAACCCGGGAGGATATCATGAAACTGGTTCCTGAGAACTATCTTCCAGTTATCATTGATCTCTTTCTGCGGATAAACAAATCCATCCAGGCATGCGGAGGCATAACTGCTGAAAAGCTCCAAATTATGGAGGAGGATCTCACTCTTCCGGTTGTTGCGCTTGGTCCGCGCTTGGGAAGTATATGTTCCACGGTGATACTCCAGATATAGCTCGCCGTCCACTACCGGCAGCCTCGGATTGCCTTCAACCCTCGCTGCAAGCCTGTCAAAGAAATCCTCCGCCTTGCCGAAACGCACTTCCGGCACCCGGGCTAGTTCCTGCATCTTCAGGCCGGTTTCGATCATCTCCTTGGTTGGACCGCCTCCGCCATCGCCCCAACCGTAAGCCAGAAGAAGTTCGTTATTGATATCCTTTTGCCGATAATGCTCCCAACTGTACTTGGCGCTAGCCGGAGTCAACATGCCGTTGTAGGTGTAAAAACGCGGGGTTGGGCCTTCGGTCGTAGTAATAAAATGGGTCAAGATCTCGGTGCCGTCCAAGCCGCGCCACTTGAAGGTATCATACGCAGGACGGTTGTACTGGCTCCAACTGATCTTCGTGGTCATGAAGTACTTGAGTCCGCTCTTGGCAACGATCTGCGGCAACGCCCAAGAATAACCGAACACGTCCGGCAACCACAGGACTTTGCACTCAACGCCAAACCGGTCTTTCATGTAACGCGTGCCAAACAGCAGCTGCCGAACGAGTGACTCGCCTGACGGAATATTGCAGTCCGCCTCCACCCACATGCCTCCAGTTACTTCCCACTTGCCGGCTTTGACGTTTTCCTGTATCTTGGCAAATATCTCGGGATAATCTTCCTCAATGAACTCATACAGCTGTGGCATGCTCTGCAAGAACACATAGCACGGATACTGCCTCATCAGATGATTGACAGTAGAAAAGGTGCGTGCACATTTCTCCCTAGTGTGTCTAAGCCGCCACAACCAGGCTACGTCAATGTGGGAATGCCCGACAGCAGTAATGATCGGTTTATTCTCTGTCTCGGGCTTATAGGCTCTCAGCCTCTCCTTCAACAGTTCGTTCGCCTTGGCAACCGATTTATAGAATTGCGGAGAACCCGGTTTGCGGAAATCTAGGGTGTTGACTGCTTCGTTCAATACTTTAAGAAGATTCTCTCTGTCATAATCGCCTTCCGGGAGGCTCTTGACTGCGAGTAATACGGTATTGGCTCTAAAGTAGAAATCCTCTGCGTCCTCATTGATGCGAACCAACCGAGCCACCCTGAAGACTCGCTTCTCGTGCTGCAACCCGCTAAAAGCTTTGATGGCTATGCTCAACCGTCCGGATCCAACCTGCTCCTGCAACAGGCATACCTCTCGGTGGTTCTCATCGAGTCCCTGAACTACTCTGCCGTTGACATATAGCAACGCCTCAGAGCCTCGCAATCCGCCTTCTTGTCCTGCACCGACAATAAAGTACAGTGCTACCTTTCTGCCTATCCAGTCACTAGGAATCTCTACAGAGGTGCGGAACCAAACAGTCTTGTCTCGCCCGCCCCAGACGTCTCCGACTTCAAAATCAACCCACGAGGAATCATCAAAATCCGGCATGAATGCGTCAGGGATGTCCCGCTCGCTCATCTTAAACTTAGGTATCTCAACCTGAGCGTCATAGACATACCTTCTAAGGTCACTGATGTATCTATCGGCCTTGTCAACAGTAAAGTACATTAGATTGGTCATCCTCCACTGATTTAAGTAAGCAATTTCAGCAGTGTATCTTGTATACCCCCGTTATTCCCCTGTCAAGGTGCATAGACAACGCCCCATTCTTCATGCACTGGCAAACCGCCTGAGCACTTTCAGAATATCCGCAGCCGTTCCAATCCTGTAACCAGCGGATACATATCGAACAACTCGATCTGGGCCGGCCAGAATCACCAAAGGCAACCCGGCCGGCGGGCGAGTGCTCAGTCCTGCAACAGCTCTTGACAGAACGGTATCGCCGCGGTCCATGCAGAATCGTGCAGACTTTGGCAGTCGAGCATAGTCGCTCTCGCGGAAGGACTGTGTCAAGCGCCCCTCAGATATGAACAGGCGTATTTGAACTCCGCACCTGTCAAATTCGTCTTTCAGCTCACCGAGCTCTCGCAGCAGGTGTTTCGATGGTTCGCGATTGGGCTCAATAAACGCCAGGACTGCGCCGCGGGGCGACAATAGATCGTCGAGTCGCTCAGATGCGCCGTCCAAACAGGTAATAGCTAGACCGGCAGGCACGAATCCGAGTTGCTCCGGCTGCTCCTCTTCCTTTCGAATCTTTAGATCCACTTCTGTTGTGTCCCCACTGCTTACTCTGAAGGAAACAATCCTAGCCAGCACAGTGCCATCACTGAGCCTATTGCCGGTTGTAAGCCAGTAATACCCCACCGGCAGGGAAAATGGTTCGCTGAACCTGTCGTAGTCAAGACCGCGGAAATCTAGGACGTGCGGGGAATATCCTTCAAATCTCGCAATCGTGAAGTTGCGAAAATACTCAGGTTTTTCCGAGTAGTCGTCCATCAAACGAAGGCGAAGAGTGCCGCTCGAACCGGACTCGCTCTTTGCCTTCTGTTCGGAAGCAGGGCCAATTGAAGCATCTACCCAGCCCTGGTCAGTGAGGTATTGGGCCCTGCGGTCGGCTCTATTTAGCCTCGCTGGAATACCGAAGCTTCTTGCCAAGGCTACAAAAAGCACTTTTCGAGACTCATGACCTCCAATGCCCAGCTCATAAGTGCCTCTTGGAGTGGCGCAGCCGGCAACGAGACCGGCAGGTGCACACTCAACGTTCTCTACCACCCAATCAACAAGCGCCTCAGGATTCTTCCTGAATCGTCGCTGCTGTTCACTAGAGAATTGTGCCTGAAAGAACCTGCGATAAGGCCGCAAAACCTCCAGGGAGACCCTAGGATTGAGCACGCAGTCTGCAAAGACCTCCGGATCAAAATCATTCTTGAATGCCAATGATGCGTCGAGATGGTCCAGCAGCACCTCTCGAGTAGTGTCAGTAAGGTCTTTAGCCGATATGACTTGCAGCAACTTGAGAGCCCATTCACCGTATTGCGGGACGCTTTCCCGCAGATACGCGACAATCTCGTGGCTATTGCCGCGAGCTTTTTTGATTACCGAGCAGACCGCGTCAGATGGCAGGCCCAATTCTGCTGCAAGTGCCTTCGCGTCTTCCTCTGAAACAAAAGTCTGCTCGTACTGTGCCCTGATTCGGTCCTCTTCTTTTAAGCGCTCATTGTGCGCTTGCCGCTCTTGGTCGGACACGTCGTCGCCGGCAACATAATTGTCCGGAGGGGGCGTTAGCTCCAACTCAACTTCCAAGTCTTCCGGCAGTTCTGGCCCTAAAGTTATCTCGACTCTATCGCTGCCGACGGACGAAATCTTCTCGTATCCAAAGCCGTTGTCGGTAGATGCAAAGATCAGCAAGTCCCCAAATCCGGTTGTAAGAGTCACTTCTCCCCGGCTATCAGTTGCCAACCGCGTGATTGGGCTGAAACACCCTGAGTTAAACACGTTGAAATCCACTCGCGCGCCGCTCACCGGATTTCCATTCTGGTCTTTGACTGCTACTGTAATCCTTCGGGTGGGCGCATAATTGCTCAGAAGGTTAATGCTCAGAAATCCATCGTACGAGAGGACGCGCTCCTCCGGCCCGCGGTAGCAGCCGGGGATTTTAGCACTGACCAGCATAGCCCTGCGCGCCGGTCCCGCAAACCAACCCATGTTCAGGCGAGGTTCCGGTTCACATGCTCCCAAAAAATACCATGATTCATCAGCCCACGCCTCCACCCACGCGTGGTTATCATCTGTATGAGCCCACCGCGGAGTATAGCACTGCCGGGCAGGTATACACAGGCTGCGCAGAGCTGCGACTAACAGCGCCGACTCCTCTCCGCATCTCCCGAGGGCCGTCCGAACTACAGTCAACGGGGACGCTGTTCTCGGGTCAGTAGAAGTATAGGTGGCCTTCTCATGGCACCAGTGGTTTATCTCAAGGATTGCGTCGTACATTGACTTGTCCTTGACTCGGTCGATCAATTCATCAAAGAAAAAGCCCCTGTAATCCTCGATGGCCTCGTTGCTCATCCTGTAGGGCAGAACAAACCACACAAACAGTTCGCCCGGCACTTTGCTTCCCCACGGAACCTCCTGCCGAGCCTTCAACGCTCTGCGAACATGCTGGAGAAAGAGTAAGCCGTCATAGTCGGCCAAATCGTTCAGCGGCATATACGCGTAGAGGAATTTCAAGGCGAGCTCCTCTTCCGCATTCTGCACATCCGCAAACACGCCGAACAACTCTTTCTCTCGCCTGTAGGCAATCTTCTGAACCTCGGCGAACTGTTTTTCGATTTCCTGCACTACACTGCAGTCCAGCCCAAACGGGTTCATATTCTTTTCTCCTTCCACACATGACCGTCTTCACGTATACAGATTCTCCAAAGGCCATCCGCAGAAGCGGCCGAGGCCTGAAAAAGGCTGCTGGTCACTCCAATCTCAGGATCGATCGTCCAACGGTCGTCTCCCATTAACTCCTCGAAGTTCGAACAGAATCTACCATTGCGTTCGTAGTAATTGCGCTGTCGATAGTAGAGCTTCCTCAGCTCCCACTTAATGAAGTCGTCTGGGGGTATAGTAAACTCGACCGGACCGTCGGAGAAATGCAAATACCCCCATAGTTCTGGGTAATGCATATTGACTATTCCCATGGGCGACCAAACCCAGTTATCCTCTGGAAAAGGACGTCCGGTAGCAGGATCAATAGCCTTACAGTACCGGCCGTCTCTGACAACCACAGACCACTCAACCCTGGAGAAGTTGATTCTCCATGTATCCCCCTCTTTTGGAGGCCTGCCGTCCGGGGCACATTCCTTCAGAATTGTCCAAGGCAATGCAATCTCTACGCTCCAACCTCTGTTATCGGCATCCGGGTTGTTCAGCTCCCCATCAATGTGCACAGCAGTCTTCAAGCCCCTAATATCCCATCCATTAATCGCAGGGCCTCCGTCACGATAAGGCTTTGGCAGGAGCAGGTCCCAGACAGTGTTGAGTGCGTTTATCTCTAGCTCATAATAGTTGTGGGTATCTCCGTCCGGATCTATAAAAACTTCGAAGTCATTGTCATAGAAGATCACGGCGTCTCGCTCGGTGATCGTTGCCCAAATTTGATCCTCTTGCAGGTAGGCGCCGATATACAGATACTGGTCATCCCAGAGCATCTTCACCCTGGTCTGTTTCGAAGGCTTGGGTTTCAGGTCTCCCTCAATATCGACAAAATCCTCAGTCCAAGGAGCTATATCCCAAAACGGCTTATCCAACCTCCCGTCGATACAAGGTAGGAGAATTGCACGTTGACAGACGTATATGCGAGGATTGTACGTAATATTAGGCTCGGGAACGCCACTCCATCTCAAAGCTGACACACGAACCACCCCAGCAGCGCCTACTCAGAAGGGAATTCCTTTTCTCAGTCGAATCCGACAAGTTGTCTGATGTTTATACCATTCCAATTTGAGAATTACGACGTATGCGCGGAATCTCCTTTATCAGTAAGAAAGAAATCTCATCGTCACCTAGTTAAGTGTTTATTACAGGCAACACGCAGGAGTAATCCACCGGCAAATTGTAATTATGAGCAAGGACAAGTGAGAAAACACGAAGACTGGGGCGAAGCAGATGAACAACCGTTACGCTATCATTGGATACATTGTAGACAAAGCCCTCGATTCAGTCACAAAAGAGGATACTCACAAGATGACTCACATAAACGTCGCATTCGGCCGCATAGCGGACGCAAGAGTGCATGTTTCTCCGGCCACAAAGCTAGGCTATGCTCAAAAACTAAAAGAGCACAACCCACACCTGCAAGTTATCCTCTCAATCGGAGGATGGGGTGCGGGTGGGTTTTCCGAGACCGCATCATCAGCAGAGCTGCGGTCTAGGTTCGCCGACTCGGCTGTGGAAATCGTGCGGCAGTACAGGTTGGACGGCATAGACCTGGATTGGGAGTATCCGTGCTATTCAGTCGCAGGCATTGCTTCGAGCCCACAAGATAAAGACAACTTCACACTGCTCATACGCGAAATCCGCACCCACCTCGACCGCGTGGAGCAAGAGGACGGCAAGCATTATATCCTCAGCATCGCTGCAGGTGCAGACCAGTACTACATTGATGGAACGCGAATGAACGAGATTCACCGGTACCTCGACTACGTTCAGCTGATGACTTACGACATGCGCGGAGGATTTCAGACACTTACCGGCCACCACACCAACCTATACACTTCTACGGGAGATCTTTTCAGAATAAGCGTAGATGCATCTGTGAAAATGTTTCGAGCTGCAGGAGTTCCTGCTGACAAGATCGTCATCGGAGCCGCATTTTACTCGCGCATGTGGAGGAACGTCCCCAATCGCAACAACGGTCTGTTTCAGAATAGCCCAGGACCAGGAGGTTATGGTCCGTCATACGGAGATCTCGTAGCCAATTACATCAACAAGAGCGGTTACACTCGCTACTGGGACGCTGAGGCGCAGGCCCCATACCTCTTCAACGGAACCGACTTCATTTCATACGACGACGAAGAGTCAATCAGAGCCAAGTGCGAGTATGTCAGGACTCACGGCCTGGCAGGAATCATGTTCTGGGAGTACAGCTGCGACCCCACCCATACCCTACTCGATGCCATCTACTCCGCCCTGCGGTTATCCCAGGTTGACGGACTCAGGCGTTCAGCGCGGCCAAGAACTGTCCCCGGGGGTCTGCCCATAGATCATCTTCCGCGCAGCTGATGTACACTGGCCGCGGGGCGATAAGGGCTATGAGCATGTGCTGGTCTACCGGTAGCTTGTCCTCGTTGTCATTAAACTGCTTGAAGTTATCGCAGAACCAATGAAACCGCCTCCTGGCTAGAGCAGCCCCTCCACATCCTGAACAAGACGATATGACTGCAGCAAACCTCTGATCCAACGCAGCTGCCCAGAGCGCTGTCTTGCCCAATCGCGAGTGCCCGAACAATACGACTCTCCGGTGATCTACGTCTGGGTCTACCTTGTTGAAAGCCCCATACCATTACTGAAGAAGGTTTTCTACGCAACCCAGTGGCGCCTGATGTGGTGGAGATTCCGCAAACACAGGGTAGCTATGGTGTGACCTAGAAACAAGGCAGGGGACTTCGCCCCTGCCTTGTTCAATCGTAAGTCGCGCCTGATGGCTTTATATGACTTCATGCTGAGGTCAAGCACTGCTTATCGACTTATCGGTGTTTTACCCCCGGTTTTATACCGACTCAATGCGCCGGCTGCCGGCACTACTGCGACCAGAGCTCCACGTTCTCGCGAATCTTCTGCGTGTAGAACTGCTCGACCTTCTCCACACCGAGCTGATCCAGACCCGCAAGGAAGTCGTCATAGGCCTTATCGAACTTGTCTGCAGGTGCCATGATGACCTGTGGAATCGTCTTCAATGTGTAATCCCAGATCTTCTGGTTGATGACATCGATCTCCGGATCGTCGATTGAGACCATCCACAGATATCCCCAAGTCTTTGTCGGATAGCTATCCCGTGGCGGGAACAGGTCCTTCCAGATCTCTACGCCGTAATTGGCAAGAACTTCTTTCTCTACGTCGGTGTACTTCGCCCTGATGTCCTCTTTGTCAATGTCGGGTAGAATGTAGTTTCCGGTGGAGTCGACATAGTTGTTCGGAAGCCTTGGGAACGGATATCCATAGAGGTTGATACCCGTCTTTCTCGAGAAGGCAGGATCCTCATTGCGAGCCTTTTCAACCTCGGGCAGGAACACCCGCTTGCCATTCTCGTCGTAGGTGTAGTGCACATCTTTGATGCCCCAGTATCTAAGGATGCATGCCTCTTCAGTGACCATCCAGTCAAGGAACTTTATTGCCTTCACCGGATCCTTACACGCTGTCGTTATCGCGACTCCCCACCCGCCGGTATATCCTGCATCTACGTCAGGAGGACACTGCTGGATGTCCTCGCTAACAGTGATCGGATAGCGGCCATACATGTATTCGTATTTTCCGGCCTGCCTCAATGCAGCCAGAGGCTCACTGATATCCCAGTCAGCGTCTATGAGCGCCAAGACTCTGCCGGTAGCAATCTTGGCCTTGTACGTATCGTACTTCTGCACAAAGGTCTCTCTGTCGAGAATTCCATCGTTCCACAGGTGGTTGAGCCACCTGAAGTACTCTCTCTCGATAGGTCGCTTGTAGTGGCTCATGACCTCAAGTGTCTCAGGATTGACGTAGTACTCTCCGTCATCCGGAGCACCGGTCGCCTGGAAAGCCGGGTTGGTGACGGAAATGACAGTCCTCCAGTCGTCTGCTATCAGCGTTATCGGGATTGTCGGAAGGCCGTCAGTGGTTGGGTGCTTCTTGTAGTACTCTACAATCGCATTCTCGAAATCCTGGATCGTTCTAAGCCGCGGATAGCCCAGCTCCTGCACGACTCTGTGCTGGATCATGAACCCTCCGCCCACATCGAGCACTGCGTCAGTGCCGGTCCCCCAAGCGCCCAGGCAGTAAATATGAGGATCCTCAGCAGACCATCTCAACCTGTTCAAGTTCTCGCCGTACGCTGCCTTAAGGTTAGGTGCGTACTTCTCAATCAGATCGTCCAGCGGCAGTAGAGCGCCTGCCTCTTTCAACAGAGAGAGATCACCTTTAGCATAGATGAGATCAGGGTAATCGCCGCTGGCCACCATGAGCTGCAGTTTGTCAACCCCTGCAGATCCGATTGGATAATCTAACTGAAGCCTAACGCCGGTCGCCTTTTCAATCTCCTTTGCGACCGGGCTGTTGAATCCATCGTCGACTGCTGCACTTCCGTCAGCGTTATAGAACTTGAATACCGTTACATTGTCAGCAGCAAAACCCGCCGCAGCCAAGCAGAACATGAACAGAGTTGTTGCCAATACGGCCACAAACAATTTACCGCGCTTCATATTACTACCTCCCCGCTAACACTCAAACTTGAATTGAGCTCCAACGGCAAGACCAAGGCGACTAAGAAACGCATCAACACCTCCCATTTGGTTGATTTTCTGTCGCTCTTGATGCACCTTCCCGCGAGGATGTCTTAAGCTGAGGGTATCCACTCTTACGATCCCTTGACCGCGCCAATTGTTAGGCCGTGAATGAAGTATTTCTGAACAAACGGATAGACAAACAGTATCGGCAGTGTGACAATAATCGTCATCGCCATCCGCAACGATTCAGGGGTTACCTTGATAGTGCGCATCGGATCTAACTGGCTATAATAATCGATCCCAGAAGTCGTGGCTGCGGTGGTCATGATCTTTTGAAGCTCGAACTGAAGTGTAGTCAGCCGCGGGTTTCCGCTGCAATAGAGATATGTGTCAAACCACGAATTCCAGTGGCCCACAGCTACAAATAGGCATATGACTGCCATCACAGGTACACACAGCGGCAGTACTATCTTCCAAAAAATAACCAAATCATTAGCCCCATCTACCATCGCCGACTCGGCAAGCTCTTCAGGTATGCTGCTGTCAATATAGGACCGGATGACAATCACGTTGAACGGACTGATTAAACCGGGAAGGATGTATACCCAGAAGTTGTTCATGAGCCCGAGATGACGGACGAGCATGTAATCTGGAATAAGCCCGCCGCCGACATACATCGTTATTACGAACATGACTGTAACCAACTTGCGGAAAAGAAAATCCTTGCGGCTAATCACATACGCTACAACTGCGGATGCGATTGCTCCGGTTACCGTCCCAATGGCAGTTCGCAGAATCGTTATAACGGTAGCCCAGGGAATCTGCTGGTAATTCAAGGTCTCTTTGTAATTGATCAATGTGAACTTACGAGGCCAGATCGTTATGCCGCCTCTGATCGTGTCCATCGGATCGTTGAGAGACAGCGCCAAGACGTGCAAGAACGGATACAGCGTGACGGCAATCAGAAGTAGCATTAGCAGGTGATTGACAATATCAAACACCCTGTCTCCAAAACTCTGACGCACCATACATATCTCTCCTAAACGCACCGGTTTCCCGGCCGAAAGACCGGCGCCCGAGGACTATATGACTTTGTATCCGGTTGTCCGTTTGCTCAACCAATTGGCGAATGTCAACAGCACAAGGCTGACCGCAGATTTAAACACACCGGCCGCTGTTCCGAACGAAAAGCGGCCGGTGCCAAGTCCGTAGTTAAGTATGTACAAATCTATGACATCTGCTACATCCCTAGTCGAGGCGGTTCTGAGCAAGAACTGCCTTTCAAAACCGATGTTAATCAAGTTCCCTATAGAAAGCACCAAAAGCACAATTATCGTGGGCATGATGCCCGGAAGCGTGATGTGCCACATTTTCCTAAACCTACCGGCGCCATCTATTGTCGCAGCTTCATAGAGCTCCGGCGATACCCCGGCCATGGCTGCTAAGTAGACAATGGAGTTCCAACCCATCTCTTTCCACAGATCCGAGAAAACAACGATCCACCAAAAGTACTTAGGCTCTCCCATAAAGGCTATTGGATTATCGATTATACCCAGGGATTGCAAAACGTGATTGACAACGCCTAATGGCGATAGAATGCGAAAGACAATGCTGGCGATTACAACCCAGGACACGAAGTGAGGGAGATAGGAGATGGTCTGCACGGTCCGTTTGAACTTCTGATTTTTCAACTCATTGATCAACAAGGCTAGCACGATGGGAACTGGAAACCCGATAGCAAGTCCGAGAAAACTCATAGCGAGAGTGTTCCTCATCGCTCTGTAGAAGTCTCGATCTCGGAAAAGTTCACTGAACTGCTTCAGCCCGACCCACTCTTGATCGGTGATGGGTTTCCACGGTTTGTATTCCTGGAAGGCCATCAGCCATCCCCAGAGCGGCACGTACCTAAAGATGACGACCCACACAACGAAGATGACCACCATCATAATGAGGTAGCGCTGCCGCGAAAGCAGCTTGAGCCAGCTCCGCTTTCTAGGGACGCTAGGTGCGGTAGCATAGCCATCGGAGGAGGCACCGCTCACTGTGACTCACCCTTGTTCAGCAAACTCGTCGGAACTCAATTTCGTGAAGGAGAGTTCGAAACAGTTAGATGAACACGGCAAATGACAGAGAAGTGAGGTCGCCATGACGAATCGCCGCTAGCGCACAGGCTGCTTACTTTTTTATCTTACCAACACACCCGTACAATGTCAACGAGACTTACAATAATTAACTTTCCCTAATCCACACCCGCATCTCTCCGGGCTTCCTATTCGCCCATTTCCAATATGGAATGAACTTGACTTGCACCACTTTTCTCTCAGGCTTTCTAGTGCAGTATAGCTTCTCAGGCCAGGCGGATTCATCATCCCTGACAGCGTTCCCCGCTATTACGGTCGTTCCACCCAACAGATCCTTGTCGAAGTAGCTGCTCAGCTCAGCATCTGACGGCAACGATATCGCTGCTAGGTTAGAACCGTTATCAACCTCTTCCAAGCAGTAAATAATAGGACCACGGCGAACTGCAACCTTCCCGACAAGGTCGCGCACAGCCGGATTGGCTCGAACGCGCTGCACAGGCATAGGGAATGTCAACTGGATCCTGTCCCCGCGAGTCCACCGCCTAGTAATATGTGCATAACCCGATCGCACGAGGCCTCCTAAGTCCTGAGCAACTCCATTGAGCTTAAGTTCTGGGTTCCCGCACCAACCCGGAATCCTCACTGCCAGGGTAAACTCAGCTTCCTGCTCGGGCGACACTTCTATACAGATGCTTTCACCGTCCGGATAATCAGTCGTCTGGGTAATAACCACATTCTGTCCGCCTACCACAAAGCCGGCCCTGCCGGCTACAAACAGGTGGATACAGATTTTCTCTTGCCCATAGGAATATGCATATGCGCCTAATGAGGATAGAACTCTCATGATGTTCGGCGGGCAGCAGGCGCAACCAAACCACGGTTGTCGCTCGTACTTTACGTGGGAAAGATCTCTTCGCTTGTCACATGCCTCCGGCCACACTTCCAGCGGATTTACGTAAAAGTATTTGGTGCCATCCAACGACATGCCGCTCAAAACGGTATTGTAAAGAGCGAGCTCCATAACGTCTGAGTACCGTGAATCGAGGCGATACTGAAGCATTCGATTGGCCCACATTGCAAGTCCGATCGACGCACAGGTCTCTGCATATGCGGCATCACTTGGCAGGTCATAATCAAAAGTAAAGGCTTCGCCGTGGGCACTTGAACCCACCGCACCCGTCACGTACATGCGCCTATTGGTCACGTTGTCCCAAAGTCTCTCGCACGCCTGCAAAAGCTCAGAGTCGCCGGTTTCAAGTGCTACATCGACCATGCCGGAGTAGAGATACATTGCTCGAACGGCGTGACCCTCGGCCGTAGTCTGCTCACGCACCGGCATATGCGCCTGCCAGTACCGGTACGACTTCTCACCTATCCATGCAGGAAATCTGCTCTCACCCCTAGCCTCGGCTTCTATTTCGAAATAATGAGGCTGCCTGCCCCTCTCATCTATGAAGTACTTGGCAAGCCGTAAAAATCGCTGTAACCCAGTCGTGCGATAGAGCTTTACGAGAGCAAGTTCTATCTCCTCGTGGCCGGGATAGCCCCTCTTCTTACCTGGTTCTGGCCCAAGTACCGAATCTATGTGATCAGCCAGCTTAATCGCTACATCTAGCAGTTTTCTCTTGCCGGTGGCTTCGTAATAAGCCACTGCTGCCTCAATCAGATGCCCGGCGCAGTAAAGCTCATGCCAATCCCGCAGATTTGTCCACCGCTTATTTGGCTCGGCAATCGTGAAATAGGTGTTGAAGTAACCATTGCTGTCCTGCGCCTCTGCAATGAGATCGATCACCTCATCCGCGGCTTTCATGAGTTCGTAATTCGGATTTACTGCTAGCTGGTATGCGACAGCCTCCAACCATTTGGCCAAATCGCTATCCTGGAAAACCATCCCGTGGAACTTGCCGCTCGCGCGTCCGGCAGCGATTCGAAGATTTTCCATGGCGTGACTCGGCGCTGCACCTGGTATGGCGTCATTTAGAGCTTGCCACTGATATGGGAGTCCCACATCTCGCACTTTGCGAACCCGCTCGCCCCAGAACGAGTTATCCTCAATGATGACATTCTTCACTGCTACCGGTCGGAGATCTCTACCCACTTTGCTGGCCTCCAAATTGTTGAATTCGGGTTGCAGAGAAAACTATCCCCACTTACCGTCTAAGGAAATACTCTTTTCAATGTCAGTTTCCTGCATAAGGACAACAAAAGGCTGCCTATCCTTGACACCCCTATAGCCTGAAGGTATAACAAAAATGAGACTGGAAAAAGCCACCCAACCAGACAGCGTCGCAAAGAAATCACGCCGCCAAGGAGGCACTGTATTATGCGATCAGCGCCTGACACTAATCCGGCACCTCAGAACTCATCCGGCCATCCTACTCAAAGCGCTCTTAGACTCAACGAGAAGGAATACTTCGAACGCAGAGGGCTCAATGTCCTTGTTTTCAGCAACTGGTACGACGGCCTTTTTAGCGATGCTAAGATGAGCGGCGTCGAACTCATACACCACGAGGTTCGGACGGCTACTAATGGAGATGTGAGACTGAGCCCAACCCCCGGCCAGTGGGATCCTGTTCCTACGTTCTTAGATCGAAAAGTGGATAAGGAGAACTGCCGCATCGAAGCGTTTCTCGCTTATCCCGATTATGGTTTCAAGTATTCGATAGATGCCCAGCCAAAGGCAGACGGGATTGTAATCGGCGTAAACCTCGAGAAGCCTTTGCCCAAGGAGCTTGAAGGCCGCGCAGGGTTCAATCTTGAGTTTCTCCCCTCAGCGTACTTCAGAAAGACATACATAATTGACGGAACGACCGGGTTGTTCCCGCGCTATCCCACCGGGCCGATGATTCGCACTGCCGAAGGCGAGATTCAACCCGGCCCAATTGCTACTGGCAGAACTTTGATTTTGGCTCCAGAAGACCCTGAGCGCAGGGTGACCATCATTTCAAGAGACTCGAATCTAATGCTGTACGACGGCCGCAACTATGCCCAGAACGGATGGTATGTGGTCCGAAGCCTGATACCTGCTGGCAAGTCCGGCAGGGTAGTGGAATGGTTCATATCAGCAAACACGATTGATGGCTGGACCAGAAGGCCGGTAATTGCGCATTCACAGGTCGGTTACCACCCGAGTCAGAAAAAGTTAGCCGTCATAGAGCTTGACAAGAATGACACGCCACTTCCGACCGCGACAGTGCTCAAAGTGACTGAGAAAGGTGAGTTCGCAATCGCCCACTCCGGTCCTGCCGAGCTATGGGGCAGTTATCTTCGTTATAACTACCTGACGTATGATTTCTCCTCTGTAACAGAGCCGGGCATTTATTTGATCGAATACGGTCAGGTCCGCACACTGCCATTTCGCATAGCGCACGATGTGTACGAAGACACCTGGCACGCCACGCTCGACGTGTTCTTCCCGGTGCAAATGGACCATATGCAGGTCAGAGAAGCTTACAGAGTGTGGCATGGAGTCTGCCATCTCGATGACGCGCGCCAAGCTCCGGTAAATCACGAGCACTTTGATCTCTACGCACAAGGCCCGACGACGGACACGCCATACCAACCCGGGGAGCACATTCCCGGACTCAACATCGGCGGCTGGTTTGACGCCGGGGACTACGATATCCGAACGCAGACTCAGTACAATACAGTGCTTGACCTAGTGCATGTCTGGGAAACTTTCAGAATCGATAGAGACGAGACGACTGTAGACCAACAGAAGCGCTATGTGGAGATCCATGCGCCCGACGGAATTCCGGATATCCTTCAACAGATCGAGCACGGGACTCTGGCCTTGATTGCTCAGCATCGGGCAGTTGGCCATGCAATTTGCGGGATCGTGGAACCGTGCCTGCGGCAGTATACCCATCTCGGAGACGCATCCACCAAGACTGACAATTTGGTCTACAATCCGAGCCTGGCAGAAGGTGAATCGGACGGTTTCACCAGCGGTACCCCGGACGATAGGTGGGCGTTCACGAGCAAGTCGACCCCTCTCAATTACGGCTCCATTGCAGCCCTCGCAGCTGCCAGCCGCGCTCTCAGGGGATACAACGACCAACTGGCTGACGAGTGCCTCGACACCGCCAAACGGGTTTGGGATGAAGAGCACCGGCATGAGCCGGATATATTCAAGCACGGCAATACGACCGGAGGCCCGTTGGAGGAAGAGGAATTCAAGGCTGCGGTACAGCTCTTGATTACTACCAGAGATCAGAAGTATGCGAAAAGAATCGAAGAACTCTGGCCAACGGTCGAGCGGAATATTATGAGAAGCATAGTGCAGGCAGTACAGGCAATCCCCTTTATGGGTGAAACCTACAAGAAGCGACTCGCAGCTATCGCACAGGTATATAACCAACATCTCGAAAATATCAAGAAACAAAATCCCTTCGGTGTCCCAATTACAGGCGGCGGCTGGGCAGGCAGTGGCGCAGTCATTCGCTTCGGAATAGCAGCATATCTCCTGCACAAGGCATTCCCAGAACTGGTAGACCCGGAGCCGGTGTTTAGGGCAGTGGACTATATCTTCGGGTGTCACCCTGCATCTGACGTGTCGCTCGTCTCCGGTGTCGGCGCTTTCTCGAAGGAGATTGCTTACGGCAACAACAGGGCGGACTTCACATTCATTGCCGGCGGCATCGTTCCTGGAGTCTTAATCCTCAAACCCGACTTCCCGGAGAACAAGCTCGATTGGCCGTTCTTGTGGGGAGAGAACGAATATGTTGTCGACCTAGGCGCCAGCTACCTGTATCTGATGAATGCCGTAAATGATCTGGTCAGAAAGTGAGTTGCTGCTTGCGCATTAAGAGGAATCGCAGATTGGAGGCGTCCCGGAGTGAAAGCAAGTGAGATTCAGATTCGGGATCCCTATGTATTAGCTGATCCAAAAACTAAAGAATACTATCTATTTGGCACGACTGATAAGAACTGCTGGTCCGGGCCTGGAACCGGCTTTGATTGCTATCGCAGCTCAGACCTAGTCGAATGGGACGGGCCCATACCGGCTTTTCGGCCATCACCGTCATTTTGGGCAACCACCAACTTCTGGGCTCCAGAGGTGCACATGTTCAACGACCGCTATTACATGTTCGCTTCGTTCAAGGCTCCACAGCGCTACCGCGGCACTCAAATTCTAGTGTCGGATCATCCAAGCGGTCCATATGAGCCACTGACAGATGGCCCGGTGACCCCGGACGAGTGGGAGTGCCTTGACGGAACGCTCTACATAGATGACCACGGCGACCCGTGGATCGTATTCTCTCACGAATGGGTCCAGGTGATGAATGGGTCGATATGGGCAATGCGCCTAAGCCACGACTTAAAGCAGGCAGCCGGAAGGCCTGTCTTCCTCTTCTGTGCATCCGAGGCGCCTTGGGTATATCGCCCGGGATGGCCGGAGACACAGGGTCGCCACAGCTTTCCGACATACGTCACTGACGGGCCTTTCCTCTATCGAACCACCAATGGCAGACTACTTATGCTGTGGTCCAGTAGAGGCCCCTCAGGGTACGCAATGGGTATTGCACGGTCAGAGAGCGGTTCCATCACAGGTCCTTGGACCCACGAAGATACACCTCTATGGGCGGAAGACGGCGGTCACGGAATGGTATTCCGAGCTTTCGATGGCCGGTTGTTTGTGACATTCCACAGGCCTAACAAAACTCCTCATGAACGACCTTTCTTTGTCGAGATCGAAGATACAGGAGACACGATACGACTCAAGTCCAAGTAAGCTATCGAGTTAGGAGACGGGTTCGCCCCTCAGTCTGAAAACTCAGTCTGAGCCTGACTCAAATACACTGCACTTCACGGCAGTCTCCCGAATACCGTTGGGTCCGTTTATGACCCGCTGGCCCCATTCGGTAAGAGTCTTCCAGTCCCACTTAGTCAAGTCTAGCCACGCGTTTTCCGCGTTATTGCCTGCCCAAGACCAGGCGAGCCACCCGATGCCGAGCCTCTCGCACTCTGCTAGAATTCTATCTACGTCAACTCGACATCCCAAGTTGTTGTTGCCATCATTGTAATTGTATCCAAACTCCCCTACAATCAAAGGAATCTTGTTCTCCACTGCCCACCCAAGGTTTTTGGTGATATCATCTGGGTTATTCCAGGACCCATACATGTGAACACTGAAGACTACGTTCCTGTGAGGGTCGTGCTCAAGGAGCATTTTAGCGTAGTACCGGATTGGAGTCATGTTCTGCCCCCATCCGCTTGCGTCTATAATGAGGGTGTTTTTCACCCCGGCTTCTCTCAGAGCTGTGATAGCCTGTTGGTACGCCTGAGCCCAGCGAAATCCCGCCAGGTTATGGCCGCCCCATTCATTGGAGATGTTGAGCAAAACGTACTTGCGATTTTCGTTTAGGAACTGCTTGATCTTGTCTTGTAGCCACCAATCCACGTTTGCCATCAGGTCAGAAACGTCGTTGCTCCCGCCGCCGTCCCAGAGCGAAACTATGACGACCATTTCTCGTTCAATAGCCTTCGAAACAGCTTCGATAAACAACTCTGTCGAGTCAGCAGGCAGTCCGAGCCGCCTTGTATTCCTCTCCCAGGCAATCCTCAATGCGTTAGCTCCGGTTTCAGCTATGTAATCCATTGAACGAATGCCGATCTTGTCGTGAGACCCTGCCAGATACCATACGACCCCACTGTTAACCCCGCGAATAATGAACTCGTTCCCGTTGGCATCGTAGAGTCGACCGTCGCTCACGTAGAAGCCATCAAAGATCGGACTCTCTGCTACACCTATCTGGGCGATCATGGCTAAGCACATGCAACAGCATACAATAGCTATCGTCATCGCTGTGCCGGCAGTCGTGAACGTAGCCCACATGCGATCACCACCTTATGCTATCTCAAACCCCGTTCATTGAAGAAACGCTTCGCCAAACTCTTTCTTGAACTCTTCGATTCTTTGAACACAATAATCGTGCTGCTTCTTGTGGCTCCCCGCGTGAGGATACCCGAATTGCTCAAAGTACCTCTCCTCAGTGCCAAAGTGAACTCGCGCTTAGTCTCCGAGCCCAACGAGAATCCTGCCCAGAACCTCTTTACCCTTGCCCTGAAGCATCGCGTCAATCGCACAATCCAGTTGGAATACGCCGGATCCCTCGCAAGGATCCGCCGGTAGCTATCTCAGCCTTAGTCAAGAATCCCCACCGGAATTCTAAGAATTCTTTCGATCGCCGAGACAGAGTTTCCTGCCTGGTTTTGCTAGAACGCAGTTGACCTGGCTCCGCGCTCCAAACCGTCGCACAGGGAGCGCCAGTACAGCTGCACAGTGCCAATGAACAAGGCCCCGAACAGAAAGAGGAACAAGAGTGCAGCTCCCCAGCCATATTGAAGCACAGTTCGTCTAGTCAGCGTGCCCAAGGCGCGCATTGCGAACGTCGAATGCACTAGACCCACGACGAACGGTAAGAAGAAAATCACCGCCATCTGCCAAAGCGCCTGGCCTCGCAGTTCCTTATTCGTCACCCCTATCTGCTGAAGCCTTCGTGCGTACTTACGATCCTCGTCTATGTCTGTGAACAGCCTTGAGTACAGAAGGCTGAAACAGGCTGCCACGAATACGAGCGACACAAAGCAGCCTATAAAAACCAGGACTCCCATGGTAGACACCTGTACCATGTATTGCGCACAGGTCATAGACAGGTGCGTCTCCTCGCCGGAAAAGAGACTCTGCAACTCTAATGTGGCTAGCCGCATACCCTTTGTCCGCCAATTGCCCACCCACAAGGAGATGTGGGCTCGATGCTCAGGTGCGGCCTGCTCGAGGAGGTCGCCGTACAGGGCATCCGAAACAATCAGGTTGTATGATAGGCTTTTAGCAGGATTCAGGATCCTACCTATCTTATCAGGAATGACCGTAAACTCTAGCTCTTTACCACCAATCTGCACGCGGTCGTTCCACGGCTCTGCCGTTGTGGTGGTTATATGGATGGACGAGGTCGGATACACCAGGATCGCGTTGCCTGTGTCCTCTAGGACGTCAAGTCCCATCCTCTGTCGCATTTCACGGTAGAGACTGTATGGGAGTATTACGATGTCAGTCTCCTTTTCAACCAACCTGCCTCGCAGCCCGATGGTCTCTTTGTATGACATAAAGTCAACCCCGTGTTTGCCGAGCACAGCGTTGACCGCTGCAACGCCTAACTCCTCACCGGCGCCGCCATACTGAACCAGCTGAATCGGAACAGGATAGCTCGTTTCTGCATCCTCCACGGACAAAGCGTACACCGTAAGGATGGTGCCCACCGCCGACAGTATTACGGCCACTAGTATCGCTACAGCTGCCAGAATGCGATAGTTGTCCTGTATCTTGTACGCCAGTTGGCTCACTGTAAGGAAAGGTACGGGTCTGTAATATAACCGGTCGCAGTCATGCAGCCATGACAGGCAGGCGATACTGGCTTCCCGCATCAGGATGACAGTGCCTACAGAAACGATCAGCGTCACCGGTACTACCCCTGAAATGATCGTCATTGGATTTGACGAGCTGGCCCACAGGTACCCGCCAACTACCAAGAGCAGACCGAGCACCAGCCGCCAGAAGGAGAACCGTGGAGTAGCCTTGGGCTTGCGCGCAAAGCGAACGAGTTCCACCACAGTGCGGCCAAGCACCATGCGGAGCGAACAGATGACCACTGCAGCGAACATTCCGCCGAAGACCGTGATTGCATGCAACCACACGTCGGCCTTCGCACTGAGCCGGAGCTCCTCCGGCAATCGCAACAGAGCTGAAATGCCCATGAAGAATAACTTGAGAAGGAGAAAGCCCATGCCCAAACCCGCCGTAACCGAGGCGGCAGCGATGATCAAGTGCTCCCCTAGAATGATTCGGGCTAGCTGACCCTTCGACACTCCGAAAAGACTCAGCAACCCAAACTCCTTCATCCGGAGACGAGCAAACGATGAGCTGGAGTATAACAGAAACAAGAAAGCGAATATCGCAATCACCACCGCAGCAGCTTTCATTCCCTTCACTGCAGCTGCTGCGTACGCATATCCGCCCTGAAGGTCGGGGTGCCTAATCAACGCTGTGTAGAGAAAGTAGACCATCACGGTGAACGCAGTGCTCGCCAGGAAAGCAATATAGCGTCGCCAATCGTTTTGGAAAAACCTATAGGCTATCTGCCAGGTACTCACCATATCCACCTCCCATCTGTGACAGTGCATCCATTATCTGCTGGAAAAACTCCTGCCTGCCGTCGCGCCTGTGCATCTCAGCGTAGAGCCGGCCGTCTCGGATGAAGTAGACTATCTGACAAAAGCTAGCGGCAAATGGGTCATGGGTAACCATCAATATGGTGGTCCCGGCGGTAGCGTTAATCAGGGTAAAGGTGTCCATCAACGCTCGTGCGGACCGCGAGTCGAGGTTGCCCGTAGGCTCGTCAGCCAGCACTATCGCCGGCTCGTGAACAATTGCGCGTGCAATTGCGGCTCTCTGCTGCTGTCCACCGGATACCTCGTATGGAAATCTATCCAACAGCGATTCAATGCCGAGCCGGGCTGAAACCTCATGGACACGCTTTTTGATAAACGACGTTAGTCTTCTGTCTAACACTAGCGGAAGTGCAATGTTCTCCCCTATGCTCAGACTATCAAGCAAGTTGTAGTCCTGGAAAACAAAACCTAGTCTCCTGCGGCGGAAAGTAGCGAGAGCCTCGCCTTTCAGCTTAGTAACGTTGACTCCCTCCACCCAGACAGTTCCAGAGGTAGGTTCATCGATAGTAGCTAGCAGATTGAGCAAAGTCGTCTTTCCGCTGCCAGAAGGGCCCATAATCCCAACAAACCGCCCTTTTTCAATCTCGATCGAAAGCCCATCAAGCGCTTTGGTCTCTGCCCGCCTGCTGCTTCCGTATACCTTCGTAAGGCCGGTGGCCTTGAGAACTGTCATACTACATCCCTCCCATAGCTGCAGACGTACAAAGTCTAGCGCTCCGGCACCTGCGTTGCCATCGATTTCCCTTACAAAACAAGAGCGATTCGTGACAAAGATGTCATCTTACTGAAAGAGAAGCGCGCACTCCGGCAAACATGGTTTGGTCGGGGCCAAATCGCACAAAGACGCGAGTGCCCCGGCCAAGCGTCGATTCAATGCTGATGTCATGACCTAGGCGCTGGCATGCTTGTTTGGCGAGATACAGTCCCATGCCTGTGGACTGAGGATAAGCGCGGCCGTTTACCCCGGTGTAAAATGGGTTGAATACCCTTCCAAGGTCCTCAGGAACAATGCCGATTCCATCGTCTGCGATCTCAAGAACGGTCTCGCCCTCGGTCTTGCCAGGGTAACAGGAGACAACGACCTGGCCGGCCCTTTCGGCCCGAGACGAGTACTTAATCGCGTTACTTATCACTTGCTGCAAGACAAAGCGAAGCCATTTGGAATCGCTCACAACAGTCGGCCAAGTGGACCCGTCCCCGTAACCATCCACTATTCTCGGGAATACCCGGTAAGCAATGAACATATGCCGGTTATCATTTATGAGCTGCCTCACAAGCGACAGCAGGTCAACTCGTTCAGGGGTGAAATCCGCCGAGAAGTCTTCCAGACGCACCATGTTTAGTAGCATCTGGATGGAGTTGTTGAGCCTGCGGTTTTCTTCAGCTATGCTCTCAAGGATCTCTGCCAACTGAGCCTGCATCTTAAGTTGCTTCGCCTTCTGTATCTCCAGGTCGATTACAGAGACCGGGTTTTTCATAAGGTGCGCCCACTGAGACACGAGCTGCACATTTTGCTTTCCTCGGCTCCGCTCCTCAGCCAGCTCGGCCCTTAACCTCGCATACAGCTTAGCCCAAGCGTCCTTAAACACCCGCTGTTCCAACGTCCTCGGATCGGAAAGGAAACCAAGCCTATCGAGAGGTTCGTCCTCGTCGATTGCTTCTAGGCGCTTCAGGAAGGGAACGTGCTTCCTGTACTCCACCAGTAGAAACACAATCAGCCCGAGCAAGCCCAACAGCCATAGATAAATCACATTGACTAACCTTAGGCTAGCTCCAGAGAAGAACAGATCTAGTTGAACCACGGCTACCATTAACACGCCAAAACCGACGTACAGAGCGATATACAATGACCGGTCGGCCAGAAAAGACCACAGGCTCATTTGGAGATCACTCCTTTGAGAGGCAAAGCCGATACCCTTGGCCTCTCCGCGTCTCGATAGCTTGTCCGAGGCCTAGATCCTCCAAACGGCGGCGCAGCCTGGAGACATTTACTGTAAGCGTGTTGTCATCAACAAATCGCTCATCGTCCCACAGCACCTCGAGCAGCTCCTCGCGACTGACGATGTCGCCACTGCGCTGTGCAAGGATCCATAGAAGCTCAAACTCTTTTGCGGTAAGTTCTATCCGTGTCTCGCCGCGACTCACACTGCTGTCAGCCCGATTAATGACCAAGTCGCCTACCCTGAGCACATCAAGCTGCCTGTGCATGGCATATTCCCCGTAAGTGCGCCGCAGAAGACTGTTAATCTTAGCGATTGCGAGTTCGAGGTTGAACGGCTTGCTGATGTAATCGTCGCCACCGCTTTCAAGAGCACGCACCTGGTCCACGTCCTGGTCGCGGGCAGATATGAAAATGATGGGCACCTTGGACAACGCCCGAATCTGCCGGCACCAGTAGTAACCATCAAATCTGGGCAGGTTGATATCAAGCAGTACTAGGTCAGGCTGACAAGAGCAGAAGGCTTCCTTGACGTGGGCAAAGTCTTCGACTACTACTGGAGTCATCCCGTACTTCTCAAGCTCTTGGGCCAGGATCCTCGCAATCTTTTGATCGTCCTCCACCAGCATCACACGGTATGATTGCTGAACGGACATGATTCCTCCCTCTTCGGCATTATGCAAACTGATCCCGAATCTGACACAGTGAACATACCATGAACTGCCTTACACAGCAACCTCTTACCGGTAGAGCCGCCGTTCTATCTAGGGGGCCAGGTTGACTAAAGCGAAATCTGTCAACTCGCAGGAAAAGTTCATAGTCTGCCGAAGCTCACATACAATCCCGTGCCGTTGATCTTGGGATCTTGATCTAGATCTTGACGAGGATCTTAACGCGCTGACTGAGACCGATTTTGACCCGCAAGCTGAGACTGCAACAGAGTTTCCATTTACCATATTCAACGCAACTGGGCATCAGGTTCAGGAAGTGTACATCTCACCTTCAGAGTCGTCTTCCTGGGGGTCCAACTTACTCCAGAAGGGAGCAGTCGTTCCACATCGAGGTACTTTCGACACGACTCTCACCGGATTGCAAACGGTGTATGATATCAAGCTGGTTGACACTGACGGAGACTCCTACATCAAATGGGATGTAAAGGAGTCAGGTCTATGCCTAGGGATGTCAATGCGCTTCCCGGTAACAGCGACTTCTAAGACTCTTTTTCAAACGACTTCTTCTAATTCCGGAGCATTAAGATATTGGGATTCACGGCATTACCGCCCAGATATACCTGGTGCTTTCGCAGTGCAGACGTAATAAGCCCTCTTCTTTCCTTAGCAACTAGCATTTATATTGACTAAGATCAGGCTGATTTGCGTATGAGAAAGGCTTAAATACATGGGCGTAAGTAGATTTTGCAAGGTTTCTAACTGGCAGGATTTTCATGTTTTTCTGCCGAATAAGTTTCTATAATCCAGTTTTCCATACTTCCTGGTAGGTGGTTTTCTTGGCCCAAAAGAAAATCTTTGCACCCAAACAGAGAGTATTTAGGCAGGTGTTGGGATTGCCATGAAAACAGATGACCTCAAGGAGCAAATAGCAGCAGCCCGGTCGAGGTATTACCGACTGGTTTTACTGGTCGGGTCGACCGCAACCGGAAAAACCAAAATTCTTGTTCAAATAGCCAAAGATGAGGGTTATCCTTATATCAATCTGAGCCTCATGCTGAGCCAGAAACTCCTGGAATACCCTGCAAGAATGCGAGCGTTACGCCTGCCGAGAATAGTGGAGGCGATCATAGGCGAAACGGGAAAAGATACGGTCCTTCTGGATAACACAGAAATACTTTTTGATCCTGTTCTTCAACAGGATCCTTTACGTTTACTTCAACAAGCCAGCCGTAATCGAACTATCGTTGCCGCATGGAACGGCAAGTTCGAGGGTGGTGCGCTGATCTATGCGGAGCCGGATCACCCGGAGTACAGAAAGTATTATGAAGTCGATGCCCTTGTTTGTCCTTTGGGGTAAAGAGATTCTAGGAAAAGGTAGGGAAATACTGTGAAGTACGCTGACCTAATACATTTTGAAGCGGTCGAAACTATAGTGCAGTTACGGGAAGCTGACGCCAAAAACAGGGCCGGTGAGCTGGTAAAAAGCTATGTGATCTCGGAACGGATGGCCGAACAGATTACTGAAGTTGTCTTTCCGCAGCTCCAGTACGACAGCCCCCAGGATAACAAGGGGATTTTAATTGTTGGGAACTACGGTACCGGCAAATCACATTTAATGTCGGTGCTCTCAGCTATAGCAGAATATCCAGACCTGGTCACGGAGATACGGCATCCTGCCGTGGCTAAGAAATCCGAGGTTATTGCCGGCAAATTCAAGGTTATCAGGACCGAGATCGGTTCCACCACGATGTCCCTCAGGAACATCATTTGCGCCGAGCTGGAAGAACAACTGGCTAATCTCGGGGTCCAATACCGTTTTCCTGAAGCCGATAAGGTTACCAACAACAAAGACCCTTTTATTGAGATGATGACCGCTTTTCAGGAAGTTTACCCGGACCACGGGCTCTTGCTGGTCGTCGATGAACTCCTGGACTACCTGCGTACGCGTAAAGATCAGGAGCTTATCCTGGACCTGAACTTTTTGCGAGAAATCGGGGAGGTTTGCCGACTTACCAGGTTTCGCTTCATAGCTGGTTTGCAGGAAGCCATTTTTGACAGCCCGCGCTTTCAATTTGTGGCCGAAACCCTGCGCCGGGTCAAAGACCGTTTTGAGCAGATACGAATTGTCCGTGAAGACATAGCCTACGTAGTTGCCCAGCGCCTGCTGCGCAAGGATGACAGGCAGAAGGCTCTCATAAGGGAGCATCTGCAGCGTTTCACCAAATTATACGGCACCCTAGCCGAGCGCATGGACGAATTTGTCGCTCTCTTCCCCGTGCATCCGGCATACCTTGAAACTTTTGAGCGGGTCTATGTAGCTGAAAAGCGCGAGGTGCTGAAAACCATCAGCGCCGCCATGAAAAAGCTCTTAGACAAAGAAGTTCCGGAACAGGAACCCGGCCTCATCGCTTATGACTCTTACTGGCAAAACTTAAAGGACAATCCATCTTTCCGCAGCGACCCGGACATTCGCGAAGTGATTGAGAAGAGCCAGGTGCTGGAAAGCCGTGTCCAGCAGGCCTTTACCAGGCCGCAGTATAAGCCTGTGGCCCTCCGCATCATTCACGCTTTGAGCGTCCACCGGTTGACCACCGGCGATATTTATAGCCCGCTGGGGGTCACGGCTGAAGAACTCCGCGACGACCTCTGCCTTTACTTGCCCTTGCCGGAAGAGGATACCGAGTTTCTTAAAACCACTATCGAATCAATCTTGCGCGAGATCTTAAGGACGGTGAGCGGCCAGTTTATTTCTTTCAACCAGGACAACGGCCAGTACTACCTTGACCTGAAAAAAGACATTGATTTTGATTCGCTAATTGAGCAGAAAGCCGAGACACTTACCCCGAACCAGTTGGACCGCTACTATTTTAAGGCGCTCGCCCGGGCCATGGAGTGCCCCGAAGCCACGTATGTTCCCAATTTCCAGATTTGGGAGCACGAAATTGAGTGGCGCGAGAAAAAGGCTACCCGGTTAGGGTATTTATTCTTCGGGGCTCCCAACGAACGTTCTACCGCCCACCCGCCCAGGGACTTTTACCTCTATTTTCTGCAGCCTTTTGACCCGCCGGCCTTTGAAGACGAAAAAAAGCCCGATGAGGTGTTTTTCTGGCTGGTGCAGCGTGACGAGGATTTTAACCGTGCCCTGAAGTTCTTCGCCGGCGCTTGCGAGATGGCCAGCACGGCTTCGAAAGGAACGCGGCAGGTCTATGAAAATAAGGCCAACGAGCAGTTAAAAAAGATAGTCGAATGGCTTCGGAACAACATCACCACAGCTTATGAAGTTACCTACCGGGGAGCAAGCAAGAAATTCGTCGAGTGGATTAAGCACAGTGCCACTCCTCATGCCTCGGTTCGGGATCTGGTAAACTTGGTGGGTTCATCATGCCTTGCCCCCTACTTCCAAGAACTGGCACCCGAATATCCGGCCTTCTCCATCCTGATTACCTCAAAGAACCGAGCTCAGGCTGCCCAGGAGGCGATAAAGTGGATCCTCGGCAGCATCAGGACCAGGCCGGGGGCAGCCGTCCTCGATGCCCTGGAGCTTCTGGACGGAGATAAGTTAAGGCCGCAAAATTCCCATTATGCCAGATGGATTCTGGAACAGCTGGATAAGAAGGGCCCAGGCCAGGTCCTCAACCGGGGTGAAATAATAGCCGATTTTCGCGGTGTGGAGTTTGAGCCCCGTTTCAGACTGGAGCCGGAATGGGTGGTCGTCATTCTGGCGAGCTTGATCTACAGCGGCGATGTTACTTTATGCATGCCGGGGAACAAGATAGATGCTTCCAACCTGGAGGAGCTGGGCAAAGTTCCCCTGGAGGAACTTATCAAGTTCAAACACATCGAGCGTCCCAAGGCTCTTCCCCTTGGTCCCCTGCAGGTTCTCTTCGAATTTTTGGGGCTGCCGCCCGGTCTCATTGTCAATCAATCTACTCGTGAAGAAGGGGTAAGGCAGCTTCAGGAAGCAGTGGATAAGCTCCTGGAACGCACCGCCCGTGCCCAGCAGGCCATCCAGCAAGAGTTATCTTTATGGGGTATTTCTCTCTTCGATGAGAAAAAGAAAACCGGTTTAAGGGATGAACTGGCCAGTTTCAAAGGGTTTCTGGAGTCACTCCGGGTTTTTAACACTCCCGGTAAGTTGAAAAACTTCCGCTACTCCGAGCAGGACATAAATAAGCAGAAGGCGTACCTTGCCACCCTGAAGAGGATTGAAGAACTGGCTGGCCTGGCCAATGAGATTCAGCCTCTGCTCTCCTACCTCAGCGCCGCCGAGGCCGTGCTTCCTGCGAACGCAGATTGGATGGTAAAAGCCCGGGAGCGGCGTGAAGAGCTTAAAGGAAAACTATCCGGCCTGGACGAAGCATCCGTCCCTGACCTTCGCCGGGAGCTCGTGCAGGTGCTTTTAGAGCTCAAGAATTCTTACATTGAGGCTTACCTTGAGGCCCATACCAGAGCCAGGTTAAATGCGTCTTTGGACCAGAAGAAATCCGGACTTCTCAAAGATGAGCGATTAGGGAAACTCAGCAGGCTGGCCGGTATCGAGTTGATGCCCCGGGCCCAGCTTACGGACTTCCAAAACCGCCTGGCGGAGCTGAAAACGTGCTTCAGCCTCACCAGAGAGGACTTGGAAAAAACGCCCGTCTGTCCTCACTGCAGCTACCGGCCGGCACAGGAGCAAATTAAGCTTTCGGCTGAAGCGGCCCTCAGGCAGCTGGAGGAGGATCTGGAAAGGCTGTACCAGGACTGGGAAAAGACACTGATCGCCAACCTGGAAGACCCGACGGTAAAGGAAAACGTCTATCTTTTGAAGCCGGAGCAGCAGAAAGCGCTGGAGCAGGTGATTAAAGAACAGCAGCTGCCATATAAGGTGGACGCATCGTTTGTAAAGGCCGTTCAGGAAGTTCTCTCCGGCATGGAAAAGATTTCGGTCACCGCAGCTGACTTAAAGAAAGCCCTGGCCCAAGGTGGCACGCCCTGCACAGTATCTGAGTTTCAGCAGCGCTTTGAGGATTATATCCGGTCTCTCACGCGCGGCAGGGATCCACAGAAAGTAAGGATCGTTCTGGAATAGAAGAAAAAGCTGGCCATTAATTTGTCAAGCGGAGGGCATGTGCATGGAAGTGGAAGTTAAAACCCTGACTCCTCTTTGGACCGGCGGCACAAAAAGCGGTACAGTTGACCGGGTGCATGAAACAGGTATCATTGGCAGTCTGCGATGGTGGTTTGAAGTTATGGTCCGTGGGATGGGCGGAGAGGCATGCGACCCGACAGCAGCTGAAAAAAAATGTATTTATGATGCCGAAAAGCCCAACAAGGGGATTTGCCGTGTATGCGAGATTTTTGGTGCTACTGGTTGGCGGCGTCGCTTCCGCCTTGTGGTTGACGATTATACTAAGCCCGACCCTTCAGTCACAAAAGTAACGCTAGAAAATTGTCGGTACATTGACAGTAAAGGCAGGACAAGAGTACCCACCTGGTACTTTCCTGGTCGCCTCGATGACAAACCGCGGATTGGTAGCCTAACCCTTCGGATTCGTCAAACGGCACCAGATTTCCAAACGGCAATCATTGGCGGTTTACTCCAGTTTATGGCCGATTGGGCGGCCATGGGCGCGAGAGCACAATTGGGATTTGGCGTTTTTGAGCTGCCAAGCAGCCGTCTCGATACCAAGCCCCTCTACGAATGGCTTGTTGGGGGAGCTAGAACGCGTACCTATACCAGGCTACCCTCGTTACAGAACATTTTTCTGGCTCGCATCCGGCTGGAAAACGCTACGGTGCAGGACACCTTTAATCTCAAATACGACATCCGTCAGCTTTTCTCGGGGCAGCAAAATAAGTCTTTGCGCCATTTCGTTATGGGTACGACCAAAGATCAGCGAATAGCCTCCAAACTCAAAATATCACGTCCTTATAATAATGGTCTGATACGCGTGTGGGGCTGGATTCCGGAAGAGGCAAGAGTCTATGAAGGTCGCTGGAACCGGGATTCAGTTGTAGATGCGATTTATAATCACTTGAGAACAAAGTACTCCCTAGAGGTCTGGCGCGAGATGAATTCGTCCAGAGATACTGAGACACCCAATAATGGTGATTCCCAGGGATTTCTTCGCAGTCTATTAGGATTGGAGGTGGAAGACCGTGCAACGTGATTATTATTCTTTCCGCTGCGAAGAGATGAACGGGATTTTAGACAAGATCGAGCAGTTGATAATTGAACAAGAGCAGGCAAGAGAAGAAAAGAAGAAAGATGCTCAAAAGCGAGCTGTAGGAGAGGTTGCGCGCGAAGCGAAGAGCGCTGTGGGTATTGAGCCCCATCTGGCCTACCTGTGGTTCTCGGCTAGAAAAGGAGAAGCTGACGAGGCAGATAATAAGCCTTTGGCAAAACGAGCTTCTGAAGCTGCCGCTTTGATACGTAGTGCCTGGCAGAACAGATTGGCCAGCAGCATTCAACCTATACCGGATGCTTTTAGATTTGTTCCAGATGTTGAGAATCAGGTCCTTGATTATCTGCCGCTGCTGAGTTTTATTATTCACATACCCTTTCGATTGAGCAAGCCTTATATAAGCAGAGATGATTGTGAATTTTACATCCTGGAGAATCCCGTGAAAAAGGAATGGGTTTTCAAGGTGCCCTATATTGCACCCAGTCAATGGAAGGGTGCATTGCGGTCGGCAATGATGCAGGAACTAGTAACTGAATTATATGCTGTCGGTGATGAAAAGGTCTTTTTTCAAAAGCGCCTCCAGCTTTACCGTATTTTTGGACACGAAAAGGATGGCACTGCGAAATACCTGAATGGCGTGTTGGCTCTCAGGCGCGTTGGACTGCAGCCTCAAAACGGGGGTGAGGAACGAGAGGAATGGAGAAAGCAGTTTGAGGAGGAATTGCAGAAGGTGGAGGCAGAATTTGACGCGACCCTATGCGAGCAAGGCTACCGTATAGGCGATATTGAAGGCTTCCAGGGGCGCACGCACTTCTTTCCCACCTTTTTCGACAAGATCGGGTTGGAAGTTATCAACCCCCACGATCGAGAAAGCGGCGCTGGTAGCCAGCCAATTTACTTCGAATGTGTCCCTCAGGGCACTCCGGGCACATTTGTGCTAATGTACGTTCCTCGTAACTCCAATGATGATGCTAAACAGCGTCAGGAGGTGGCAGAAGACCTGGAAACACTGGCGCGAGGCGTTTGTGCCATGCTCACAACCTACGGTTTTGGTGCTAAGACTAGCAGCGGCTATGGCGTGGCCGAGGACAAGTTGGCCAATACTGGCATGTTTGCTATCAGAGCAGCACTGCCCGGCATTACGACGCCCGCTGTTTCGGGAACTAAACCGATGTCGAAGCCGGACCTCTCTTGCTACGAGGGAAAAGGTGTGCAGGAAGAAGGGGCAGCCCAACCAGAACGTGAATCTGTCTTGCAGGAGATCATACCGGTAGTGAAAAGGACGTTTGGGACCTTGAGCGAACTGCAGGCTGTGGTACAGGAGGTCGCGGATGCTCTGCGGAAGGAGGAAGAAGCATGAGCGATCTCAAAAAATTGGTCCAGCATCGAGACGACATCCTGCGTGCGGAGATTGCCGGATGGTTGCACAACCTGGGAAAATTGGAACCTAATTTTGAGCATAACTATCAGGTAATCAGACAAAGCAATGAATTGCAGGATACCCTTGACGTTTATCATATTCCCGGTCAATATTCATTTCGACGATTTACTGAGCCTGTGGTTTTACAAAGCAATTTTCCATACAGGGATAAAAAAGGAGTTCTATACTTTATTGATTTTAACAAGCGCCAAGAGAGAGAAAAACTCGATAATCAAATCAAAGAACTCCAGGGACAATTGAGCCAAAATCCTCCCAATCGCGCAGAGCTTGGTCGACAGTTGCAACGACTTAGAGATCTGAAATCCCAGACCCAAAAGGAACTGGAACGTGCCGAGCAGCAGCAGATGAGGGATTACGAACAAAAAATTGAAGGCCTAATGTTTACCTCAGGTGTATTCTCCAGTTGGTCCCTGGGATCGTTGCTTACGTTATTTTGGGAAGGCGAGTGGTTCGAAAAGCCTCAAATGGATAGTTACGAGCCTGGTTCAGAGAGTGATCCGGACTACCATCGGAAACCGAAACAGCACATTATCCTTCAACATGGTTTCTCTATGGATTTTCCTTTATTGCTACTGCTGGCTCATGGTGAAATATCGGGTCAGGAGAAAAAAGGAGTAAATATTGAAGGTTGTTATGTTGAGTTGAAAGAAGACCAGAATAGTGCGGCTAACACACTACGAATAAGTACGGCATTCGGTTATGAGGAGATGGAGCCTCTTGTTTGGAAACATTGGTCACAACAAAGAAAAGAAATCATTGACCGGGTGTTTGCGTACTGGAACGATCCAAAACTAGGTTGGGAAGATCTTCTGTATGGATTTCGACATCTTTGCAAAGCATTGGGAGACACGCAAAGACCGCTTAACGAAATTTCTCTCTGGGAGTATTCCCAAGCAATCGCCGCCCTTTTCAAAACGGCTTTTGTTCAGGCTGTTTTGACTAAGCGAGTGCCTACGCCCGCTAACATGCACTGGCGACTGGCTTCAATTCGCCTTAACGCCTTCGATTTTCTCTTCGAGGTCAACCAACTGGCAGATCTTATTTCTAGGCAAAAGCTCCTGGAAGAACTCTGGAATACCATACGGACTGCCCTTGAAGTGGAGTCACCTATCGGTTCTGCCGTCTATAGGGATGAGCATGGCGTGGTGTTTGTTCTACCTAAGGGGCTTAGCGAAAGCGGCGACGAACTCCGCCAGATTATCGAATCGAGGATCAGAGAGGTTATACTGAACCAAAGCGGCAATCTCATTAGCGCAACTGATTTGCGCCCGATTGTCCAGATGGGGCCGCCGCGGCGGGGGAAAAAACTTCTTCTAGGTGAAGCCTTGCGCGCTAAAGAACCACCCAATATGCCCGACCCGGCCAGCGTACAAAACTACTGGTCGAATTACCAGAACCAAGAGCGTTGCCGTGTCTGCGGATTGCGTCCTGTGGGCTATATGGAAGATGGCTTGCCAGATTTTGTCACGGAAGAAAAAGCCAAAGAGCGTAATCTCTGCGGGGTTTGCCTGGCTCGACGGGGACGAAGGTCTGAAGAATGGGCAACAAGGCAAGGGTTTAAAGAAACTATTTGGATTGATGAAGTTGCTGATAATAACGGGCGGGTGGCACTCATTGTGGGTAGATTTGACTTGGATGACTGGTTAAACGGGAATCTAGTACGTTCACTGGCTATCGGAACAGACAAAGAAGGCAACTGGCTGGCCAAACCACCCACTTTTGCCCGGATTCAAAGGGTGTGGCGTACCACCGCTGAGTTCTGGCAAGAGGTGAAAGAGTATAATATCCTAAGGGCTTTCAAGGACGACCGCCGCCGTATTATCCTGTACCTTGCACGAGATCCTGACTTGGGAGCGTACCACGTGTACGAACTTGACCTCGGCAAAACAACCATGAGTGTTGTCTGGTGCCCGCAGAAGAGCACACCGGGAGGAGGGTATCTGATTAGTGTAGAGAATCTCGGCTACATTGCTCAACAGTTAGGCCAGGAGAAAGAGGTTAAAGATATTTGCATGGATCCGGCAGCGGCAGCTATTTGGATTGAGGATTTTCTAAAAAAGGAATTTGTCGAAGGCAAGCGGGAGCCGGTGCTGAGGAATCCAGAAAGGTCAAACAGAGAACGTCGGTGCAACCTTCTTGCTGGTAACCGCATTGTGAGTACCGACCATCAGATAGTGGCTTACTCCAACGCCATCTCTATCCTCGCTGAGCCGCGTACATTCATGGCCCTGGTCCCTGCGGACAAAGCTCTGGAAGTTGTGAAAGCTATCAAGATCAAATACGAGCGCGAAATGGGCAAGGTGCGCAACCGCCTGCCGCTGCACCTGGGTGTGGTGTTTGCGCATCGGCGCATGCCTTTGCGATCCATTCTGGATGCTGGAAGACAGATGCTGAAGCAGAAAGCGCTGGGTAATCATGACACTTGGACGGTAAAATCAATCGTTAGGGGCGTGCTCCCGTCGGAAAAGGCGGCTCTGGCAGATGGAAGTAATCAGTTTAAATGTACCGCTACCGTTGAGATAGAGCGAAACGGGCGTTCACTCACCTGGTACGTACCGCTCAAAATGGGTGATGGCCAGACCGAGGATTTATGGTATCCTTACGTTTTCTGGAAGAGAGACGCATGTGGGCAAACCAACCCCTTACAAGCCGGCCGCAAACGTGTCTTTCAGGGCTTGTACCCTGAAGAAGAACGTTGCTGGCTGGTCCATGCAGACGAGTTACGGGAGGGAGACCAAATTTATTTTGCCCCGGCTACTTTTGATTTTGAGTGGCTTGACACCAACGCCCGCCGCTTTGAAATTGCCTACGAGGACTGCGGACAGCGCCACAGTCGTCCATCACGGCCCTACCTGCTAGATGATCTTGATAGGCTAGAAGCGCTGTGGGATACCATGAAAAACTTGAATATTACGCAACGTTACCAGGTTATCCGCACCATTGAGGATACCCGGCAAAAGTGGTATGGACAGGATGGTGAACAAGAATCCAGGCACGACCCGGTATTCCGGCAGTTTGTAGCCGATACCCTCGCTGGAGCGGCGTGGCCCAAAACTTGCAGCTGGACTGATATTGAGCCGGCCCAGCAGAAAAAACTCATTGAGGCCGGAGTTAAAGGCGAACTGGCCGACCTGGCCGAATTGCATATGGCAATTTTGAAAGAATCAGGGGGTAAAGAGAGATGGCAACTTACGAGAGGCGACGGTATCTGTTTATGACCACCGACCCCGTACATGTTGGTACTGGTGGCTATCGCCTGGGGCGGGTAGACTTGAGCATTGTTCGTGAACCCGGTACCCGAGTGCCCAAGATTCCGGGCACCAGCCTGCACGGCGCGGCGCGCGCCTACTCCGCCAGAATATACGAAAGCCCCGCCTGTGCGGGACAGGGAACTAACCAGGAAGGGCGAAGCGGACACTGTGGCCGAGACGATTGTCCGATTTGCTATACCTTCGGCTATCTTAGCCGAAAAACAGATCAGGAAGACAGTACCGTGGGCTATTCAGGCGTGGTCAATGTTTTTGACGCCCGTGTGCTGCTGTTTCCGGTGTATTCCATGGCCGGGCCGGTCTGGGTGAGTACGGTGGATATAATGCAGGAAGCGGGTTTTAAGGTAACCAACGTGCCTTCAAACTGGAATGTCGGCGCTGCCTTGTTGGCCTGGGAGAGAAATGACGCTCTCAATTTGGGATGGCTGATGGTTGAAATAGCTGGAAAAGTATTGGTTACTGCTCCGCAAGAGTGGAGTAAGGACGAACGCTGGAAGCAAGTGCAAAACAGAATTGTTCTAGTGCAGCCCGCTCTTTTCAGTCAGGTGGTCAACAGCAACCTGGAGGTACGCACATCCGTTGCCATAGATCCGGAACGGGGAGCAGCAGAGGACAAAGCCCTCTATACCTATGAGGCCTTGCCACGTGCCACCTTTCTCACCTGTGAGGTTGTGCTGGATGATTACCGCGAAAGGGAGGAAAAAAGACCGTTTCCTATAGAGAAAACCACCAATGGGAATCCGTTACCAGGAAAGAAAAAATGGGAAGGACCTTTGGACGTGTTGGATGCCGGCCTGCGCATGATTGAATGGCTTGGTGTTGGCGGTATGGGAACTCGCGGTTTCGGCCGTCTGGCAGTAGTTGGACAAACTACCAGCCAAATGTGGCCTGATAAGGAGGGTCAGAAAAATGAGCAACAGCATGGCACAAGCTAACCTGGATCGGCTGGCTGCCCAGCATGCCCAGAATATCATTCGCCGTCTAGTTGATGAAGATAAGGATGGCAAGGATAGGACCAACTCAAAAGAAATAAAAAAAGCTGCCAGCAGTGCGGATAACACTGTAACCAAAGCGCTGGGTGTTCTCCAGGAAAACGGTGTCTACGCCTGTTTCCTCTACCTGAAAGCCAAGGAAAAAGAAAACGGCGACGTGGTTATCGAGGAGATGCTCAATTTGCTGGATAGATTGGGTTTTGGCTGGAGCAAACCGGAAGATGAAAATGGCAGGGTAGATACAAGTGCCGAAGCGGTCTTGAAGCACGTCACCGAAAAGGTCACGGCCAACCTCGAACGATTGTTGTTGGCCAAAGAGACGCTGGAACAGATGCTGATTTATGCCCGATACGGGGCCAAAGCGCGCGGTTAGGGAGGTAAAATGTTATGTGGCGTGCTTACCGGGTTATCTTCCGCCTGCGCTCACCCCTGCATATAGGTTGGGGCAAAGTTGGTAACCTTCAGCGGACGCGTCCTTATGTAACCGGGCGTGCGCTTTGGGGTGCCTTGACCATGCGGTTGACGCGGGATAAGGCGGGGGCTGGTCCGGCCACCGATTCTAGAGACTACCAGCGCTTTGGCGAGCGGGTTAACGAGGACCTGGCATTTACCTACTTTTACCCAGCTACGCAGGCAAAAGGCGATTATCAGGTTGCCTGGCCGTGGGAGAAGGAAAACCTGTTCCGACGCCGTTTTCTTAGCAGTTACCAGGGGACGGCCCTGTCTGCCTTTCATCATTCTGCGGCCATAGGGATGCTCCGCGAAGTGGAGTTCATATCCCCTTATACCCTGGATACGGGCGAACCGGTTTTTTTGATCGGTTACATATTCGAGCGCGATGGCAGTGAATTGGCCTGGCGGGAAGCGCTCACGAGGGTTCAGTTCGGTGGAGAGCGCGGTTATGGCTGGGGTGACGTAGGTTTAACTAGACCCATCGACAAGGTCAAAGATGATGTATTGTTTGGCGGAAAAGTGAAGTTCGATGGTAGTGCCGATAGGGTACGTATTTATGTGCCTGCTTCAGAACCTTTGCTAGCTCACACTTTTGCCCGGAACCTGCCGGCCCAAGGGGAAGTGGAACCGCTCGTCGGCCGCGAATGGCGGTCATATAACAACCTTCATCGCTACACCGGCCAGCACGTAGAGTTTGTGGGTGTTTGCTTCACCCCAGGGAGCGTCGTGGAACAGGACCTCAATTTGGTGATAGGGGAGTTTGGCATATGGCAAGAGATAAACGATAATTCCTAGCTCGCGCCTGTAAGCCGGAGATGGTTAGATGGGGTTAGGTCGTTGCAGTATAGGAGTGAAAAATTGTGGCGAAGGAGAACCAGATTTCCCTAGATATCTTCCTTAAAGAAGGCAATGAGCGAAAAAAGATCCAGGAAAAACGCTTCAAACTCACCAAAGAGCACGTGGACCGGGTGAGGCATATCGAGGGATTTCCCATTGCCAAAGATGAGGACATCATCGACCTTTCCGACCCGCCCTATTACACGGCCTGCCCGAATCCGTTCATAGGGGATTTTTTCAAAGAGCACGGGAAACCCTACGACCCGGATAACGACGCTTACCGCCGGCAGCCCTTTGCGGCGGATGTATCGGAGGGCAAGAACGATCCCATTTACAACGCCCATTCGTACCACACCAAGGTGCCCCACAAGGCCATCATGCGCTATATCCTCCACTACACCGAGCCGGGAGACATCGTCTTTGACGGTTTCTGCGGCACGGGCATGACCGGCGTGGCGGCAAGCTTATGCGGGGACCGCAAGGCCGTAGAATCCTTAGGCTACCGCGTACTGGATGACGGGACAATCCTCGATGAAAAAGGCCGGCCTTTCTCCAAACTTGGAGCACGCAAGGCTATCTTAATCGACCTCTCCCCTGCCGCTACCTTCATTGCCTACAACTACAACACGCCGGTGGATGTCCGGGCCTTTGAGCGGGAAGCCCGGCGGATTCTGGACGAAGTGGAAAGAGAATGCGGCTGGATGTACGAAACCCGGCATGTGGTGGATGGGAAAGTTCAGAGAGACGCAAAGGGCAACCCCATCATGGGGAAAATCAACTACACCGTCTGGTCCGACGTGTTTATCTGCCCCAGCTGTTCCGGAGAGCTTGTCTTCTGGGAAGTGGCGGTAGACAAAAAAGAAGGTAAAGTCCGGGACGAGTTTCCCTGCCCCCACTGCGGGGCCAATCTGACAAAGCGATCCCAGGAGAGGGCCTGGAAAAAAGTCTTTGACCGAGACATCGGGCAGACCATCACCCGCGCCCGCCAGGTGCCGGTGCTCATTAACTATTCGGTAGGGAATAAGAGGTTTGAAAAAGAGCCTGATGAGTATGACTTAGAACTTATCAGGAAGATTGAAGAGAGCGAGATACCGTACTGGTATCCTACTGATCCGCTTCCAAAAGGTGAGAAGACAAGAGACCCTTTAAATGTGGGAATTACTCATGTTCACCATTTTTACACCAGGCGGAATTTGTGGGTGCTGGCAGCTATCTATAACAAGATCTATGATAGCAAAGTACGAATAAATTGCAAAAAGCTCCCACTTCTTCTGTTCAACAGTCAAATTGTCAATATCAGTAAACTAAACAGATACCGCCCGAAGGTTTCATTCCCCTATAACCCTCTGAGCGGTACGCTATATGTATCTTCTCAAGTTAGCGAAGCGAATGCATTAACTGCCTACAAAAATAAAATAAGAAGGATTGCTCTAGCACTGAGTAACATTGTTGGTGAAAATCTGATTACTACACAGTCAGCCGAGAAGATTAACATATCTAATGATGCTATCGACTACATCTTCACCGACCCCCCTTTCGGTGGCAATCTCATGTACTCAGAGCTCAACTTCCTCTGGGAAGCCTGGCTTAAGGTTTTTACTAACAATAAGCCCGAAGCCGTTGAAAACAAAGTGCAGGGCAAAGGCCCCAGGGAATACCAAGAGCTTATGGAAAGGTGCTTTGCCGAGTACTACCGCATTTTGAAGCCCGGCCGGTGGATGACGGTGGTGTTTCACAATTCTCAGAACCGAATCTGGAACGCCATCCAGGAGGCCATTATGCGGGCGGGCTTTGTTATTGCCGACGTGCGGACCCTGGACAAAAAGCAGGGGACCTTCAACCAAGTTAAAATTGGTTATACAACCGCGGTGAAGCAGGACCTGGTCATCTCCGCCTACAAGCCCAACGGCGGCCTGGAAAAGCGCTTTCAGCTTGAGGCAGGGACCGAAGAAGGAGTCTGGGATTTTGTCCGCACCCACCTCAAACAGCTGCCGGTCTTTGTGGAGAAAAACGGCAAAGCGGAGGTCATTGCCGAGCGGCAGAATTTCCTTCTCTATGACCGGATGGTGGCCTTCCACGTCCAGCGGGGAGTTGCCGTACCTATGGGGGCGGCGGAGTTTTACGCCGGCTTAAAACGACGCTTCCCGGAGAGAGACGGCATGTACTTCCTCCCCGACCAGGTGGTGGAGTATGACAAAAAGCGCTTAACGGTGCGGGAAATCGAGCAATTATCCCTTTTTGTAACCGATGAAAAATCTTCCATCCAGTGGCTGCGCAGCGAACTCTCAAAGAAACCGCAGACATACCAGGAAATCCACCCCAAATTCCTGCGAGAACTGCACAAAGCGCCGCACGAAAAGCTGCCGGAGCTGGCAGTGCTTTTAGAGCAGAACTTCCTCAAAGACGATCAGGGCTGCTGGTACGTCCCTGACCCCGGCAGGCAGTCTGACCTGGAGAAGATGCGCCAGAAGACCCTCCTCAAAGAGTTCGAAGAATACAAAGAAAGCAGGGGCAGGTTGAAAGTCTTCCGCACCGAAGCGCTCAGGGCGGGATTCAAGGCTTGCTGGGCTGCTAAAGACTACAAGACTATCGTCGAGGTGGCCAGGCGCATACCGGATACCGTCCTCCAGGAAGATACCACCCTCCTGATGTACTACGACAACGCCCTGATGCGGATGGATGAATGATTTATCGGCCGGTGAGGTGTCGGCTTTGAGACGAGACGGAGCATGGCGGCCCGGTGATTGGGCCTGGAGCCGGGAGTACCGTGAACCGGTGAAGGTTATTGAAGCCCTGGACCTGTGGGGAAAGAACGTCTACCGCGTCTGGGTGCCGGGCCGGGACGCGGTTTTGCGCCTTCAGGAAGACGAGTTATCCTCGATAACGGAGGCGGGCATATCCAGCCGGGAGAGACTTATTTACACCGTCGCCGCGGCCCGAATTGCTGAAAGCCTAGCCAAGCTGGATGTCCTGCTGGCGCCTCTCGAAGGCGGCGTCACCCCTCTCCCCCACCAGCTCTACGCCCTTTCCCGGGCTGTTTCCGGCAACAAGGTCCGGTATCTTCTGGCTGACGAGGTTGGCCTCGGCAAAACAATAGAGGCCGGGTTGATCATGCGCGAGCTGAAGCTCAGGGGACTCGTCAGGCGCACGCTGGTGGTAGCACCGAAGGGTTTGGTGATGCAGTGGGTGCAGGAAATGGAAAACCGCTTTCGGGAACGCTTTCACCTACTGATGCCCGCCGAGATCACAGCTCTATCTTGGTTTGAATGGGATCCCAACGTCTGGCAGCGGTTTGACCAGGTAGTCGTTCCCATGGATGCCGTAAAGCCTTTGGAATCGCGCCGGGGGTGGAGCAGGGACCAGGTAAGCCGCTATAATCGGGAACGCTTCGAGGACCTAATCGCTGCGGGTTGGGATTTGATTATTATAGATGAAGCTCACAGAATTGCGGGCAGCACGGATGCCGTAGCCAGATACCGCCTGGGTCAGGGGCTGGCTGAAGCGGCACCGTATCTTCTCCTTCTCACGGCGACGCCCCACCAGGGAAAAACTGATTCCTTCCACCGGCTTATGGCCCTCCTCGATAGGGAGGCTTTTCCCGGCGTCGAGTCCATAAAGCGGGAGAGAGTGGCCCCGTACGTAATCCGCACCGAAAAACGCCGGGCCATTGATGAGAAAGGTCACCCGTTATTCAAACCGCGCCGCACCCAGCTGGTACCCGTGGTATGGCAGTCCCGGCATCAGATGCACCGGGAACTTTACGAGGCGGTGACGGAATATGTGCGGGAAGGATACAACCGGGCGCTGAAAGAAAAGCGAAACTACATCGGCTTTTTGATGGTTCTCATGCAGCGCCTGGTAGCCAGCAGCACCAGGGCAATCCGGGCCGCCCTGGAACGGAGACTGGAAGTGATCGAACAGGAAGCTCCTCTTCAAATTAACGGTGAAATGGAGCTGGAAGAAGACTGGTGGGACCTCGACGGGCAGGAGCAGCTCGAACAAATTCTGAAGTACCGTTTAGTCGCTTTTGCCAGTGAACGGGAAGAGGTCAAGCGTCTTTTGTCCCTGGCACGTCAGTGCGAGTCCCTGCCCGACGCGCGGGCCGAAGCCCTGCTGGAGTGGATGTATCGCCTGCAGGCCGAAGAGAACGACCCCGAGCTCAAGTTTCTTATCTTTACCGAGTTCATTCCGACCCAGGAGATGCTCAAGGAGTTTCTGGAAAACAGGGGCTTTAGCGTCGTTTGTCTAAACGGGTCCATGGGGCTGGAAGAAAGGCGGAGGGTTCAGCAGGAATTTGCCGGTCCCGCCAGGGTGCTTGTATCCACCGATGCCGGCGGCGAGGGCTTGAATCTGCAGTTTTGCCACGTGGTCATCAACTACGACCTGCCGTGGAACCCCATGCGCCTGGAGCAGCGCATCGGCCGGGTGGACCGCATCGGCCAGGAACACGTTGTCCGGGCACTCAACTTCATCCTGCACGACACTATTGAATACAGGGTGCAGGAAGTCCTCCAGGAAAAACTGGCCGCAATCCTGACGGACTTCGGTGTTGACAAGGTGAGCGATGTTCTCGACTCGGCCGAGGTGGCATCTGATTTCGAGGATTTGTATAAAGAGGCTATCCTCAGCCCGGAAGAAGTTGAGTCCCGTATTGAGCGACTGGAGGCTTCTCTGCGGCAGCGCATCCAGGAAGTAACTACGGCCAACCGGCTTTTAGGAGAAGAGGAACAGCTCGATTCCCGGCTCGTGGAAAAGGTTTCCGGCCATCCGCTGCCGTACTGGGTAGAGCGCATGACCGTTAACTTTTTGGTAAGCGAAGGCGGAAGAGTAGAGCCCAAATTGGCAGGTTATGATTTAACCTGGCCCGACGGCTTCGCTATGAAGGACGTTACTTTCTCCCGGCAGGAAGCAGATAAGCACTCACTGTCTTATCTCAGCCTGGAAGAACCGAGAGTTCGCGGGCTGGTCTCGCGCCTGCCATTGGCCGTGGCGGGTCAGCCCATTGCGAAGATCTGGCTCAAAGGACTGCCGAAGGAGATACGCGGCTACTGGTCTTTATGGCGGATATCTCTTATGGCGGAGAACATGCGTGAGGTTCGGGTTCTACCCTTGTTCCAGCATGAAAAAGACGGCAGAATACTCATTCCCACCGCACGCAGGATATGGGATTTGTTATTACAGGAAGGAACCTCGCTCGAAATCCAGGGTTATATTACAGGCGAAAAATCCGAGGAAATCTTTGAGAAGCTCCAGAAACAGGCTGTACAATACGGGCATAATCTTTTCCTGGAACTTAAAGCACAGTATGAAGAGCACCTGCAGAAAGAGCGGGAAAAAGGCCAATATGCGTTCCAAATTCGCCGGCAGGCCATTATGAGGGTTGGCCTGCCCGCCGTGCGCCAGCACCGCCTGGCCGAACTGGAACGCCAGGAGAAAGAATGGGCCCTGCGGTTACAGCAGAAGGAAAGAATCTTGCCGGAACTAAGCGCGATTACCATTATTTACGTAGAAGGTGCATGACCGTGAACTGGCGTGACCTTATCCTTCAGAGCTTACAGCCAGGTGTATCAAGGCTTACTTTAGCTGCTGACCCCGACGGCTTGCTCTTGGAAGAAAATGTTCTCTCGACCTTAGGGGAAATGGGGTTTGATGTCCTTACTTTTAGTGATCCCATCACCTTTCGTTATGCGTATGAAGCAAACTATCGCTCCAGGTGGGATCGGGGCGAAGCGGCACATTTGGTAGTGGTGGTACAGGGCGGCCCGCAGGAATTGCGCCGCCTCCCCTTCGATGTATGGCAGAGGGGTCATAAGCTTTTCTTCAGCCTGGCCGATATCTTTCCCAAACTCAGCTATCCGGTAGTTGCGGCCATGGAGAAGTCGGACATGGACAAGCTTTACAGGGCGTACCAGGATTACAATGGTCCTCCGCTGGGGGAGAAGGCGACCAAGGATTTTATCTTAAAACGCGTTTTTGGAATAATACCCGAACTTATCAATTCACCGGTCGAACTTTTGAAGATGCTGCTTTCGCGGCATTGCAACTTTGTGACTGTGCCAAGGGTTTTGGACGAACACCTTATCCATTGTTTAAGAGAAAAGAGCGTTTTTAAGAACTGGCCGCTGGAAGATATCATCCCCAGCAGGGAAGCCTTTTTTGCTTTTCTGCAAGAAAAATGGCGTCGATTCCTGGAAAGCACGGCCAGAGGAGAGAAATTCACCGAGGTCCCCTTTGACCATTATGATATACGGGTTTACATCGACAACCTGTTCTTGGAAGGCAGTTTAAGGCCTGTTCCGGTTGCGGGTACGGAAGGTATACCCGCGTGGGTCCTGGCAGGTGTGCTTTTTGACAAACAGGCTGAGGAGAGGCGCAGGATCAAGTGGCTGCTAAAGAAGATACGAAAAGATATACCTGGAGAAACGGCAACCCACAGGGACTGGCAGCGCCTGGCCGTTCTGTGGGCGGAGTTAATTGTACTCAGCGGTGAACTGAATCAGGACATAAGAACTGGAAGTAAACCGCAAATTGAAGAATTGCACGATCAATTGGAAGAGCGATTTGCGAGCTGGATGCTCGTGCGCTACGGTTCTTTGGCCAACCTTTCTTACACGTCCAAACCGGTAATGGTGCATCACATACCCCGTTATCTGGCTCATCTGCGTACCAAAGAAGGAGCAAAAAACATTGCTCTGCTCGTAATTGACGGTCTGGCATTAGATCAATGGCTGGTTATCCGCAATTTCCTGAGAGACAGGTGCCCGGCGTGGCGAGTCGAGGAAAACCAGGTCTTTGCCTGGGTACCGACCTTAACTTCTATCTCGCGGCAGGCGCTGTTTGCTGCAGAGCCGCCTCTGTATTTCAAGGACACTCTGACGACAACCTTGAAAGAAGGACAGCACTGGCATAAGTTTTGGGAAGACAGTGGGGTCAGGAGGGGAAATATCTACTACCGTAAAGGTTTGGGTGACGAGTTGGCAAGTGAAATTGGAGAATTTTTAGGATCACAGTTCGAGATCGTGGGTCTGGTTATAGATAAAGTGGACAGAATCATGCACGGCATGGAGCTGGGGACAGCAGGTATGCACCAGCAAGTCAGGTTGTGGGCCGAACAGGGTTATCTGGTGCAGCTGATTGATTATCTCCTCAAGAGCAAGTTTGCCGTTTATCTGACTTCGGATCACGGTAATATTGCGGCCAAGGGGATGGGCCGTTTGCCTGATGGGGTTCTGGCTGAAACCCGCGGTGAGCGGGCCAGAATTTATCATTGCGACGTTTTTCGACAACAGATGATAGAAGAAACAGACAATGTTATCTGTTGGCCTGGTTTTGGTTTACCCGAGGGTTACTCCGTTCTGCTGGCCAGGGGCCGGTCGGCCTTTGTCTCAGAGGGTGAAGAAATCGTAAGCCACGGCGGAATATCTTTGGAAGAGGTTGTCGTTCCTTTTGTAAAGATTTGGGAGGAACATCAATCATGGCATTGAATATCGGTTTTGACCGGAGAGTTAAGCTGGAATGGCTGGATGCCGCCGCCTGGAAAACCGCAACGGAAACAGACATTGCTGAGGTACGGAAATACCTTGATGATTTCTTGCAAACAGAATGTCGAAGTAGAGAGGCACGCAGGAAGACCATAACCGTATTAACCCGGATTTGGGCCAGGGTACCGCAGAAACATCGGTCATTACAGGAGCGGGCTTTAGGAATGTTAACCGAGGATGGCCCCGATACAAGACTCTGGTTGCACTGGGGCATGACGCTTGTGGCATATCCATTTTTTCGCGATATAGCGGATATTATTGGTCGTCTGTTGACACTGCAGAATGAAGTTTCTCTAGAGCAGATTTACCGCCGGCTGGCGGAGCGGTGGGGGGAAAGGTCAACTGTACGCCGGGCGAGCCAACGAGTGGTACGTTCGATGGTAGACTGGGGCGTTCTCCAGGACACGGCCGTAAAAGGCGTTTATATCCCTGCCGCCCAAAAAGGCCCGGCCAGCGATAGTCTTCAGTTATGGTTTTTAGAAGCCCTGTTGTGTTCAGAATTCACCCAAGCGGTGATCCTGCAACAATTGCCGCAGCTACCTTCAGCTTTCCCGTTTCACCTGGATATTTCGGTGGCGGCTATAAGGCAATCTAAACGGTTTGAAATACTGAGTCAGGGTTTGGATTTAGACATGGTTACAATCGAACGCCAGTAATTGAGCTTGCTGAGCACCCGGAAGACGCATATGTTATCGCGCTGGCCATTCAAACGGGAGCGGAAATATGTAGCTAAGATAATGATTTTTTCACCGAAAATTGCCCAAAAGGCGCTTCAAGTTAGGGCCCTATCTTTTGTCTGGAAACCAGTTCCTTATTGTGAGACAGGCGGTTGTTGAAGGTTCCTGGTACTATATTATCCTTAGGTACGCCGCGAATCGGGGTTTTAGGATGTTGCTTGATGCTGAAGGTAAACGGTACGACAAATCCTTGCGGCAAAGATGGCCTGCTTTGGTAAAGGAATCGATTCTATTTGATGGCTCTGATGCAAACGGAAATAACCAGATTAACGGGCTTCTGAGGTTCTACATCTACCCGGAATGGCTTCCGGATTTCGGAAGTGGAAACTTTGTGGCGCGAAAAAATTTAAGTCTTTCTTTGCGCCATCTTGATTTTGAGTCTTCACCGTTTGGCAATATGAGGGTTTGAATACGCTACCAGTTTCGTCATTACTGGTTGGAACTTGCCGATTATGTAGTTCAACCGCCAAGCGAGCGCAGGAGTTGATATGAATGATTAGCGATAAGGTGTTGTATCTCGTAAAAGACAGTTCATTTGGATTGCGGCCGCCTTTAATGCTGGCCATTGGGGTGGAAGTTCATGATAACTGGGTTGGATTTCACAGCACAAACCGGGGGCACCAATTCTTTGGGAAGCTTGTGAAGGAGACTAAGGACGGTTTTATCTGGCATCGCGTGGAAGACACCTTTGAGGAAGGGCTCAAGGACTTCGGGCTCACAGAGTTTAAGGCTTTTACACTTGAAGAATATAACAAAAAAGTGCGCTCTCATTTGGTAGGGCCTGTTCCTGAATTTAGCTCCACCGAAGAACTCTATGAGTTCTATCAGCGGGAATTCGGGCGTAGGGGCTATCATTATTGAAGCGGCACCAGCCCCAACCAATTACGCCCACGCTGGGAGGTCGCATCTGTTAGCGTCAATTTGCCACTTCCCTACTCTCTTCTCTTTTACCACAGAAGTAACTGGTTAACATAGTAACTCCGTTTCTAGAAACGTTCTTGAAAAAGATAGATAAATCTAGAAACCATCTTGATAACTAATCTCGCGCCGCTCACGCCGCTCGTGTTGGGCGGCGCGAGAAAAAGGCCGCCGGACCGTCGATTAAGGCCACACCGATTTTGGGAATCGCCACTCCGTCCAGCGAGCTGTTGTCCGAAGAGCAGCAGTGGAATTCGACGTCAAACCCTTCTTGTAGCATTTTCTCACCTATTTTGCGCATGAAGGTCGACTTTCCGGTACCGGGTCCTCCCTTAATAATGAAAATCCTTCTGGCATTAGAAGCAACAATATGGTCATAAAAAGAATAAAACCCTTCGGAAGTATTTCCTCCGGGAAAAAACTTTTTTCAACATTCCCATGGGCAATTTGCTGATGCCTCCCATAAATTTAGAAATATGATATGCATGAAAAAGTCTTTGAATGATTGTGCAGGGGTTGTTAAAAAACCGTTTTGATGTTGATAAAGTATCATAGCGCTGGATGTACAGGGTGTGGGGATAGGCGCTGTTGGCCAAAATCTGCTTTACAGTCTGCTTACTCCACTGCTTGGCCCTCAATCAACAAGAGCTGATGGGCCATGCTGCGCGACAAACGGCTGGTATCTAAACAAATAACCAGCGGATGCCGCCGGCTTTAAGCTTTTCCAGCGCCGCCACCAGGGCGGGGCGCTCTAAGATTGAGCCCGAGACCCCTTCGTCTACAAATCCTGTTATTTCAGTTGCGCCTAATTCCTGGGCCTTGGCCCTGCATTCCTCCCGCTGCGCCGCAATTGAATAGCCGCGTTCGGCCTGTTCCTCAGTGGACACTCGTAAATATATCAGTGCAGCGCTCACCTTCCCTGCCCCTCCTTCGGCTTGACTTTACTTTGACGTACTTGTGAGAATTTCCCGCTCTGTTCAGGAAGGCGGAACAGAAGAAAGCGAATCGCTTCCCGGTGGGCTTGTTCACGTTCATCCTGGGAGCCGCTGCGGGTTATGATCACCTCAAATTCCCGCTTTGCCATAGCCCCACCTCCTATTAAGGCCCAGTGACGGGCAAAAATTCCACCTCTAAGCCTACTGGTACCTCGAAGGAGATTCCAATTATCAACCAAATAACTGCACTTTTTTCATTAGTTCAGTTTAAGCTGGAGGTGTCTATGGACGACCCGAGGAGAAATAATTACCATTTCTAAGCCTTCGGCCGTTGAGACGCAAGGCGGAGACAACAAAAACCCCTTCACCTTGCTGGTGAATGGTCTGGCATGAGTTTCCACCGTCAGTTTATTTTTCAATTTCTTCTTTAATTTTCATTCTTACACTTTCGCTAAAGCGGAACCCATTCTGTTCCAGGCTATCAAGGATTGGGTCAATAGCAGGCAATAACCCCTTTTTTACAGCAAGCGCCACAACGCCTAAGGTACCCATAATCCTTAAGCCCGAGTTTCTGGCGATACGTCGGGCTTTTTTCTCATCAACTAAAAAATAATCCGCCTTAACTTCCTTGGCTAAAACAATGGCTTCCGCTTCTCCCCGATCAAGGTCGGTTTTAAGTAAGGAAACCGCCAGAGCGTTTTGTACTTGGAGGGTCTCGATCCAGGTAGCTTCTCTGATTTCTTTCACGCCGGGAAGTTCAGTTCCCTGTACTACCACTTCATTGTATGCACCTTGAGGAATAATGATTCGTCCGAATACGGCATGCAGGAGGTTTACTTGCTTAATCCGGGCTAAAGCAACAAGTGGTGTCGAGTTAGAGACCACTTTCATTTTGCAAAAACTCCTTAACGGTCGCCAAGTCTTCCTCTAGCTCGTCGAGATCATAGTTGAGAGGAATGTTATGTGCGGCCAAGAAATCGAGGAATTCCTGTTTGGAAACGTTGGCCAGTTCCGCCGCCTTGCCCAGGGATAAACTCCTATCTGCGTAAAAGGTTGCCGCCAGCCTCTTCAAGGCCTCCATTTTTACCCGTTGAGCCGATTCCCGGCCTTTAATGAACAGTTCTTTTGGCAACTCGAGATCAATCCTTATAGTTTGGTCCGGCATTTTATCGCCTCCCGGCAATACCAATTTTAGTAAAATCATACCATAGAGAGATACACATCCTCAATTTTAATTTATTATAATCCATCTGTAATATTGTCATCTTGAAAGAATTTGTAACAGCTCGTAAGGCTTGCTTGTGGCAGGCAGGAAGTCAATAGAGAGGAAAGAAAAGGAAAATGCAGTATAATGATAATGACGATTGGGACAGCCATAGACATCAGCCGAGCAGAAAGACTGCTAAAGCCCAAAACAGCTTCCCGGGTAACAGTGACAAATGAAGGGGATGAAATGAGTTATGTTTAAAAAACCGGCCGTTCTTCTTGAACGCCGGCAGATGGAAGCTGCCCTGCTGTTGTACCAAAAATGCAAGGGGTGGCAGGCGACGGATGAGGCGCTGGATTCCCTTGCCCGGTCTTTTCCGGACTTCGATTTCAAATCGATCTTGCTCAAAGCGGCAGCCGTCAACGCCTTCTACGGAACCCAGGTTTACGCCGTAGTAGAGGTGGCCGAACACTTATGCAGCGTCTTGGGAAATACCACGTTACCGGCTACTCCCGCCCTCGTAGAGGAGCTGGCAAAAGTCAAATTTGTCAGGGGGTCAAAGCACATAACATGGACGTTCCGGAGTTTTGCATCCAAATTCGCCCACTTTTTTATTGATCCGAATCAATTCCCGATTTACGACTCGTATGCGGTTAAGATGCTCACATACCATTTGAATGGGAAGGGCAGGGAAGGGCTTATTGCCCTGGAGAAGCCCTTATACTGGAGTTAATTCCGAATTGCGGCGCCTCTTCGAAACCCCCGCGGGGGAAGTCCAGGAGCTTACGAGAGCTGTCCTTGGAAGGGGTGAAAATCTGTGAGAAATACTGGACGTGAAGGCCGCACTTTTCGCAGCACCGCCTCATTCGGCAAACGGCAGGAATACGTTGTCATAGCTGAATTGCTCCGGCGGGGCTTTGATGTCTACCAGACGCTTGTGGACGACCAGGGTATCGACTGCATCATACGGCAGGAAAGGGAAGGCGAGCTGCGGTATCTGGACGTCCAGATCAAAGCGCGGTCGAAAGATTGCAATCCCCGAAATGCCGGACGTTTTGCCGCCATGGATATTGTCAACCCCCGGCCCAACTACTTTTTCATTTTCTACTCCGAGCAAGCCAACACTTACTGGGTGGTTCCTTCGGAAGAGCTTGTCCGGCTTGCCCGCCGGAATAAGACGGGAAGAAACGCGGGACGGTACACTATCAACTTTTGCAACGTAAGGGCAGACGGCACGGTGACGCCCCGCCCGAAGCTTGACCGGTATAGAAATAATTTCAGCCTATTGGAGTAGCATACAAGAAATTTTGGGTATCATTTGCCCGTATTAAAGGGACAAAAATTAAAGAAAAACAACATACCTTAGAAATTAATTTCTAAGGGGTTCCCCTTAAGGAGGGTTTCTATTTTTCTAAGCAATACGGATTGCATCGAGAATAGCCGTACAAAGTACCATCGTTACTTGACACGCACCGATGTTTCCGGCGTTCGGGTGATCCTGTAAGCAATTGGCAGCCATAATTTAACTTGAGGCAAAAAATCATGGAGGGAGTTTAGAAATTATTAAGCCTGTGCCAGGGTCTTAAAGAGAGGTTTGTTAACCTTAAGGCCCGGCTGGGCGCAATTCGACTGTACCCGGTTCGCTGGCGAACCATCCAGGAAATGCTCATTGAAATCGATAGACAGCTAAGCATAATCGAAGAAACAGAGGCATACCGCCCGCCGGATCTATAACCGTCTCAAAGATGAGTATGGCTTTGTGATGACCGGTTTCGAAGTAGGGCACGGCGTCGCGCAGCTGCCGGGCTAAGCCGTCGATGAAGTCGTACTGGCTACCTCGCGCTGCCAGGTTCGCTGTAGGTCAGTGCGAATACCGTATCGGTCAGCCAACGACGGAACGACTCATTGTCGCTGAACTGCTTGAACAGCTCGGTGTCATCCTTGAGCAGCGCGGTCATCACCCGAACGAGGGCCTTGTCGTGCTCGATGCGTGCGTTCTGCCTGTCGGAATACTTGCGTGCATTCTGGTAGGCGGTGTCGGCGGCTACGCGTGCAGGAATCTCCTCGGTGATCAGTTTGCGCACCCGATCAGCGTCGGTCCAGGGAATGTTGCCGAACTGATCGTTAAAAGCCTTGATGATGTTCGAGAGACGGTCAAGCTCCGGTTCGGGCTTGTGTCCACCACCCACAGTGGGCACCGGTTCGATCTCGGCATCCGCATCGGGAAGCGCGATCCTCATGCTCGCCTGCTTTTCGACCCGGTAGCTGTCCATGTCAATCGCCTCGAGGATGCCCTTTGAGAGGTCTTCCTCTTTCGGCGCCGGCAGCTTGGGTGTCAGGAAGTTGAGGAAGATCGATAGCTTCTCCCACTCGGCGTTGGTGTAGGGGAGGATCGAAGACAGAAAGTTATAGGTTCGCAGGAACGCCTTGGCTTTGCCCTTGAAGTCGACCTGACCGTCCTCGTCGAGATGCTCCATGTAGGTGGCGACGCAGGCGTCGAGGATCGGGTCGAGCTGGTCACGGTCGGCCCCGCTCAGGTAGAGCCGCACTAGTTCATCAACCTGCTCAGGCGCGTACACCTGGTAGCCGTCAAGGTCGGCCTTAAGGTCGTGCAGCTTGTTCGGGTCGGTTTCGTCGGCGAGAATGGTCGTCCGGTAGTAGGGCTCGAAGGCCTTTCGGATCGTCTCCGGGTCGTTGACGAAATCGAGGACGAAGGTGTCGTGCTTCTGGGGGTGGGCGCGATTGAGGCGCGAAAGTGTCTGCACTGCCTTGACCCCGGAGAGCACCTTGTCCACGTACATTGTGTGCAGGAGCGGCTCGTCATAGCCGGTCTGGAACTTATCGGCGCAGATCAAAAACCGATACGGGTCCTCCCGGATCTTGTCAGCGATCTGGTTCGAGGGAAAGCCGTTAAGGCTGGCCTCGGTGACCCGTTGACCGCCATACTCGTGCTCACCCGAGAAGGCCACAATTGCCCGATAGGGGCTTTTGCGCTCGGCAAGGTACGCCTTAAAGGCATGGAAGTACTGAATAGCTCGCTCGATGCTGCCGGTCACCACCATGGCCCGCGCCTGGCCGCCGATCTTGCCCTTGGCAATCACCTGCTCATGAAAGTGGTCCACCATGATTTCGGCCTTGAGCCGGATGGCGTACTCGTGCCCCTCGACGAAGCGGCGCAGCTTCTTCTGCGCCTTTTTGACGTCGAACTCGGGGTCGTCCTCGATGGTCTTGATGAGCTTATAGTAGCTCTTGACCGGTGTATAGTGGGCCAGCACATCCAGGATGAACCCCTCCTGAATGGCCTGTTTCATGGTGTAGCTATGAAACGGCCTGTGTTTAACCGTGCCGTCGGGCTGCGGGTCGGGTCACCAAACATCTCCAACGTCTTGTTCTTAGGGGTGGCGGTGGAGGCGAAGTAGCTGGCGTTCGGCAAAAGCTTCCGGGCCTCCATGAGCCGGTTGATCTGGTCTTCGAAAGTCTCGTCTTCGTCCCCTGCACCGGCCTCCGACAAGGCCATGCTCATCTTGGCCGAGGTACGGCCGCCCTGACTCGAGTGCGCCTCGTCAATGATGATCGCAAAACGGCGACCGCGGTGCTCGTTGCCGATTTCGTCGAGGATGAACGGGAACTTCTGAAGCGTCGTGATGATGATCTTCTTGCCGCTCTCGATAAATCGCCGCAGGTCGCCAGAATGCTCGGCGTGCCCCACCGTGGCGCTCACCTGGGCAAACTGCTTGACCGTGTCCCGGATCTGCTGGTCCAGAATGCGACGGTCGGTCACCACGATAATGGAATCGAAAACGGGTCTTCCGTCCTTCGCGAGACCGATTAGCTGGTGGGCCAGCCAGGCGATGGAGTTGGACTTGCCGCTGCCGGCGGAATGTTGGATAAGGTAGCGCCGGCCCACGCCGTGCGCCGCCGCGTCCGCCAAGAGTTTTCGCACCACGTCGAGCTGGTGATAGCGGGGGAAGATCTGCCGTCGCCGTTTCTTGCCGGTCTTGAGGTCTTTTTCCTCAACGAGTTGAGTGTAGTTTTCGAGGATGTCGGTCAGGCTTTCGCGGGTGAGGACCTCCCGCCACAGGTAATCGGTCTTGAGCCCCTGCGGATTGGGCGGATTCCCCGCGCCGTCGTTCCATCCCTTGTTGAAGGGCAGAAACCACGACTCCTTGCCCTGAAGGTGGGTGCAGAACCACACCTCGTTTTCGTCCACGGCGAAGTGCGGCACGGCGTCAAGTGGGAGCACGGGCTAGCTGCCCGCAAACAATATCCTCATATAGTCATACTCATCTCCGCGCTCGAAGAACAGGATGTGTTTCTGGGCAAACTTTTCCCGATCCCAGGTGCCGTCGTCGTAGCGTGGGTAGAGCTCATCATAGGACGTTGCAGAGATAATGAAGGCGTCCAGCGAGATATTCGTTCGCCCGCTGCGCTGGGCAATTTCCTGGGCCAGGGCGGGAAGGTTTTCGTGCAAACGCGCCTTTTCGTCATGGATGTATGCCTTGGCGTAGAGCATCCCATGGGGTTCGATGAATATGATTCTTTGGCTTTTGTCGTCGAGAATCCACAAAATAAAGTCGGGGTAGAAGCCACGCTCTTCGAAGAAGCCGATACCCCGGCCGCGGCTCAGGTTGCGCAGCAGGAACACTTCCTTTCCGGATAGAGAACCATCTTTTTCGGCTTCCCAGTACGCCTTGAGGTCGCGCACGAATTGTGCCTCGCTCTCCTTCAGTGCCGGCGGAATGCTCTTGAAAGCCTCGGCCTTCTCCACGAGCAGGGGCAGGTACAGGTGGCGATCGAAGGCAACGCGTGGTAGCCCCTGATTCTCCTCCCGATACAGGCGCTCGGCCTGGTCCAGGAGTTTGCGGATGGTTTCGATGAGTTCCCCATCGGAGCGCCGCACCTGCACCAAGTAAGCAGGGCGGCCATCACGCACTATGTCGCGGTTGAAGCCCAGGTTGGGGTCACGCTCGTCCAATAGACGGTATTCTATGACCTGGGTTTCCCAGCGTTCTCGGCGGCGCCGATAAAAGGCGTCCATGTACTTGCACAGGATCGCGGTCGCCGCTTCCTGCAGGCGGCGGCGATCGGCAATGGTCCGTGGCCGGACGGTTGCCTCGCCGGCGATGAGGGTGTAGTCGATCGAGCGCATCAGTTGCCGCGGGGTTTCCGGACGGAGGATCAAGTTGCGCCAGCCCTTGCGTTCCTTATACTCCAGCAGGTCCAGATAGACCTGTTCCCAGTCCACCAGCGCCAGGCTCTCGTCCGGGATGCGACGCTCAGCGCCGGCTTGCACGGTGGCGGTGTGCAGGCCGAGAGCCGTGCTTTCCATGGCTTGCACTTTGACCGAAAGATCCACCCGCACGTGAATGGCTTTATCCTCTTCCTCGTCCCTTTCCAAGATGAGCAGCGCCTGCTCGTGGAAGGGCTTGTCCTCCGGCACACGAGGCACCACCAGTTCTTGTTGGATTGCCGGTTTATTGATCCAGGTAAAGAGCGGCAGTTCGATGACCGGCTCGGTCTCCACCCCCTCGCGCTCCAGGTAGTCGCGGAATTGGGCCATGTAGTTGGCCCGCACGGCAAAGATGTTCAACGTTTCCAGGATTTTGATGTGCCGGGGATGCTCACCCGGCAGCGCCGTGCTCCGTTTCAGGCTCATCTCCTTGCCTTTCAGTCGCACGCCCCGACCGAAAAGCTGGATGATTTGCGAGCCCTCCTGTCGGCCGATGTTGAGCAGCCCCATGTTAGCCACACGCCAAGAATTCCAGCCCTCCATGAACTTTTTGGCGCCGATGAGTACGTGGATGCGGGAGTCCGGCCGGTTAATGTCGTCGAAGAGCGAGCTGCCGACGGCTTCCTCTTCGATGGCGATCTCCGGGGCCTGTTCGTCAACCAGTTTCTTGAAGGCGGACGTATCGCCGATGTAGATCAGTCCGAAGTAGTGCTCCGCGCCGGCTGCCTTCAGTCCGATTTCCCCCTGACTGCCGCGGATGTCGGCCAGGTGTAAGCCGCCACCCCCCTGGGTGTGAAACACCCGTCGCAAAATATCGCCGTAAAGCGCCGCAGGCTCCACCCTCAGTTCGGCCAGATACTTGAAGCGTTCCAGAAACACATCCGAACCATCGGGAGCGACCAAACCGCTGTTGCCCGCCAGCAGCTTTCCAATGGTCGCCACCGCCCAAGGGCGGTCTTGCAACACTTTGTGGAGAAAACGCGCCACGGTCAATACATCGCTGCGTTTCTGGCGGTTCTCGGAATAGACGGCGTTGACCGTGCTGCCAACAAAAACCCACAGCGGCTTTTCCAGGTTGTAGGGGCGCAGTTCCTCCCCCTGTTCTTCCCACAGGCGCAGTTGCTCATAGAAGGAAAGCAGGTTGCCCAAAAGCAAAATGTAAGTTTGCTCCTCCTTCGTGTCATCCCCCAGGTTGAGGATGCGAAAGTCCTTGCCAAAGCCGTCGCCGTAGAAGTAGCGGTAGGAGTAGTCGAAGACGATGGCCTTGCCGTACTCTTTGGTGAGTTCGTCGTCGCCGGCGGCGGAAAGGGCCTGGCCAAAGGTGGCGCTGTACTCGAAGGTGAAGCCGGTCTTGCCCAGGGCGTCCCGGTAGCCGCGCCAGGCCTCGCCGCCCGCGCCCTTGTGGCCCTCGTCCACGAAAATCAGGTTGCGCCCCTCAAAGGCCTCCACCGGCACACTGACCCCGCCGCCGCGTTTTTGCTCCACCAGTTTGGTGATTTCCAGCACCTGCACTTCGTTCGGCGTGCGCAGCAGGCTAGACTGGTTCAGGTCGAAACGCTGCGCGGGGATGCCGGAGAGTTCCAGCTCGCGCAGGTGTTGTTCCGAAAGCCCCTCGTTGGGGGTGACGAGCAGGATGTTGTCCAGCGGCTCGCGGTTGTAGTGCAAAAATTGGTAGTAGTTCAAGTGCAGGATGAGCGTCTTGCCGCTGCCGGTGGCCATCCAGTAGGCCAGTTTGGTCAGGTCGGCTTCGGTGAACAGTTCATCGGACGGTTCGCCAGGGAGTTTCCGCGCGTTGCGGTGGGCCACAAAAGCGTTCAGTTCTTCCAGCAGTTGCGCCTTGTGGTTGAACAGGCGGTCGAGCATGATTTCCGTGTATAGCGCGGCCAGGTGCTGGAAGTAGCGCAGGGTGACCGGCTGAGGCCGGTGGCGGTTGATGCGCTCCAGGTGTCGGCGGATGTTCTCGTCATAGCGGGCCAGGTCGGCCTCGGGGATTTGCACCTTGCTCCCGCGGGCCAGCAAATGGTGGAACATATGGCTGTGACCGTCGCTTGCAAAGCCCTCGGCCGTCTCCTTGCAGTCTTCCAGCAGGGCCTTGTTGCTCTCGTAGCCAAAGAGGCGGTTGAGCCAGGCCAGCAGAACAAGGCGGTGTTCCAGTTTGGTGTATTGCTGGATGACGGTATTCATTGCGCTTCACCCCCCGATAGTTGCTCGAACCCTTTGCGGATCACGGCCGCAATCCGTTTGCGCCGCTCGGCCAAAAACTCGGCATAGTCCAGTTCGTACCATTTTTCCGGCAAGGCGTGTACCTCATACATGCGCTGTAATTCATCGGGTGCAAAGCGCGCTTCCATTTGCGGCACGTAGTCTTTGGGCGGCTTATCAGAGATAGCGATGTTATCGCTCCACTCCACCAAGGCGTAGTTGGCAACCTGGTTAATATCCCGTTCCTTGATCCCCTGTCGTTGCAAGTAGCGGCGAGGAAAAAGATGATGGCGCTCCAGAGCTGCTTTTTTGGCTTTGGTAGATGGATCGAGCAAATCGACCACCTTCATTTTCGAATAGAGCACCGGCGCATCCAACAGGCAAAGCGCAGCGTAATAGACAAACTGACCGGTGCTTCGTGAAGACGCCGATTCCAGTTCGCTAGGCAGGGTAATCTGCCAGTAATCGTTTGTCAAAACGACCTGAATCTGCCCGTCCAACGCTCGGACGAAATCATCGGCGCTTTTAGCCTCACGCAGTAGCGCCAGGTCCTGCTCCATGCGGCTTTCGGGGGAATCGGTGTAACGCCTGGTCAGGGATGCCATGAAGAACCAGCGTGCCAACACCTCGCGCAGGCGGTACGGATCCACCCCAAAGTCGCGCTTGCCGATTAGCCAGAGCGCGTAGGTGTAAAGGATGGCCATACCGGACGAGATAAGTTGTCCGCTGGGGTATCCAGCCCGCCGGAGCACCTTGAAGAATTCATGCCAGTTCTGCAAATTGAGTACATGCTTTTGGGCTTCCTGCAAAAGGTCAAATTGCCGCTCGCGCTGCTCCACCGAAAACTGCCGGGTCTGCAAATCCTTGCCGCGCAGCAGAGAATACACGTACTCGAGCCGGGCGCGGCGGAAGCCTAGCGCCACACTCACGCGTAATAACTGATCCGGGTTGGGCAATAGATAGTGATTGAAGGGAGTTGGGCGGCCGCTTGCAGGCGGCTGTTTGGCTTCGCGGCAGAATTGCTCCAGTTCCTTGCGGCCATCGTCCCAGAAAACCGACATCAGCGTCAGGATAAAATCGGCCTGGTTGAGCGGCGTGCCCTTGCTGTTGATGCGCACGAAAATCTCCGCTACCTGATCTTCATCCACCGAAGAAGAGATTTCCAGCACGGTGAGCGGGTAATCAATCAGTTTTTGCAGCCGATCAATTGCATTGGCCACTCGCTGTTCTTCTGCTGGAGTTAGCGGTCGTTTCTCTTTGACTTTCTGCAAATATGATGTGGTGAAGGCAAACGTGCTGGTTGAACCATCCCACAGTTTGCTGATGTCAGGAATCCATGTAACATCCTTTACGATGGCTGGGTTGGTCACTTCGAAACGTTCCTCCAGCGGGTGAAAGGCAATGCGGATAGAGATGGTGTGGAACTTATCGTCGACCACTGGTTTGGACTTCATCACGGCGTATAGCGCCGTCAGCCGCTGCTGGCCGTCCACGATCAGCAAACGGGGGACTTTTTGCTTTTTGTCCGCGCCGATGGCGCGATGCTCCCCCGGATAGCCGTTTTCCCAAAACAGCAAGTATCCGATGGGATAGCCGTGATACATGGAGTCGAACAGATCGCGCACTTTGCTGGTGCCCCAGACAAACGGCCGCTGGATCTCCGGCAGACCGATTTCGCCCATAGCGATGTCTTCCAGCAGTTTCTTCAGGCTGTAGTCCACCTTTTTGAATAATACGTCAGCCATAATCTATCCCTCCCGCCAAAAGAGCCGTGCCTTAAATACTCCGTCCAGCGAACGCGCGCCGGGGATGGTCGAATCGCCGTTGACAAAGATGTCATCCGCGCCTTCGGTCATCTTCTGCTCCGCCACAAACTCGGCGTCGCGCCGGTAGTCTTCCAGTGTCCAGCCCTCCGTCTCGCGCCAAATGACGGCTACCTTGCGTCCCTCGCGGGTGCTGCCGCGATAAACCAGGTAGTGTCGCTCGCCGTCGTGATAAGCCCGGCGGGTCTCCACGTCCAGGCCGATGAGATAGGCAAAAGTCTCAGGCAGGTCTACCGGCTGTTCGCAGGTTTGCCCGTCGCGGTGAATGCGCAGTTTGTAGGAGAAGGGGCTCTGCAGCCCGTCCACATCCAACAAGGTCTCGCTCTTTTTGCTCTCCCACTTGAGCATATAGCGCAACAGGTATTCGTCGCCAAACATCTCCAGCGCCTGCTGGCCGCTTTGCTCATCGAAGGTGATATTGTTGAGGGCGTCCTCGTAGGACTCCAGGCGGATGACCTTGACGATGCGTGGCCCACGCTCGAACTCTTCCTGCGTGGCCATGCGCTCGGGTTTGCCGTCCTTCCACTCCGGCGAGAAGGTCACCTTCTTGATGCGCGGCAGGAGCACGGTGTCAAAGTACTCGCCCATCTCCACCAGGATGAATTTGCGCCGCCCGCCGTCCTCGCGGTTCAGGTTGATGACCGCGTGGCCCGTGGTGCCGGAGCCGGCGAAGAAGTCGAGGATGATTCCTTCACCTGAGTTTGATGCCGCTGCGATCAATTCCTCATATAGCGACACTGGATGGGAATAAGGGAAGGTTTCAAGGCCAAGTGCATCAGTGTCTGTCTTGCCGCGCTTCGCATCAACAAGAATAGAGCGAATTTGCATTTGCGATTCTGCACTTAACAAGCGTTTTTGTCGTGGTTGCGTAGTCTCATCAGGGCCAAAGATAATTTCTCCCCTTTCCATCATCGCCTTCAGTGTTTCTGGTGTGCGAGAAAACCCATTAGGCGGTACGGGACAAGGCTTGCCCGTCACGGGGTGGATGAGTGGTTGAAAGAATTTCGGATCGGTTCTAGGCTCAGGTGCTCTAAGACTCACGCTCTGGTAAATCCTGCCATCATCATCAAGATATCGATAAGCTTTTAACCCACCTGTCAGGCTGGGATTCCCTTGAACCCAACGTGAAAACTCTTGTCGAGCTTCTTCGGTGACACCACCGTATTTTTCTATAATATCCGTTGCTTTGCGCAGCATAGACAGAATATTACGGTTACGTTCATAGATGGATGTATCAGCATTGGAACGCCAGACGACATACTCGTGCTGGATTGCCACCCCTCGGCCAGCAGTCATTGGATTTCGTTTATCCCAAATTATTGTGCCAGCATCGTTCAAACCAAATTGGTCGAGCAGTATGTGAAGGCGTTTGTATTCGTTGTCGTCGATATGGCATAAGAAATGCCCGTTCTTCTCCAGCATCGCTAAACCAAGTGCAGAGCGATCTGCCATCATCGCCAACCAACTGGAGTGTTGATAATCGTTTTTATAAAGAAAACCGCTTGTCTGCGTATTGTACGGTGGATCAATATGCACACACTTCACCCGCTCCCGGTACTTCTCCAGGAACAAATTCAGCGCCTGCCAGTTTTCGGAGTGCACCAGCAGGCCGTCGGCCATCTCGTCCAGGTTGTCGAAGGAGGCCAGCAGGCGGTCAGTGAAGTCCGGCGAAAAGTGGCGCGTGTCCAGCACCAGCGTGGGGTGGGCCTTGAGGAAGGCAAGGCGGCCTTCCTTGGTTTCCAGGTCGCCGGTGAGCAGATCTTTGGGCATCTCGTGAATGCGGAAAAGCTCCCGCCACTCTTCCCACTGGGCGTCGCAGGCAGCGATCTCGGGGTAAAAGTCTTCCGGGATGTTGCCCACAGTGATGCACCAGAAGGTCTCGGTGACGAATTTCTTCTTCTCCCAGAGGGCCTTCTGGAAGTCCTCGATTTGCGCCAGGAAGTCGATGATATGATTGCCCACGCGCTTGATCAGGCGCATCAGTTGGAACCAGCCCTCGGCCAGCCCCTCGCCGGCGGCCTCCAGTTCGTCCAGGTTGAGCACTTCGTTCTTGAGATAAAGGTCCAGTTCGCGGGAGAGGAAGCCGCGCAGGTCCTTGTGGATGAAGAAGTCGCGCGTGTTGCGGGCGGTGTACTGGCGTAGGTGGTGTTCTAGGTAGGAGACGGGGTCGCCATCCTCTTTCCGACGGCGTTCGGTGGTGAGAGCCACCAGCGCTTCGGCGGATTTTACGCGTTTTGGGATTTCAACGATGGCTTTTGAGAGGATGGCGTCCTGCTGGTTTTTTGAACCGTAGGAGAGGGTTTCCTGCGCGTTCAACGGGCGAAACTCAAATGGAATGATGAGCGTTTTGGCACTTTCGTCCCAGGCGATCTCATCCAACCGGGGCAGGAAGAAGCGCTTTTCGCCCTTGACGTTGTTCTGTTCTACATCGGCCTTGCGGAGCTGAAAGTGTACGGTCACGCCGCCCGGGGCTTTATAGGTGTAGTCGGTGAAGTACTCACCGGTTTTGACGTAGTACTGGTCGTGGTTAGCCCAGTAGAGATAGACCTCCTCGCCGTTGTAGGGAATGGCGTAGCGCTCTTTCTTGGAGTAGCGGCGCTTGGAGATAAAGTCGCCGTCCTGGTAATAGCGGCTGAAGAAGGTGTAAAGGTGGTTGTAGACCGCCGCTTCCAGCGCCTCGGCGGGTTGGGCGTGAGCGGCTTTGGCGCGGGCCTCCAGGTATTCCCGACCTACCTTCGTGTTGTGGAACTGCTCGGCCAGATTCCCCTTGGCGTCAATGGCCGCTTCGCCCAGGGTTTCCAGCACCTTTTGGCGGGCTTCATCCAGCGCCTGCTGTGCCTGCTGCTGCTGCGCCAGTGCGCCCTTTTGTAGTTCCTCCCGAATCGCCCTGGGCAGGTCTTCGCTCAGCCAGCGCTCAATGACCTGCCGCTTGTGGTTCAGGATGCGGTAAATGCCAAAGTCGAGGTCGGCACTGTCGAATTGAAACAACTCACGCAAGAGTTCTTGAAACTTGGTTTGCATATTGTTCATTAACATCCTCTCCTACAAATTGGGGCCAACTAACCAGGAACAGCATCTGCCCGTCGCTGGTGCGGGTGATCAGCGAAAGCTCCTCGCCCCGGTGCTGCACGACAAAGCGCGGGTCCTTGATGCCAGCCTTGCCGGCCATACGTTCCAGGTTGCTCTTCCAACTCTTCCCGTAGGGCGGATTGGAGAGCACGAAGTCGAAGGTGCGGCCGGGGAAGGCGTCGTTGGATAGGGTCGAATGCTCCGGTCCGCCGACGATGTTGTCGGCGGCATCGCCCTCGCCCTTGAGCAAAAGGTCGGCTTTGCAGATGGCGTAGGTCTCGGCGTTGATCTCCTGACCGAAAAGATGCACTGAGACCTGTTTGCCACGTTCTTTCGCCAGTTGCAAGAGGGTTTCCTCGGCCACCGTGAGCATCCCGCCGGTGCCGCAGGCGCCGTCGTAGAGCAGGTAGGTGCCGGATTCGATCTGGTCGGCAATCGGCTCGAAGATCAGGCGGGCCATTAGCCTCACGGCGTCGCGCGGGGTCCAGTGCTCGCCGGCTTCTTCGTTGTTTTCCTCGTTGAAGCGGCGCACCAGCTCCTCGAAGATGGTGCCCATGGCGTGATTGTCGAGGCCGGGAAGCCGGACGGTGCCGTCGCTGCCCCGCACAGGGTAAGGACTCAGGTTGATGGACGGGTCGATGAACTTCTCGATCAGCATGCCCAGGGCATCAGCTTTGGCCAGGCGGCGGATTTGGTTGCGGAACTCGAAGTTGTCGATGATCTCCTGCACGTTGGGCGAGAAGCCATCGAGGTAGGCGCGAAAATCCGCCTCCAGTTGCTGGCGGCTGGCACAGGCCTTGAGGTCGCGTAGCGTGAAGGGGGAGGTGTTGTAGAAGGCTTGACCAGCGGCCTGTCGCAGAGCAGCGTCTTGGTGTACGATCCCCGCTTTGTCGAGCGAAGCCTTCATGTCGAGCACGGCCTGCTTGGTGGGCTCCAATACCGCATCCAGTCGGCGGATAACGGTCATCGGGAGAATGACATCGCGGTACTTGCCGCGCACGTAGAGGTCGCGCAGAACGTCGTCGGCAATGCCCCAAATGAAATTGGTGATCCAGGTGAATTGGCCGTTTTCCACGTTAAACCTTCCTCCAAGAAGGTCGCATACTCTCTAGTGACAGCACGCCAAACCTCCGCGCTTGTCCGTCCGCAGGCGCTCGCCGCCCCACTCCTTCGTATTAGAGGGCGGATTGGCCATGATGAAATCGGCCTTGAGATCAGGCAATGGGTTCTCGTTCTCGATGGCGGCCATCGCCTCGTCAATCAGCCGGCCGAGATGCGGTTGGTGCGCGTTCGCCAAAAGATAAGACCAGCGGGTTTAGGGCGGGATCCAGAAGATGTTGGCGGCCAGGTACTCGTCCTTGTCCTCAGCGACGGAAGCGACGTATTGCGCCGGCGCCTCCTTGACGTAGCATTCTGTATTGGCCGGGTCGGTAACGGCGCGCGTCAGGAACCGTTGCCGGTCTTCAAAAGCGTCCGAGAGGTATTTCAAAAAGAGCAGCCCGAGGATGATGTGCTTGTATTCGGCTGCCTCCACCGTGCCCCCTAGCCGGTTGGCCGCCGACCAGAGCCGGTTGGTGAATCCGAAGTCGCCGTTGCCGTTTCTTACCGCGCTTTTCCTTTTCGCCATAACCTTCTCTCGCAGGATGAACCAAAAGCTTACCAGACAGCCGGTTTTTAGAGGTCCAAACCGTAAAGGCGCGTACTGCCGTAACGGCCGTTTTTTTATCTTATCCGCCAATCGCCTGTCTTATTCGCCAATCGCCGCCATTTTTCCTACCGAAGCCCTTACAGCGTCAACCGTCTCTTCTTCCCCATTTTCTCAGCGGGCGTTCTCCAGGACACGGCCGTAAAAGGCGTTTATATCCCTGCCGCCCAAAAAAGCCCGGCCAGCGATAGTCTTCAGTTGTGGTTTTTAGAAGCCCTGTTGTGTTCAGAATTCACCCAAGCGGTGATTCTGCAACAATTGCCAAAGCTACCTTCAGCTTTCCCGTTTCACCTGGATATTTCAGTGGCGAATATACGGCAATCTAAACGGTTTGAAATACTGAGTCAGGGTTTGGATTTAGACATGGTTACAATCGTAAACCGGTAATGGTCGGGTCTATATCTTTTTAGTGGTGGAGCCCGTAGGCTGGCCTGGAAAGTAAGGGGTCCACTCTAGGGTAAAGAAATTGCCTGCTACCTCAAACGCTACGACCCGACGAGGAAGGTGAGACAGTGCGAAACATTCCGCCAGAAGTGCTGAAGAAGATTCAGGAGGAAATGTGTCGTCCCGGATCGAAGGCTGACCATGTGTACGACCTTGTCTTGCCCCGGAAGGATTTCCTGGAAAAAACACGCAGGCGCTGCCGATGAATGGGGAGCCGGTTCATGGATATTGCTCGCTTGATGCCGTAGCTCGTCATTGTCAAACGCCTCCGACGCGTCTCAATCCTGGTTGGATATCTGCACGCACACTGCGCTCGACTATTCTGCACACCTGGCCAATACGGAGATCAACCTTGGGCTGATCCAGCAATGTCCGTCAACCCGGATGCTGAACATCTCGCCTCCATGACTCCAGATCCCGCTAGCTCATAGATAACCTTGTCCAACATCCTGCAGGTATTTGTTTATGGCCTGTGCAAAAAGCTTCCTCCTATGATCGAGAAAGTCCTTGAATCTATCCACTCTCCACAAGGCCTGATCGAGCGGGATGTGCTGGACGAGAGGAGTGCCCTCAGGTCTCGATCAATCTTCGATTCCGGGCTTCCAGTGAACCGCCCATGTACGGTCGCTTCAAAGAACCAGAACAAAAGCCCTCTAGCTTCACTGTCGGTCAATGACCCAGTTTTCTTGGACAGGGTAATATACGATTCGTCCCGTAGCCACGGTTCCGAAATACCTTATCATGAAACGTGCGTTCAATTCGTAATTAGCCTGTTCACAGTCATCCAGGGCAGATTCGAACTCTTTCACCAGAGCTCCGGGCCAGCGAAACGCAAGCTGGGCCATGACTGGCTCGGCTTCCCTCAGTCTCGTCCCTTTTGAATTGACTCTTATGAACGATTCTGTAACTTCTTCATAGTCACCTGTGTGGATGATCATCACCGGGTACTGGTACTCTTTGATCTTCTCCAATGTGGCCCGGTGGCCCGAGCCATGCTCTCGTCACGATCTTTTACAGAAGTTTAAGGACACTACTTTTTAAGGAGAAGTCTTCTTACGATATCGATGAGATTCAATACGGGCCATCCCTTATAGCGAAAGCTCATACAGCCGAAGCTGTACTGACAAGGCAGATCAGACCCGAGGGGTACCGGCGCCACAGGAGCCGCAGATTTGTCTCACCCGTTCAAACCGGCAATGTGTGCGACTGCTCTGGGTTTTGTGTAACCACCTCCGGCGAGGTCTCACCCGATTGCTGCGGGCTTGTTTGTCGGTCGCTGCGTTCATTCCACAACCTATCAGCCACCTCAGCCCACCTCTCAGCTATCTCGGCAGTCTTGGCGCACAGCTCTTCAGCAGGCTCGGGAGAGCTGTACTCTGTCGACCTTGCGGCGGACTCTCTAACCATGGAAACTAGTGCATCTGGATTGTCCAGCAACGGACACGGGCGGAGATGGTTCTCGTTGAACGGATGCCGCCGTCGATACGACATAAACAATGGGGATCGCAAGGCCTCTGACAGGGTCACTTCGTGGATGTTGACGTTAGAGTAATGAATGAATGCACACGGTTCCACGTCGCCCGCTGCGTTTATATGAAGATACTGGCGTCCACCTGCAATGCACCCTTTGGTGTACTCGCCGTCATTCCAGAAATCCAAGGCGAAGAGTGGCTTGGTCCGGCGGATCTCTCGAATCCTGTGGTACATATATTCCCGCTGCTCAGGGGTTGCTAACATGTCGACCCTAGCGTCCTTACCTACGGGAATGTACGTGAAGTTCCAAGCAAACCTGCAACCCAGAGAGATCATCCGGTCAACGAACTCGTCCGAACCAACGCTTTCTGTGTTGTACCGGTGGTAGCAAGTCGAGTATCCAAACACCAGCCCGTGCGCTCTCATGCGCTCCATAGCTTCCACAACCTTTCGAAACGTGCCCTCACCCCTGCGCATGTCGGTTGCAGCCTCGTCCCCCTCTATAGAGAAGGCCAGAGCCAGGTTGCCGATTCGCCGAAGATCCTCGCAGAACTGGTCGTCCACCAGCGTTCCGTTTGTAAATGAAAGAAAATAGCAATCCTGATGTTTCTCACACAGGCGGATTATATCTTTCTTCCTCATGAGAGGCTCGCCGCCAGACAATATGTAGAAATGAATGCCGAGTTCTTTGCCCTGCCGGCAGATCGAGCCCATCGTTTCATACGGGAGATTGCAGTTGTGTGTGTACTGCGCAGCCCAGCAACCAACACACGAGAGGTTACAGGAGCTGGTGGGATCCATAAGGATAGCCCAAGGGACATTGCAGTCATGCTCAGCTTCGAGCGCACGTGCTCTCGCACCGCCGATAACGCTTGCATTGATCAACAAACACTCAATCATTTTCTGCAGCGAATGTCTGTCGACCTCGCTCAACAGGCGCTCCGCAAACTTACGCCAGACTCCGGTCTCATCCGCCAGAGCCTCGCGTACCGCGCGAATCTCCTTTGAATAGATATGGCCTTTCTCAAGCTTTTCAGCGATAGAAAGTACCGTAGGGAGCCTGGCAATAGGGTCAGCCATAAAATAGTTCAGTAAGACTTCAAGAAGGGCATTCCGCATGTTCCTCATATCGATCCCCCTATGAAATGGCTGCCAGTGTGGCAGTACACTATAAGAGATATACAGCATCATAGCTACGGTATTCCTCAAATCTGTCAGGTCTGTGCAAGGAAATGCATCCGATTCTGGCGAACCTACCCGGTAGACATACGGCTCACGAGGGAGGCTCTTTAAATGGAGACATCAACTAGTGACCTCGTTCTCTTGCCCAGTCCCAAGCGGCTCTCATGGACCCAAGGGAATCTGCTACTAGAGTCAGGAAACTGCATATCAATCGACCCCGTAGACAGAGACCAATTGCTCCCGATCGCCCAAATGGTCAAGCGTGAACTCAGCGATCTTGCCGGCGTACACCTATCCATAGTTGTAGGAGATCGTGCTGCACATAAGAAAGTAATAGTGTTTAGTCGTGTAGACGGGATAGCTGATCAAGGATATGTTCTTTCAGTCTCGCAACAGGGGATCTCAATTCGCTATAGTGCGATCTCAGGGGCTTTCTACGCGACCCGAACACTAAAGCAGATCGCAAGGCAGTGTGGAAAACTTCTGCCGGCAATGGAAATTCAAGACGAGCCAGACTTTCCTGCCAGAGGATTCATGGTCGACATCAGCAGAGACAAAATCCCGACTATGGAAACGCTCTACAAGATAGTCGACCTCATGGCGGATGTTAAGCTGAACCATCTCGAACTCTACATCGAGGGTGCTCCGTTTGCGTACGCGTCTTACCCGTTTATGTGGGAGTCAGAAACGCCGATTACTGGTGAAGAGATACTAGATCTAGATCGCTACTGCAAAGAAAGATTCATTGATCTGGTGCCAAACCAAAACAGCTTCGGCCACATGGCGCAATGGCTCACTGATAAGCGGTTCAACCACCTTGCCGAGTGCCCTGACGGCTTTGATTTCTACTGGGGTCCAATGCCACCATCTACTCTCAATCCACTTGATCCTGGGTCAATTGAGCTGGTGGCAAATCTGTACGATGACCTTCTCCCCTATTTCTCCTCCAATCTTTTCAATGTTGGCTGCGACGAAACTTTTGAGCTTGGTAAAGGCAAGAGCAAGGATGCATGCGAGGAAAAGGGTGTTGGCCGAGTTTACCTCGAGTACCTTCTCAAGATTCACAAGCTGGTCAGCGAAAGAGGTAAGCGGATGATGTTCTGGGGCGACATAATAGGGCATTACCCAGACCTTGTGCCAAAACTGCCTTCGGATGTCATTGCGCTAGAGTGGGGTTACGAAGGGGATCACCCATTCGATTCAAAATGTAGGATGTTCAAAGACGCGGGCGTCAGCTTCTATGTCTGTCCCGGCACTAGCAGCTGGAACTCGATCTCTGGCAGGACCGACAACATGAAGCAAAACCTGCTCAACGCTGCCCGCAACGGTCTTGCTTCAGGGGCCATAGGCTTCTTGAACACCGATTGGGGAGACAACGGTCACTGGCAGTACCTGCCCGTGAGCTACGCCGGACTAATGTATGGAGCCGCGGTGAGCTGGGCGTGTGAGCAGAATCAAGACGTGGATCTGGCAAAGTGCCTGGATAGGTTCGTTTTCCTTGACAGGAATGAAGTGATGGGCAAGTTTGCACTTGACCTTGGAAACTACTACCTGTTACAAGGCATTCGCACCGGGAATACTACTGTTATCTTTAGCATCCTAAACTCCAACCTCAACGACACCAGGTCGCTTCACGGAGTGACTCGGGAGGCTCTCGTAAAGACCAGGGCATATGTCGATGAGCTTGAGCAGCGGCTTTCATGGGCTCAGATGGAGTGCGAGGATGCACAGCTCGTTGAAGATGAGTTTCGAAATGCGATTCGGTTCATCAGGCATGGAGTCGACCTCGGCCTGGCTAAGATGGACTTGCCGAACATAGAAAAAACGAAGCTGCTTCAAATGATGGATGATATCAAATGCATAATAACAAACCACAGGCAGCTGTGGCTTAGGCGAAACCGTCCGGGCGGGCTAGATCGCAGCACGAGGCGCCTGGAACAGCTCATGAAGCAATATGAGCAGATCTGACCCGGTTTGGCGTGGTCCGAGAGAAAACAGGCTCCCTGGAATGCTACGATCCGGGGAGCCTGTTCGTCAAACTATATGGCTCGAGCCACTATAGGCCTCGGGCCAAATGGTAGTACACCATATTCCACCTGAGTTCTTTCTTGAGCTCTGACAGACAAGTGTTGCTCCCGATATGCACAAACTCGATGTCGGCCATGTCAGCGTAATCCTGAAGCACTTGAGCATTGAGTGCTTGACTGAAACCAAAGTGATGGGCGCCACCGGCTAAGATCCAAGCTGCGGCCGCTACCTTGAGGTTCGGCTTTGGCACCCATACCGCCCGGGCGACTGGGAGCTTCTTAAGTGGCTCGTCCGGGGGCACTACCTGAACATCGTTGACGATCATTCTGAATCTGGTGCCTAGATCAATTATTGAAGCATTCACTGCCGGCCCACTTGATGCAGTAAAGACCAGTCTCACTGGATCTGCCTTTCCACCGATTGACAAAGGATGAATCTCTAGGGATGGCTTCTTATCAGCTATCGACTCGCAGACCTCCAACATATGAGCACCAAGGACCTTCATGTCGCCTGGTTTAAGGTGATATGTATAGTCCTCCATGAACGAGGTACCGCCCTTGAGCCCTTTTGACATTACCTTCATGGCTCTAACTAACGCGGCCGTCTTCCAGTCTCCCTCTGCGCCAAATCCATACCCGTCGGCCATGAGCCGCTGAACTGCGACTCCGGGAAGCTGCTGTAGACCGTGAAGCGTCTCAAAGTTCGTCGTAAAGGCCTTGTACCCGCCATCCTCAAGGAACGCGCGAAGCGCTACTTCAACCCTGGCAGCATACCTAAGGCTATCACGCTTGCTTCCACCCTCTCGGAGCTCTTCGGCAACAACATAACGGTCCTCGTACTCAGCAACTACTCTATCGATCTCTGCGTCAGTTACTTGATCAATGTATGCCACTAATTCACCAACGCCGAAGTTCCTGACCAAGTAGCCCAGCTGTATCTGAGCCTCTACCTTGTCGCCATCAGTAACAGCTACCTCATTCATGTTGTCGGCAAACCTTGCGATCTTGGCACCTCTCGAATCGTGCCAACCGGCAGCAGCCCGCATCCAGGTAGCTACTTCATCTTGTACTTCGGGATCCTGCCAGTGCCCAACAACAATCTTGCGATTCAAACGCAACCGCGTTGCAACATGGCCAAACTCTCGGTCCCCATGAGCAGATTGATTGAGATTCATAAAGTCCATGTCAATGTCTGCCCAAGGGATCTCTACGTTAAATTGAGTATGTAAGTGCAGGAACGGCTTCCTCAGAGAGCTCAACCCCTGAATCCACATTTTTGCAGGGGAAAAAGTATGCATCCAGGTAATCAGTCCTATGCAGTTCGGATCAGAGTTTGCATCCAGACAAACCTGCGTGATAGCTTCGGGCGTTGTCACTACTGGCTTGTAAACTACTTGCACAGGTATGCGTTGCGACTTTGATAGTCCGTCTGCTATTTTCTGAGCATCCTCAGCGACCAGTTTCAAAGTCTCATCGCCGTACAGGTGCTGACTACCGGTGACGAACCAAACCTCCATATTCTCAAACTGCTTCACTGACGCATCCCCCTTCACAGGTCTGTGTTTAAGAACCCCAGGCGCAGCTTACAGTGCGCCCTAGCAGACACACCTAGCCAAGCACTCTTACACATCTATGTTACACTACTCCGGTTGAAACAGTAAACATCTAAACGGTTAGAAGTCATCCTTGAACGTTGCCGGCCCACATGCTTGTTTCGCCGACTAACTCGCTTCCGACAGGTGCTTCTTGATAATCTCTCTGATAATCGGGCCGGCGATCTTGTAGCCTTCTTCATTAAGATGGAGCCCGTCCGGCATTATTGACTTGTCTATTTCGCCCTCGTTTGTTAGAAGTGCATCTCCGAAGTACTCATACGCGTACTCATTCAACTCAGCCTGCTGCTCCAGCTTACCGTTGATTTTCCTAATCCGTGAAATGCACTCTCTGCCGTTTTCGTCTTGTTCTCGAGGCAGCAGCCCAAACACCACGACTTTTGAGCGCGGGCATTTTGATCGAATTACTTTAACTATCTGTAAAATCCCGTCCACAATTTCCTCTTCGGTGTTTTTGCGCAGATTGTTGGTTCCGGCCAGCACCAAGAACAGCTTCGGGTTAATCCCATCGACCTCGCCGTTGAGCACTCTCCACAGTATGTTTTCTAAACAATCTGCGCCTACCCCGAAATTGGCAGGGTTAAACTCGGCAAAGTACTGCTCCCACAGGTGAGGGTTGTCCTCCCACCTTCTCGTTAGCGAATCGCCGAGGAAAACGACATCTATCTGCCTATCCCTGCCCATCTGTAAGATCTGCGCATGCTTCTGCTGATGGTGCTCGTCGGTCCTCATTACCGGTTGAATCTTCATTCTTTAATCCCTCCGTGATTCTTCTGCGCCGGAAAATCAGCTGTTGGTCGGTCTCAGAAAAATGTGTGTAAGCAACTGCCGTTTGCGAGCTGCTTCGCCACAGGCAGCGAACACCTTCCTGTTCCATGCTACCACGAAAAAGCCTCGGTCAAAACTACGAAGTTTAACCTTTTCATTCGTGGTTGGCAAAGCAAGCAGAATGGCGTTCGATTGTGATTTTCACACAAGCCCGGAATACTTTCTGAAAAACAAAGTGAAATTACGAAAATTGTTGCTTGTGGTCTTACATGTTGTATGGTATTGTATAAATAAGCGCTACTCATGAGCTCATTTCAACGCGCTGTTCGCAATCAAGACCGGCCGGGCTCAAACTACAAGGACACCTACGAACACACCTTAGACCGCAGCTAGATGGTACGACGCCTGGATCAATGCGCCGACCTCAAAGTTTGTCAACCTCAAATGCTCTGTGCTCTCTGAGTAACTCTCTCTAGAATAACTGGGGCTAAGAGGTTGGCATATTATCAATGTCAGGATTACCGAACTTTGTCGGACCTGGCAAAGATACAAAATATCAAAAAGGGGTGTCGTCTATGAGACGGAAGTTGCTGCTAGCTCTCATCATGGTCATGGTCTTTAGTGCAGCTGCGGTGGCTCAAGAGTTTGACAGAAGCGAGACTCTGGTAGTCACGGGTGCAATGTGGGGTCCTCCTTCTAGCTGGAACATTTTGATTCCGAACCCGGTGCAGGGAGTCCAAGGTCTCGTCTACGAAACCCTGTTCTCTTACAATCCCTTGACCAACGAGTATCGACCGTGGCTGGCCGAAAGCGGAGAATGGGTTTCGGACAACGAGTACGTGATCAAGCTCCGAAAAGGCATCAAGTGGACTGACGGCGAGCCGTTCAACGCTGAAGACGTGGTGTTCACCTATGAGATCGCTAAAGAGAATGAGCTGCCGTACTCCCCGATCTGGAAATGGATGGAGTCTATCACGGCTGTCGATGACTACACCGTGAGAGTGAAGTTCTCCGAGCCACACTATGACGAATGGCTGGGCGAGCTCTATCTTAGGTACATAATCCCGGAGCATATCTGGAGCAGGATTCCGTCTGACGAGCTGCTCACCAGGGTCAATGCTAACCCGGTCGGCACCGGTCCCTACTTGTACCACAGCGCACACCAAGACAGAATGATCTGGGTAAGAAATGACAACTGGTGGGGCAACGAGGTCTTTGGCAAGCCAAAGCCGAAGTACATCGTGGATCTAGTAAACGTCAGCAACAACATCACCCTCGGAATGTTGATGAAAGGTGAAGTCGACCTCTCCAACAACTTCATTCCTGGCATTGAGAAGATCAAGTCTGTTGTCGGTCTCGAGACCTGGTATAAGGATGCACCATACATGCTCTCCTGGAACACCGCGAAGGTGTATATGAACACGCTTAGGAAGCCAATGGACGATCCTAAGTTCAGAAGGGCGCTTGCGTTTGCGATCAATAAGGACAACATTGTCAACAGAGTATATGGCGGGCTAGTCCTTCCGGCCAATCCTACCGGTCTCTTCGGCGAAGGCCGCTTAAAGTATCTCGATGAGAAAGTCGTCGAGGAGTACGGATTCTACTACGATCCTGAGAAGGCAAAGGCCATGCTGGACGCTGCAGGCTATGTTGACAAGAACGGCGACGGCTGGAGAGATAATCCTGACGGCACTCCGATCAAGCTCGAGATCATCGTTCCTAGCGGTTGGACTGACTGGATGGAAGCAATCCGATCCATTTCCAACGATGTCAGAGCGGTAGGCGTCAACCTCAATCCTGCCTTCCCAGACGCCTCTGTCTATGACAACAACAGGTTCACCAGAAACTTCGACATGCTGATCGGTAATCAGCAGTCGACCCTCAGCGCAACGCCGTTCGACTACTGGAACCGTGTCTTCAGCGACAATATCCACGGCACCAGGGTCACCTCGGGCAACTGGGGTTGCTACGACAATCCGGAGCTCTTCCGCTGGATCGACGAGTTCAATATGACCAACGACGAGGAAGAAAAGCAAGCTCTTGCGTCTAAGATTCAGAAGGTGCTGCTTGAGGATATGCCTGTAATTCCTCTGTGGCACAATGGTTTGTGGGCTCAGTGGTCCAATGCGAACTGGACTAACTGGCCGAACGAGGATAACCCCTATGGTCTCCCGGTAACTTGGGGCAACGCATATCAGCTAGGATTCATTGACGTGCTCATCGGTATCGAGCCGGTCAAGTAAGCGCGGTTTACCCCAAGTAGTCGGTTTTGGGGAATTGACTGACGTGAAGAACGGGTCCGATACTAGTATCGGACCTGTTCTTTCGAAAGGAGTATCATAGGGCAATGGGACGGTACCTCAGTAAGAAAATTATTATATATGTCATTACATTTTTTCTTGCTGTAACAATTAACTTCATTATTCCTCGCATGATGCCAGGAGACCCGATTCAGATTCTTCTGTCTCGCTATTCAGGAATGGAAGGCGGCAGAGAGATAATAGAGAGGCAACTGACACTGCTGTTTAGCCTAGACGAGCCGTTGATTGTCCAATATATTAATTTCTGGAAGTCAGTATTTACATTTGATTTCGGCATTAGCATTATGCTGTTCCCAACACCGGTCATTACCGTAATAAAAAGGGCAATCATTTTCGACATCGTGCTCCTCGTACCCGCCATAATCGTTGGTTGGATCATCGGCAACAGTCTCGGCGCTTTCACAGGTCTCAATAAACGGGCTGATAACATGCTAATGCCAGTGTTTTATTTCCTGACCTCGTCACCGTACTTCTGGCTCGGGGGCGTGCTAGCCTTCTTCCTAGGGGTTGTTCTCGACTGGTTCCCGATAAGCGGCGCATACAGTGCAACCATCGTTCCTGGTTTCACAAAGATTTTCATCGTCGACTTCTTGAAGCACTGGATCCTGCCCTTTTTGTCAATGGTGTTGGTGGACCTCGGCGGCTGGGCAATTGGTATGAGGAATATGATTATTTACGAAAAGAGTTCGAATTATTCGAAATATATGGAAGCGCTTGGCGCATCCGATAAGACAATACGAAGCTATGGTTTCAGAAACGGAGTCCTGCCACAGGTCACGGGTCTGGCGCTTAGACTTGCCGGTATCATAGGAGGAGCTATAACCGTTGAAACCATTTTCAACTATCCGGGGCTAGGCAGAATGATGCTAAACGCCGTGCTTAACCAGGACTACTTCCTCCTCCAAGGTATTTTCTTGGCGATTGTCACTATGACTTTAGTGGCTAACTTTGTGGTCGACTTCGTATACATGTTCATCGATCCGCGAGTGCGGCTCTCACTCGCTGGGGAGGTGTAGTCCATTGGCCGCAAACTTCTGGAAAGAACACGAGAATCTATACTATGCGCTTACTAACAGAAAGGTGATCGTAGGCCTGTGTTTGTTTCTGGCCATAGTACTGTTGGCGGTTTTCGGCCCAATGTTCACTCCCTTCGACTACGAAGAATACGCTGGAGCACCATATCTGCCGCCTTCTCGTGGCTACCCCTTCGGAACCACGATTATGGGCAGGGATGTCTTTACTCTCACTGTATATGGGCTGCGGTCAACTTTGCTAGTAGGCTTCATTGCAGGAACGATTGCAACACTGGTTGGCTGCATTATTGGATTTCTAGCCGGTTACTACGGCGGAACGTGGTTTGACGAGTTATTGATGATGGTTACCAACATTTTCGTAGTCATGCCACAGCTAGCCTTACTCATCATCATATCTGCGTTTCTAAAAGTCCGAGGAATTACTGTAATGTCGGTGATTGTGGCAGCTACAGCGTGGCCATGGACTGCTAGAGCAGTTAGGTCGCAGACTCTGTCTTTGAAGAACCAGGAGTACGTGAGTCTTTCAAGGATCTCAGCTCTTAGCGTAGGCAGGATCCTTAGAGAGGACATAGCCTCCAACATGTTTTCGTACGTATTCATGGTCTACATTCTGCAGTTCAACGGCACTATGCTCTCTACTGTCCAGCTCGAATTCCTCGGCCTTGGGCCGACTCGAGGAGTATCTCTCGGTCTTGTCATGCAGGATGCGGTCAACTGGAATGCCATCCAGTTAGGCATGTGGTGGTGGGCAATTATACCCGGATTGATCATTACGGTTATGATCACCTCGCTCTATTTAATCAATACCGGACTCGATGCGGCATTCAACCCGCGGTTGAGGGAGGCATAGCACATGAGTGAAAACGTGCTTGAAGTCAGGAACCTCCGAGCTTACTACAAAATCCTAAAGGGCGAGGTCAAAGCAGTTGATGATATAACGTTCGATGTTAGCAAGGGAGAAATTCTAGGAGTCGCGGGAGAGTCTGGTTGCGGGAAGAGCACCTTGGCCAGCGCTTTGATCGCCAGAAAGCCCCCTCTGCATTATATATCAGGCACTGTAAAGCTGCTCGGCAGAGACATTATAAACATGCCTAACGAAGAGTTCAGAAAAATGCGGCTGCGCAACATTTCGTTGATTCCGCAGTATGCTCTTGATGCTTTTAGCCCGACTAAGAAGATTAGGGAGTTCATCACCGACCTTGTGCGAGACCACGGAGTCAAAGCTGACCGAAAGCTAATGGATAAAGTGGTTGAGCGGCTCCAATTGGTGAATCTAGATTCGTCGGTATTAGACAGGTATTCAATCGAACTGTCCGGCGGAATGAAACAGCGGGTCATTTTGATTATTTCTACGATTTTGGACCCCGAGTTTCTGATCGCCGATGAGATCACATCTGCACTCGATGTCAGCTCGCAACGTTTCGTCGCTACAATGCTTGCAAACCTGCGAGACGATGGGATCATCGGTTCGTCCATGTTCATCACCCATGACCTTTCCGTTCTGTATCAAATTGCCGACAGGATACTGGTTATGTATGCAGGCAACCTCGTAGAGATCGGCCCAACCGATGAGATAATCAAGAATCCAAGGCACCCGTACACTCGTGCCTTGATCGCGTCTCTGCCACAAGTAGGGGTTCAGTATAAAGACCATAGGCTAACGGGTATAGAAGGCACTCCGCCTTCACTGCTGAATATTGGAGAAGGGTGTAGGTTCCGATACCGATGCCCGTACGCCACCGCAAAATGCGAGAAATCACCTAGTTTAGAGAGAGTCGATTCTCAACACCAGATCTCGTGCTGGTACTGGAAGGAGATCGAAAGCGATGTCAGTGCCTAGCAGCGACAGCATCCTGTCAGTTAGAGGTCTAACGAAGGTATTCTCCAGTGGGGTATTTAGACGTACGTACACAGTTGCTGTCAAAGATGTCTCGTTCGACATGAAGCCTGGAACGATTCTATCTCTCATCGGTGAAAGCGGTAGTGGGAAAACCACTATAGGCAAGCTTATTCTGAAACTAATCCGGCCCACCAGTGGCCAGATAATATTTAGAGGCAAGGACATCGCTGAGATCAAAGATAAGGAGCAGCTAAGAGACTACTACAGAAAGGTGCAGGGAGTGTTCCAGGACCCGTTTGCTACATTTAACCCGCTCTATCGCGTGGACAGGGTTTTCAATGTGGTGTACGATTCGTTTGGATACGATCCGACCAATAAAGAGGAAAAGATTCGGCAGGTTCTCGAAAGTGTAAATCTCGATCCTGACCGGACTTTGGGAAAATTCCCACACCAACTCAGCGGCGGGCAGCTCCAGCGCTTGCTTATTGCCCGCACTCTGCTTATGGACGTAGATATTCTCATTGCCGACGAAGTCATCAGCATGCTCGATGCTTCCACCCGCATTGGGATTCTCAACCTTCTAGTTGACCTTTGCAAGTCCCGCGGGATGTCAGTGTTGTTTATAACACACGATTTGAATCTAGGCTACTACATCAGCGATTACACGCTGATCATGTATAAGGGAAGACTCGTGGAAAAAGGCGACACCAAGAAGGTTTATCAGAATCCGATTCACCCTTACACCAAGATGCTGTTCAAGTCCGTACCGGACATCCACAGCAAGTGGGACAGAAACGAAGAGTTTCTGCCTGAGCATGTCGTCCAGGAAGTAAAAGAGTTTTATTCTGAGAACGCGGGGCGTGGGTTTGAAGAAGTAGAAAAAGACCATGTCGTGCTATTCTCAGACTTGTAAACGGCAGGGTGAGCTAAAGCTCGCCCTGCCGCCTATCCTTTCGATGGATTACATATCCTTGTTGTATCGATTCATGAAAAACACCGCAGAGAACACGACGAATAAGTACGCAGCAGTAAGCATCAAAATCGGGAGCAGGTCAACCTGCATCAATCCAAACACAAACACCAGCAAGCCAAATACGTAGATCGTAATATCATAGGCCCTAGCCTTTGCCTTGTTCGCAATCATCTGATTGCGTTCATCTTTTCGCTCAATCTCAACTGCGCGAGCTATCTCCGGATTACTCTCTAGCACCTTCCTTCGCAATAACTCGCCGCAACCGTAGCCGAACACTCCACACCCAACTCCAACGAGCGCATAAGGCAGAGGTAGCAATATTCCCTGTGGGTCTTCAACAACCTTCAGCATAATCAACCCGGCTGCAAGGATCAGAAGCCCGAGAACTACAACGCCTGCCATTTTGGCGCTATCGCTCTTCATCTATTATCTTCCCCCTCGTAAATGAAGATCTCCTCGATGCTGGTGCCAAAAAAGCGCGCAATCTTGAACGCTAGCACGATGGACGGGTTATACCGCCCGTTTTCAATGGAGCTAATCGTCTGCCTAGAAACTTCCAGAGCATCTGCGAGCTCTTCCTGAGTCATTCCTCGCTCTTTGCGCAGCTCTTCCAGCCTATTCTTCATCCGCAGGCCCCCTTTTGCAAATGGAAAGCATGCTTTACATCCTCATTATAGAGTGCGAGAAACGATCATGTCAAGTATGTTTTACATGGAATCATAGTAGATCAAACGGGCGGCGGTTCCCAACGCAGCAGGAATGGGCGACAGCATCTCCTTCTGACCGACTTCTCGAGAGGGACGCCAAGCTTCTGATAGATATCGCCGACATGTTCGACTACTGCATCATCTTCTACTCGGGCGTGTACAGACCGGATCATGAAGCCTATGTCGACGGGATCAGGGCGCTGAGGGAACTAGACGGGGGAAGACACTTGCTCATGGCTCATGGCGACACGACCATGTCCATTCCCGACGGGGAACGGATGTTCGAGGTGGTCTATCGATTAGTTGACAAAAGAGACGAGGTGCTGCAAGAAGAGACGCGCAAGGTTGATGAGGCCCTCCAACTAGCCCCAGATCTTCTCGATGCCTGACTAGATGGATTCATTCTCTGCTCTGACTACTGCTTCAACTCCGGGCCGTTTCTGTCGCCCTCGATGTTCGCTTCACTTCCCGACGCCCAGATGATATCCTGGTCTGTCACTTATCGAGGCATGTATCGTTTGAGCAATGCAGCATTATCTTCACAGGCACGTGATACACAAATCCAAGCTCCAGAAGACTCCTATGCAGGTGAACAACCTCGTGATCTGAGTGATCCTTAACGAACTCACGCATACGCCTCTTGCACTCAAACTCGAAGGGACTGCAGAAGTCTGACAGGCATGTTGAGCGGCTAGTTGGCCCGCGTTAAGCGCGTGTGCTTGCCGGAGAGCTAGACCATCCCCCCGTCGACAATGATTGCCTGACCGGTAATGTAGGAGGCGCCAGGTCCGGCCAGGAAGTATACTACTTCTGCAACCTCCTCAGGGAGCCCAGCCCTGCCCAGCGAGACGTTCTCCTTTAGCCAATTGAGCCCATCTTGATCGGGGGTATTTGTCTCTGTGGCTATCCAGCCAGGGACGACCGCGACCACCCGTATCCCCAATCGTCCGACTTCCCGAGCCAGGCTACGAGTGAAGGCTATAAGTCCAGCCTTCGACGCTGAGTAGACAGTGTGTCCAGCCTCCGGCGTAAAGGCGGAACAGGAAGCGATGTTCACAATCGTCCCAGAGCCATAGGCACTCATCTTCTTCGCGAATACCCTTGACAACAAGGCAGGAGATGTCAGGTTAAGCTCCAGAGTTCGTCGCCAGTGCGCCGCCGTCATGTCGATTAGGTTGACGGATTCGAACCCGGCGGCTGCGTTATTGACAAGAACGTCAACACCACCGGCCCGGTTCAGGATCTGCGTCACCAGAGGATCGATGTTCTCAGGAACTGAGAGGTCGCAAATGTAGTGGCAGAACCCTTCGGAGCCATCTGGGTCCGGGAGAATGTCGACTGTGACAACGCGGTCTCCATCTTGCAGGAACCGACGGGCAATCGCCCGGCCGATGCCTCGGGCGCCACCTGTAACTACTACGGTTCGCATGTCGATCTGTTGTCCCTCCTCTGGAGTGTCACTCCGTGTCGGGCTAACTACTGATTCAACCTGTCGCACTCCGAGCAATTTGCCAATCCCTTGCGGATGACGCAAGGTCTCACAGGACATCCCCGATCAATCTGCGGTGTGTCTGCCATGCATCCATCACACACAAGCTCCTCTGGCGGGATCCGTAAACCGAAGTACTCGAACCAACCGTCATTCAGAGCCTGCTGGTTCGATGGATTCACCTCCACGTTCGGCCGATAGGCTAAACACAGGTCGCACCGGTAACCACACCGACTTAGGATTTCCCCCATATATCGCACCTCCTCAATACTCTGTAACCACCCCAGCATCGGAACGTACATCAGAGCACACGTCCATTCACGCACCATCTCAGGAGAACTGCACCGGACACCCAAGACGGACCGATAGCACTGCCCGCGCCAACCTATGACGTGCTCTAGAGTGCCCGCACAAGGAATCGCCAGCAGTGTCTCGGCAGTGACATCGATCGGCAGCGAGTATGGGCTCGAATATACTTCATAGGCGCTTCCTTCGTGAGTCAGCTCTACTCCGCAACACGCGTAGTCGAGGTATTCAAAGGGCGTCGCATCGATCACATACCCGTAGGGACGTATAGTCCTGAACCCTCTCCTAAAATCTGCCCTCTTCTCAGCCCGCTCGCACTCACTGCGCCCGAGTCAGCTGCTCCGATTTCCATCAACCTACTAAACAGATGTCTGAGATCCCTAACCACCTCTGGCTGCGAGTCCGCCAGAAATCCGATTAGCGCAGCTCCGCCCGCGTAAAACGACACTCGGCTAAACGGTGGGATGCGACCTCCCAAGTTGAGTGGAAGTCCGAGACGATTGCGAATCCTGTTCTCGATGTAGCGAGCGAAGCCTTCCTTCCACTCCTGCCAGACCATGTACTCGAACGCATAGCCGTCCAGAGTGTCTCTGAGTGCTTTCCTACACCGAGAAACCTCCTCGTAATCTGCACTTTTCTGCGATCCCAGAGCCGAGTTTCTAGGCAACCACGGATCCGCACTTTCCAGCAACTCTAGAAGGGACGAGTATTCCTGACAGACCCGTGGATCTTCATATGGGAAAGGGTAGTTGATCTCCCACATATAGTCGTTCTCAGCCCGAGCCTTGGTGGCGACACCGAGAGTCTGCTTCAGGTCATTCTCGCACTGTTCAAACTGGTAACAGTGGACAAACTCGTGGAATATCTCGACATACCCCTCAATCGTCGAGAACGCGTCGCCAGTCACTACACACGCCATCCTGCCTCCAAAGTCTTCTAGAGGAAACGCTGCTCTGATCTTGTCGGGTAATGTCATGGGGACGCGAACACGAGCAACGAAGTCGTATCGTCTGCCCGATGAGTTGACGTCGTACACCGCTAGCTCGTTTCCTTCAGCCACAGCCACCGGGTACAAGTGCTCTAGGCACGGGTGAAGTGAAGCAACTCTGTCCTGCACTTCGAATATCCTCGCGAGGAACGCCGGGTAACCTGAATCCATTCAGGCATCATCTCCTTCGATACACTCACTTCCGCAGGTTGCTGACTTCTGCAGGCGGTCGACAAGACCGATCTCTCGCTCTCGGTCGCTTCGGCAAAGCACTTGCGGCTCAGCCCGGGTATTTGAGCGTGGTGGACTCAATCAATCCCGCAAACGCCTCCACTTCCCGGAGCGATGTGAGCCTTATGAACCGAATGTGTGACCAGCGTGGATCAGCCATGCACGCCAGCATATTGCGGCGCTTGCGCTCATGCTGAGTGACTAGCCACCACAGCAGTGACTCCTCCTTGCGCCAAATCATCAACTGGGGCCAAAACTGCTCGTAGTTCGTGCCCCAGAGCAGTTCTTTCGAGCGCCAGCGTCGCCAGGAGTGCTTGAGCACCCGCCAGACCAGTTGTGGTAGAGGTAGGTCCAACCAAATCACCGTTTCTAGACGCGATCAGAACGCCTCCTGCGAGAAGCTCATGTATGAGCCGGCAACGACCCAGCCATCGTCTGCCGTGGCTTCCCTGATCCTTCGCACAAACTCTTCTGGATCCGTAGCATTCAAGCCAACCCAGTTGAGCTGCCAGTTTATTGCGTCTAGTTCGACAAAAGGCACGTCGAGTACACGGGCAAGCCGCTCCCCCAATGTGCTCTTCCCGGAGCAACTGTTTCCTATCACGTGAATGCGCCGGCCTATCGGTGAAAGACCGTTGGAAACAGCGGATCGCGTTTGCGTCTCCACGGCAGTCGACCTCCAATCGGTCCTTAAGACCGTCTCTCAATCGGTCCTCAGGATCGTTTCACTTGAGTGTTGAACCACTCCACCAGGCTCTCTTGCTCTCGAACCTCCGGTATAGACCCTGCAGCGGCCACCCTCTTTTTCGCCTCCTCCTTGGAGAAGCCCAGGGCCATTAGCAGACACTGGGCGAACATACCGGTCCTGCCTATGCCAGCACCGCAATGAACAAGAACGCAGTCCCCGCCTACTACCCGGTCGCGTATGCCAAGCACGAAGTCACGGAAGGCTTCGAAGTCGGAGGGCGCACTGAAGTCCTCAATTGCAAACTCCTGCAAAGGGATAGGCAACGTTCCTGAGGTGATAGCTGCGTAATAGCTCGGCGATTTCCGCTTGATCTCGTCACGAGACGCTAGAGACACGATGAGCGTCACAGGACTACGCGCCAGTTGTCTTAGAAACTCATCGAAGTCTTCCCATCGCCCGGGCATGCTGTGCAGAAAAAGGCGCCCCCTAATGCTGCTTCCAAGATCGACTTCTCTCACGACCTTTCCCTCCGCTGCGGCCGATTAGCCCTGCATCTGACTAAGGTCACTAAGAAGCCTCAGCTCCACACCAACACCCTCACTTTGTCCCGAACTTCTGGTTCTCCAAAAACACCCTGGCATCGTCCTGCGTATAGAACACCAACCGCACTTCTTGAAGCCACCTGTCGCTCGCTAGGAACTCCGCTATCACCTGTGACGACACGATCGCTGCTTGTTCGCGGGGGTATCCGTATGCACCAGTCGAGATTGACGGTATGGCTACAGTCCTGAGTCTATGTGCAACTGCCAGCGCCAGTGAGTTCCGATAGCAGGCAGCCAACAGCTCGGCATCTCTTCCCCCAGACCGTCCCCAGACGGGCCCAACAGTGTGAATCACATACCGTGCGGGGAGGTTGCCCCCGGTCGTGATAACAGCCTCACCCGTGGGAAGCCCGTTTGGATAGCGCGTGCGCCGTATCTCTCGGCATTCCTCAAGGATCGCAGGACCACCGGCACGGTGAATGGCGCCGTCGACTCCGCCACCACCCATCAGCGAGGGGTTGGCTGCATTGACTATGGCGTCGACCTGCTGCTGCGTGATATTGCCGACAACAATGCGGACCCGGCCATTCAGGAATGACGCGATGACATTCTGCTCTTTCATAATCAACCTAACAAGCCTCCCCGGTGAACGGCGACAAAGCGCAGGCCTCTACCCACATGACACCCCCTCAAGTAGACATGACGCACTCTCATACTATTCTATCATTCTTATCTTTCTGTCGGCAGTGCGAATCTCCGGGTTTGAATGCTAGCCGTTCAAATTCAACGAGCCACACTCTGGATCGTAAGGGACTACGCAGTGATGCCATCACAGATCAAGAACGGAATCGCTCCGACTCTACCGTGACATCGCTACTGAAGTGTTCACCAGAACACCGTCGCCTGCCGCTCGAGCGCAGCCAGCTCGACGCGGGACGCCGCAATGAAGGCTACCAAAGGATTGGCTAAGGTACTCTCGGACTATGTTCCCATTTTCTTTGGATTGCGAGGCTTGATCGCGACTCAGCACAAACGCAATAGGACCATCTTTGCCCTGTCCAGACACCCGGAGAAAGCCGATCGCACAGTTGAAAAGCTACGCGCCGTATTTCACGATTTTGAGAAGGCCTGTTCTGGGGTAGCGTTATAAGTTCAGACACATGTGAAACAGGTAGACAAGAGAGTAGTGTGGGGACTATCCTAGGTTTGGTAGTAAAGGGAGGTCCCCGCATGAAGAAGGTTAGTGCATCAGGCCGTAGGAGACTACAGCAATGTGGTGCAGGAATCTCGATGAACGTGGGTACG